>Ga0224509_10000072_pt1 | contig 24208 bp, 20 predicted proteins | sample SF_Jan12_sed_USG_5_FD_170158 | JGI IMG/M metagenome (GOLD analysis project Ga0224509, IMG submission 170158) | Sediment microbial communities from San Francisco Bay, California, United States - SF_Jan12_sed_USGS_24 | ecosystem: Environmental > Aquatic > Marine > Sediment | place: USA... | reverse complement strand
GTGGCCGATCACCGGCACACGAGCCTCCTCCTGCACGCGACGAATGAGGTTCTTGCCGCCTCGCGGCACGACCACATCGACCCAGTGCGCCATCGATGACAACAGGTAACCTACCGCGGCACGGTCGGTGGTCGGCACCATCTGCACGCAGTCGGCGGGCAAACCGGCTTTTTCCAGCCCCGACACGAGGCAGGCATGGATGGCGCGGCTGGAATGAAAGCTCTCGGAACCGCCGCGCAGGATGACGGCATTGCCCGATTTCACGCAGAGCCCTGCGGCATCGGCCGTGACGTTGGGCCTGCTTTCGTAAATGATCCCGATGACGCCAAGGGGCACGGCAACCCGCTGAATATTCAAGCCGTTAGGCCGCTGCCACTCTGCCATGACCCTGCCCAGCGGATCCGGCAGCCCGGCGATCGCTTCGAGTCCCGCAGCCATGGCCTCGATGCGGCTCTCGTCGAGCATGAGGCGGTCCAGCATCGCGGCGCTGAGTCCTCGCTCGCCTGCCTCGCGCATATCGATGGCGTTCGCATCGAGGATCTCGGCGTGGCGCGATCGCAATTCAGCCGAGGCGGCGTGCAGCGCCGAATTGCGAGCGTCGCCGCTCGACATAGACAGCTCTCGTGCAGCGTCTCGGGCCTGTCTGCCGAGCCCGTCCATTGCTCGTGAGAGCGAATCAGGTATTGGCGTTTCAGTCGTCACGATCAAATATCACCAGTTCGTCGCGATGCACCATCACGGCGCGGCCCCGGTAGCCAAGCACGGCCTCGATACTCTCCGAATGGCAGCCGACGACCTGCGTTGCCTCGTCGAAAGAATACTCCGCGAGCCCGCGGCCCAGTTCCCGGCCATGCGAGTCCACCAGCGTCACGACGTCGCCGCGGCGGAAATTGCCGATTACTTCGACGACACCGACCGGCAGCAGACTTTTGCCGTTGCGCAGCGCCTGCGATGCACCATCATCCAACCTTATCTCGCCACGGACCTCGAGAACACCGGCAAGCCACTGCTTGCGTGCCGAAGCGGGCGTCCCGGGAGCCCGGAACAGCGTGCATCGACCCCCTGCGGCAAGCTGGCTGAGCGGTCTTTGCACGACGCCGCTCGTAATGATCGTCGAACACCCGGCGTGCGTGGCGATGCGCGCCGCCTGCACCTTGGTTGCCATGCCGCCGCTACCGATATCCGACCGGGTCTCGCCCGCCATGCGCTGCATTTCGTCGGTGATCGCCGTTACCATCGGGATGTGCTCGGCCTGTGGGTCAGCGACCGGATCGGCCGTGTAAAAACCGTCTACATCCGACAACAGGATCAACGCGTCAGCCATGACCAGCTGCGCGACACGCGCGGCCAGCCGGTCGTTATCCCCGTATCGGATCTCTTCGGTGGCTACCGTGTCGTTCTCGTTGATAACGGGCACGACGCGTCTTTCGATCAGGCGCCCAAGCGTGCCGCGCGCATTCAGGAAACGACGGCGGTTCTCTGTATCCTCGGGCGTAAGTAACACCTGCGCCGTGGTGATGTCGTAGTGCGCCAGGGCGTCCTGGTAAGCATGTGCCAGCTGTACCTGGCCCGCCGCGGCTGCCGCCTGCAGGTCCTCGAGCCTCGCGCGCCGCTTGTTGATTCCGAGCACGGTGCTGCCGATGGCAATCGCACCGGACGACACGACGAGCACCTCGTGGCCACGGTGGTGAAAATCCGCGATATCGTCAGCGAGACCGCCAAGCCACTGCCTGTCGACCCGGCCGTCGCTGCCAATCAGCAACGATGAGCCGACCTTGACGACGATACGGCGGAAACCATCGACAGCGAATTCGCTCATCGCGTCAGCCGGACAGACGATGATTCCGGTCGTACGAAGACAGCGTTACTTCACCCGTGGAAACCGCGACGCTGCCGCTGCGCGCGACGGCCGACAGCTGCCCGATGTCAGCGGCGTTGTTTACGAAGTCGTCGACCTCGGAGATACGTCCCGTCAGCTGCAGCGTGTAGCTCGCGGGGTCGTCGTCCAGAACCTCGGCTCCGAATTTTTTCCCGAGCTCGACGGCGCGCGCGAGCCCTCCGGCCGCGAGTTTAAGCTTGATGATCGCCAGTTCGCGCTCGAAATGTTCGCCGAGCGTCATGTCGTGAATATTGACGACGTCGACGAGCTTCGCAAGCTGCGCGTTCAGCTGGGCAATAGCCGCATCGGAGCCGGACACCACGAGCGTCACGCGGGATACGGCGGCATCGTTGGTTGGCGCAACGTTGAGGGACTCGATGTTGTAGCCCCTGCTCGAGAACATCCCGGTTATTCGCGTCAGGGCGCCGACCTCGTTCTCTAACAGTACGGATATCGCGTGTCGCATCGCCTTGTTTTCCCCGTAGAAAAAGAATCGTATGAAACTACATTGCGCTCCTGGATAAACATCCGGCGGCGCAATACAGCGAGTATTGCAATGCAATAAAAATTAGTAAACACTCGATGCGAACCTGTACAAAAAAGAGCGACGGCAAAACGGTGAGCGAACAGGCCAGCGCAGAGCGCACGAGCAGTCATCCCCTGGCAGGCAAAATCATGAGCGGCGCCGATATCGTCGTGCAGGTGCTTGCGGATGAAGGCGTCGACACGATCTTCGGTTACAGCGGTGGCGCGATACTGCCGACCTACGACGCGGTATTTCGTTACAACGAGCTGCATGGCGGCGCTGGCGGCCGCTCACCGATGCCCCTGATCGTGCCAGCCAACGAACAGGGTGCGGGATTCATGGCCTCGGGTTATGCCCGGGCCAGCGGCAAGGTGGGCGTGGTGATGGTTACGTCCGGCCCCGGAGCTACCAACACGGTAACCCCCGTGCGGGACTGCATGGCGGATTCTGTGCCCGTCGTCGTCATCTGCGGCCAGGTGCCGAGAAGCGCGGTTGGTACGGACGCGTTCCAGGAGGCGCCGGTGTCCGCGATCATGGGCGCGGTCGCCAAACACGTATTCCTCGTAACCGACCCGGAGCGCCTCGAAGCAACCATCCGCAGTGCATTCGACCTGGCACGCACGGGACGCCCCGGACCCGTCGTCATCGACATACCGAAAGACGTCCAGAACTGGCAGGGCACATTCATGGGCGCCGGCTCGCTGCCGCTGCCGGGTTACCGCCGGCGATTAAAGGCCGTCACCGAAAACAAGTTGACTGACGAATCCTGCGAACGATTTTTCGAAATGCTTGCCGAATCGGAGCGGCCGCTGATCTATGCGGGCGGCGGAGTAATCAACGCCAATGCGGCGAAGTCGATGCGGCGTCTCGCTTCTGAATACGGTATTCCGGTGACGACTACCCTGATGGCGCTCGGCGCGAGCGATACCCGGCATCCGCTGGCGTTGCACATGCTCGGCATGCACGGACTCGCCTCCGCCAACTATGCGGTCGAGGACTGTGATTTCCTGATCGCCGTCGGCGCCCGTTTCGACGATCGCGTGGCGGGCGACCCTGGCGGGTTTGCACCGAATGCGAAGAGGATCGCCCACTTTGACGTCGACAGCGCCGAGATCGGCAAGGTAAAGCGAGTCGACTGGCATCATGTCGGCCTCCTCGACCACGATCTGGCGGAGTTGCTGGCCTATGGCCGGCGAATCAGCTTCAGCAAGGACTTCGACGTTTGGCACGAGGAGATCGCTCACCTCAAGAAAGAACACTGCCTGAACTACGATCGCGACAGCGAATCGATACAGCCCTACGCGGTCATCGAGGAGATCAACAAGCACGCCAAAGGCGAGGCGATCATCTCGACCGGGGTCGGTCAACACCAGATGTGGGCGGCGCAGTACTTCGATTACCGTGAGCCGCGACTGTGGCTGACCTCCGGCAGCATGGGCACGATGGGCTTCGGCCTGCCCGCAGCCATAGGCGCGCAGTTCGCCCAACCGGACCGTGTCGTTATCGATATCGACGGCGACGGCAGCATGCGTATGAACCTTGGCGAACTCGAGACCGCAACGACATACAAGTTGCCGATCAAGGTCGTCGTTCTCAACAACTACGGCGATGGCATGGTTCGCCAGTGGCAGAAGCTTTACTACGACAGCCGCATGGCGGCGAGCGACAAGTCCCTTCACAGCAAGGACTTCGTCAAGGCCGCCGAGGCGGATGGCTTCGAGTACGCGAAGAAACTCGACAAAAATGAGGATATCGAAGCAGTCGTTGCCGAATTCATGAATTTCGCCGGACCGGCGTTCCTGGAAGTCATCATCGACCCCGAAGCCGGCGTATACCCGATGGTGGGCCCCGGAATGTCATATGACAAAATGATCACGGGCGACTTCATAAAGAGCCGCAGCAAGCCCGAGGGCGAACAGCCCGGTCCCAGCGAGATGTTTTGAGCCGCTGCTCAGAACGGCGATACGTAGATTCCGACATGAAATCGGCAGCAGGCGCTTGCTAGCCTCAGCGGCCAAGCTTGGAGTCCATCCATGGCTACGCAGACCAATAAGACCCGCACGATAACGGGCTTTATCGCGGACCTTCTCGAGTATCCGCGCTGGGTACTCGAACGCGAGGTCGATTTCACAAATTGCCGGTACGGCGGCCATTACAATTCCTTCATCAAGGAATGCTCGGAATGCCAGTTCGGCACTTCCTGCCGCTGGCTCGACCAGAACCGCTCTCGCTCTCTCGAAGGAGCAACCGTCGAAGAACTCACGGATGCGCTCGAGACGGCGATCGAGTACCTGAGAGCCTCGCATCAGCACAAGAGATCCTGCTATTGCAAGACCTGCCGCTGGCTGCGTGAAGCCCGGCATTTCAAGAGCTCGCATCTCAAATAAGCCCTGGACACGCGGGCCTGCTATCCTGCCAGCGTTGAAATTCCCGGCAGGAGAGGATTATGGGGGATATCGCTTTATCGGGCAGCTGTCTCTGTGGCTCGGTAGCCTACGAGCTGCAGGGCGACGCGAGGCGTTTCTACCACTGCCATTGCGAGCGCTGCCGCAAGGCGAGCGGCAGCGCTCATGCCAGCAATATCATCTTGCGGCTGGATTCAATTACCTGGACCGCCGGCGAGTCCCTGACACGCCGTTACAAGGTACCGGAAGCGGAGCGCTTTACCGCCGTATTCTGCTCTGTCTGCGGCAGCCCGTTGCCGCGGGTGTATGACGGAGGAATCGCCGTGGTACCGGCCGGCACGCTCGATCACGAGCCCGACATCGTCCCCCAGGCAAGGATATTCTCCGGCTCGCGCGCAGAGTGGTCCTGCGACGGTGACAGCCTTCCCTGCCATGACACCTACCCGCCCCGGTCCTGACAGCTCGGAGTGGCGCCGTTCCTGTTCCTGTTGCGCTCGGGTATTATGTGAACTGGAGCAAGGACAGCCGACTCTGTGTGAGCGACATTGATACGGTACGGGAGCCGGGTGACCGGGCTATGTTAAGAACGCCGCGACGCGACAATCTGAACCGGATAGTCATCCTCAACCCCAAGGGCGGTTGCGGCAAGTCCACGCTCGTCACCAATATCGCTGCCTGTTACGCGGTTCGTGGCGCGACCCCGGCGATCATGGACTTCGATCCGCAAGGCTCGGCAATGGCCTGGCTCGGACGCCGGCCCGGTGACAGACCGGGAATTCACGGCATCGACGCGCACAAACGATCGATACATGCTACGCGCAGCTGGCAGTTACGCGTGCCGGAGGACACTGACACGCTTCTCGTCGACTCCGCTGCCGGCATCAGCCATGACGACCTGCGGGAACTGACGCGCGATTCTTCGTCCATCCTGGTGCCCGTGCTGCCGTCGATGATGGACACGCATGCGGCCTCGAGGATCATCGCCGATTTGTTGCTGGTTGCGAAGGTCAATCGCAACGAGCAAAAACTCGCCGTCATCGCCAACCGCACACGCAAGAACACCAAGAGCCTGGCGAAGCTCATGCGTTTCCTCGACTCGCTGGGTATCCCGATCATTGCGGTGCTGCGGGACAGCCAGAATTTCGTGTACGCGGCCGAACACGGGATCGGTGTTCACGAGATGCAGCCGTCGCGCGTCCGAAAGGATGTCGAGCAAATCGAACGAATCGTTACCTGGCTGGACGGATGGCAGCAGCGCAGGCAGCGTGGACTCGAAATAACCGGCATGCGCAAAAGTTCCATTTCGGCCGCGGCATCGGCGCGCTAGGGTTCAGTCCGCAGACTCCTGTATCGCTGCAAACTGCTCCAGGTCCACATTGCCGCCGCTAATTACGACCGCCGTGGTCTTCCCCGCGGTTTCAATCTTCCCGCTGAGCACGGCAGCAAGTGAAACGGCGCCGCCTGGCTCCACGACCATCTTGAGATTTTGAAACGCGAAGCGCATAGCGTTGCAGACCTCGCGATCGCTCACCGTGAGCCCGGCATCGAAGAGTTGCCGGTGAATCTCGAATGGCAGCAGGCCCGGGGTCTCGGCGAGCAAGGAATCGCAGATCGAGCGCGAGCCCGCCACAACCATCAACCGCTCATCAGCGGCTATGGAACGCGCCGTATCGTCGAAGTCATCGGGCTCCACGGTACGTATGGAAACAGCCTTGAGGCGTGCTTTCAGTGCCACGGCACTGCCGGCCGACAAGCCCCCGCCGCCGCAATTGATCAGCACCTGGTCGGGCGGCGCCTGGATTTCGAGCGCCTGCTCGGCGATTTCGAGGCCGACGGTACCCTGCCCCGCGATGATGTGCTCGTGATCGTACGACGGCACCAATGCAGCACCGCGTTCCGTAGCGACCTTGCTGGCTATCGCCTCGCGGTCGCCCGTGTAGCGATCGTAGGTGATGATCTCGCCGCCGAGGCGCCGCGTACTGTCAATTTTTGCCCGCGGAGCATCCTCCGGCATGACAATAGCCGCGTGAATGCCCAGCAGCCGACCCGCCAATGCAACGCCTTGCGCATGGTTACCCGAGGAAAACGCCACGACGCCGCGCGTAGTTTCCGCGCCGGAGAGTTGACTCATCAGGTTATAGGCACCGCGTATCTTGAACGAGCCGATGGCCTGCAGGTTCTCGGCCTTCACCAGCACGCGGCCGCCCGCGATGCGATCGAGTTCATCATTACGTATGAGTGGAGTACGTACCGCGACGCCGTCGAGCCGCCCGGCCGCCGCCTCAATAGCCGCAATGTCGATCATTCAGCGTCGGCAGCGAGCCGATCGATTTTGGCCGCACAGATGAAATCGTTGTCGGACAGCCCGTCGATGGCGTGCGTCGTGTAGCTTACGACGCAGTCACCGTAACTGACGGTCAGGACCGGATGATGGCCCTCGACGATGGCGATCCAGGCGACGGCATTGGTGAACGCGACGGTGCGGCTGTACGCGGGAAATGAAAAGCGCCGCGAGATTTGCAGGCCGTCTTCGCTCAGCGTCCAGTCGCCATGGAGACCCTTCATCAGTTCGTCGACCTGCGCCGGAAGCAGCGGCTCTACTCCACCTTCACAGGGTCTGCAGCGCTTGTCAGCGAGATCGGTACTCATTCCGTAACTATAAATCAATCTCGGGCTGCGGCGTCGCTTTTCGATCCGTAAGAGCGGTTCTCGAACCGCGAACCACGATTGATCCCGATCGCATGCCGAGGCGCGCTCCTGCGATATTTGCAGACCCGGTTCCCGAACACCGACAAAAAAACGCCGGCCCCGGAGGGCCGGCGAAGCGGGGACTGCAAGGTGCCAGGCATCATTCGGGATTTGCGGCGAACGACGTCACGTCATCCGTATAGAGTTTCAGGCTCACGCGCCGCTCGAGTGCATAGCTGTCGACGTTGTCGTCCTGCGCCGGGGACTCGCCGTGTGCTGTGGCCGTTACCCGCGACGCCTCCACGCCGGCCGCGATGAGCTGGTCGCGAATGAAGTTGACGCGCTGCTCGGAGAGCTGCTGGTTGTAACGCTCCTCACCGCGTTCGTCGGCGAAACCGTCAAGCTGCACCCGGATCGCGGGCATGGCCGCCAGTGTCGTCGCAAGTTGGTGCAGTCGACTTCCGGTGCTATCGGCAAGCACCGCCTCGTCCGTTCGAAAAAGCAGCTCCATGACGATGCCCGCCTCCAGCAAGCTGATCATCTCCTGGCTCGAGTAACGCTGCATACGCTGCAGTTCGGCGCTCAGCGTATCTATATCGCGGTCCATCCTGCCGATATCGCCTTCCAGCCCCACAACCTCGGACCTGGAGGCCGCGAGCTCCACCGTAAGCGTCTGGATTTCGCCGTCCTTCTGGTGAATGTTATCGCCGAGGTATGCACCTACCGCTGCACCAACGATAAGCCCAACCGGGCCGCCGGCGGCTGCCCCGACGATCGCGCCGGCGCCGACGCCGATAGTTTCCTTTTTGGACGCGGCCGCCTGCGCAGCCAGCGGCGGCACGGTGATGAGGGCCAGAGCCGTGATTGCTGTAATCGTCTTACGCATTGAAATCTCCTCCGTGTATTGAGGCCACCCGTGTGGCCATCGACGGGATGATTACAACGCGCAAAACCGGTAGGCGCGGGACTGCCTCGTGGAAAACCGGCGATCAAATATGGCGAAAAGTGCGCTGGTCGAGGTCAGCGGTCCCAATGAGTCAGGGCGACGAAAGTACCGCCGTTGCGTTCGCACAGCACACGCATGAGCTGTGAGAACTTATGGGCAGTCGGCGGGATATTGCCGCCGCCACGGAACAGGAACGGAAAGCCGACCGCGTGTATCCGTACCATCCTGTTGCCTTCGGCGTCCGCGCGATTGACCGTGTCGACCTGCCGAACCACATTCTCGACCGAACGGCCGCTGAACTCGTCGCCAAAAACGTAGATGCTGATCTTCTTGTCCGGCGACCAGTAGGTACTGATCGCGTAGATGATGCCGTCAACCGGGTTACTGTCGCTGAACGGGCGCCACAGGCGCATCGTGTTCTTGATCGCTTCGCGGCGGCCGGGCGTGTCGGGAATCCACTTGCCCGCATACTGCGAAAACATGTAGTTGCCGTTGTCGTTCATGATCTGCAGGCCCTTGACCTGCGGATAGACGTCCAGCGTCTCGTCCAGTTTTTGTTGCACCCTGTCCCAGTTGTACTGCTGCATGCTTCCGGACGTGTCGATAATGAAGATGATGTATTCGCTGTCGACGGGGATGCCCGCAACCGCATCGTCATTGGCACGCTTGTAATACGGCTGCAGGCGGCGCATCTCCGCGGTGAGGCGCTGTTTCGCCGAGGCCAGTGCACCCTCGTCGATCGTCGAATCCGATTCTTCCTGCGACGCTTCGTACTGACCCTTTACCGTGCTGAGTTCCTGCTGCAGGCGGGCGAGCTGGATCTTGGTGTCGGAGGTCTGCTCGCGCACGTCCGTGAGTTCGCGATTCAGTATTGCCGCCTCGCCGCGGATATCGAAGAGTTCCTGCTGCAGCAACGCGATCAGGGACTCCAGGTCGTCCTGGGTCTTCTCGATGATCATCGGCTCGTAAATCTTCGACAACACGAGCAACAGGATAATCGCGCCGAACCCGCAGCAAATGCAGTCGAGGAACGAGAGACTGAATGCATCTACGTTGCGACGTCGTTTACTCATGCGTGCTCCAACGTGCTACGGCCAGTCCCGGCTGACGGCCATGAATGACCCGCCGCTGCCGTATGCCAGTGTCCAGTACGCGATGGCGGCATCGTAGTCGCCCTCCATCGGGAACAATAATATATTGACCGGTATGCCGCTGGGCAGTTCACGGACCGAGCGGCCGTGCATACTCATGCGATCGCGGCCGGTGACCATCCTGCGGTTAGTGGTGGACTCCATCATCGTCGGCAAACCATCGACCAGCAGGATGATATTGTCGGGCCGCGGCGTAAGCTCGGCCGCGATCTCGTAGGCGGCACGTAAATTGGTACCGTTCTCGGGCGGCGTGCGCCGCAGCACCCGTATGGCCTCGTCCAGCTTGGTCGCATCGTCCGCTTCGAGCCAGGTGCCGCCACTGCCCTTGATCACCGGCTGGACCTCGTTGTTGAACATGTAGATCTGGAACTTGCTGCCCGGCTTGAACTGCGACGTGAGCCAGTCGACGCTGGCCACGACCTGGCGCCACTTGACGGCGCGCAGTTTGTCCGCTTCCGCCATGTTGCGACGGCGGATGATATTGACGATCGTGTCGTCCAGCATGCTCGCCGAACGATCGACGAGTATCAGTGTGCGGTCGCCGCCCAGCTTGAGCCCCGTCAGGTACTGGCGGTCGCCTTCGCCCTTGAATTCCCGAATCCTCGCGCCCTGGTTTTCCTCTTCGGCCTTCAGCGCCAGCAGGCGCTTCACTTCTTCCTCGAGTGATTTGATATCGCTCTGCAGCTTCTCGATACGCTCGATTTTGGCGAGTGTTTCGTCGTCGTACTCGGCGAGTTCCTCACGCAATTCCTTTATCAGGGCGATGATCTCGGCGATCTTGCCCTCGGCGGTCTGTTTCTCTTCCTCCAGTGTCTCGGTCGTATTCTTCGCAAGCACGAGATCCTTGCGACCTTCGAGTATCTCGACCTCCAGGCGCTTCGTCTCGGCCATCAGCTCGGTCGGATCCTCTTCCGTGGACTCCTTCACCTGCGCATTGATGATCATGAAGAACAGGATCACGGCACCGAAACCGCAACTCATGCAGTCGAGAAACGACATGCTGAAGACCTCGAATTGCCGGCGCTTACGAGCCATCGTCAGGCTCCGTCATGATCAGCCGAAATTCGTAGCCGGGGCTGCCCAGGCGAATGAGGTCCCCTACCTGGAGGACGGCTGAGCCGTCGATCTTGTGGCCATTGAGAAACGTGCCGTAGCGACTGTAGTCCTGCACGATGCATTGGCCGTTCTTGCGTTCGATGGAGCAGTGCCGCCGGGATACGCCCGGCATTTCGCCTCTCAGGTCGATCCAGCGCTCGCCGGCCGCGGGCTGCGAGCCCATCAGTAGTGCACGGGCATCGATCGGATAGGCCGTATTTTCGAAAAGCAGGTGCGTCGGCTGCCCGGCCGCGACGGGCGTTTCGTCTTGCGCGATCGTCACCGGCGTCTGGTCCCATGGCAGCTGCCTGATCAGCGTCACGCCGCCATCGCCGCGCTGCATGTCCCGGCAGCGGGTCAAGAGTCCACGCGCCGTGGCGCCGGGCTCGAGCAGGAATATTTCGCCACCGACGCGCGCGGCGAGCATGTCGGCAAGGCCCGGCATACGTGCGGCGCGATCGCTAAGTTGAATTGCAGGCGTTTCCTCGGCCCGGAAAATGGCTCTAAGCTGGCTTGCGATGCGCTGGTAAACAGGCGCCGCCGCTGATATCAGGTGCAGGGATTCGAGTTCGGCACTGTGCACGATACCCCGGTACTCGATTTCGAGCGCCACTTTCGCATTGGCCGACGCGCTTGCCAGCCACTCGCCAAGCCGGTCGAGCAACAGCTGCTCGGTTTCTGCGGTATGCAGCGGGTCGAATCTCGACTGCTTCACAAATGCGTCGGAGATCACCCGTATCCAGGCTTCGTACAGCGCCAGCATTCCGCTGTTTTCGATTACCTCGCTGCGGTCGAGCTGTACCTGGCCATTCTGCTTCAGACGCGACAGGGTCGTGACGTGCAGACCCAAATCCACGTGCGCGGGAACTGCCCCCTGGTATTCGCGACGCGTCGCCGCGACGGCAGCGTCGACCAGGCCGACGATCGGGACGTCGAGTTCGCTTGCAATGCCGAGAAACAGGCCGAGATTCTCGCCCGTCATATAGGCCGGCACGGCGACGACCAGCCGGTCGCCGGAGGCCGCAGCGCCATGCCAGATTTGTTCGAGCTGCCGGCTGACGAGATCCGCGGCACTCAGGTGCTGGAATCGGCGGTCGGGCAGTGCGTTTGTCGTCAGCTCCAACCAAAATCGATTCTGGATCCTCCGCGGTTTTATGCGGGCGTTTTCGAACGCCTTCGAGCCCGTTGTCAGCTCGTCGTCGAGAAGTGCGAAACCGGGTTCCCGGTAAAGCATGCGCTCGGCACTGAGTACCGAGATCCCGGCATCATTGATATGGGCTGCAAGCAGGGACATCCGTCGCTCCGCGCGGCGGTCAGTCCGCTCTCATGTGGCGGATCAGCTTGTCGTCACAGTACGCCTGCGCATCGAACACGAGGCGCTCCTGCAAGAGCTGCAGCTGATACACCAGGAACATCAGGAATATGCTGATCAGGAGCGCGATGAAGGTCGAGTTGAACGCGACGCCCAGGCTCTGGGTAACACCCGCGATGTCGCCCTGAACCGCTTTGTCCGCCTGCGCGAGCGCCTCACCGATACCGCGCACGGTGCCGATAAATCCAATCGAGGGAATCGCCCAGGAGATGTAGCGGATCATCGACAGCTCCGATTCCAGCCGCTCAGCCTCGGACTCGCAGATGGTGTTCGTGCTACTGGAGACGTCCTGAATATTGTGCGTCGAATTGAATCGCCGGAGCGCGTTCAGCAGGGCGCGTGGCAGCAGCATCTGTTGCTGCTCGTTGGGCAGCTGCTGCACCTGGCGGGCGAATTCGCGGGTATCCTCGGGCAATATTCGCATCCCTTCCGCGACCGGAACGAGGTCGACGTCGAGCAGGCGGCGCTCGCGCGTGATACTGACTGCCTTGTACCCCATGATCGCGAGCGCCCAGATCATGAGGATGAAACAGGCTTCCTGTTCGAGGTCCTTGATCAGCACGGCGACGCGGCGCTCGCGGACGTAGTTGGGGTCGGCGGCGGCCGCAGCGTTTTGTTCCTCGATGATTTGCGCCGCGTTCGGCCGCACAACGGACACGTAGAGCGCGTGCACGACAATGATCGCGATGATCAGTGCAAACATCTGGAATACGAACTCAACAGGAATGTTTTTCTTGTTCATAGATCAGCAACGTCAGCTTTGAAAATGGGTCGGGCTTAGATGTCGGTCGGGAAAGGGATCGCCTGGTCGGCCGGTATGTCCTCGGTCGGCACGAAATCCTCTTCCTCGGCATCCCGGTAGCTTTCTTCATCGAGGTCGAGATCGTCTTCCTGTTCATCGGGCGCTTCTTCCGCCGTGTCCTGCGCATCCGGCGCATCGGCCTCGTCGGCCGGGGCACTCTCCTGGGCCCAGGTGCCCGCGCCCGCGAGCAGCAATAAAACGGTCAATAAATAACGATGCATCATTGGTCTCTTGTCATTACCACGTTATTTGACCGCCGCAGGCGGCAATTGTCGCACGAATTTCAGTCGGCATTTCGCGCTACGCGGAAACCGACGTCCGACCTCGGTTCATTGCCGTAATCCCGGTAGGACAGTCGCAGTTCGGTCGTCGATGCATGCCGCCAGCCGGAACCCCTGATCACGTAGGACTGTCCGCGCTCGGGGCCCAGGGGGTCGACCAGCGGTGAGGTAACGCCGGGGGCCGGTACCGTGTAGAAATCATTCACCCATTCGGCCAGGTTTCCGGCGCCGTCGAAAACCCCTATGGCGTTCGCTGGAAACTTGCCGCCTTCCGCGGTCGATGCGAAGCCGTCGTCATAGCCGGGAATGATCGTGGGCACGAGATCGGCCGCGGACTTGTCGGCATAGTTGCCCGCGTCGCGCCGGGGCGGCCATTCCCTGCCCCAGGAAAATTTCAGTGCGCCGTTGCCGCCCTGGTAACGAATAGCCCACACCCACTCCGCCTCGGTCGGCAGGCGGTACCCATCCGGGAACGGCCGTATGGCAACCCACTCGCCGAACTCCTCCTTGTAAACCGGCGTCAGGCCTTCGCGTGCGCTGAGCCAGTTGCAGTACTGTACGGCATCCGCCCAGGTCACGTTGGCCACGGGGTTGTTGTCGCCGGCCATCGACGGGTGGATATCGGCGCCGGAATCGTGATTCTCCCGGAACTGCGCAAACTCCCGGTTGGTCACTTCCTTCACGCCGATCAGAAACGGTTTCGTCAGCTTGACAGGCACAATGACTTCGTTTGCCCGCCGGCCCTGCTCGCTGCGCGACGAGCCCAGGGTGAAGGTGCCGGGCTCGACCAGGCGCAATACCTGGCCGGCAGCCGTCTTGCGCTCGAGCGCAACCGACGCACGCTCTATCTCTTCAAGCGAACGCAGGCGAGCCGACAGCGTCTGCGGATAGCCCGGCCGCGGCGTTACAGTTCGCGACCAGGATTCGTAGCCGGCCTTGCGCACCTCGATGCGGTGCGGGGCCGAACTCAGACGTAACGTCGCATTGCCCGTTCCGCGTGCCTGACCATCCACGTAGACCGTGGCGTCGGCAGGCTGAACGTTGACGGTCAGGGTGCCGGTCCTGGCCGTAAGATCGACCGTGATCGAGTCGCTGGCCGCCGCTTCGAGCCGAACTTTACGGCTCGTCATGCCGTAACCGGCCTTCGACAGTCCGATCTCGTAGTTGACGTCCGGCGCGAGATCGAGCGATATCGGTGACTGCCCGCGGTAACGGCCGTTCACGGTGACGTTGGCGCCGCGCGGAATAGAGTTGACGAGCAGCCTGGCGTTCGCCGGCTGCAGCCGGATCAGCGGCAGCGCCGTGTCGGTGTTCGGCTCCGCGACCACCGTGCCGTCCCAGGCGCTGTAGCCGTCCCGCACGACGCTGATCTGGTGTGTGCCCTCCATCAGTTCGATGGTCGCCGGGGTCTCGCCAACCTGATGTTCGCCCGCAAATATGCTTGCACCCGGCGGTTCCGAGCTGATCTCGATGTCCGCCCAGCGCGGCACGAGCTGCACGCTGAGCTGTTCGTGCCTGCCGAGTCCCGGGACGCTGATAACGCCCGTGTATGGGAGAAACCGCTCGGCGCGCACGTTGACGCTGTGCTCCCCGGGCAACAACTCGATCGGTCCGAACGGTGCCGGCCCGATCTCGCTCTCGTTGATCCCGACAACTGCTTCCGTCGGGGGATTCGTGACGACCGTCACGTGCCCTGGCAGCTTGCGCATCTCGATGTCGATAATGACGTTCTGCTCGTCTCCCACTTCGAAGTTCTGACTAACGTCGAAATACCCCTGCTGCGACACCTGCACCGTGTAACTGCCCTTGCGCAACAGCACGCGATCGCCAAGCGGCATGCGGAACCAGCCACCGCTGACCGAGAACGAATCGGGCTCGCCCGGCGTAACCTCGAACTTGACCGACTTCGCCGTGAACAACAGATAAGACGCGAGCACCAGTACCGTCAGGGCAATACCAATGATCCAGCGCAGAGTGCCGTGGCCCGCGCTGTCCCCTGGCGCCTGGGGTGTCTCCGCAGCGCGCCGGAAAGCCGTCGGCGCGATGGTCTCCTCGGCCGGCTGTTCGCCGGCATCGCCGAGTTCGGGCGGCTTCGTCACATAGGCGCTGTCCTCGAGCCGGACTTCCAGCGTCAGGCGCGCCTCGCCGAGATGGACGACGATGCGGCTGCCGAAGTAGCGCAGCTCGTCGCCGTCCTGCAAACGTCGGCTGGCAAGGAGCGATTCGCCGTTAATCGCCATCGACGCGTCACGACCGACGGGCTGCACGAAAGGCACGTCGTCGAGCACATCGAGCATCATGACCGGCCCGCCGCCGGGGCCTGGCAGACGGAGGTCGCAGTCGCTGCCGGTACCGACGCGCAGCGGCAAACGCTCCGCCTCTATTCGTCGTTCGCCTTCAACATCCCTGATGAAAAGGTTCAGACTCAAATTGGTTCCTCGCAGCGAACGACAATGGGCTGCATGTCAATTTCCGGTCCCACGCGAAACTCCAGGCGTACGTCGCGGTATCCGGGGCGTACGCCGACCGCAACGTAGGTGCCTGGCCGCAGATTGAGTTCATGCTGGTCGAAGCTGCCGAGTTTACCAACTTTGTAGATCGAAACGTCGGTCTGGTTGTCGGAAACGAGCCTGACTGTGAGCGGCGTTGCCGCCCGCTTCAGCAGTCTCGACAGCTCGTCGCGCCGATCCGCGAGGCGTGGGCCGATTTCTTCCATGCGTGTGATGTCGAGGAGCAGCTTGGTGGCGGACTGCATTTTCGACTGCCGGCTCAGGCTATCGGGTTCCTCGATGAACCCGTCGAGCATCTCGAACAGGGCTTCCATCTGCCGCGTCCGGACGATGCCGTCCTGCGCAAACGCCAGGTTGGAATCCAGCTCGAGGATACGCCCGTAGGTCTCGGTCGCGTCACTCCATTCTTCCGCCTGCTCGTACTGCAGGGCCTTTTGCTCCAGCGACGTGATCTCCTGCAACCGGATACCCTGGTCTACCTGCAACACGCCGTCAGCCGGCTCGGGTGACCCGGGCTTAAGCTTCTCCGCCATGCGAAATGCCGCGCGAGCCGCCAGGAAATCGCCATCGGCCAGTGCGGTCAGGCCCTCCGTCATGCGCATGTCGAACTCCATTTGCCGGATCGTGCCGCGTACTCGGTCCAGCGCAAGCTGCGCGGGCTCCCATGCCGGGTCGAGCTCGACGGCTTGTTCGAAGCTTTGCCGGGCTGCCTGCAGCGCGAGGTCCTTTTCATGCGCGAGGCCCTGGTCCATCAATGAAAGGACGGTTTCGAGATTTCGTGCCCGCGCCAGTCCCTGCTGCGCGCCCCGGTGTCCCGGACTGATCGCTGCGGCGAGATCGAAAAGGCGCAGGGCCTCCACGGGATCGGCAGCCTCCAGAGCCGCGCGAGCCTCCGCATAGGTCGATTCGAACACCTTGTCGACTTCATCCAGCAGCGGTTCGACGATTTCGATGGCCTCACGGTATTTCTGCGATGCAGCGGCATAGTCCCGCGCCAGGTAGGCCTCGTCGCCCTCGGCGTAGACCGCCTGCGCCCGGGCAAATCGCAACCCGCCCCAACGCTGCACGGCACGGCTTTCCAGCGTATCCATCTTGGCCAGTAACTCCCCGAGTACCTCCTCGGTAGATGCCCGGTCCTGGACGCGCTGATCGCGGCCGCTGAGGTCGTCGAGGTTCTCGTTAAACTCGACGCTGGGCTTCTTTTCGACTCCTGTCTCCGCCTGCGGCCCTTCATCCTGTGCTGTCGTGTCCGCCGCCGGCACGGCTGCAGGTTTTTCGACCGCCCTTGGCAACAGGAATACGACGCCAAGCAGCAAGACCAGCAATGCGGCAAAACTGATGCCGAGGGTCCGCGGGCTCATGCCGCTGGATGTCGTGCTACTCGCCGCAGCAGCAGGGTGCGGTTCGCGACTGACCGGGCGGACGGCTTCCTGCGTCCGGATAATCTCGTCGTGCGCACCCCCCGTCGCGGCGACGAAGCGCTTCGCGGCGGGTGCAGGAGCATAACCCAGCTCCGCCAGACGGCCGGCAACGGACTCCGCGTCCGGCCTGCGCGATGCGTCCTTGTCCAGCATTCGGGCGACCAACTCCTGAAGACCGGCGGACACTGCCGAGCCGTCTGCCGCCTCGAGCGGTGGCGGTTCTCTGTGGAGAATGTCGCCCGCCGTATCCTCTGATCTCCAGGGCGAACGACCGCTCACCAGTTCATGGATCACACCACCGAGCGCGAAAATGTCGTCGGTCGGATCAGGCGCGTCGCCCGAGAGTTGCTGAGGACTGGCGGCAATCAGCGAACCGCCGCCCGGATCCTGGCCGGGAGTCGCCGCAATGCCGAAGTCGATCAGGTACGGCGCACCGTTGTGATCGAGAAGGATGTTCGAGGCTTTGACGTCTCGGTGTACGACGCCTTTTGCATGTGCATATCGCAGGGCATCCGCGACCAGCGCGACCGGCGGCAGCGATTCTGCCGGAGACGCGCCGGCGAGCACGCCAATATCCGGTCCGTCGATGTACTGCAGGCTGTAGAAAGCCCCGTCGTCCTCGTGGAATTCGAACGCGCGCACGATATGTGCGTGCATCAGGCGAATCGCGAGTTGCCACTCGCGTCGCAATGCATCGTCATCGATGCGATCGTCCACGAGGATCTTGAGCGCGACCGACGCGCGGGTGATCCGGTCCGTCGCGAGCCAGGTCTCGGCCGCGCCCCCTCTGCCTAATCGCCGGGCTAAGGTATACCGATTAGCGAGCCGGACCCCTTCGCTCAGGTCTCGCGTCGGTTTTCGATCGCTCATCCAGTCGGTTCAGCCTCGCGAGCAGGTGAACCGACTTCGATCGGCGTCGGGAACCCGGTTTCCGCCTCGTAGATTTCACGAAGCAAACGGCGCCAGCTTTCATACTGGGCTGCAGCCGTCCCGGTAAGGCGGCGCGTCTGGCCCTCGACGTCGATCACCATGGGCGCAGCCTCCGAGCCGAACGACTCCGACAGTTCCTTGATCGCTTCGACGTGAAGCGTTGCCTCGGAACGCCGTGAAAAGCCCGCAAATATCTGGTCTATGCCCTGCGAGATGCCGATGCTCTGCAGGCTTCGCTGCATGCGGCGCGTCGACGAACTGGAGCTATTCGTATCGACTGCAAGGGAACCGGCGAGGACGACGACGCCCATCAGCGTCTGCAGCGTTGCTGAACGCTTCACCTGGCGGTAGTTGATAGCCTCCTCGCGTGATGTCTTGCGCCACGCGCTATAGGGGATCGCAATACCGTAATAGAAGTTGGCGTAGTGCTCGTTAAGCGTGTCGACGACGAGCCGGTCGCGCTCGCGGATTTGCCGCAGGCGAGCCACCGCCGGGTCGTTTTCCGCAGGCAGGCGCATTACCTGCACGATGTCGTCCTCGTCAGTCGCAAGGTGTTCGCCGAATTGTGCCGGCGACATGTCGCCGAAGAACTGCAATTCGGAAACCTGACGGACCCGCTTGACCTCCTGGGGCGGCATCCCGGCAACAAACGCCTGCAAATCGTTTGCAATGTCGTTGAAGACTTTCTGGTACGGATCCTCGCGCCGGTCGCGCCTCTCGGAATACGATGAGACGCCCGTCTGTGCGCTGTATTTCTCCGAGTACCAGTGCCGGCCACTCGCGTCGTCAACGGATATCTCGAGCTTCACGTACTCGCCGTCCGATTTCTCGATGCGGCCGCTGATGATGACGTCCGTGAATGCTTCGCGCGACGGTATCACCCGCACCGCGCCCCAGTGACCGGTCCCCTGCAGTGTCGTCTTCAGGTGGTATGGCAGGTATCGTGCCTCGGCGCCTCGTATTTCTTCGTAAACTCGCGTATCCGCAGAGTCGTTGTTTTCGGGCACCCCGTCTTCGAACTCGACGATGCCGATATCGAGAAGCAGAGATTCGTCGACAGTCTCATCCGCGACGACGAGCTCGGATTCTTCGGCAGTAATGACTTCGTTGACGGTGCAGCCCTGAACCGCGAACAGGGCCATAGCGATAAGCGGCGATAGTTTCCTCATGTTTTGCAAACCGTCTCCTTAAATCCCGTTGTACTTCCGGTACTCTTCCCAAAGCCGTTCGCGCAGTTCCGGATCTTCCTCAGCGAGGGCCGCCTCACGAAGCTGCCGCGCGATGATGTCATCATCAACCATCATCGGAATATCGTCTGGCGTCCGTTCGCGAACCTCCTCCTGACTGAGCCCGGCGACCGGCGATTCGCGCTGCGCCTGCGGCTGGTTCGCCACGGTCACCGATCCGGCGCCCGAGCCGCCACCCGCCTGCTCGCCCAGGCTGATGCCGCCGTCCCCGCCACCGGAACTACCGTTGCCGCCAAATCCTTCCATGTTGCGGCCAACGGAAGCGACCTCGCGCTGTTCTTCGCTCAAAACCTCGTCGAAACCGCCGACCGACTCGTCGAGTTCGCGTCCGAGTCGCTCGGCACGCTCCGCGTCCGATTCGGCGGGGAACTGACCGGCGCTGCCTGCACCTCCCGTTCCGGTTCCGCCTGCAGCGCCACCAGCAGCGCCACCCTCGGCGTCTTGACCGCCACCGCCTTCCATCGCGGCTTCAGCACCGCCTCCGGCCGACTCGGCGGAGTCGCTCGCAGATGCGCCACCACCCAGGCATTCACCTGCCTGACCCATGCCGCCTACGCCACCAGGTAGCGGACCGGTGTCACCGCAGTCACTACTGCTCTGGCCGTCGCCATCGCCGTCACCAGCTTCACCACCGTCGCCCTCGGTACCCTCATCGCCTGCGCCGCCGCTCATGCCCGGTACGCCACCCGGCATCGGAAGTTCGATCTGTGGCACGCTGCCGACTCCGCCGGACTGGCCGGCGCCGCCGCCGGACGAACTGCCGCTCGGTGAGGCGCCACCACCGGAGGCACCGCCACCGGAGGCACCGCCGCCCTGCTGGCCACCACCTTGAGAGCCGCCACCTTGAGAACCGCCACCGGAGGAACCACCGCCCTGTTCACCACCGCCCTGTTCACCACCACCGGAAGAGCCGCCACCCTGCTGGCCACCCCCCTGTTCGCCGCCCTGCTGCTCGCCACTTTGCGAGCCACCTCCGGACGGGGGCGCGCCACCTGACGGTGGTTGCGGAATACCGCTACTGGGCGGCTGGATAACCGACGATTTGCAGCCGGCGACGAGAAGCGTCGCGGCCAAGATAACCAGGCCGGTTTTGGCCAGGCCGGAAATCGATCTGCTTGACTGGTTGCGGTTCATTTGCTCGTGCCTCTCGATGGCGAGTGTGGAGGCCCGGCCTGTTACTTCGTAACGACCCGGAACGACCGGTATTCCTTGTTTTGAGCACCAAACGTATGCCTGAGTTCCATCGGAATCCCGGCACTCGCCGGGCCGGCAAACGTCTTGCCGGCACCCTGTGACGATAATACGCTGCCATTGGTCAATCAATAGCCCTGTCGGGTGCTTGGATCTGGCGCAGGGCAGTTCTACAAGCGCATGATTTAAAGGGATTTTATGCCCGCGCGCGACTCGCTATTACGGCTTGCCGGGGGATTTGCGCCGCGCTTCCGGACGTTTCCGGTAAACGATCAGGGACAGATCGTCGGGTTTCGACGGCTCTTTGCCGTTGTTCGACTGCATCCTCTTTCGTGCGAGTTCGACGACGGCATCCACCGCGACATCGGCCGGTCCCTTGCGGATGTGCTCGATGATTTCGTCGAGATGCACGTTGTCTGTCAAACCGTCGCTCGCCAGGAGAACCGTGTCCCTGGGCCGAAGTTTGGCGGGTGCGCCGATATCGATACTCATATCGCTGGTGCCAAGAAAATTCGAAACCAGGTGTCGCTCGGCATGGTGGAGTGCCTCGCGTTCATCGAGAAAGCCCGCCTCGACCGCAAAACCCGTGGGCGAATGCGCCGTCGTCTGCAGCTTGACCCGGCCGCGCTGACCGACGACCAGCGCTTCCGAATCGCCGATCTGGTAAGCGCGTGCTATCTGCCCTTCTATCGTGACTACGGTCAGTGTCGTCGCGGAACCATTCGAAAGCCGTTTGACGGCCTCGTTCGCCGCTTCTATGCCGTCGAGAATCGCGGTACGCAGCACCACCGTTTCGGACATGGCGACCGACAGCGCCTCGGCCAGCGACGACACGGCCGTCATCGAAGCTCGTTTACCCGCCGGCAGCCCTCCGGCACCGTCCGCAACGACCAGGACGACCGACTCTGGCCCCCAGGGAATCACGGCGACCGTGTCCTCGTTCTCCGTGTCCTTGTCCGGCGCACGCTCCGTGAAAGCCACCACCGAACCGCCACCGACTTGCGCGACCTGGCTGTCCGGCTGGAATGCGCCGTCCAGCACGAGCAGACCGTCTATAATTTTCGACACGACGTTACCCTGAAGCGCTGTTACGCGCGCTTCACGGGCTCCCTGCACCAGGCGCAGTAATTCCAGAACTCCCGCGCGATACCCCAGCCGCAGGCCTTGCAGCAATGCCGGCTGCCCTGCAGTTTCCATGGCCTGCGTACCTTCATGCGGCACCATGGGCAGTAGCGCATGAACGGCATCAGCTGTCCGCGGCAGCGCTTGTTATTGCAGCGGGCAGAGTATCGCTTGTCAGGGTAGCGGCGTGCCGTTTCCTCGACGAAGCCAGGTCCGTAGCACCACGGGCAGTAATCCCAGTCGTTCTTGACGCCGCGTTCGCAGCGCGGGCAACTCGACGGCATGGACGATTCCGAACTCCGCGCCGGGTTGTCGAAGCCGCACCACGGACACGCCTGCATGCTCTCCGACACGGGCCCCTCGCAGTGCCTGCACTGATGCCGGGTATCGAGAGCCTTCCTGTACTGCCGCTGAAACTCGCGCCATTGCATGCGCCGCCAGGTCGTTCCGAGCTTGCGGTCGCCGCGCGACCTGGAGCGCTTCTGCCGCCGGGCATGGCTCTGCAACTGTTCGAAGGCGGACATCATTTGTACCGCGTCGCGATAGCGATTCGCCGGATCCAGCTGGATCGCTTTCCTGAGCATCTCGACGACCTCCGGGCGTACCTTCGTGGTCAACCGCTCGTGCCCGACCAGCGGCCAGGCAAACGGCCATTCCGGCAGCTTGCCCGACAACAGGCGGTAAAGCACCAGCCCGAGTGAGAACACGTCGGATTGGAATTTGGGCCGGCCCATGGCCTGTTCAGGCGCAATGTAATCGATGGTGCCGGAGCCGGACGCTTTCAATGTACGGAGGCTGATCTTTGCAAACCCGAAGTCGCAGAGCTTCAACTGGTTTCCCGGAAACAGGATGTAATTCTCCGGCTTGATATCGCAATGGATGATCCTGTGTTCATGAGCGTGGGCCAACGCTGCAATTGCCTGGCCGGTGAGGTCCAGCGCGCGCGCCGTCGATATGCGGCGCTCGATGCGGTCGGCGAGTGATTCTTCGCCGAGCTCCATGGCAATCACGAAATTATCGTCAATATAGCTCGCGTTGAGAACGGACAAGATATTCGGGTGCTGCAGCTTCGTTGCAACCTGGACTTCGTGCAGGAATTCGTCGTGCCCGGTATGCGCGTCTGCCTTGGGTATCTTGAGCGCCACGCGCCGCTTCTGGATCGTGTCATAGGCACGGTAGACGTCGGCGAGGGGTCCGGACGCGATACGTCCCACGATCCGGTATTTTCCGATTTTCTGGCGGGCTCTTAGCAAGTCTGGTTACGCTGTCTGTGGCGCCGGGCGGTGGTGCAGATCAGGTCAGCAATCATTGGGGCAGAATCGGGTGCAGTCAAGAGCAACATCTTCGTCACCAAACCGCAACGCGACGTTTAGGATGTCACCCTGTTCGAGAGCTAGCTTGCGCCGCGGACCCGGGCTACTGCGGTCGCCCAGCCAGCCAACAGCGCGTCCCGCTGGTCGCCCGTCATGCGCGGTTCGAACACGGCGTCGCAACGCCACAGCCGCGTGGCTTGCTGCAGGTTATCGATCAGCCCGCACTGCAGCGCCGCAAGATACGCCGCACCGAGCACGGTGGACTCGACATTGGCGGGCCGCTCCACGCGGATATCGAGGATGTCGGCAAGAAACTGCAGAAACCACTCATTACCGGCCATGCCGCCGTCGACACGAATCACGCTCGGCGAGATCCCATCGTCCGCCATCGCGTCGATGAGGTCCCGCGTCTGGTAGGCGACCGCCTGCAGGGTCGCAGTCACGATCTGGTCGCGTCCGCTTCCGCGGCTCAGGCCGACGATCGCGCCGCGGGCATCCGGATCCCAGTACGGAGCGCCGAGCCCGGCGAATGCGGGTACCACGTAGACGTCGTCAACAACACCGGTGCGCGCGGCGACCTGCTCCGACTCGGGCGCCGAATCGATAATGCGCAATTCGTCGCGCAGCCACTGCAGTGCCGATCCCGCCACGAACACGCTGCCTTCGAGGCCGTATGTCACTTCGCCACCGATACGACTGGCGACCGTCGTCAGGAGCTGGTTGTGCGACGTCAACGCCGTGTTGCCCGTGTTGGCGATTGCAAAACAGCCCGTGCCGTAAGTGCTCTTGGTCATTCCGTACTCGAATCCGGCCTGCCCTATCAACGCGGCCTGCTGGTCGCCGGCAATACCGCAAATCGGAACCGCGCCGTCGACGGCGTCTTCACTTGTGCTGCCGAACTCTGCCGCGCAGTCGAGTACCTCGGGCAGCATGGACGCCGGTATCTCCAGGAGTTCCAGCATTTCATCGTCCCAGGCTTGTGCGTGGATGTTGAACAACATCGTGCGGGACGCATTGGTCGCGTCGGTCGCGTGCACGGCGCCTCCGGTAAGGCGCCACAACAAAAAGCTGTCGATGGTGCCAAAAGCAAGGTGGCCGTCATCCGCCAGACGCCGGGCTCCGTCCACGTTATTGAGGATCCAGGCGACCTTGGTCGCCGAAAAATACGGGTCGAGGCGCAACCCGGTCTTGCCGGCGACCACCTCGTCTGCACAGCGCTCCCTGAGGTCGCGGCAGTAAGCCGCCGTGCGCCGATCCTGCCAGACAATCGCGTTGTAGATGCACTCTCCGCTGCGCCGATCCCACACCGCCGTCGTCTCGCGCTGATTG
>Ga0224509_10000070_pt1:7500-24750 | contig 24750 bp, 21 predicted proteins | sample SF_Jan12_sed_USG_5_FD_170158 | JGI IMG/M metagenome (GOLD analysis project Ga0224509, IMG submission 170158) | Sediment microbial communities from San Francisco Bay, California, United States - SF_Jan12_sed_USGS_24 | ecosystem: Environmental > Aquatic > Marine > Sediment | place... | reverse complement strand
AAATATATTATATTTTACTAAACAGAAATATAAAATTAAATATAATATAAATACTGACTTATCTATCTCTAAATTTTATTTATGGCGAATAACAAATCAGCAAAAAAACGCATATTAATAAGTAAACGAAATACTCTTCAAAATCGTTTTTATAAAAGTTCAGTTAGAACATTAACTAAAAGATTTTTAAAAGATCTAGAAATTTATAAAGGTTCAAAAAATAATACTGATAAAGAAAAAGTACAACTCGTACTAAATTCAATTTATAGTTTAATTGATAAAGGTTCAAAAAAAAATGTTTATCATAAAAATACAGCAGCACGAAAAAAAGCAAAATTAGCTGCTTTATTAAAAACTGCAATTTAAAATAATTGAAAAAACATTGTTTAAACTTTAAAATAACCTATTTAAAATTAGGTTATTTTATTTTAAAATTTTTTATTAATTTTCCTAATTAATAAAATCAACCTTCCTAAATTAAGCTTACAATTATAAATCAGTTAAGATTCGTTCTAACAACCATAAACTATAAGAAACTTAAATATAAAAATTCTTAACTGTTATCAGTAAAAAACTAAGTACCACCACTATAAAGGTATATAATTCAATTTAATTTTTTTCGTAAGATAAATTTCTATTTTCTTATTAAAAAATAACGTTATATTGATAAACCTAATATATTAGAATTAAATATTAATTCGATTTTTAAGTTGAATAACACGAAACTGACAAAATTAAAATCTTAATTTATTTTACATAATTATTATCCATAATAAAACTTAGTAATTATTAAATTTAAAATAAGTTACTAATAAAACGTTTAAACTACTATATGATGAATTACACAACTGCTCTACCTGATTTTATTGAAATGCAACGAGTAAGTTTCTGTTGGTTTATTGCGCAAGGACTAAATGAAGAATTAAATACTTTTTCAAGAATTTATGATTTTAGTCAAAATACAGAATATGTTTTATTTGGACAAGAATATAGTTTAGTAAAACCTATTTATAATATAGTCCGAGCTAAAAAATATACAGCAAATTATTCTGCCCAACTCGTTATTCCGTTAGAAGTTCGAAATAAAAAAACAAATATTATAAAATATCATAGTAAATTTCCTATTATTAATTTACCGTTAATGACAAGTTCTGCAACTTTTGTTATTAATGGATGTGAACGTGTTATTGTAAGTCAAATTATCCGAAGTCCGGGTGTATACTTTGAAAAAAAAAAAAAACAAAAAAAAAGTAAAAAAATTAAAAGAATAATATCTAGTGAAATTGGAAAATTAAAAAGTTTTACTCCTCCAAGTGAAATTTTACCTACAGAGAGCCGGTTATATTTTTTAAAACCAACTATTAAAAGAAAATTAATTAATGATAAGAAAATAAAGTTTATTAAAAAAGAGGAAGAGTGGAATTGGCAAGGAGAAACAATTAATATTTATTCGTTTAAACAACTAAAAGATTATGAAATTAACTTTGGCTCTTCATTTATTGAATGTTTTAAAGTTTATAAAAGTTTATTTAAAGTACAAAATTTATCTACAAAAATAAAACGAATTAAAATTTTTTTAAAATGGTTAGCTTCTAATGAAAACTTCATATTATCAAATAATCAACATAGAATTTTCTTAATAGTTAATTATTTTAATTTATTAATAAAAATAGTTACGAAATATAAAATTTTAAAAAAAAGAAGTAGTAATAATAACAATGAAAGTGCATTAAAAGAATTTAAACAAATTAAAAAATTATATGATAAAGTATTTCAAGAGTCAGAAACATTACTAAAGTTAAATATTAATATAGAATTATTTGTTTTTCTACTTCGAGATTTAGATAATTTTACTCAGCTTAATAATTTTAATTTCTTAAAATTAAATATCACACCAAAAATTGACATAATTATTAACAATAATAAAATACAATCTAACCTTTATTTCACTAATAGTTTTAAAGAACTTATTAAATTTAAATATAACGTTACTAAAAAAGAAAAAGATAAAAAAAGAAGCCAATCACAAACAAAAATCTTCAAAAATAAAACAAAATATTTAAAGACAAAATCTAAAATTATTCAATATAAAGATGATCATTTAATAAAAGATATTTATAAGAAAAAATATGAAGAAAAGGAATTATATACTGCAACATTAATTCCTGAATATGGGTCATGGATTAGGTTCGGCTTTCAAAAGAATACAAAAATTAATATTTCGAAATATCCTATAAAAAACCAAGAAGATGAAATTATTATTCAACTTGATAAAGTAACACAAAAACCAATTATTCATTTATTGAAAGAAATGGGTGTCACGGATTTAGAAATTTGTCAAAATTTACAAAATTCTGACTTTTTTTATTTTAATAAACCCGTATTAACTCATTCAATTTATCAACCAAATAAACTATTACGTTTTAATTTAAACAAAAATTATTATAAAAATATCTCAGAATTTTCTAGAATTTTTGATCCATCTTATTATCGTTTAGGAAAAATTGGTCGTTCAAAATTAAATAATAGATTAAATATTAAACTATCAAAACGTATTACGACAATTACTTATGAAGATGTTTTTGCAATAGTCGATAAATTAATAACTTTGTCTACTTCTAAACAGATTAGTGATGATATTGATCATTTAAAGAACCGACGAGTTCGTTCAGTAGGGGAATTATTACAAAATTTATTCCGTATTGGATTTCAAAGGTTATTGAGAAAACTAAGAAGTCAAACAAATAAAACATATTCAAGTCAATTATCAAGTTTCAATATAGTCGGAGCGACTATCAGAGAATTTTTTGGAGCGAGTCAATTATCTCAATATATGGATCAAACAAATCCATTATCTTCGTTGACACATAGACGGCGAATTAGTGGTTTGGGACCAGGAGGGTTTGATAGAGATCGTATTAGTTTTGCTGTCAGAGACATTCATCCAAGTCATTATGGACGAATTTGTCCAATTGAAACACCTGAAGGACAAAATGTAGGGCTAATTGCTTCATTAACAACATGTGCAAGAGTTAATGAATCTGGTTTTTTAGAAACACCTTTTTGGAGAGTTATTAATGGAAAAGTTATTAAAACAGGAAATCCTATTTATTTAACAGCTGATATTGAAGATTTTTATAAAATTGCCCCTGCTGACATTTCGACAAATGAAGAGAATTATTTAACAAAGAATTTAATTCCTGTACGTTATAAGCAAGATTTTTTAACTGTTACTCCCTCTGAAGTTGATTTTATTGCTGTTTCTCCAATTCAAGTTGTTTCTGTCGCTGCATCTTTAATCCCGTTTTTTGAGCATGATGACGCAAACCGAGCGTTAATGGGTTCGAATATGCAGCGACAATCAGTTCCATTATTATTACCACAAAAACCTATTGTTGGAACAGGTCTGGAAAATCAAATTGCGTTAGATTCTGGTATGGTAATTAATGCTCAACGAGATGGAATTGTCGAGTCAGTAACCGCAAATAAAATCATTATTCGTGAAAATTCTGGACGACATCATAAATACGACTTACAAAAATATCAACGCTCAAATCAAGAAACTTGTATTAATCATAGACCAATTGTGTGGGAAGGTGAGAAAATTAAATCTGGCCAAATGTTAACTGATGGACCAGGGATAATAAGTAGTGAACTTTCTTTAGGACAAAATGTCTTAATAGCGTATATGCCATGGCAAGGGTATAATTTTGAAGATGCAATTTTAATCAATGAACGGTTAGTTTACGAAGATATTTTCACATCCATTCATATTGAAAGATATGAAATTGAAATTGATCGAACAGCAGAAATGTCCGAACAAACAACTAACAATATTCCAAATTTAAGTATTTCTGATGTTCAAAACTTAAATGAAGATGGAATCATTACAATTGGAACATTTGTAAAACCAGGAGATATTTTAGTAGGAAAAATTATCCCTAAAGATGATTCTGAACAATTACCAGAATCAAAATTACTTAGGGCAATTTTTGGAGCAAAAGCAAAAGGAGTTCGTGATACATCTTTTAGAATGCCTGAAGGAGAATACGGAAGAGTTATTGAAACTTTAACATTTAATCGACGAACAAAATTAGCATATAAATTTGAAAAAATTCAAATTTTTATTGCACAAATAAGAAAAATTCAGGTAGGGGATAAAATTGCAGGTCGTCATGGAAATAAAGGAATAATTTCTCGTATTTTACCTCGTCAAGATATGCCTTTTCTTCCGGATGGTACCCCTATTGATATTATTTTAAATCCTTTAGGAGTTCCGTCTCGAATGAATGTAGGGCAATTATATGAATGTTTATTAGGGTTAGCAGGTCATAAATTGAATCGTCGTTTTAAGATTTTACCATTTGATGAAATGTATGGCTCAGAAGTTTCACGAATTTTAATTAATAAAAAATTGCGACAAGCTTCAATTGAAAATGATGAAGCATGGCTTTTCAATCCTTATTCTCCAGGAAAAATGGTACTTCTTGATGGAAGAACTGGTAAAGAATTTGATAATCCAATTACCGTTGGTAATGCATATATGTTGAAATTAATTCATTTAGTTGATGATAAAATGCATTCGAGAGCAACCGGTCCTTATTCCTTAGTAACTCAACAACCATTAGGTGGAAAAGCTCAGCATGGTGGCCAAAGGTTTGGTGAAATGGAAGTTTGGGCATTAGAAGGATTTGGTGCATCTTTTACATTAAAAGAACTATTAACAATTAAATCTGATGATATGCAAGGAAGAAATGAAACTTTAAACTCTATTATTAAAGGTCAACCAATACCAACTTCGGGTGTACCAGAATCATTCAAAGTTTTAGTCCAAGAATTACGTTCGATTGGATTAGATCTAAGTACTTATCGAATTGATGAGTTTAGTTCAGACCGCTCGTATGAAATTGAATTAAATTTAATTGAAAAATATAATCCATTATTAAAGACATTTTCTCATACATCAAATATAAATAATATTTCGTTTTAAAAATTTAATATGATACGCTCTGAAAAAGAATTTGATTATATAAAAATAAAACTAGCTTCTCCTATGAGGATATTACAATGGTCTCATAGAAAATTACCTAATGGACAATTTGTAGGAGAAGTTCAAAAATCTGAAACTATCAATTATAGAACATTTAAACCTGAAATGGATGGTTTATTTTGTGAAAGAATTTTTGGTCCAAGTAAAAGTTTAGAATGTGCATGTGGAAAATATAAGCGAGTTCGATATGAAGGTTTAATTTGTGAGCGTTGTGGAGTCGAATTAACTGAATCACGAGTTCGACGACACAGAATGGGTCATATTAATTTAATTTACCCAGTTACACATGTTTGGTATACTAATAGCCGACCAAATTATATAGCTTTACTCCTTGAAGTTGAACAATGCGAAAAAAGAGTAGATACTGGCTGGACAGAATTTGCCGATACAAGAGATAATAAAGAAAAAGATAATAAAGATATACCGGAATATATCTCTTCAGATATTGGTAATTACCTTACAAGTCCAAAAGTACTTGTAAATTGTAAAAAATTTCTCAAAGAAAAATCAAAAGCAAAAAAATCTAATATTGTAAATTTTTATGATGAACGAATAAAACGGATAAGATTAGCGTCTCTTGCTTATTTTATTGCTGAAGATGAAATTTCATTTTATGGACTTCATTGGGATTTACAGCAATACCGCCGCTGTCGAGAATTAGGATTTACAGGGTATCCATTAAAACCACATTCAAAATCTAATAATCGGCGTCGAAATACACCAAAATATTTATTAAGATCAACACCAAATTATTTAATTGGTGCTGTTTTAATTAAACGTGAATTAGAAAAATTAAATCTTGATCAAGAAATAATTAAAACACGTAATTTTATTACACTCTGTAGTAAAGTACTTCATAAAGAGCAACCATTTTATAATTTTTCACATTGGTCTAAAAAATGGGAATACCAACGTATTTATAAATTACGAGATCAATCAATTAAACGAATTCGTATTTTAGAAAATTTATTAACTACAGGTGCAAATCCAGCATGGATGATTATAACCATACTACCCGTTATTCCACCTGCATTAAGACCAATGATTCAATTGGAAGGAGGGCGTTTCGCAACTTCGGACTTAAATGAGTTATATCGAAGAATAATTACACGCAATAATCGTCTTCTTAGACTATTGGAAATTGATGCTCCCCAATTAATTATTCGAAATGAAAAACGAATGTTACAAGAGGCAGTAGATACATTAATTGATAATGGAAAAAGAGGAAAAATTGCTTTAAGCGCAAATAATCGTCCATTAAAATCATTATCTGATATTATAAAAGGGAAACATGGTCGTTTTCGTCAAAATCTACTTGGAAAACGAGTAGATTATTCTGGACGCTCTGTTATTGTGGTAGGCCCAAGTTTGAAATTAAACCAATGTGGTTTACCTTATGAAATGGCAATTGAATTATTTCAACCATTTATAATTCGTGAATTAATTAATCAGGGATTAGCAAGCAATATGAAAGTTGCAAAAAATTTGCTGCAACAAAATGAACCAATTATAGATCCCGTTCTTGAAAAAGTATTATCAAATCATCCTATTTTTTTAAATCGAGCACCAACATTACATAGATTAGGAATACAAGCTTTTGAACCTATTATCATTCAAGGCCGTGCTATTAAGCTTCATCCTTTAGTTTGTTCAGCGTTTAATGCAGATTTTGATGGAGACCAAATGGCTGTTCATGTTCCACTTTCCTTAGAAGCTCAAGCAGAATGTTATATGTTAATGTTAGCACCTTATAATTTTTTATCACCTGCAAATGGTGAACCAATCATTATGCCAAGCCAAGATATGGTTTTAGGTTGTTATTATTTAACTGTAAATAATATTGATGGATTACTAGGCTCAAACCATTACTTTGCTGATTTAAATGATGTTATATTAGCCTATACTCAAGATCAAATTGAAATTCATACTTCAATCTGGGTTCGATATAAACATAAAATTTCTAAACCTTCAAATTTTATAAAAAAAATTGAATTAAAAGATGGAAGTTATATTGAATATTACGAAAATATTCAAATTCGTAAAGATAAAAATAATAAAACTATTGTCCAATACTTACAAACTACAACTGGACGCGTTCTTTTAAATTATACGATTCAAACAACCTTAAACCTTAAATTCTAAAGATTTAAACTGTTTGAATTTTTAAAAAAAATCAACTAGAAGAATTATGAAAGATTATATTTATCAAAACACACTTATTAATAAAAAAGAATTAAAAGCGTTATTAGCATGGAGTTTTTCAAAGTATGACTCTATGCAAGCTTCTTTATTAGCAGATGAATTAAAATATCTTGGATTTAAATATGCAACACAAGCTGGTATCTCAATTAGCATTGAAGATCTAAAAGTGCCAGTCACAAAAAATCAAATGTTAGAAAAAGCAAATAAAGATATTTTAAACGCAGAAAAAATTTGTTTAAAAGGAAAAATTACAGATGTAGAACGTTTTCAAAAAATTATTGACACTTGGAGTATAGCTAGTGAGTCATTAAAGGATAACGTAGTAGCATTTTTTAAAACCTATGACCCTTTAAATTCAGTTTATATAATGGCATTTTCAGGAGCTAGGGGAAATTTATCACAAGTTCGTCAACTTGTAGGTATGAGAGGGCTTATGGCTGACCCTAGTGGTGAGATTATGCGCGTACCTATTAAAAAGAATTTCCGTGAAGGATTAACAATTACAGATTATTTAATGTCTGGTTATGGAGCTCGTAAAGGAATTGTTGATACAGCATTAAAAACAGCAAACTCAGGTTATTTAACTCGCCGTTTAATTGATATTGCACAAGATATTATTATTAGAGAAAAAGATTGTTTAACATCGGCTTCCTTTATAATTGACAACGAAAATAAGGTAGATAATGAGCAAATTATTGGTAGAGTTTTATCAAAATCAGTTTATGATCCAAAAACTCAAAAATTAATTGCTCTAGCTAATACCTACATAACATTAAAATTATTAAATACATTGAAACAAAAACAAGTTTCAAAATTTCATATTCGTTCACCATTAACGTGTAGCTTATATCATTCTATTTGCCAAATGTGTTATGGATGGGACTTATCAAATCAAAATCTAGTTGATTTAGGAGAAGCTGTTGGTATTCTTGCTGGACAATCGATCGGTGAGCCCGGAACCCAATTAACAATGCGAACCTTTCATACAGGAGGAATTTTTACTTCTGAAGCTCGGCAACAAATTATTAGTCCAACAAATGGAGTTGTTAAATTTTCTAAAATTTTAAAAACAATTATATTACGTACAAATCGAGGTGATGATGTTTTGGTTACTAAAAATTCAGGATCATTAATATTAATTCCTCAACAACATGAGGAAAAAATCATCCAAATGGAATTATTACGAAATACAATGTTATTCGTAAAAAGTAATCAATATGTAAAAAAATCAGCAATAATTGGTGAATTAATAAGTACAGAAAAACAAACTTTAACAGAAAGAAAACCCATACTAAGTGATACAGCTGGTGAAATTTTCATTCCTAGATTAAAAACTAGAACAAATTTAATCACACAAAATCGACTATTGTGGATTTTATCAGGGCAAGTTTACCAAGCTCCTAGTAATTCTTTTTTAAATTTTTATACAGATCATAAAATTAATAAAAATAGTTATATTTTTAGAACAAAATTAATAAATCAATATTCTGGATATATTAAAGTTTTTGATAATAAAAAAAACGTATTAGAACAAAAAATACAAATTACAAATGATACCTATTTTTTAAACAATGCTTATGCTCAAAAAATTATTAAACCTAGAAATAATAAAAATTATTTAATTAATTGTGACAATTTAAAATACTTAGTCACATTAAAAGATTCAAATTTTAAAAATTGGAAACGGTATAATACCTATAAACCTTTTGCACTTTCATTTAATAATAATTTTAAAACTTTGACTGGGGGAATAATGTATTATGATCAACGAATTAAACAAAAACGACATACAATAGATAAACTGATTTCCTATAATATACCATATGAAATAAGTAAAGAAGAGTATGAAAAAATAAGTAAAAATCATAATGAAAGGTATTTAAAAAGTTTAGAAGCTAGGATTGATAAAAATGGATTTATTTTTTATCAAAATTTTTTAAACTACCAAGAAATGGAAAATATCTTTTTAAAGTTAAAATTAAAAAGAAAAATTGTCCATAATTCTTTAATCTGGCTTTCTGAAGAAACTTATAAATTAAATTGTGATAAAAACATTTTATTAGTAGAAAATGGGAACTTTATATCCAAAGATTTTGAAATCATTCCAAATATCATTTCAAAAACTGCGGGAATCATAAGTGTTTCTCAAAAAAATAATATTATTGAAGAAATTGCAATTAAAGCAGGATTTGTTTATCAAGGTAAACAATTTGAGCAATTAGATAAAAATGTCTATTATCCAGGTGAAATTATTTTTGATAATATTGAAATAACACAACCTTCATTATGTGAACATATTACCACAAAAGTTAGTAATCAATTATTAATTCGACCTTTCACTATTTATGAAATTCCTAAAGAAAAAAATTTTAAAAGAATGTTTACAAATAATAGTGAATCAGAGGTAATTTTTAAAATAATTAATAAAACTAATTATCTATATAAAACAAATCAAAAAATTAAAACATCTAATAGTTTAAATTTAATTTCTCAAATTATAAATTTAAATTCAAAAAACTCATTACGAAATAACATTACAATTGATTTAAGTAATTCTTTTAAGTTAAAACGTTTAAATTTAAAAATTTTAGAAAAATTAGTCTTAAATCAACATATTCCAGCACATTTAAAGTATACAAACTTACAATCTTGTTTACTTATTGAACCAACTCAGTTTATAGATGCTTATACAACTCTAGGATACCTTGAATCACTTACAACAAATTCTTTAGAGATAGTAAAATTTAAATCAAAATGTTCAAATAAAAAACAAGTTTTTTTAATATCTAATGATGATTGTATAACAGTTAAAAAAGAACAAGGAAAAAATAAAACAGTTAATGAACTAATCATTGATAATATCAAAGTAAATCAAACCGGAAAAGTTTTAATTGATAATGGTAAATTTTTAACTATCCAAAAAGGACGACCTTATTTTTTCCCAAATTGTAAAACTGATGATTCTAAAGAAAAGGTTGATTTACAATATAAATTATTAACTTTAAATGATCATATTTCTAATTATAAAACTAATACTTTTTTAAATTATTACGATATTACTAAACGATCAATAGTAGAAAAATTAGATCCAAATAAAAAATCATATGGATTTAAAATTAAATTTTCAAAAATGTTTATTAAAAAAAATGGAAAATTTTATAGTTCGCCAATTCCATTATTTTTAAATAATTTCTCATTAACAAAAAAAAAGCAAGAAATAAATGCTCTGCATATTAAAAATACACAATTAAAAATTAAACAATGTTTACCATTACTATTAAAAAGTTCTGCGTTAATTCCTAATAAAAATAAAGAAAACGTTCCTTTTAATACTAATCTAACAGGTTTAAAATTTTTAAAATACCCTTTTAATAAATCAATTGGCATTCATTCAATAACAGAAGATTATTTTGAACAAGAAGTAAATAGTGTTTATTGTAAAAATGGTGAATTTATTGAAAAAGGGGAAGTAATTGGGTTGCTAAATTTTGAAAAAGAAATTACTGGAGATATTGTTCAAGGTTTACCAAGAATAGAAGAATTATTAGAGGCACGAAAAAAGAAACCTACAAATAAACATTTAGCAACGAATCAAAAGAAAAGTTTATTAATTCAAAAAACTAGTATTGATTCTAGTTTTGAATTTCAAAAACTAGGAACAACGATAAAAGAAAACGATAAGATTAACCCTCACAATTTATTAAAAATTTATTTTAATTATTATGGAATAAAAAAACAGTTCTTTTCGAGTAAACAAAAATTTACTACTTCATATCGTTTAGTCAATAATTATGAAGCAAGTTATCGGGCGTTTAAAAAAATTCAATTATTAATATTAAATGCGGTTCAATCTGTTTATCAATCACAAGGCGTTTCAATTGCAAATAAACATTTAGAAGTGATTATTAAACAAATGACTACAAAAGTTTTAATAACACATGAAGGTCATACACCATTATTACCTCGTGAAGTAGTTGACTTATATCATATTAAATATATTAATCAAATTATTGAAGCTAATAATAAACGTCCAGCATATTATGTTCCATTATTATTAGGAATCACAAAAGCCGCATTAAATAACCCAAGTTTTATTTCAGCAGCAAGTTTCCAAGAAACAACCCGTGTTTTAACAAAAGCTGCTATTGAAGGTCGAGTAGATTGGTTACGTGGTTTAAAAGAAAATATAATTATTGGACATTTAATTCCATCTGGAACAGGATATCAAAGTTACACAAACTGTTTTAATATAATTCCACAAAATAAAACTAACTTAGAAAAAATTAAAATAAAAATCTAGACTTATTTCTTTTCAATCTGTTGATGTTATTCTATACTAGAATAAAATACAGTTATTTAATTAAGGAGTTATAAAATTTTATGGCTGATGTTAACTTAGCCCAATTATTAGAAGCTGGTGTTCATTTTGGACATAAAGCTTATAGATGGAATCCAAAAATGTTTCCTTATATTTATACAGAACGAAATAATATTCATATTTTAGATTTGGTTCAAACAGCTCAACTTTTAAAACGAGCAAATTCTTATGTTGCAAAAGCAGCATCAGAAGAAAAAACATTTTTATTTATTGGAACAAAACGTCAAGCAAGTGCAGTAATTGCTCAACAGGCAAATAGTTGTAATTCATATTATGTAAATCATAGATGGTTAGGCGGAATGTTAACAAATTGGATAACATTAAAAAGTCGAATTGAACGATTAAAAGCGTTGGAACAACAAGAAGTTGATGGAATTTTTAATTTATTGCCGAAAAAAGAAGCATCTATGCGTTTAAAAGAATTAGAAAAATTACGAAAACATTTAAATGGCGTTAAAAATATGACAAAATTGCCAGACGTGGCAATTATTATTGATCAAAAACGTGAAATGACTGCTATTCAAGAATGTCGTAAATTAGGTATTCCTATTATTTCTATTTTAGATACTAATTGTGATCCTGATTTAGTAGATATTCCAATTCCAGGAAACGATGATGCTGTTCGATCAATTAAATTAATTTTAAGCTCATTAACTGATACAATTAATCAAAATAGATCTAGTTAAAGAAAAAAGTTTTTATTTAAAACATTTATTAATTTATAGATAAAATAATTTTTTTACAAAAATTTAATTTTTAAGAAAGAAAATGTATAGAGATATCTCTACATTTTCTTTCTTAAAAATTAAATTTTATGTTAATGAAACTTTTCCACCCGCCTCTTCAATTTGTTTTTTTGCATCTTCTGCTGCATCTTTACTTAACGCTTCCTGAACCATTTTAGGTGCCGATTCTACAAGCTCTTTTGCTTCTTTTAAACCTAATCCTGTTAGAGTTCGAACAACTTTTAATACTGCAATTTTTTTATCAGCTGGAACTTCGTCTAACATAACAGTAAATTCTGTTTTTTCTTCTACATCTTCAGCAGCAGCTGGCGCAGCGGCCATCATAACACCCCCACCAGCACTTGCAGATGCATCAACACCAAAAGTTTCTTCAATTGCTGTTACTAATTCTGATGCTTCTAATAAAGTTAATGTTTTTAATTCTTCAACAATTTGATTAATTTTGTCTGACATAAAAATTTTTATTTAAAATGTATATATTTAATGTGAATTATTCATTTAGATTTTGATCTACAAATTAAATGCATTTAAATCTAATTGAATAGATGGCCCCATACTCGTACAAATAAATAAACTTTTAAAATATTTACCTTTTACACCAGTGGGGCGATTTTGTTCTATGGATTGATATAATGATGTTAAGTTTTCAACCAGTTGATTTTTTGAAAAATTTGCTTTTCCAAAACTTACATGAACAACACCTGTTTTATCTGCTTTATATTCAAATTTTCCTTTTTTGAAATCAGATAATGTTTCTGTTAAACTTGTGCTGACAGTTCCTGACTTTGGTGAGGGCATTAATCCTTTTGGACCTAAAACTCGACCAAGTTTTGCTAATTTTGGCATCATATCGGGTGTTGCTACTAATAAGTCGAAATCAATATTACCTTGACTAATATCATCAATTAACTCTTGACTACCAACAATATCAGCTCCACCCTCTTTTGCTTCGTTAAAATTTGCTTCATTTGTTAAAACAGCAATACGCATTGACTTCCCTACTCCATGAGGTAAGGTGACAGTTGTCCGCAATTGTTGATCTGCATATTTTGGATCAATATTTAGATTAGCATGTAATTCAACAGATTCAATAAATTTAGCCGTAGCAGTTTCTTGAAGTAAATTAATTGCTTCTTCTAAACTAGAATGAACAACATTTTTAATTTTTTTAAGGTTTTCGTTTTGACGTCTGGATAATTTTCGCATATAATTTCTTTCTTAAAAACTTACAAACTTAAATATTAATCTATAATTGTAATACCCATATTACGGGCAGTTCCTTCAACAATTCTCATTGCACTACTTATTTTAGTAGTATTCAAATCTGGTAATTTAATATTAGCGATTTCTTCTAATTGTGCTTTTGTTACTGATCCAACATTTACTCTATTTGGAGTTGACGAACCTTTTTTAACTTTTGCAGCATTAGCTAATAAAACAGATGCAGGCGGTGTTTTAAGAATAAAAGTATAACTTCGATCTTCATAAACTGAAATTTCTACTGGAATAATAAGTCCAGCTTTTTCAGTTGTTCGCGCATTATATTCTTTACAAAAGGCTGCAATATTTACACCATGTTGACCTAAAGCTGGTCCTACAGGAGGAGCAGGTGTAGCTTTCCCAGCAGGTAATGCTAATTTAATTAATGCAGTTATTTTTTTTGGCATATAATTTTATTGTTATTTCTTGATAAAATAGAGATATATAATTTTAACTTTAATTAATCAAAAAAAGATTTAAAATTTTTCTTAAAAGTCCTTATTCTTAATCCACGTTTAAATCTTTACAAAATCAATTAGTTACGGAAATTTTGAACAATTAAAATTCTATTTTCTAATACACACCTCTTCTTTTTTAAGAGAAACGCGTCCTGAAGGACTTGAACCCTCGACATCTAATTTTGGAGACTAGCGTTCTACCAACTGAACTAAGGACGCACATTAGTATTTTAATAAATATATCTTTAAAAGACAAGGTTTCCTATTTTATCTTACGGCAAAATTTAAATTTTAGTGAATATGAAAAAGTTTAACAGTAAGGTACAGTTTTCAATATCAGATACCCCTTTACCACATAACTTTGTAGCAGAAAAAATTATCTTAAGTTGTTTGTTAATTAATTATGAAGCAATTGAAATTACAATAAAAACTGTTCGAGTTGAAACTTTTTACTTTATAAACCATCAAGAAATTTATAAAGCTATTGTCGAAATGTATCGTAAAAAACTTCCTATAAATGTATTCTCAGTACATGAGTTTTTAAAAGAAACTGGTTGTTTAAATAAAATTGGGGGCACAAAAGTTTTAGTAGAACTTATTAATCAAATTCCTAATTTAGTCTATTTAGAAGAATATATTCAATTAATTCAAGATAAATTTTTACGGCGCTCACTAATTAATTTAGGTTATGAAGCAATTAATTCAGCTTATATTACAAATATTCCGTTAGAAAAAATTTTAAATGATTTCGAAAAAAAATCATTTAAATTAACAAATGAATTAATAGAAGAGAAAAAATTAACTACTGCGGAATTATTTTCAAGTGTTTTTTTAGAATTAAAAGAAAAAGCTTTAAGACCTGAATTGCCGGGATTAGGATCTGGGTTTTACGATTTAGATTCCTTAACACAAGGTTTTCAAAAATCTGATTTAATTATTCTTGCTGGTCGACCGTCTATGGGAAAAACAGCTTTTGTTTTAAATATAACGGAAAATATACTTAAAAAATATAAAGTGCCGATATTATTTTTTAGTCTTGAAATGTCAAAAGAACAATTAATATACCGTTTGCTATCAAATGAAACGGGAATAAGCCAAACCCGTTTAAAAATTGGAAATTTATATAAAGAAGATTGGCATGAATTAAAAGAAAGTATTCAAAATTATTCTCGCTTACCGTTTTTTATTGATGATCAGGCAAATTTAACCGCTCAGGATATTCGTTCTAAAATAAAAAAGATCTTATTTGAACAAAGTAAAATTGGATTAATTGTTATTGACTACTTACAATTACTTTTAAACTCAAAACTAAAATCTGAAAATCGTGTTCAAGAGCTCTCTCAAATTACTAGAACACTTAAAAATATTGCTAAAGAATTCCAAATACCAGTTATTGCGTTATCTCAGTTAAGTAGAAATGTTGAAAATCGCATTAATAAACGACCTGTTTTATCTGATTTACGTGAAAGTGGTTCTATCGAACAAGATGCAGATTTAGTATTAATGTTATATCGAGAAAATTATTATAATCCAATAGTTGAAAAAAATGAAAAAATTACTCCTGCTGAAGTAATAATTGCAAAACATCGTAACGGGCCACTAGGTATAGTAGAACTATCATTTCAAAATGACCCCACCAAATTTTTTAATACTTTTATTACTCCCTAATAAATGCCCAGACCCAGATTCGAACTGGGGACACGAGGATCTTCAATCCACTGCTCTACCAACTGAGCTATCCGGGCTTAGTAAATATTATACTACATTCTACTTAAAATAACAATATTAATATTGTTATTTTAAGTAGAATGTAGTATAATATTTATCGGGTATGGTAATTAATATAATTTACTTAAAACATCTAAATATGTCAGGATTGTAAAATAGCAGCATAAGATTAAAAAAGTCTATTAGTATTTTACTATACCTATTTTAAAAACAAATTTGCTCAATCTGTAAGGATAAAGTTTTTTATATTGAATTACTAATTCTATATTACTTCTATATTTATAGAAATATTTAGAATTTAAAATTTGGAAACAAAATAATAAAAATAAATTTTAACAATATACAGTGTAATTTTAATTGAACTTAAAAAATCTATAAGATCAAAAAAATAATCTACAGTTAATTTGATTATTAACTATATATATATATATAGTTATAGTACTTTAATTAAACAATAATATGATGGTTATGGTTAAGAAATAAAAAATTGTAATAATCTCATAATTTGGTAAATGCTTCTCTGATTTATTGTATAAATTGGTATATTTCGTTTATTTGCTAAATTTTTTAGTCGGAAATTTTGTCTAAGATGTTTTTTCAAACCTATTATAAGATTTGCTTGTTTAATTTGAGTTGTAATAATAATTCTATCACCAAATTTTGTTAAAATTTCTCGAATTAAATTTTTTGATAAAGAATAGGGATAAATAATCAGAGTCGTATTTTTTAAAGTTAATGAACCAAGACTTTTTGGTTTATCCATTTCAAACCAATTTCTATGAATTGAAATCATTTCTTTATTTAAGAAGCGCGGGGTTTTTACTAAAAAATCTTTTTGTAACTTTTTATAGTTAATAATTAATTTTTCGTTTTTTTTTATATTACGTACTTGTGAAATATTAAAATTTCCACGTAATATTAAATCAACTGAATTTTCAACATTCTCGTGAATTGTCCAAGAATATACATTATTAACTTCAATTGCAAGCTGGAATGCAGGATATGATTTTCGTTCTAGAATACTTTTTTGTGTACCTCGTCGTTTAGCTTCTTCATCACTTATGGTTACGTATTGAATTCCACCTATCAAATCTGATAAAGATGGATTTTTAATTAAATTTTCTAAACAATTTCCATGAGTTGTACCTACTAATTGAACACCTTTTTCGGCAATAGTTCTTGCAGCTAAAGCTTCAAGTTCTGTTCCAATTTCATCAATAACAATTACTTGAGGCATATGATTTTCAATGGCTTCAAACATTATTTTATATTGAAGTTCAGTTTTTGGAACTTGCATACGACGGGCCCTACCTATACCACTATGAGGTACGTCACTCTCCCCGGCAATTTCATTAGATGTATCAATAATGATAACCCGTTTTTCCATTTCATCTGAAAGTACACGTGCAATTTCTCGAATAATTGTTG
>Ga0224509_10000068_pt1 | contig 24921 bp, 23 predicted proteins | sample SF_Jan12_sed_USG_5_FD_170158 | JGI IMG/M metagenome (GOLD analysis project Ga0224509, IMG submission 170158) | Sediment microbial communities from San Francisco Bay, California, United States - SF_Jan12_sed_USGS_24 | ecosystem: Environmental > Aquatic > Marine > Sediment | place: USA... | reverse complement strand
ATTTTTCAAAAGCGATGGAGCCCGTACAGGCTTGTTTTTCGGTGCGACGTCGGGGGTCATAACAACGATCGGACTGATCGTCGGTCTGAACTCCGGCACCAGGTCGATAACGGCAGTTCTCGGCGGAATCCTGATTATTGCTGTCGCGGACGCAATGTCCGATGCGCTTGGTATTCATCTCGCCGAGGAGGCCAATCCCGATACGGATCACGCGCATGTCTGGGCGGCGACGATCATGACATTCCTGACCAAGTTCATCTTCTCGATCAGCTTTGCTGTGCCGCTGCTTCTGTTACCGCTGAGTCAGGCGGTCATCGCGTCCGTGATCTGGGGCCTGCTAGTAATTGTCGTGCTCAGCTACTTCCTTGCGAAATCGCAAGATGAACCGCCGCTTTATATTATCGGCGAACATGTCGGCATCGCAGTGCTTGTCCTCGTGTTCTCGCATTACATTGGCGTCTGGGTGGCGGCGACATTCGGATAGGATCTGTTCATGGGCCTGGTATTCCGCGACATACTGCCCGGACTCGAAGGCGGTGAGTTCGGCGAACTCACTGAAATAGAAAGGAATGTGAGGCTTGGAGCAATTGCGAGCCAGTGTCTGCTCGAGGATGTGCAATACGCAATCAGTGGCGAATTTGGTACCGTGTCCGTCAGCGCGGAACGTCCGATACCAAGACTAAAGGGTTCCTGATCCCGGGAGGCGATAATGAGGCCGGAAAACCGCATCGACTACGTCGAAGTACCCGTCAACGACCTGAAGAAGACGCGGGCTTTTTTTGAGGATCTTTTTGGCTGGACGTTTCAGGAATGGGGCGATGAGTACATGAGCTTCAGCGATGGCCGGCTCGACGGAGGGTTTCGTCTCGCTGCGGAAGCGCTGCCGCCAGGTGGCGTGCTGATCGTGTTCTTTAGCGAAGACCTGGAACGCGATGTCGAGCGCGTTCAAGAGCTGGGGGCGACGATCAGCCAGGAGATTTTTTCATTTCCGGGCGGCAGACGTTTTCATTTTATAGACCCCGGTGGCACCGAGTTTGCCGTCTGGGGCGAAAGCAACGAGTAACGGAGTCACCTGGTATGGCAATTCTGATTGAACACCCCTGCGTGCAGCACAAACTTGGAATTATCCGCGATGTCGAGACCGGACATAAGTGTTTTCGCGAACTGGCGACCGAAATAACCAAGTTCATCTGTTACGAAGCTCTCAAGAACATCAAGACGAAACAGGTGACGGTTCAGACTCCGGTTGCTGCAGCCACGTGTCGCAAGATTGATACCGATATTGTTGTCGTGCCTATTCTCCGCGCCGGCGTGGGCATGCTCGAAGGAATACTCGAACTGGTTCCAACTGCGCGGGTGGGTTTTGTCGGGCTGTATCGCGATGAAAAAACCAAGAAACCCGTGACATATTACGAGCGGTTTCCAAGGCATATCAAAGGTGGTACGTGCATCGTCATCGACCCGATGCTTGCAACCGGTGGCTCGACCGTTGCCGCACTTGACCTGCTCAAACAGAATGGCGCGGCGAATATTGTTGTTATCTGCATTGTTACGTGTCCGGAAGGCATCGAACTCGTGGAGGCGGCACATCCTGATGTGCCGATTTACGCAGCGGCCATTGACGAAAAACTGGACGAGAGAAAGTACATTGTTCCGGGGCTCGGCGACGCCGGGGACCGATTGTTTGGGACCTCGGACCATTAAGGCGCCAGCGCGTGGCTGAAAACAAGACACAGGCAACAGGAGCGAGTGTCGCGGCTTTCATCAACTCGATCGATGACAAGCAGCAGCGCGCCGACGCGCGCAAAGTTGCCGCGATGATGCGCAAGGCGACCGGTAAAAGCGCGAAGATGTGGGGTCCGAGTATCGTCGGCTACGGTGCATACCATTACAAATACGCGAGCGGTCGCGAAGGCGACTTCCTGATGACGGGTTTTTCGCCACGCAAGCAGGCGCTGACTGTGTACGTCATCCCCGGCTTCACACCCTTCGAAGCCCTGATGAACAAGCTAGGCAAATACAAGACGGGCAAGTCCTGTCTCTACATCAAGCGGCTTTCCGATGTAGATGAAAAGATCCTGGAGCAGCTGATCGATCGCTCTGTCAAACATATGCGCGAGCACTACGAGACCTGGTGAAATTATCATGACTGACGAAATCCTGAATTCGAGACTCGAGGGTACCAAGCTCATTATCGAGACAAGTGAGGGTACGCAAAGCTACGACTCGCAGTTCCTTGTGGCAGCATTGCTTGTATTCGTTGCGCGTGGCAGCGGGCAAATCGAGCCGGAAGAATCGGGCAAAATGATCGAACTCATAGAAGATCATTTTCACCTGCAGGGTGCCGAATCGCTCGAGCTCATCACAACGGCCATGTCCGAAATGGTGGATAAGCCCACGTTGGCTACTTTGCTGACCGATCTTGGGCCGACCTTGTCGGAAAGAGACAAGGAAGATATCGCCCTGATGGGACTGAAGGTTGTGGCGGCAGACGGAGAACGACAAGTCGATGAGATGGAGCAGTTCAACAAGGCCATGGAGGCGATTGGCATAGCACCCGAAGTCGTCCATCGTGCGTTTGACCGCTATTTTGCCGAGACGATGCCTGGCGAGTAACGACAACAAAACACAGCGAGGATAGGGGATGGAGGTCCTGGGAATACGATTTTGTGCTGTCGCCGAGGAGGCACAGCCGATGGCGGAATTCTTCACGAAAGGCCTGGGTTTGCCCGAGAGAGACCTCGGCGGTAACGAGGGTTTTCAAGGCGCGGTCATACCTGCGGGCTCGAGTTGGATCGAGATCTGGCAAAAGGGGGCGGACATGCCGGCAGGCCTGATGCTGCAGATCGTTGTTGATGATGCCGACGCCGTTGCAGAAACAGCAAGGGAGAACGGCATCGAGGTAAACGGTCCCATGGAAGCGCATGGCGAGAAGATCTACTTTGCTGTCGCACCGGGTGGCTTGAGCGTCAGTTTTCAGCAAGTGCTTGAAGACCCGTCCTGACGGAGTAGCCAATGGCAGGCTGGACATTGGCGGCCACGTCCGCTGCCGAACTCGATCAAATTATGGGCTGGTTTCCGGACGCCGTCTCGGTGAGTATCTGGGGTGGGCCAGATTTTCGTTTCCCCTTTACGGCGGAGACGTTTCGCGAGGACTGCCGCCTTGATGCGGTGGAGTCGTTCAGTCTCCGCAATGCGGAAGGGCAGCTTGCGGCATTCGGTCAGGCTTATGAACGCGACGGGCGAGGGCATCTTGCCCGGCTTGTAAGCAATCCCCGTATGCGTCGGCAGGGTGCAGGCCGGCAGCTGATCGAACGGATTATCATGTCGCTCGAAGAGGCACGCAACTACGACGAGTATTCGCTGTTCGTGTATCGGCATAATACACCTGCGTACCAGTGTTACCTGTCGCTCGGTTTCGTCGTCCGGGACTACCCGGAAGGTGCACCGATGCCCGACACGTGTTATTTCCTTACGCGACGTACAACAAGGAGACAATAATGAGCCCTGAACTAACGAGCCTGTCCTGGGTAGCCGCACTGGCGGCAATCATGTGGGTGCCTTACGTTCTCAACACGATCATGGTCCGCGGACTCGTGGATGCCGTCGGCTATCCTGAAGACCCCAAGCCGCTGGCTCCCTGGGCGCAGCGACTGAAGGCGGCGCATTACAACTCGGTCGAGAATCTCGTGTTGTTCGCGACGCTTGTGCTGGTCGCTAACGCCGCAGGAATCAGCAATGAGACAACGGTGTTGGTCTGCAACGTGTACTTCTGGGCAAGAGTCGTACATGTGTTCGCCTACACCTTTGGCATTCCGTGGGTACGAACGTTGGCGTTTCTTGCTGGATGGATATCCTGCGTAGCGCTCTTGGTAGAGCTACTTTAGAAAAGACTCTTGCAGCGTTTCGAGTTCGCCCCAGCGCTCGATGCGTTGCTCGAGCAGTTTTTCCGCATCGCTGAGTTCGCGCAATTTTTGCTGTACGAGTTCGGCTTCCTGCGCGTAGAAATCGGGCATGGCTATCAACGCCTGGAGCGCAACGATATTCTCCTCCAGTCGCTCGATTTCAATCGGCAGGGAATCCAGTTCCCGTTGATCCTTGTAGCTGAGCTTGGTCGGTTTCCTGCTTTTTTTTCGTTCGGCAGCCTCCTGTTTTCGGCGTTCGGCTTCGTACGGGTTGTCGGTAACGGCAAGCTCGTGTCCATGACGTAGCCAGTCGCTGTACCCACCCACGTATTCCTGGACCTTGCCGTCTTCTTCGAAAACGACCGTACTGGTGACGACATTGTCGAGGAAATCCCTGTCATGGCTTACCACGATCAGCGTGCCTGAAAACTCACAGAGCTTCTGCTCGAGTACTTCGAGCGTTTCGATATCGAGATCGTTGGTTGGCTCATCGAGAACCAGTAAGTTCGCCGGGCGAGTAAAGAGCTTCGCAAGGATGACACGATTGCGCTCGCCGCCCGAGAGCGCTTTTACGGGCGTCATCGCCCGTTTCGGACTGAACAGGAACCCCGTCAAATAACCCACGACGTGCCTGTCCTTGCCATTGATCTTGATGTAGGTGCGCCCTTCACCCACGTTATAGGCAACCGATTTCTCGAGGTCGAGCGCCTGGCGCAGCTGGTCGAAATAACCGACCTGCAGCCCCGTGCCCATCTTCAAGGTTCCGCTCTGTGGTTCGAGCTCACCGAGCAACAGGCGTAACAACGTGGTTTTGCCCACGCCGTTATTGCCGATCAGTCCTATGCGGTCACCACGCATAATTTTTATCGAGAAGTCCCTGATGACCGCTTCTTCACCGTAGCTATAACTGATATTGCGGGCACGAATAACCTTGCGGCCCGACTGCTCACCCTCCTCGATGTGAATACGTGCCGTACCTTCCTTTGCCAGGCGCTCTTCGCGCTCTTCGCGCATTTTCATCAAAGAGCGCACTCGGCCTTCATTGCGCGTACGCCGCGCCTTGATTCCCTGGCGGATCCAGGCCTCTTCCTCGGCCAGTTTCTTGTCGAACTTCTCCTCGGCAACAGCCTCATCTTCAAGAGCTTTTTCCTTTCTTCTCAAGAAGTTATCGTAGTCGCCGGGCCAACTGGTCAGCTTGCCACGGTCAATTTCGACGATACGGGTTGCGAGTCTTTGCAGGAAGGCCCGGTCATGGGTAATGAACAGGACGGCGCCCGGATAGTTGTACACGTGGTCTTCGAGCCATTTGATCGTCGCAATATCGAGGTGGTTGGTGGGCTCGTCGAGCAGCAGCAAGTCCGGCTTCTGTACCAGCGCTTTCGCGAGCGCGACGCGCCGTCGCCAGCCGCCCGACAGTTCATTCATTTTCTTGTCGGCGGGCAGGTTCAGCTCGGTAATGGTGGTTTCGACGCGCTGCTCGAGGTGCCAACCGTCATGTGCATCAATCTTGGCGTGCAGCGCCTCGAGTTCACGCAATCCATGTTTGTCGAGTTCGAGTTGCGACTTGTTCGCATACTCTTCGAGCAGCGATTCAATCTGGGTCAGCCCTGATCGAATGACGTCGGTGACCGGCAAATCCATGGCCTCGGGCAGGGTCTGATCGAGCTGACTCACAATCAGGCCGGGCTTTGCCGTGATCTCACCACGGTCCGGTTCAATGGCTCCCATTATGAGCTTCAGCGTCGTTGACTTGCCGGCGCCATTTCTTCCTATCAGGCAGATGCGCTCGCCGGGCTCGATCGAGAACTCAGCGTTCCGCAGGATGACCTGTTCGCCGAATTCCAGTCCGATGTCGTCGAATCGAAGCAGTGACATGATAGGTTCCGAGGGAAATTGGCGTGTATCCTACCGCAATAACCACAGGCGAACAGGGGACACCCATGAGCGAGGAACGCTTTATCGACCTCGAAACCAGGCTTGCCCACCAGGACCAGTTGCTACATGACCTTAATGATGTCGTAACGGCCCAGCAGGCCAAAATAATGCAACTGGACGATCTCTGCCGTTCGCTGATCGAACGCGTCCGCTCGATAGGCGAGGGCGTGTCGGCCGGGGATCCGAGTGATGAGCGTCCGCCGCATTACTGACGATTAACCCCGAACACCCTTCTGTTGCGTTGGCGTATAGTGTGAGTTACGCAATGCCGGAGAGGCCCCATGTCATCAAAACTTTGGCTAGTCGTCATTACCCTGCTCGTGCTCGCGACGGGCACTACTGTCGCCCAGAACTACGTCCCGGACGAACTCGAGGGATGGCAGCGGTGGGTGCTCAAGGACAAGGAGTATCGGGACTGCCCGTTCTATTTTCATCGTGGTGCTGCCGAACGCGATGATTTCATCTGTGCCTGGCCCGGGCGCCTGCAGCTCGACGTCACTGCGACCGGCGGGCGCTTCGCTCAACAATGGACAGTCCATGGCGAAGACCTGTGGATCGCGCTGCCGGGCAGCCCGGAGCACTGGCCGGATCGTGTAACCGTGAATGATCGTGCGGTCGAGGTTATCGCGCGCAACGATGTTCCGAGTATCAGGGTTTCGCCTGGCTCATATCGAGTCAGTGGACGCTTTGCCTGGGATGAGCGGCCCGGCATCCTCAGCCTGCCGCCCGAAAGTGCCTTGCTGACCCTCACTATTGATGGTCGCGAGATTGCGCGGCCGGACATCGACCGCAAAGGGGTTTTTCTCGGCGAGCGCAGTCGCGATACGCGTACTGTCGATTCGGTGCGCACCGTGATCTACCGCCTGGTCACGGACGACGTGCCAACACGCATGATTACGCAGCTGCAGATCGACGTATCCGGCAGCGTGCGTGAAGAACTTTTTGGCCCGATCCTGCCCGACGGATTCGTGCCACTCAATCTGCAAACCCCGCTTCCGGCAAAATTTGAGGCAGATGGAAGGCTGCGCCTGCAGGTGCGTCCGGGTACCTGGGTGGTTCACCTGGGTGCACGTGGACCCGCTGTATTGAACGAGATTGCCGCGCCGGGGACAGGAAGCAACCTGCCCGAGTCGGAGATCTGGAGTTACCAGTCGAATGACCGCATGCGGGTTACGGCTGCCGAGGGGCTGCCCCCGGTCGATCCCGCGCAAGTAAATGTGCCGGGTAACTGGCAGAGCTATCCGGCGTTCCGCGTTGATGCGGGCGCAACGTTCAGCATTACTGAGCGCAGCCGTGGCGTAATGGCTGCAACTAACGAATTATCGCTGGCCCGCACGATGTGGCTCGATTTCGATGGCGGTGGATATGTTGTGCGAGATGATATCAGCGGCGAAATGCGCACGGACTGGCGACTGGATATGGCCGGCTCCTATACATTGCTGTCTGCCACGGAAAATGGGGAGAATCTGCTGATCACGAATGGCGATGCGGAAGGGGAAACCGGTGTCGAAGTTCGTCAGACCAATGTAAATCTCGAAACACTTGCCCGCAGCAATACGCGCGGCGCCATGCCGGTCACTGGCTGGGATGCCCGTTTTGCGCAGGTCGAAGCGACTCTCAACCTGCCACCCGGCAACAAATTACTCACGGCACCCGGAGTTGACGATGCGTACGGCAGCTGGATGAGCCAGTGGCAACTACTCGACTTTTTCCTCGTTCTTATTATTACGATCGCCGTCTGGCGGCTGTTCAGCCCGGTCGCCGGCGTAATCGCATTGCTGGCGTTGGGACTCAGTTTCCATGAGCTGTTCGCACCGACATGGCTGTGGTTGAACCTGCTCGCGGCCGTTGCGCTACTGCGCGTGACGCCCGAAGGACGTCTGCGCAACCTGGTGCGTGGTTACCAGTTGCTTAGCGCGGCCGCCCTGGTGGTTGCGCTGGTGCCGTTCATAGCCGGGCAACTGCGCGTCGCCATCTACCCGCAGCTGGAACCGCAGTACGATGCGTACGACCTGTATGCCTATACGCCGCCTGTGGTGGAGCAGGAAATGATGGACGGGCGTGTCAGCAAGCCGGCCGCGGAAGTCTCGAGCCTGGCAAGGCAGGGGGTGGCAACGCTCGATGAAGCGCCTGCCGTCCGTGCCAAGGCGCCGCAGGCATTCTCACGTTACGCGCCCAATGCCATCGTGCAGGCTGGCCCCGGAATTCCTACCTGGCGCTGGAATAACTACACGCTGCGCTGGGGCGGCCCGGTCGATCCCGATCAGAGTATGCGCCTGATTGTATTGCCGCGATGGTTGGTCAGCGCGTTGCGCTTCATTGAAGTCGGTTTGTTGCTGCTGTTTGCCGGCATCCTGGCCGCGGAAATTGCAAATCGCCGCTGGACTTTGCCCGGTGGCTTCTCCCTCGGAAATGGCCAGGCGGCGGGCGCACTTGCGGCCGTACTGTGCACGTCGATCCTGCTTGCTGGTTCCCCCGCCGAAGCACAGGTTCCGGATTCCGAGCTGCTTGAGCAACTCGAGGCACGGCTGCTTGAGCCGCCCGAATGCGTTCCGCGTTGCGCTGAGATAGCCGCCGCGAGTGTTGATGCAGGAGCCGATACCGTCGCGATGAACCTGACAATTCATGCTATGGAACGCGTTGCAATCCCGTTGCCTGGATCGCTGCAGGGCTGGCGTCCCGATGCCGTGCTTGTCGACGGTGCATCGGACGCACGGGTACTGCGTACGACAGACGGCGCACTGTGGTTGCTCGTTACTCCGGGTCGGCACAACGTTTCCTTGCGTGGGCCGGTTCCGGAAGCCGACAAGCTGGAGATTCCATTCCATACACCGCCACGTGTCATCAGCATCGAGAGCGAGGGCTGGCTCGTTGCGGGAATCAAGAATCGCAGCCTGCCATCCGGTTCGCTGCAGCTGACGCGACTTCGAGCGGACGAGGACGGGGAGGCTGTGAGGTGGGAGAGCAGCCGCTTTCCTGCATTTGCACGCGTTGAACGGACGATAGAGCTCGATCTGGACTGGCGAGTCCGCACAGCCGTTCGACGCGTTGCACCGACAGAAGGTGCGCTGACGCTGGAGATTCCGCTCGTCGAAGGTGAAACGATCGTGAGCGGTGACTTCACAGTCGAAAATGGCCACGTGCTTGTATCCATGGACGCCCAGCAACGGGTTGTGAGCTGGACATCCAATCTTCCGCTGCAGTCACCGTTGACGCTTCGCGCGTCGGATAGCGAGTCATGGAAAGAGGTATGGCGTGTCGCTGTCGGCAACATATGGAGCGCATCATTTGAAGGTGTTCCTGAAAGTAATACGAGTTTCGGTGCCCGCGATATGCGTGTTGCGGAGTTTGATCCGCGCGCGGGCGAGGAGCTTGTCGTCGTTGCAACGAGGCCCGAGGCGAGTGCCGGATCAACCCTGGCGTTTGATTCGGTCTTGCTGAACGTCGACTACGGCAATCGCAGCAGCGATGTCAGCATGGCACTTCAGTACCGCAGCACGCGCGGAGCGCAGCATGTCGTGCGTCTTCCCGGTGACGCGGAGATTACGGAAGTTGCAATCGATGGCCGTGAGCAGTCACTGCGTGCCGAGAATGGCGAGCTGACGTTGCCGATATTGCCCGGAGAGCATTTTGTAACGATTGCCTGGCGGTCTGCCGGCGGCATGGGCTGGCGGACTATGACGCCCGAGGTGGACCTCGGGGCGCCGGCAAGCAACATCGAACTGGCGTTGTCACGACCACATAATCGCTGGCTGCTTGGAACGCGCGGACCGAAGTTGGGCCCCGCAGTACTCTACTGGTCCGAGCTCGCGGCGCTGATCCTGTTTGCCCTGATACTTGGCCGCATCGGTCTTGCGCCGCTTCATACCTGGCAATGGCTGCTGCTTGGACTCGGCTTCAGCACGTTTAGCTGGCCCGTTCTCGGCCTCGTAGTGGTCTGGCTACTGGCCTGCGGCGCCCGCGGCAAGCTGAGTACAGACGGGTTGATCTGGTGGCACTTTAACCTGGCACAGGTCGTCATCGGCTGGCTCACCGTGGCGGCGTTGTTGGCGATTATCGTCACGCTGCCGCAGGGATTGCTGGGAACGCCGGATATGCAGGTTACCGGCCATAACTCCTTTGGCACGGAGCTTGGCTGGTTCGCCGATCGAAGCGAATCCGCTCTGCCGGTCGCATCGGTATTCACGGTACCCATGTGGATATACAAGGCTCTCATCCTCGCATGGGCGTTGTGGTTGAGTTTTGCACTGGTTCGCTGGCTGCCGTGGGTCTGGAAATGCTTCAGCAGTGACGGCTTCTGGCGTAAAAGTAATAAAACGTAGGAGCACGGGCCTGGCCGTCGTCGGCCTTTGGACGGGATTCTGCATGTGAATGGGTGAAAGCTGCAGCAAGGGTATCTATGAGAATTGCATGGATCGGAATTTTCCTGGCCGTACTGATCTGGTCAGGCGTCGGCCCCAAGGACTTTGTAACCTGGTGCCTGGAGGTGGCGCCGGCGGTTATCGGAGGGGTCGTCCTTTGGTTCACGCGTGAGCGTTTTCCGCTTACGACCCTCGTCTACGTGCTGATCCTGATTCATTGCATCATTCTCATGATTGGTGGGCACTACACGTATGCCGAGGTGCCGCTGGGCGAATGGGTGCGCGAACTCGTTGATGGCTCACGCAATAATTACGACAAACTTGGCCACTTCGTGCAGGGATTTATCCCGGCGATAATTACGCGCGAGTTGATGATTCGACTCGAGGTGTTCAATTCCTCGCGCTGGCGTGACTTTTTTATCGTCTGCTTTTGCCTGGCGTTCAGTGCCTTTTACGAGTTGATCGAATGGTGGGTTGCGCTGTTATCCGAAGAAGCCGCCGACGCGTTTCTCGGCACACAGGGCTACGTCTGGGATACGCAATCCGACATGGGGTGGGCATTCTTCGGTGCAGTGCTGGCCCTCGTTCTGCTCAGCAGACTTCACGACAGACAGTTGCGTGAACGCGGCTTCCTTCCAGCGGTCTGAACATCGATGAGACGGTGTTCTTTGCTTGTTCTGCTGGTGTTGGTTGCGGGCGCTGCGCAGGCCGCCGAGTGCGTTGTGCTGTTGCATGGACTCGCGCGGACATCGACATCGATGAACAAAATGCAGCGTGAACTGGAAGCTGCCGGCTTCCTGACCGCAAATATCGACTATCCGTCTCGTGACTACACCGTCGAAAAACTGGCCGGCATGGCCGTAATGGACGGTCTTGAGGCGTGTCGGGCCAACGACGATGTCGAAAAAATTCACTTCGTCACCCACTCGCTCGGAGGCATTCTCGTTCGCCAGTACCTGAGCACCAATAAAATTGCCGAACTTGGACGGGTGGTCATGATGGGTCCGCCAAACCAGGGAAGTGCAGCAGTGGATGAACTCATCGACGTGCCCGGCTTTGACTGGCTCAATGGTCCGGCGGGGCGTCAGCTGGGCAAAGGCGACGACAGTGTGCCGCTGCAACTCGGCCCTGCCGACTTTGAGCTCGGCGTCATTGCGGGGAATCGCACTATTGATCCGGTTACCTCGGCAGTGCTCGAGAATCCTGATGACGGGCGCGTGTCTGTAGACGACACCAGGCTGGATGGGATGGCCGACTTTGTCGTTGTCGAGCACTCGCACGCTTTCATGATGCGGATGCAACGACCGATTGAGCTGACCATTGAATTTCTGCGCAGCGGGCAATTCAGTCCCTAATTTTCTTGTAACGTCCGATTTCTTCCTTCATTGCTGCCCCGGGAGCGTACGTCAGCAAATAGTCAGGCTTTGGTCGTTAACGGGTCACGACCGCCGGTCGTTTTACGCGGAGACTGTATCTCAGGCCACAAGGCATAATTTTGGACGAGGACCAGGACATGAGCCGCAAAGAAACTGCAGAGCGCCCTGTTGTTGTATGCCTGCACGGCAGTGCCGGCAACAGTGGCATGTGGATCGAATTCAGAAATGCTGTTCGCAGCCGAGCCATTGTGATTACTCCCGACTTGCCCGGGGTGGGGCAACATGCGTTGGCCGACGACGTCGCGTCGGTACTGCGACAGATTGGCGTAACGCGGAGGCCATTCCACATCGTCGCGCATTCACGGGGGGCGGCCGTTGCCGCATCCATCGCCAGTCTCTACCCCGAGCGAGTCGAGTCTATAGTCTGTTACGAGCCCGCCGGAATTTCGGAATCTGTTGCGCGAAACCTGGATGTGCCCGTTCAACTGTTGTGCGGGACACGAAGCTGGCAGATGGCGAGGCGAGTCGCTGAGAGGACCGCCGAGCTTATTTCACATGCACGATTGCTCAAACTGGTCGGCCTGCGTCACATGGCACCCGCAACGCATCCCCACGTATTCAACCCGATTGTTCTTGATTACATCCTGCCGGTCTCGATGCCGGAGCAGGTAAGAGCGGCCTGATGGCAAGCAACATTAAGCGCTGGCTGACCCTGTCGTATTGCGAGCACTACAGGCGCAAGGTACCTATGTTGCTGCCTTCCTTGCGGCGCCGCCCGACGGGACAAGCATCGCCTTCAGAAACTCCCCCGTGAAGGAGCCTTTGGTCGAAGCAACGTCTTCCGGAGTGCCGGTCGCGATGATCCGACCACCGCCATCACCGCCTTCAGGGCCGAGATCGATAATCCAGTCTGCGGTCTTGATTACGTCGAGGTTGTGCTCGATGACGACAACTGTATTACCGTGATCGCGCAGGCGATGCAGTACGCCCAGTAATTGTTCAATGTCGTGGAAGTGCAGCCCGGTGGTTGGCTCATCGAGGATGTACAGCGTGTTGCCCGTATCGCGCTTGGACAGTTCCTTTGCGAGCTTCACGCGTTGCGCCTCGCCGCCCGACAGGGTCGTCGCGTTCTGGCCGAGACGAATGTAAGTGAGGCCAACGTCTGTAAGCGTTTGCAGTTTCCTGGCCACGACGGGTACGTTCCTGAAAAACTCCGCGGCATCCTCGACGGTCATGTCGAGTACCTCGTGGATATTTTTGCCTTTGTAGCGAATCTCCAGTGTCTCGCGATTGTAACGCTGCCCACGGCAGACATCGCATGGCACATAGACGTCCGGTAGAAAATGCATCTCGACCTTGATGACGCCGTCACCCTGGCACGCTTCGCAGCGGCCGCCTTTGACATTGAAACTGAAGCGCCCGGGCATATAGCCGCGCGAGCGCGCCTCCTGCGTGCCTGCAAATAATTCACGAATCGGGGTGAACAGGCCACTATAGGTCGCCGGGTTCGAGCGAGGCGTTCGTCCAATCGGGCTCTGGCTGATGTCGATGACCTTGTCGATGGCACCGAGTCCCTCGAGTCCCGTGTGCGGTGCCGGATTGCGGCTGGCGCGATTTATTTCCTCGGCCACGGCCTTGTAGAGGGTGTCGTTCACGAGCGTCGACTTGCCCGAGCCGGATACGCCGGTAATACACGTCATAAGGCCGACGGGAATCGATGCATCAACGTTCTTGAGATTATTGCCGGTTGCGCCGAGTACGCGAATTTGTGCCTTTGGGTCGCAAGGCGTACGGCTTGCCGGCACCGCGATGGCGCGCTTCCCGGACAGGTACTGGCCGGTCAGTGAGCGTGGTTCATTCTGCACGTCCTCCGGCGTGCCTGCCGCTACAACATGACCGCCATGTACTCCGGCGCCCGGGCCGAGGTCGATGACGTGGTCGGCCGACATGATCGCTTCTTCGTCGTGCTCGACAACGATCACCGTGTTGCCGATATCCCGGAGGTGCGTCAGCGTGCCGAGCAGCCGCTGATTGTCTCGTTGATGCAGGCCGATAGAAGGCTCGTCGAGGATGTACATGACGCCGACGAGGCCTGAGCCGATCTGGCTGGCGAGCCTGATGCGCTGTGCCTCGCCACCCGACAACGTTTCGGCACTGCGATCGAGTGACAGGTAGTCGAGCCCGACGTCGGAGAGAAAACCAACCCGATCGCCGATCTCTTTAACAATCTTGTCCGCGATCGTGGCGCGCCAGCCGTCGAGTTGCATCGTGTCGAAAAACTCGCGCACGTGTCCGACTGAAAGGCTCGTGATTTCGGGTAATGAGTGGTCGCAGATGAACACGTTGCGCGCGGCCTCGTTGAGACGCGTGCCTCCGCAGTCGGGGCAGGCCTGGCTATTGAGGAACTTCGACAGTTCCTCGCGCACGGCGCTTGACTCGGTTTCGCGGTAGCGCCGCTCGAGATTTGGAAGCACGCCCTCGAAACGATGCAGTTTCTTGATCTGCATGCCTCGTGAGTTGGCGTAAAAGAATTCGATCTTGTCCTTGCCGCTGCCGTACAGGACGATTTTCTGCAGTTTTGCAGAGAGCTCATTGAACGGCGTCTCGATATCGAACTCGTAGTGCGACGCGAGGCTCTGGATCATCTGGTAGTAATACGTCGTCTTGCGGTCCCAGCCACGTATGGCGCCGCCCGCAAGCGACAGGTTCGGATTGACGACTGCTCGCTCCGGATCGAAGAACTGCTTTACGCCGAGCCCGTCGCAGCCAGGGCAGGCTCCGGTCGGGTTATTGAAGGAAAACAGACGAGGTTCGAGTTCGGTCAGGCTGTAGCCGCAGATGTTGCAGGCGAACCGATCGGAGAACGTGATTTCTTCCTTGCTTCCGTCCATGTAGGCGACTTTCGCGACGCCATCGGCGAGGCGCAGTGCGGTTTCGAAGGACTCGGCGAGACGCTGGCGCTGGTCTTCCTTTACCTTGAACCGGTCGACGATCGCCTCGATGTTGTGTTTCTTCCTGAGGTCGAGCTCGGGCGGCTGGTCCAGTTCGTATATTTCGCCGTCGATGCGCGCGCGAATGAAACCCTGTGCCTGCAAATCGGCCATGAGTTGTACATGTTCACCCTTGCGTTCAGATACGACAGGCGCAAGCAGCATCAGCTTCGTGCCTTCGGGAAGTTCAAGCACATGGTCGACCATCTGGCTTACGGTCTGAGCTTCGAGCGTGATGTTGTGGTCCGGGCATTTGGGCGTGCCGGCACGCGCGAACAGGAGGCGCAGGTAGTCATAGATCTCGGTGACGGTACCCACCGTCGAGCGCGGGTTGTGCGAGGTCGATTTCTGTTCGATCGAGATTGCGGGCGACAGACCGTCGATATGATCGATATCGGGCTTTTCCATCATCGACAGGAACTGGCGTGCGTAGGCGGACAGCGATTCAACGTAGCGGCGCTGGCCTTCGGCGTAAATCGTGTCGAATGCGAGTGAGGACTTGCCCGAGCCGGACAGGCCCGTGAACACGATCAGCTTGTCACGCGGCAACGAGAGGTCGATGTTCTTGAGGTTATGCGTCCTCGCGCCACGGATATCGATGGTTTTCATGTAAGGGTTCAGTGAGAAGCGAACAACCTGCTAATATACGCCGCCGCGCGTCCGCGGCGCAAAGGAAGCAACCAGTGAATTCAGAAAAACCCGACGGCACTGCGATGCACGCCGATGAACGCCGCTCCGTTGGCGTCATCGCGCTGATCGCCATGATTCGCATGTTCGGGCTGTTTGCGCTGCTGCCCGTATTGTCGCTGTACGCGGCCGAGCTTCGTGACGCAACACCCCTGCTGATCGGGCTGGCCGTTGGCGGCTATGGCCTCACGCAGGCGGGGTTCCAGGTGCCGCTCGGCGCTTTGTCAGACCGGGTGGGGCGTTTGCCCGTCATTGTTGGCGGGCTGCTCGTGTTTGCGGCCGGCAGCCTCCTTGCCGGAGCCTCTGATTCGATCTACGGCGTGATTGCCGGTCGCCTGCTACAGGGCGCCGGCGCCATTTCGGCAACCCTGACTGCGCTGATCTCCGACGCGACGCGCGAAGAAGTCCGCACGCGCTCGATGGCCGTATTCGGTGTCGGAATTGGCCTGTCGTTCATGATCGCCATGGTTATAGGGCCGCTTGTTGCCGGGCACTTCGGTGTACGGTCATTGTTTTGGGCAGCGGCGGTACTGGCAATCGTCGCGGCGCTGATGCTCAGGCTGCTCCCCGAAATACCGCCACCAGCACGCAGAGCTAGCTGGAGCATCGTGCCGGCATTCCGCGCCGATCTGCTGCGCATCGATTTCTATGTCTTCCTGCTGCACGCAATCATGACCGCGACGTTCGTTGCCTTGCCGTTCCTTTTGACCGATCGGCTCGGGATGGCATTGACCGAGCACTGGAAGATTTACGTAGGCGCATTGGTCGTCTCGTTGGGTATCGCAGTGCCGATGATCATGAACGATCATCACCAGGGACGCGGGCGCCTGATTGGCCTCGCTGTCACGCTGATTATTGCTGCTCAGCTTGCGCTGACATTTTTCGGGTTCTCGTCGCTACCCGTATTCCTGGCACTCGTCATGTACTTCGCCGGGTTCAACTTCCTTGAGGCCGGGCTTCCGGCGCGTCTCTCGGTGCTCGCCGACGGCGAAGTGCGTGGCGCGTCACTGGGCGTATTTTCGAGCGCACAGTTCCTCGGCGCTTTTGTCGGTGGCCTCGTCGGAGGTAGATTCCTCGGCCAGGGCCGGCCCGCCGACGTATTTTTCGTTTGCGCGCTGATGGGCGGTATCTGGCTGGCACTGCACGGATTTGGAAATTCCCGCCGTCAGCCAAATTAAGGCGTCAGTCACCCTGTTTCCGGAATTAGGTGACTGACACCGAATTCCGTGCCGTGCTCGAACAAAACACGCCAAATCACCCGAAATCGCGCTGGCTTTTACACCGTCAGGCTCTACAATAGTCATCCCTCGCTGCCGTGGTTGCGAGACACTATAAAAACAGATTTTAGAGACAGGAGCCAAAATGGCCCGCGGAATTAACAAAGTCATCCTCGTTGGTAACCTCGGACAGGATCCCGAGACGCGCTACATGCCGAGCGGCGCGGCTGTTACCAATTTTACGGTTGCGACCAACGAGTCGTGGAAAGACAAGCAAACGGGCGAACAGAAAGATCGGACCGAGTGGCACCGAGTCGCAATGTTCAATCGACTGGCCGAGATTGCGGCAGAGTATCTGCGGAAAGGCTCGCAGGTCTATATCGAGGGCAAACTGCGCACGCGCAAGTGGCAGGGCCAGGATGGCCAGGATCGTTACACCACCGAGATCATCGCCGATGAGATGCAGATGCTTGGCGGTCGCGGCGGTGCCGGGGGGGGATCGTTTGGCGGCGGTCAGCAAGGCGGCGGCCAGCAGGGTGGTGGACAGCAGGGCGGCGGCGGAAATGCGCCTCCCCAGCCGGGTCCCGACGACTTCGACGACGACATTCCGTTCTAGGAAACGCCCCCAAACGCGACGCCGCTCAATGCTGCCATCTCCTTTTTCCAGGTGGTCAGGTCTGATTGGCTGAAGCGGCTCAGGTGATCGTGTCCGCAGGCACGTGCGAGTATCTGCATAAGCTCGACGGTGGCCTCAAAGAATGTCGCGAGTCGTTGGGCTCCTGCGTCGACATCCAGCAAGGCTCTCAATTCCGGTTTCTGAGTCGCTATTCCGGCGGGGCAGTTATTCGTATTGCACATCCGTGCCGCGATGCAGCCGACGGCCTGCAGTGCCGAGTTTGATACAGCGACGCCATCGGCACCCATTGCCAGGGCCTTCGCGAAGTCTTCGGGCACGCGGAGGCCGCCGGTAATAATGAGCGTGACGTCGCGACCGGTTTTCTTATCAAGGTGACGCCGTGCGCGAGCAAGTGCCGGGATCGTCGGCACGCTGATGTTGTCTCTGAACAGGAGTGGCGCGGCTCCGGTTCCACCGCCGCGCCCGTCAAGAATGATGTAATCCGCACTGGCGTCCAGAGCGAAATCAATATCATCCTCGATATGTTGTGCCGAGAGTTTAAAACCGATCGGGATGCCGCCGCTTCGTTCGCGTACTTCGTCCGCCAGTTTTCGAAAATCGCTGCTCTTCGCGAGCGTCGGAAACGTGGGTGGCGAGATGGCGTCCTCACCAACCGCCAGTCCGCGTACTTCCGCAATCTTCTCCGTGACCTTGTTGCCCGGGAGATGACCGCCGGTGCCGGTCTTCGCGCCCTGGCCGCCCTTGAAATGGAAGGCCTGGACCCGCTCGACCAACGACAGGTCCCAGCCAAACCGGGCGGACGCGAGTTCGTAGAGGTACCTGGAGTTCTCCGCCTGCTCTTCGGGCAGCATGCCGCCTTCGCCGGAACAGATGCCGGTACCAGCGAGTTCGGCTCCTTTGGCCAGCGCGATCTTGGCTTCCTGTGACAGCGCACCGAAACTCATATCCGACACGAACAACGGGATATCGAGTTGCAGCGGTTTTGCAGCTCGCGGACCGACCGTTATGCCGGTGCCAACCTCCACGTCTTCCAGCAGGGGCCTGGCTGCAAATTGCGCGGTCAGGAACTGGATATCCGCCCAGCGGGGCAACTCGGTAAGCGGCACGCCCATCGCCCCCATTTCGCCATGGTGGCCCGTCTTGCTGAGGCCGTCCCGCGCCATTGCGTGGATACGGGCAACCGTTGGTTCTTCTGGGGTAGGCACAGCCTGCGGCGGGCCGTCGGGCCGGGATGTGGGGGCGGGGTCGCCGGGTTGCGCCGATCCCAGGCGCGTATGGCTGCCATCGCAATACGGCGGATTGGCGGTTGCCTTGCATTGACATAAGAACGCCTCGCCGTCCTCGTCGACAGAGAAGCCGAGAGGCGTGATTCGCGTGTCGCGATGCGAGCCGTCACAAAACGGCTGCGATGACGAGCGCCCACAAGCGCACCAGAAGTACTTCTCACCGCTTTTCAGGCTGGTCCGGGCGGGCTTCTTTGCCGCGATCAGCGTCGTGCCGTCATTGCTCATCGGTATCTCCAATCTGGGTCACTATAATAGATCGTTCGGGTCCTGTAACATCGCCAACCAATTTCGAGCAGCCTTCGTGGCTTTCTCACTTTAGAACTGAAGGGTTTGCATAATGGGTGCGTTCAAAGAGCCGCATGGCGGCGAGTTAAAGAACCTGTATCTCGACGCGGAAGCGGTCGAGGCGGAGAAGCGGGCGGCGCAGGATTACGCGTCGTGGGATCTGACCGAGCGCCAGCTCTGCGACATCGAGCTGGTGCTCAATGGCGCGTTCTCGCCACTCGAGGGCTTCCTCAACAAGGATGACTACGAGACCGTCGTTGGCGGCATGCGCCTGACCAGTGGCGTGCTGTGGCCGATGCCGATTACGCTGGATGTGACCGAGGCGTTTGCTGCCGAGCTGAAGACGGGTGACAAGGTCGCATTGCGCGATCTCGAAGGCGTCATTCTCGCCACGCTCGAAGTGGGTGACATCTGGACGCCGGACAAGACCGCCGAAGCAAAGGGTGTGTTCGGTACCACGGATGAGAAGCACCCGGCTGTGCACTATCTCAACAACGTCGCCCATCCGGTGTACGTCGGCGGCAAGCTGACAGGCGTCGAGGCCCCCACCCATTACGACTTCAAGCATCTGCGCGAGAGCCCGGCCGAAGTGCGGGCCCGCTTCGAGAAGCTCGGCTGGCGCAAGGTGGTCGCATTCCAGACACGCAATCCCTTGCACCGTGCCCACCAGGAGATCTCGCTGCAGGCTGCACGCGAGGTCGAAGCCAACCTGCTGATTCACCCGGTCGTCGGCATGACCAAGCCCGGCGATGTGGATCACTACACCCGCGTGCGCTGCTACGAGCATGTCCTCAAGTACTACCCCGAGCAGACGACCTCCTTGTCGTTGTTGCCGCTGGCCATGCGCATGGGCGGTCCTCGTGAGGCCTTGTGGCACGCGATCATTCGCAAGAACTACGGCTGCACGCACATCATCATCGGCCGCGACCATGCCGGACCCGGCCAGGACTCGAACGGCAGGGACTTCTACGGACCCTACGATGCCCAGGACCTCCTCAAGGAGCATCAGGACGAACTGGACATCTCGATGGTGCCGTTCCGCATGATGGTGTACGCGGAGAACAAGGCGGAGTACATCCCGATCGACGACGCAACAGACGATGACAAGGTCCTGAATATCTCGGGTACAGAACTGCGGCACCGTTTGCAGGAAGGCCTGGAGATTCCCGACTGGTTCTCCTTCCCGGAGGTCGTTGCAGAGCTCAGGCGCACGCACCCGGCGCGTCATAAACAGGGTTTCACGGTGTTCTTTACAGGGCTCTCGGGCTCGGGCAAATCAACGATTGCCAATGCGCTGATGGCCAAGCTCATGGAAATTGGCGGGCGGCCAATATCCCTGCTCGACGGCGATATCGTGCGCAAGAATCTATCCAGCGAGCTCGGTTTCTCGAAGGAGCATCGCGACCTCAATATTCAGCGCATAGGTTACGTTGCCAGCGAGATCACGAAAAATGGCGGCATCGCCATCTGCGCACCGATTGCGCCGTATGCGCGCACGCGCCGTATCGTTCGGGATATGATCGAGCCGGTCGGTGGCTTCGTGGAGATTCACGTGTCGACGCCGCTGGAGATCTGCGAGGAACGCGATCGCAAGGGACTCTATGCGCTGGCCCGGGCCGGCAAGATCAAGGAGTTCACCGGTATCAGCGATCCTTATGAAAATCCTGAAAATCCCGAGATGGACATGGATACAATCGGCATCTCGCCCGACCTCGCCGCACATCGCATTCTGGTCAAGCTGGAGAGCATGGGTTTTATCAAGTAGGAAGGCAATGAAGCTGTATATCAAGACAATGGGCTGCCAGATGAACGAGTACGACTCGGAGAAGATGGCGGATGTGCTGCGCGAGTCGCACGGCTATGAGTTAACGTCGTCGCCCGACGATGCCGACCTGTTGTTGATGAATACGTGCTCGATTCGTGAAAAAGCCCAGGAAAAGGTCTTTTCGGAGCTGGGTCGCTGGCGCCAGCTCAAGGACAAGAATCCGGACGTGAAGATTGGCGTTGGTGGGTGTGTTGCGAGTCAGGAAGGTGAGGGAATAACCCGGAGAGCACCCTTCGTCGATGTCGTGTTTGGACCGCAGACACTGCATCGGCTGCCCGCAATGATTGCTGACGCCGGGGCGAAATCTGTCATTGACGTATCGTTTCCCGAGATCGAGAAATTTGACCGCCTGCCGGAGCCACGGGCGGAAGGTCCGACCGCATTCGTGTCCGTCATGGAAGGCTGCAGCAAGTACTGCAGCTTCTGCGTTGTGCCATACACGCGCGGCGAAGAAATCAGCCGACCGTTCGACGATGTTATTGCCGAAGTTGCGTCACTTGCTGCTCAAGACGTACGCGAAGTAAATCTGCTGGGTCAGAACGTCAATGCCTACCGCGGCCCGATGCACGACGGTGAGATCGCCGATCTCGCAACGCTTATTTACTACGTCGCCGAGATTGAGGGCATCGAGCGCATTCGCTTTACGACGTCGCACCCGGTCGAGTTCACCGACAGCCTGATCCAGGCCTACGCGGAGGTGCCAAAACTCGCGAGTTACCTGCACCTGCCGGTTCAGCACGGTTCCGATCGCGTATTGGCAGCCATGAAGCGTGGACACACGATTCTGGAGTACAAGCAGAAAATTCGTAAGCTGCGCGAAGCGCGCCCCGACATTTCGCTGAGTTCCGATTTTATTATCGGGTTTCCGGGTGAGACGGACAGGGATTTCGAGCAGCTCATGAACCTGGTTGCGGAAGTTGGTTTCGACCAGTCATTCAGTTTCATTTTTAGCCCACGCCCGGGCACGCCAGCCGCATTGTTGAGCGACCAAACACCGCTCGAAGTGAAAAAAGAACGGCTGCAAATCCTGCAGACTCGCATCAACCAGCAGGCGATGGAGATCAGTCGGTCAATGGTCGGCTCAACTCAACGCGTGCTGGTTGAAAAGTTGTCGAAGAAGAGCGAGCGCCAGGTATCGGGTCGCACGGAAAACAATCGCTGGGTCAATTTTGATGCTGACTCGTCCGTAATCGGTGAATTTGTGGATGTTGTCATAACGGAAGCGCTGCCGAATTCACTGCGCGGGCGACTTGCGAAGCGCGAGGCCGCAGCGTAGTCTCATATCCAATGGTCTATTGCCTTGATAGATTTCTTGCCAAAATTGGCAATGCCGCTGTCGTCCTGACAGGCGGTTTCCTGCGCAGAGGTTACAAATACAGATTTTGAATGCTGTCCAGATTTCTCGGGATATAGTTCTCGAGCCTGCCGATAACAACCGCCTAGCCAATCTTTGCGGTCAGTTCGATGAACACTTGCGGCAAATCGAAAGTCGCCTCGATGTCGAAATTGCCAGTCGCGGTAACCGTTTCAGGGTTACCGGGCAACCCGGTGCGGCCGAAGTGGGAGGTGACGTGCTGTCAAAGTTGTTCGAAATGACAGATCACGAACGACTCGATCCTGAACGCGTTCACATGCTGCTGCAGGAGTCATTTATGGATAGCGTAAAAGACGATGCGACAGACGGCGAAGGGGCAGAAGACGAAGCAATCCAGACTCGACGCAAACTGATTCGGCCGCGAGGGGCGAACCAGACGTCTTACATGAAGAGCATTCGCACCCATGATCTCGCTTTCGGAATCGGCCCTGCCGGAACCGGTAAAACCTACCTCGCCGTCGCGGCGGCGGTTGATGCGCTCGATTCCGAAAGCGTCAGGCGTATCATTCTCGTGCGCCCTGCGGTGGAAGCCGGTGAGCGCCTCGGCTTTTTGCCGGGCGACCTGTCGCAGAAAGTCGACCCTTATCTGCGGCCGATGTATGACGCGCTGTATGACATGATCGGGGCAGAACGTGTCACGCGTCTAATCGAGCGCAACGTGATTGAGATTGCGCCACTTGCATTCATGCGTGGTCGTTCGCTGAATGAATCGTTCGTCATTCTCGATGAGGCACAGAACACGAGTGTCGAGCAGATGAAGATGTTCCTGACACGCATCGGTTTCGGCTCGCGCGCCGTTGTCACGGGTGATGTCACACAAATCGATTTGCCCAATGGCCAGGTATCGGGCCTGAAGAATGCTACCGACGTGCTGCAGAACGTGGAGGGTGTTTCCTTCACCTACTTCTCGCCAAAGGATGTTGTCCGTCACCAGCTCGTGCAGCGAATAGTCAAGGCCTATGAAGCAAATGAGAGTACTGGTTGACGTATTTCAGGCCTGTGACGACAACACGATCCCCGCGGCAGACACAGTCAAAAACTGGATAATCCGAGCGGCGGACGCGGCAGGTCATTCGAGTGATGTCGAGGTGTCGGTGCGCATAGTCGACGCCGATGAAAGTCGTGCGCTGAATCACGAATACCGTGGCAAGAACAAGCCGACCAATGTGCTGTCATTTCCGGCAGGTCGAATTGAAGGCTTGCCGGATGATGTGCCTGTGCAGCTCGGTGATATCGTTGTCTGCGCGAGTGTCGTCGGCGAAGAAGCAATCGAACAGGACAAGGCCGTCGCAGATCACTGGGCGCACATGCTGGTACATGGCACGTTGCACCTGATGGGCTACGATCACGAGACAGATGCCGAGGCAGCTGAAATGGAAGCGCTCGAGACACAAATCCTTATGAATAGCGGGCTGAAGGACCCGTATCTGGCGCCGGGCCAGAACTGCTAGAATTACACTACTATGAACGATAAACCTCCCAGTACCACCGGCTCGGGTTCCCCTGGCCTTGTCGCGCGCATACGGCGCGCATTCAGCGGCGAACCCTGGAGCCGAGATGAAATTCAGACCTTCATTGAATCCGAAGTAGAGCTCGACGCCGAAGAGAAAAGCATGCTGACGGGCGTGCTCGAAGTGTCCGAGACGCAAGTACGTGATGTCATGGTGCCGCGCTCGCAAATGGTCGTCATCGACATCGAAGACGAGTTTGATGAGATTCTTGCAATGATCGTGCAATCCGGGCACTCGCGTTTCCCGGTCATTGGCGAAGACCGTGATGAAGTATTAGGTGTATTGCTGGCAAAGGACTTGCTGCGTTACTTCGGTTCAGATGCTGCACGCGAGCTTTCGATTCGGAAATTGTTGCGGCCGGCGGCAGTCATCCCGGAATCCAAACGGCTGAATGCGTTACTCAAGGAGTTTCGTGCCAGCCACAATCACATGGCAATCGTTGTGGACGAGTACGGCGGTGTGGCCGGGCTGCTGACCATTGAAGACGTGCTCGAAGAAATTGTTGGAGAAATCGAGGACGAGCATGACGATGAAGAGGCGGAGTTTATACGTCCGGATGGCGATCGTAACGGTAAGCCCAGTTTTGCCGTGCGAGCGCTGACACGCGTCGAGGACTTCAACGACTACTTCGGAGTCAAGCTCGAGGATGAAGAGTACGACACGATCGGTGGTTTGGTAATGCACGAACTCGGACGACTGCCGCGCCGTGGAGAGAAAGTGCATTTTGGTGGCTTCGAGTTTGCTGTCGTCAAGGCAGACAAGCGGCGCATCGATGCGCTGCAGGTGCAACGGCTCGGCGACTGACAACGTGGCGAAAGACGCTCACCCGATCTTTCTGCTGCCGGCAGACAAGCCACTACTGAGTCGTCTGCTGGCGTTCTTGCTGGGAGCGGCTACCACGCTTGCGTTTGCCCCGTTTGGCTGGTCACTGCTGGCGCCCTTGCTGATTCTTCCGCTTCTTTATATTTGCCTCACGGTATCGCCCCGTGATGCGGCCGGGCACGCATTCTGGTTCGGATTTGGCCTGTTTCTGACAGGAACCTACTGGATCTACATCTCGGTGCACGTGTTCGGTAATGCGGCCCTCTGGATCGCGCTTCTTCTGATGGTCGGCTTGTCCCTGATCATGGCGGCACTGCTGTCGATATCGGGCTGGCTGGTCGCCCGGCTGGCGCAGGGTGAGTCATGGCGCCTCCTGCTCGTCGGCCCCGCCGCCTGGGTGCTGATCGAGTGGGTCCGCAGCTGGGTGCTGACGGGTTTTCCCTGGATGGCACTGGGGTATGGACAGATCGATTTGCCGCTTGCCGGCTGGGCGCCGGTTCTTGGCGTTTACGGTGTTTCATTCATGCTCGTAATGAGCACGGCCGCGATCGTCCCGAGCTTAATGGCGACATCGTCCGGCGGCCGCATTGGCGGAATTGCCATGGTCGTGCTGCCGTGGCTCGTTGGCGGCGCACTGTCGCTCGTTGCTTGGACTGAGCCGACCGGCAAGGTATTGCGCACTAGTATCGTTCAGGCCGGTGTCTCGCAG
>Ga0224509_10000064_pt1 | contig 25468 bp, 24 predicted proteins | sample SF_Jan12_sed_USG_5_FD_170158 | JGI IMG/M metagenome (GOLD analysis project Ga0224509, IMG submission 170158) | Sediment microbial communities from San Francisco Bay, California, United States - SF_Jan12_sed_USGS_24 | ecosystem: Environmental > Aquatic > Marine > Sediment | place: USA... | reverse complement strand
GCGGCCGATGTACGAGGCACGCCCGCCGAGATTCGCGAATCCCGCGATCGTATTGGCGACGGAGCCGCCAGACATTTCCGTGGCCGGCCCCATCATCTCGTATATCTCGTGAGCGCGTCGTTCGTCAATCAGGTTCATCGAGCCGGGGACCACACCGATTTTTTCGATGAGTTCGTGGTCGACGTGCGCCAGCACGTCTACGATTGCGTTGCTGATGCCGAGAAGCTGGACGTTATCGGTCATTTATCAGTATCTCCGAGGTAAATGCGGCGCATAGCCTATCATTGTGACGCTGCTCTTGCTTCTGCAGCGTGTGGCGTCCGGACCAGCGGCAGGGTATCTTGTCGGTGCCGGGGAGGCGGAGAACACAATGAGACGATCCGCGGGACTGCTGATACCGATTACGATAATTCTCGCCTACTATGTTTTCTGGATCGGGCTGGCGTGGTTCGTGCTGCGCCGGTTCCCGGCGCTCTCCGAGTATTTTCCGGTTGGTGGCATCAGCGAGCTGGCGGACGCGGGTTACGATTCCTTCGAGCCGGTCTACTCGCGGGCCGAACGTACGATTCTCGCCCCGAGCGGTCCGATCAAGCTGTTTTTCGCGATCATCGGCTCGATCATCGCCGTCGTGCCGGTCTCCTGGGTCTATTTCATCACCAGTCGGGCGCGCAAGCTGGACCAGTCGTTCCTGCAAACGATAGTAATACTGCCGATCGTCGTGACCGGCATTGCAATGATAGTCATCAACAGTATCGCACTCGCCTTCAGCCTCGCCGGCGTCGTTGCGGCTGTACGGTTCAGGTTTTCACTGGCATTACCGTCCGACGCGATGTATATCTTCGTGGCGATCGGCATCGGCCTGGGATCCGGAATCGGTGCCGTGGCCATATCGGTGGTGATATCGTTCGCGTTTGTGATTTCGACACTGACAATTTGGAAGCTGGAATACGGCAAGACAATGTCCGGCTCGTTTCTGACGATGCTGACCCGACGGAATATCGAAGAAGACGAATACTAGTCGCCCGCATACCGCCCCGAACTCGATATGACAGAACAAGCAAATAGCGCACGGCGCAGCATACTCATTGTGCACGGGGGCGACTTCAAGCCGCCGCAAGAGGTCTACATGGATGAGGCTTCGACTGCTCTGCGTGCAGGCGTGCAGCGCGATTATCCGGACCACGTCGAGGCATTCGGGAAGGTCGGTATCGAGCTCGCATACTACGGAGACCTCGGCAACGCCTACCTACGATCCAAGGGCCGTCACTACGACGAGCAGCTCGACATCGGGGATCGTCGCAACGCCCTCGAGAACCTCAGGAAAATCCCGCAGCGGAAAAGATTCGGCCTGCAGCAGTACGACAAGCTGCGTGGCAAATCGGCGGTGCCCGAGGCGATTGCGGACGTTGCGTCCCCGTTGCTCGGCATGCTGGGCCTTACGACGGTGCTGGTGTCGTTTGTCGCGAAGGACTTTCTGCTCTACCTGCGCGGCAACACGGATTTTACGGAGCAGGTTCGTGCACGCGTTCGCGACAAGCTGTGTGATCTGCTGCGCCGCGGTGACAAGGTAATGCTGATGGGTCACGGTACGGGCGCCGCCGTCGCGTACGACGTCCTGTGGCAGCTGTCCCACGGCGAGAGCTACCGCGATGAATTCAGTGCCTCGAAGGTCGAGGTGTTCGTTTCGCTCGGTTCACCGATCAGTGACGATATGGTGCGAAGACGCCTGCTCGGCGCCCGCCGGCGCTCCAAGGAGCGGTTTCCGACGAATATCATCACCTGGGAAAACGTCTCGGCCGAAGATGACTATTTCTGCCACGACAAGACCGTCGCTGACGACCTGAAGGCGATGATGCGTGAGCGTGTCATCAGCTCTATCAACGATTACCGCGTCTACAACCACACGTTGCGTTACGGCAAGTCGAACCCGCATTGTTCGCTCGGCTACTTCATCCACCCGCGGGTGGCGAAGATCGTTGTGGACTGGATCGAGGCGCCGGACGACGCCATCTGATCAGATGCACTGCGATTCGATTTCGCGGTGCAGTTTCTTGGAGTTGCCGATCACATCATAAAAGCGGTCGATGAACTTCGTTACCCTCTTGCGCGTCGAATCCTCCATTTCATTCTGTTCCTCGAACAACGCGTAGATGGCGTCACGCTTGTCCTGGAATAATTGTACCGACGCCGGCAGGTGGTTTATGTGCGCGCAGCGGCCGCGGTAATGGCGCTGCGTGACGCGCTTGATCCGGAAGCGCGGGTTGGGCTCGGCATACGGCGCGTCGACCAGCCCGGACATGTCGAAGTCGTACGGGACCGAGTAAATTGGTTGGTTCTCTTGTCCGAACAAGGTCGAGTTGTGGCAGCAGTCCTCGCCTTCGGGGCCTGCAATCGGCGAATAATCCGTGTTGCCGATCATGAACTGAAACAGGGACGTAAGGTCCGAGTACTTTCCTTCCAGATCCGAGGTCTTGATTTTTTCAGTCGAGATGACCGGCAAGCCCACTCGCCGGGACACACTCTTCTTGTGTTCGATAAAGAAAGCGTATCGTAGCCGGTCATCGTATTTTTGCTCACTATCACGGTAGGTGATTCGGGCGAGTCTGACGCGATAGCTGATGTCGGTTAGCGTATTTAAAATCCGGTATGCAAGGAATTCCTTGATGATATTCTGCTCGTAGCGTTCAGAGTTATCCCGGCAGTGCGCCACGAGCTTCAGCTTGTTCTGTTTATGAAACAGCGTGTCCTTTGTTTCGGATTTCTTGAAATTGATGCGCAGGGGCGGGAAGGAGCAGACATCACGCTGGCGCCGGAAATTGCCGCGGGTTCGAATACCGATGTCGAAGTCGACGACGCTGCCATCTGCTTCTTCGTAAGACAGCGTTCCTCGCAGGTAACGGTCGTTCGGTCGCTCGCCGAGCAGCGTCTTCATCGGGGCGGTAATAGTTACCCCGAGAATGATATCTGTCCCGAAAAGGCGGTCCGCATCGCCTGGTTCCAGTGCCGGCGCACCCGAAGCTGTCAAAAGCAACAAGGTGGTCACGAGCAAGATGCGGCAATTCAGCATGGATTCATCCGGGTCCGGTTATTCTCACCAAGGCAAAAGTCTAGCATGCAGGCGCACATCGCGAAGGGAGTGGGATGCGGCAAATTGCCGCACGGTCGGCATCTAATTACACTGGAGCCTGGGACGATCTGGCTGAAATGATGATTCGATACCTCACCCGACTCCTGGCGCTATTCCTTGCATGTTCGCTGCCGCTCGCGGCAAGCGCGAACGAGTGGCAGTTCAGCGGCGTCGAGCGCATCGTCGCCGTCTCCGACATCCACGGCGCCTATGAGCCCCTGGTCGCAACGCTGCAGCAAGCGGGGGTGCTCGATGCCGATCTCGGCTGGGCAGCCGGCGCGGCGCACCTCGTGATCGTCGGAGACATTCTCGACCGGGGTCCCGACTCGCGGGACGCCATGGATTTGCTCATGCGGTTGGAGAGGGAGGCGGAGGCCGCCGGCGGCATGGTGCACGTACTGATCGGGAATCACGAGGCGATGAATCTCATTGGCGATCTGCGCTACGTCGCCAAAGAGGAGTTTGCCGCTTTCGCGGACGAGGAGACCGAAGAGGAGCGCGCGCGCTGGCTGACTGAGTACGCAAGGAAGAAGGGCGCCGAGGGCGACATCAATGAAGAACTTCGCCGCGAATTCGATGAGCGGTTTCCCGCTGGTTTCTTTGCACATCGGCGCGAGTTCGGGGCGGACGGCAAATACGGCGCCTGGTTGCTGTCACAGCCCGTTGTGGTCGTCATCAATGCCACGGCGTTCGTGCACGGCGGCTTGTCGCCGATGATCGCCGAGATCGGCCTCGACGGCGTCAACGGCACCCTGGCCGGCGAGCTGGAGCGTTACATCGAGAACCTGGAACCCCTGTACGCTGCGGGCGTACTCACTCCCATGGATAATTTCTACGCGCATCCGCGCATCCTGCAGAGCTACATGCCCACGGTCGAGGCCGACGCCGCGCTGATCAAGGCGATCGAAGAGACCAGGAAGCTTGCAGAGTCCGACCTGCATGCGCCGGACGGCCCCCTCTGGTATCGCGGCAACGTGGCCTGCTGCAGGCTCGTGGAGGAAGATCGCCTGCAATCGGTACTGGATGCCATCGGCGCCGAACGAGTGGTCATCGGCCATACACCGACGCAGGGGCGACGCATCCTGGAGCGCTTCGACGGGGACGTCATCGAGGTCGACACCGGGATGCTCAGCGAGCGTTATGGCGGCAGCGGCAATGCGTTGATCATTGAGGGCGACCGCCTGGCCGTCGTTAACGAAGAGAGTACGGAAGTAACCACGCCGCAGCCGCATCCCCGGCAGGTCGGTAGTCGCCCCGGCGGTTTCCTTTCCGCCGACGCGACCGAGGCGCTGCTCGCTTCGGGCGAAATTTCGAATGAACGCGAGGATGCTGCCGGCCGTACGATCGTGACGGTGAGCGACGGCAGCCGCAGCGTGGACGCAGTATTCATGAAGCGCGAGAACAAGGAAACCTACCCGGATCTTGCGGCTTACCGGCTGGACCGCCTGCTCGAACTCGACATGGTTCCCGTGACGGTGATGAGAGACCTGGGCCGCCGGGAGGGAGCGCTGCAGTTCCTGCCGCCGAAACTTATGAATGAGAAGGAACGATCCGGGGCGGGGCGCGGCGGCTCCGCGAATTGCCCGCTTCCACAGCAGTGGTCAGCCATGTATGTTTTCGACGTTCTTATTCACAATGAAGGCAGGACGCCCGAGCGCATGACGTACCGGACCGACGACTGGCAGCTCATCCTGGTCGGGCACGACCGTGCATTCGGTAAGGGCAAGGACCGGCCGCGGCACCTCGAGAATATCGATCTCGAAGTCGGAGACGGCTGGAGGAACGTGTTAGCCGCCCTGACCGACGACGTCATCGAACGGGAATTCGACGGAATACTCGACAGGCGCCGCCGCACGGCGCTGGCGGCCAGGCGCGACGCGCTGCTGGAGGACTAGCTCTCCTCGTCGTCGCCCGTAACGGCGATGCACTCGATTTCCACCCGCGCATCCAGCGCAAGCCCGCTGGCACCCAGCGCGCTGCGCGCGGGCGGATTCTCGAAGAACCTGCGGTAGACCTCGTTCATCGCGCCCCACTCCGCCATGTCGGCCAGGAATACCGTGCACTTGACCACCCTGTCCATCGAGGACCCGAAGGTCTCGAGCGTTCGGCTGATGTTCTCCATGGTCTGGCGCGTTTCGCCCTGGATGCCGCCCTCGGCGAGGTCCATCGTGCCCGGGATGTTACCGATGTTGCCTGAGAGGTACAGAGTATTGCCGACCCGTACCGCCGATGAGAACGGCAGGTTCAGGTCCTCGGTGCCCGGCGCCTGCAGGTATTCGACATCCGTCTCGTCGTGAACGTGTACTTCACAACCGCAGGCAATTGTCACTGCAAGGAGCAGGGCAAGTCTCTTCATCGTTAGTCCCGGCAACAGCTCATAATTATGCATGGCGACGTTTATGTCGTTAATGGCGACGTATAATGGCGGGACTGCAGCGCGGCGCGCAAGCCGGAGAACCGATGGGACGACTGACGACGCACATTCTGGACACGGCACAGGGCCGCCCTGCGGCGAACGTCGGCATCCGTCTCTTCCATGTCGATGGCGAGCGCAGGCTAGTCGCATCCACGACGTCGAATGCCGACGGAAGGACCGACCAGCCGCTGGTCGAGGGCGACGCGATGCAGGGCGGTTGCTACGAACTCGAATTCGACATGGGCCCGTATTTCTCTTCACAGGGAATGAAAACAGGCGAGCCGGCGTTCCTGGATACTGTCGTGATCCGGTTCTCGGCTTCCACCGGCGAGCACTATCACGTTCCACTGCTGGCCTCGCCGTGGAGCTACTCGACGTACCGGGGTAGTTGAGGGCGGTGGCAGCAAGGCTCCCAAGCGAAACATCGGCGGGCGGGACAATCCGTTTCGTGCTCGACGGAGAGATCGTGGAACTGGCCAATGTCGATCCAACGCGCACCGTCCTGCAGTTTCTTCGCGAGGACCTCGGCCGCACGGGCACCAAGGAAGGCTGCGCCGAAGGCGATTGCGGCGCCTGCACCGTGGCGCTCGCCGAACTCGACGGCAGCGGCAACGGCCTGTCGCTCAAAGCCGTGAACGCCTGTATCCAGTTCCTGCCGACGCTGGACGGCAAGGAACTGATCACCGTGGAGAGTCTCGACCGGCACGGCACGGGGCTGCACCCCGCGCAACAGGCGATGGTCGAGCATCATGGGTCGCAGTGCGGATTCTGCACGCCGGGTTTCGTCATGTCGCTGTTCGCCCTGTACAAGTCTCAACGCGACCCCACGCGCCGGGACATCGACGATGCGCTCGCGGGCAATCTGTGTCGCTGCACGGGCTATCGCCCGATCGTCGCCGCGGCGAACGCAATGTATGAAATTCCCGCCGCCGATGACGACTGGCTGCGGCAGCCGCACGGAAGCGACCAAACCGTGGCTGACCGTGTGGAACGACTGCGACGGATTCAGCACGGCAACTCGCTGGAACTGCATCACGGCAGCCGCGCATTCTTTGCGCCACGGACGATCGGGGAGCTGGCTGGCCTGCTCGACGCGCACCTCGATGCGACGATACTGGCAGGCGGCACGGATATCGGTCTGTGGGTGACGAAGCAGCACCGCGAATTAGAAACCCTGATTTACGTTGGCGAGGTTGAGGGGTTCGCGGATATAAGCGAAAGCGACACGCACCTCGAAATCGGTGGCGCGGCGACTTTCAGCGATGCGATGCCGGCAATCCTCGAGCACTACCCGCTGCTCGACGAGGTGCTCAGGCGATTCGCCTCGCCGCCGATCCGCAACGCAGCGACGCTCGGCGGCAACGTGGCCAATGGTTCGCCCATCGGCGACTCGATGCCCGCATTGATGGCGGCCGGCGCGTCCGTCGTGATCCGTTCCGCCGGGGGCTCGCGCGAACTCGCGCTGGATGACTTCTATCACGACTACCAGGTCAACGACCTTCGGCCGGGCGAATTCATCGAAAGGATCCGGCTGCCGCTACCGGGGCCGGGCGCGAGCCTGCGTTGTTACAAGCTGTCGAAGCGCTTCGACCAGGACATTTCCTCCGTATGCGCGGCCTATCACCTCGAACTCGAGGACGATTGCGTCAAGTCGATCCGCATCGCCTGTGGCGGCCTCGCGGCAACGGTGAAGCGTGCGGCGCACTGCGAGCAGGCGATGACGGGCCGGCCATGGACAGAGGATACGATAGCGGAGGGCATGGCGGCCTTCGCCAGGGACTTCGAACCCATAACGGACATGCGCGCGTCTGCGGCGTACCGGCTGCGGAGCGGCAAGAACCTGCTGCGGCGCCTCTACCTCGAGACCCGCGGCGAGCTGACTGAATCGGTGTACCTGTATGGACGCCACGGCTAATAAGGTGCGCAAAACGGCCGTCGGTAGTTCGCTGCCGCACGACAGCGCGCACCTGCACGTAAGCGGCAGGGCGGCCTACACGGACGACCTCCCCGAGCCGCGCGATCTCCTGCACGTTGCCGTCGGCATGAGCAGCAAGGCGCACGCGCGCCTGCGCTCCATTAACGTCGACGATGTACTGGCCGCCGAGGGCGTGGTCGACGTGTGCCTGGCGGCTGACATACCGGGCGAAAATAACTGCGGCCCGATCGTGCACGACGAGAAGATTTTCGCGACGGATACCGTGGAATACACCGGTCAGGCCATTTTCGCCGTTGCCGCGAGGACCGTGGAGCAGGCGCGCAAGGCGGCAGAACTCGCGAAGATCGAATACGAGGAACTCGAGGCGATACTGGACCCGGCAACAGCGATCGAGAAAGGCTCGTTCGTGCTTCCCACCGAGACGCTGACGCGCGGCGACGCGGCAGCAGCCATCGGCGAAGCGCCGCGGCGGTTGCGGCGGCGGATCACGATCGGCGGGCAGGACCAGTTCTACCTCGAAGGTCACATCTCCATGTGTGTGCCGCAGGAAGACAACGGGCTGCTTCTCTACAGCTCGACACAGCACCCGGACGAGGTCCAGCACCTCGTCGCGAACGCGACGAACCGCGCCGCGAAGGACGTCGTCTGTGTCTGCCGGCGCATGGGCGGCGCTTTCGGCGGCAAGGAGAGCCAGGCTGCGACCATTGCCTGTATTGCAGCGCTCATGACGGCGAAGACCGGGCGCTCCTGCAAGCTGCGCCTGGACCGCGACGTGGACATGATCATGACCGGCAAACGCCACGATTTCGTCGTCGATTACGACGTGGGCTTCGATGAAACCGGCCGGATCCGGGGTATCGATTTCACCTTTGCGTCGCGCTGCGGGGTTTCGGCCGACCTGTCGGGACCCGTGAACGACCGCACGATGTTCCACTGCGATAACGCGTACTTCCTCGAGAACGTCAACATTGAGTCGCACCGCTGCAAGACCAACACGGTATCGAACACGGCATTCCGTGGTTTCGGCGGACCGCAGGGAATGTTCGCGATCGAGTACGCGATCGACGATATCGCGCGCACGCTCGATGTCGATCCGCTCGAGGTGCGGCGCAGGAATTTTTACGGCATCGGCGAACGCGACGTGACGCAATACGGGCAGGCGGTCGAGGACAACATCCTCGACATGATCGCCGACAAGCTCGAAGCCAGTGCTGAATATCGCAAGCGGCGCGCCGCGATCCGAGAGTTCAACGCATCGAGTACGGTGCTGAAGCGCGGTATCGCGTTGACGCCCGTCAAGTTCGGCATTTCGTTCACGGCCACGCACCTGAACCAGGCGGGCGCGCTCGTGCATGTCTACAAGGACGGCAGCGTGCACCTCAATCACGGCGGCACCGAGATGGGCCAGGGTCTGTTCATCAAGGTCGCGCAGGTGGTCGCGGACGAACTCGGGGTGCCCGTGTCCACGATTCGCATCAATGCGGCCGATACCAGCAAGGTGCCGAATGCGTCCGCGACGGCTGCATCGAGTGGCTCGGACATGAACGGCAAGGCGGCACAACTCGCTGCTCGCAAGATACGCAACCGCCTGACTGAATTCGCGGCACGGCATTTTTCGGTCAAGGAAAGCGCGGTCGATTTCGAAGACTCTCGGGTGTCCGTCGGCTCGGACAGCCTCGACTTCGCCGAGCTCGTGCAGCTCGCGTGGCTGGACCGCGTATCCCTGTCGGCGACCGGCTTCTACAAGACGCCGAAGATCAATTACGACCGCAGCACGTTCAGCGGGCGGCCGTTCTTCTACTTCGCATACGGTGCGGCCGTCAGCGAGGTCGTCGTCGATACCCTGACGGGCGAAAACCGCATTCTGCGCGTGGACATCGTGCATGACTGTGGCGATTCGCTGAATCCGGCGATGGACCTCGGCCAGGTCGAGGGTGGTTTCGTCCAGGGGGCAGGGTGGCTTACGTCTGAAGAACTATGGTGGAACGACGCAGGCGAGTTGCAGACGCATGCGCCGTCCACGTACAAGATTCCGACCAGCTCGGATCTCGCGCCCGAGTTCAACGTGACACTGCTCGAGAATGCCGCAAATCGCGAAGATACGATCTATCGCTCGAAAGCCGTCGGTGAGCCGCCTTTAATGCTTGCAATCTCCGTGTTCCATGCAATTCGCGATGCGATCGCCACGGACGGCAACCCGCTGCCGGCGCTCGATGCGCCAGCCACTCCGGAAGCCGTGCTCCGCGCGATCGAGGCGGCCAACCCGTGAACGAGTGGATCGAGGAACTGTCGGACCTGGCCGCGGCGGGCGAAGCCGCTGTCCTCGTCACGATCTCCGGCATGCGCGGATCGACGCCGCGCGAAACCGGCGCAAAGATGATCGTCACCGCCCGCGAGACCATTGGCACGATCGGCGGCGGACAACTCGAACATCAATGCACCCATATCGCCGCCGGCCTGCTGGACGGACAGGAAATGCCGACGATGCGGCGCTTCCCGCTGGGCCCTGCACTGGGGCAATGTTGCGGCGGCGTCGTGGACGTTCTGTTCGAGCCGCTCGGCAGCGGCCTGCCCGGGTGGCTGAGGGATTTGCGCGCCCTTCACGGCCAGAGGCAAGCGTCGGTGCTGGTGACCGCAACGGAGTCGGCGATGAAATTTGTCGTATCTGCCGACAACGTGTTCGGTATCGGGGAGGGCGCCTGCGACCCGGCGGTCGTCGAGGAGGCGCGTGGCTTGCTGCAGGGCGGGGCGGCCGTCGTGAGTGAGGGCATGTTCTACGAGCCGGTACTGAGCAGCGACTTCAATATTGCGCTATTCGGTGCGGGCCACGTCGGTGCCGCGGTCGTCGACGTGCTGTCGGGGCTCGACTGCAATATCCGCTGGATCGACAGTCGCCGGGATATCTTCAGGGCGACGCCGCGCAACGTGCGGACCATCGAAACCAGCGAGCCCGCCCTCGAAGTCGCCGCTATGCCGCCGTCCAGCTATTACCTCGTGATGACGCACAGTCACCCGCTGGACTTCGACATATGCGACCGCATCCTGAGGCGCGGCGATGCCGCGTACTGCGGACTGATCGGCTCCCTGACCAAGCGCCGCCGGTTCGAGAAACGCTTCCGCCAGCAGGGCCTGCCGCAAAGCACAATCGAGCAGCTCGTCTGCCCGATCGGCGTCACCGGCATCAGCGGCAAGAAACCTGCCGAGATCGCCATTGCCGTCGCCGCGGAGATCCTCCGGTTGTACGAGAAGTCGCTGGTGCCGCAACGCTCGCTGCCCGGCAACGTGCATCCGATCGGGAGCTGACGTGGAAGCCTACATCTCGGACTGGCTGAACCTGCTCGTGCGCTGGCTGCACATGATCGCCGGTATCGCCTGGATAGGCTCCTCGTTCTACTTCGTCTGGCTGGACAATCATCTGCAGCCACCGCAGGCGGACGCCGATCGCGACAAGGGCGTGGGCGGCGAACTCTGGTCCGTGCACGGCGGCGGCTTCTATCACGCTCAGAAGTACAGGGTCGCGCCGCGGGTCTTGCCGGAGACGCTGCACTGGTTCAAGTGGGAGGCCTACACGACGTGGTTGTCCGGCATGTTCCTGCTGATACTCGTGTACTGGCTGGGCGCCGAGGTCTATCTCATCGATCCGTCCGTTGCGAGCCTGACACCGCTGACCGCAATCGGGATTTCTCTCGCGTTTGTCGTTGCGGGCTGGCTCGTCTACGACGGCCTGTGCAGGTCGCCGCTTGCTGATAACGGCGGCCTGTTCGCCGGTATCCTGCTGGTCCTCTCAGCCTTGTTGGCCTGGGGCTTGTGCGAGGTGTTCGGCGGCCGTGGCGCCTACATTCATTTCGGTGCGGTGCTCGGCACGATCATGGCGGCGAACGTGTTCTTCGTAATTATCCCGGGCCAGCGGCAGATGGTTGCAGCGGCCGAGCGCGGTGAGGATCCGGACCCGCTGCCCGGCATCCGGGGCAAGCAACGCTCGGTGCACAATACTTATTTCACGCTGCCCGTGCTGTTCACGATGATCAGCAACCACTTCGCGATGACCTACAACCACGAATTCAACTGGGCGATCCTCGTTGCAATCTCGCTTGCCGGGGCGCTGGTGCGTGTCTATTTCGTCGCGAGGCACTCGGGCCGGGCATCGCCGCTGCCGATCGTTGCCGCCGTCGTCCTGTTGTTGATCGTCGCGGTCGCGATCGCACCGCGGGATACGGCAGCGAGCGCGGGTGCCGTGAATTTCGACGCCGTCCGCATCGTGGTGCACGAACGCTGCACGTCGTGCCACGCGGCGTCGCCGAAGCACCCGGCGTTCCAGGCGGCACCTGCCGGCGTGGTACTCGAGACGGATGCGCAGATCGTTGCCGAGGCTTTGCGCATCCATCAACAGACCGTCGTGACGCGCGTCATGCCGATCGGCAACCTGACCAACATCACCGAAGAGGAGCGGCGCCTGATCGATCGCTGGTATCGCTCAGGCGCCGGGGCGAGCGAATGAGCAAGGAAGACTATCCGCGCGATCTTCGTGGCTACGGCGCGCGGCCACCCGATCCGGGCTGGCCGGACGGTGCACGCACGGCGGTGCAATTCGTCGTCAATTACGAGGAGGGTGCGGAAAACTGCGTGCTGCATGGGGACGCCGCATCCGAGGCGTTCCTGTCCGAGATCGTCGGCGCCGCTGCCTACCCGGGCCAACGCCATATGAACATGGAGTCGCTTTACGAATACGGGGCGCGCGCGGGCTTCTGGCGACTGCACAGGATGTTTACGGAGCGCGGTCTCGCGGTCACGGTGTTCGGCGTCGCAATGGCCTTGCAGCGCAACCCGGAGGCCGTGGCCGCGATGCGGGATGCGGGCTGGGAGATCGCCAGTCACGGTTACCGCTGGGTCGACTACCAGGCCGTCGACGAGGCGACCGAGAAGGAGCACCTCGGGCAAGCAATCGACATCCACACGCAGGTTACGGGTGAACGTCCGCTCGGCTGGTACCTAGGCCGCTGCAGCCCGAATACGCACCGGCTGGTCGCGGAGGAGGGCGGCTTCCTCTACAACGCGGACTCCTATGCGGACGACTTGCCTTACTGGGACCGCTCGCAGGCGACGCCGCAGCTCATGGTCCCGTACACGCTGGATGCCAATGACATGCGCTTCGCCACGGCCCAGGGCTTCAATTCGGGACAGCAGTTTTTCGACTACCTCAGGGATTCCTTCGACGTGCTGCATGCCGAGGGCGGACGGATGATGTCGGTAGGTTTGCACTGCCGGCTGGCCGGCCGGCCCGGGCGTGCCGCTGCGCTGATGCGCTTCCTCGACTACATTGCCTCGTTCGACGACGTCTGGGTGTGTCGGCGTATCGACATCGCGCGGCACTGGCGCGAGTATTTCCCGCTGGATGGGTCATAGCATGAAAGACAAAGAATTCATCGCGCGCTACGGCGGCACCTACGAGCACTCGCCCTGGGTGGCGGAGAGGGCGGCGCCGCTGCTCGATGGCAGCGCGGATGTCGACGTCATCGCAAGGGTGATGGAGGATTGTGTGGACAACGCGTCGCCCGACCGGCAGCTCGTGCTGATTCGTGCGCACCCGGACCTGGCCGGGAAAGCGGCGGTCGCGGGCGAACTGACCGACGATTCGGAGACAGAGCAGTCCAGTGCCGGCCTGGACCAGTGTTCGCCGGAGGAGTATGCGCGTTTCCAGGCGCTCAACGAGGCGTACCGCAGGAAGTTCGGCTTCCCGTTCGTTATGGCAGTTCGCGGCAGCAGCCGTGCAGAGATCCTCGCGGCATTCGAGTCACGGCTCGAGAATGATTACGATGAAGAGTTCGAGAATGCCCTGAGCGAGATTCACAAGATTGCACGTATGCGGCTGGTTTCATTGGGAGCGAACTGATGCCCTCATCCGAAAATCCGTTTCGGGAATGGGTCCGGCTCGAGCAGCCGCGCCTGGGCACGCGCGTAACCCACGCCAGCGACGAATTCTTCGCCGCCAAGGAACGACTGATCCAGCCCGCGGACCCGGTGTTCATCGAAGACAAGTACGACGACCACGGCAAGTGGATGGACGGCTGGGAGAGCCGCCGCCGCCGCACTCCGGGCCATGATCACTGCATAATCCGGCTGGGCGTGCCGGGTGTCGTTCACGGCATCGACATCGATACCAGCTATTTCACGGGTAACTTCCCGCCGCAGGCTTCGATCGATGTTTGTGTAAGCGACGTGGACGTGCCGGAAACCGGCTGGACCGAGATCGTCCCGCGGACCGGCCTCGCCGGCGACCAGCATCATTTCGTCGGGGTGAGCGATCCGAACGTCTGGACTCACCTGCGCCTCAATATTTATCCTGACGGCGGCATCGCGCGCCTGCGTATCTACGGTGAAGTGCGAGCAGGATTCGAAGACGATGACGGCGTCGTCGATTTGTTCGCGTTGCGAAACGGCGGCCGTGCGCTCGCGGCGAGCGACGAGCACTACGGCAGCATGCACAACCTCAACCTGCCGGGGCGCGGCGTGAACATGGGCGACGGCTGGGAAACAGCACGCCGCCGCGGACCCGGCAACGACTGGGTGATCGTCGCACTCGGCAGGCCGGGTATCGTCGAGCGAGTCGAGGTCGACACCGCGCATTTCAAAGGCAACTATCCCGACCGGGTGTCGGTGGAGGCGGCGCTGTTCGAGAACCACGCCCAGGCGACGGCCGACAGCGAGCGCTGGCAGGCCTTGCTGCCCGAAACGAAGCTCTCCATGGACCAGCAGCATTACTTCGACACGGAGGTGGACGGTCTCGGGCCGGTCAGTCACGTGCGTATGTCGATCTATCCCGATGGCGGCGTCAGCCGATTGCGCCTTTTCGGGCGCGTCGCAGCCGACGAGGGTTCATGAGCGGCCCCACGCTAAAACCGCTGCCGCTGACCCGCGAACGTTTTCTGCCGTTCGGTGACGTAATCGAAGCATCCGGCACACAACGACAACGCATGAATGAAGCGCGATTCGAGCGTTTCGACGACCTGTGCGGCGTGAACGTGGGCGCGGACGGCCGGGTCTGCATAAGCGTCGCCCGCTGTCGCAGTGCGACGAAGCTGCCTTACCGATTTGATGTCGTCGAACGTCATCCGCTCGGCAGCCAGGCGTTCGTGCCGCTGGCACCGGCCCGTTTCGTGGTCGTCGTCGCGCCACCGGGAGAGAGCGTCGAGCTGGCGGACCTGCAGGCGTTCGTAACCAATGGCCGGCAAGGCGTGAATTACCAGCGCGGCACCTGGCACATGCCGTTGATCGCGTTCGAGGCGGGGCAGGAGTTTCTCGTCATCGACCGGGCCGGCGACCTGCCGAATTGCGATGAGCACGTACTCGATGAGAGCGTGCTCCTGCTGGAGCCCTGACGGCATGCGCACGGCTTTCCGCGGTTCAGTTTTTCACTGTCTCGCCGATCCCGGCGAGCAGGACGATGAAAAAGCCATCGCCTGGCTCGAGGACGGGTTGCTCGTCGTCGAGGACGGCCTGATCACCGAACTCGGCGAGGCCGATGCCCTGATGGGGTTGCTGTCCGACGATACGCGCGTCGAGGACTTTTCCGGCAAGCTGATCGTGCCGGGGCTAATAGACTGTCACGTCCACTATCCGCAAATCGACGTAATCGCATCCTACGGTGAGGAGTTACTCGACTGGCTGCACCGATATGCGTTTCCCCGGGAGATGCGATTCGCGGACGAGGCGTATGCACGTGAGGTCGCCTCGGTCTTCGTCGATGAGCTCCTCAAAAACGGCACGACGACGGCGCTGGTATTCGGCACCGTGCATGCGCACTCTGCGGATGCCATTTTCGAGGCGGCTGCCGCAAAAAACATGCGCCTGATCGCCGGCAAGGTACTCATGGATGCGAATTGCCCCGAGGCGCTGCGCGACAGTGCGGCAACGGGCTACGAGCACAGCAAGCAGCTCATCGAGCGCTGGCATGGCAAAGGCCGGCTCGGCTACGCCATCACGCCACGCTTCGCGCTGACTTCGAGCGAGGCGCAGCTAGAGGCGGCAGGGCGCCTCGCCGCCGAATATCCGGACGTGTGGGTGCACACACACCTCGCCGAGAATCACGACGAAGTCGAGCAGATTTCCCGGCTGTTTCCGTGGAGTTCGAGTTACCTGGACGTTTACGACCGTTTCGGCCTGGTTCGGGAGCGATCCGTGTTTGCCCATTGCCTGCACGTGCAGGACGAGGAATGCCGGCTCATGGCAGAGAGCGGCGCGGCGGCGGCACATTGCCCGACGTCGAACATGTTCCTGGGCAGCGGCCTGTTCGATCTGCGCCGGCTGCGCGAGTGGCAGATTCGTGTCGGGCTGGGCACCGACGTCGGTGGCGGCACGAGCCTGTCGCTATTGAAGACGATGCGCGAGGCATACAAGGTCCTGCATCTCCAGCAGCAGCCATTGCCGCCCGGCCGTGCGCTGTACCTCGCAACGCTGGGGGCGGCGCAAGCCCTGTACCTCGATAACCGGATCGGGAATTTCGAAACCGGCAAGGAAGCGGATTTCATCGTGCTGGACCCACGTGGCACATCGATCAGCGCACACCGCACCGCGCTGGCCAGGTCGCCGGACGAGTTGCTGTTTGCGCTTATCGTGCTGGGCGACGACCGGAACGTCGCGGCAACTTATTTGCAGGGCCTGCCCGCCTAATCCAGGCAGTGATTCTCGAAACGCTTCAGGAGCTTCTCTTCTTTCTCGGCGGCCCGGAAGAACTGGTCCAGGTAGGACATGCGGCTACCCTTGTTCTTATCGCTGAGTACGGGCAACGATTCGATGAGCGCGGCGATGTCCTGCCTTTTCGAGACGATGGTATCCAGCGCTTTCTCTAACCTGTCCCTGTCGGTGCAAAAACCGCGGTAGCGGCGTTGCGTCACCCTGTCGATGCGCAGGTCTGGTGGTGGAAAGGCATACGGTGCGTCGACGAAACCCGAAAGATCGAAGTCGTAGGGAACATAGAGAATATTCGTGTCGGTTTCGATCAGCGTGCCGTTGTGACAGCAGGCTTTCTCCTCGTGTGACCTTACAAGGGACCAGTCGAAATTGCTGACCAGGTACTGGAAAACGTAAATCAGCGCCATGTGATCCGCGTCCAGCCAGTTGAGTGCCACCTCGGGTAACTCGGATTCCCGGCCACCGAGACGCTCGGCCAGTTTCGCCGTTGGCTCGAGCAAGAATGCATGCATGCGTTCGTTTTCGCCGTCGCCCCCAGTGTCGATGAACGTCATCCGCAGCAGGCGCACGCGATAGCTTGCGGGTGTCAGCAGGTTGAAAATCCGGTAGACCACGTACTCCTCGACAAGGTTTTTCTCGGCACGTTCTGACGTGTAGCAGGGCACGACCAGCTTGAGCTTGTCCTGTCCCTCGAAGAGCGTGCCGTCGACTTCACCTTTCTTGAAATTCACGCGTATCGGGAGGAAGTTGCAGACACGCAGTCGGCTCTTGCCGCGGAGCCGGACCTTGATCGCGTGTTCCGTGCCGTCGGCACGCAACAGGAAGGGCAGCTGTTCGCGGCTGTCCGTGTCGCCCATCAGTTCCCGCAGCGGGCCCTCGAGCGTGGCGTCAACGACGGCCGTCTCATCGAACAGGGATGTCGCGTGCAGCGGTGACAGCAACAGCACTGCGACCAGGCACACGGCGATTCGAACAGCAGGCATACGGGCATGTTGCCGGCAGCGCGGTGCCACTGCAATATGTGGGCATGCCGGACGACATGCATACCGCCCCCGTTCCCAAGGAATACGTTGCCTCGGGGCGCCGGCCTCGAGAGCTTCCGACCTTCTATTACCACTCGCACTTCGTCGAGATGATGGAATTCGTCGAGGCCAACTACGGTCACGTCCTGCTCGACAACCATATCGCCTTTTTCCGCGATTTCGAGCGTCTTCCACGTGACGCGCAGTGCCTCTACGTGAGGCTTGTGAATCGCAAGGGCAACGTCTTTGCAAGTAATCGGCTGAAGTACCCGGAGCTGGGCGAGACGCAGGCGCTCGTTGCGATACTGCGCGATGATGGCTGGCTCGAGTCGCCGTCCGAAGCGCATTTCGACGAGCTGTTGCGTTTCCTGACGAGAAGCGAACTTTTCGAGTCCCTGGCCACCCGTTTCGTCGGCGTGCGCAGTTCCATGAAGAAGGCCGAGTACGTTGCGTTCGCCAAGGCGAATTGCGCACCCGCGGACTTCGTAAACCATGTCGATCTTTCAAGGCTCGTGGTGCAGGGCCGGACGCAGGAAGTCGATTTCCTGACGTTCCTGTACTTCGGCCGGCTGCAGGACGGGCTGTCGCGATTTACGATGCGCGACCTGGGTATCGTCAGGACGCACAGTTTTCGCGAGTCCTTCGAGCCGCGTTTTGCGGATCGGGAGGAAGCGTTCGAGCATTATTTTTTTGAAACGCGCCTGGCGCGTTTGCGTTCGGCCCCTGCGCTCGCGGTCCAGGACCTCATGGACGAGGCCTGCGAATGGCCCGAACCGTTCAGTCCCGGCGCTGCGGCCCTGCGTGACAAGCTCGCCTATCGCCTGGGGCGCAAGGCGGAAAAGGCAGGGGATACTTACGGGGCCCTCAGGCTTTTCCAGGCGGGCGAATCGGTGCAGTGCATGGAGCGTTCCGTGCGCATCCTCTTTGCGAGCGGCCAGAAGGACGAGGCCAGAGGTTACCTCGAGCGCTGTATCGACGATCCTGGCAGCGACGAGGAATGGTTGTTCGCGCGAGACTTCTACGAACGCAAGTTCGGGAGCAAGCGCACGTCCGCCGTCACCGACGTCCTGCGGGCTGCCGGGACCATCGACATCGACGAAGCGCAAAGCGGCTCACCGGAACGTGCTGCCGCCAATTACTTCGAGCGGGCGGGCCAGCGCGCGTTTCGTGTCGAGAACGCGCTGTGGAGAACGTTTTTCGGCCTCTATTTTTGGGAGGAACTATTTGCGGGCGACGATGCGGAACTGCATTCGCCGTTCGAGTTTGTGCCGCGCAACCTGACCACAGGCACTTTTTACGATGATAACCGCGCCAGGATCGATGCGAAGCTGGCGAACCTCGACGAGCCGAAATCCGTGGTACGCGAACTGTTGCGGTCCAGTACGGCCCATTACGGCACGCCCAACGGGGTATTCCGGTGGCGGCGCAGCGTGATCGACGCGTTGTTCGCGCTGCTCGAAACCGAACGCGGTGATCCGTTGCGACAGGTCCTCACGCGCATCTGCCGGGACTACGAGGGATCCCGTTACGGTTATCCGGACTTGCTGGTGATGGACGACAGTGGCGCACGATTCATCGAGGTCAAGACGGAGGGCGACCAGCTGCGCCGCAACCAGCTCTTGCGCATAGAGCAGTTGCGTGCCGCCGGATTTCGTGCGGACGTCGTGCGCATTCGCTGGACGCTGGATCCGGGGCAGGATTACGTCGTCGTGGACGTGGAGACCACCGGCGGGCGCGGCGAACATCACCGGGTTACCGAGATCGGTGCAGTCAAGGTTCGCAACGGCGAGGTCGTGGGGCGCTTCTCGACCCTGCTGAATCCACAGCGGTCGATACCGCCGGGCATTACCCGGCTGACCGGGATCACGCCCGCCATGGTCGAGAATGCGCCATATTTTTCCGACATCGCGGACGAGTTCGAGACATTCATGCGGGGGTCCATTTTCGTCGCGCACAATGTCGAATTCGACTACGGGTTCATCTCGCGGGAGTTTGCCCGTCTCGGTCGCAAGTTCCGGTATCCCAGGCTTTGCACCTGCGCCTCGATGCGCAAGCTGTATCCCGGGCAGCGTTCATACAGCCTGGCAGCGCTCGCGGAGGCCTACGATATCCCTCTGAGGAATCACCATCGCGCGTTGTGCGATGCCGAAGCCGCGGTCCAGCTGTTGCTGATCGTCAATGAGAAACGCAGCGAGCTGCTGGCCGGGCAACAGGGGGCTGATGGATCTGGCTGACAACTACCGTGCGGAGGCTGCGGCGATGCGGTAGCATCGCCGCCTTGAGACTATCGACAGGGGAAGAGAGTTGCTGACACCGAGAATAACGGCGCTGGCGTTGGTGTTGTTTGCCGCGGGCTGTACGGCGATCACGGTTAACCTGCCGCCGATCACCGAATCGCCGACGGACGAGCGTCACAATGGCAAGGTCGTTTGGCGCGATCTGCTGACCAATACGCCGGAAGCGTCGCGGCGTTTTTACGGCGAACTGTTCGGCTGGGAATTCGAGGCGCCCAGAGTGTTCGTCGGCGTTGGCGGAGGCGATTCCTACATGTTGATTCGACACAACGGCGAACTGATCGGCGGGATTGTAGACACCAATGCACTGGGCAAGGAAGAGAACATCTCGCAGTGGATCACTACAATTTCTGTCGCAGACATCGATGCTGCGGTGGATCGTGTATCCGGCGCGGGCGGCAATGTCCTCAACCCACCGGAACTGATCGGGGATCGCGGACAAATGGCCGTCGTCGAGGATTCGACCGGCGCGCTGTTTGCGATGATTCAGACCAGGGACGGCGACCCTTCGGACGAAGAACCCGTGCAGAATGGCTGGCTATGGGACGAACTATGGACCGACGACGTCGAGGGAGCCACCGGCTTTTACCAGGCGGTACTGGGCTTCCAGCATACGGATCATGACGTCGAGAACGCGGACCGGAGTTACCGTGTCCTGAAATATGCGGACAAACCGCGCGCGGGTGTACTGCAAAATCCGTTCGAGGATGAACGCCCGGTCTGGGTCAACTACGTCCGCGTCGAGGACCCGTCGGCGGTAACCGCGAAGGTCGAGAGTCTCGGTGGCCGCGTACTCGTCGAGGCGCAGGCGCGCCCCATTGGCGGCGAAGTTGCTTTCATCGCGGGGCCGTCCGGTGCGGGCGTCGCCGTTCAGACCTGGCCACTTGACTGAGGAAACAACGATGAGAATCTCAAGGATTACGCGAGTGGCCGGCATTTCAGCGCTCCTCGCCCTAAGTTCACTGCTGGCCTCATGCGAGCCGCCCGCTGTCTATGGCAGTGTCGGCTATAGCTCCTACAGCGGTGGTGGCTATTATGGTGGCGGGGGAATGGGCACCAGTATCAGGGTCGGCGGCCGCATCTACTAGTCGGCAGCAGGCGCCTTCATATTGCGCTCCAGCCTGTCCAATATCCCGCCAAGCTCCGGGCGACTCTCGTGTAACTCTTGCAGCGATTGCCCCGAGAGTTCATACGGCAGCACAAGCCAGTCGTTCGTCTCGTGGACGTAGTAGTCCGGTGTGCGCAGCGCTGCCGCCGTCGGCCGGTACCAGACGGTAGCGATTCGGATGTCCCCGGGGAGGTTGCGCCGTGTTTTCTGCGTCAGCTGGTCTATGACGGCTGTGACACTGGATCCCGTGCTGTAGACATCGTCGACGATCAGCAACGAGTGGTGCGAACACAGGTTCTCGAGCAGGTACTGCAGGCCGTGCACGCGAATCCGGCCTTCCTTGCTGACCATCTCGGGATAGCTGTGCGCGCCGGAATAGGACGTGCGAATCGCAATATGGTCCGTGGGCGTTCCGAAAAACTCCAGGCCCTCCTGCACGGCAATACCGACGGCACTGCCGCCGCGCCACAGGCCGACGAGAAAATCAGGCTTGAATCCCGCATCGTGGATGTTTGCGGCGAGCTGAAAGGAATCTTTCAGCAGATCGTCGGCACGGATGAATCGCTTGTTCATGGTTCGCGGGTGTCCGCAGTACGGTAGAATTCAGGCCCGCATTATAGCCAGCGTGCGGAGTTCCGGTAAAAAAAGAGCATAACAATGGAAAAGACCGTACTTTCTGCCCAGGACCTCCTCGAGGATTCCTTTCGGCTGGGACTCGACATACTCGAAAGCGGCTTTCGCCCGACGCTGATCATCGCGATCTGGCGCGGCGGTACGCCGGTCGGGATGGCCGTGCAGGAGATCCTCGACTACTGCGGAGTTGAATCCGATCACATCGCGATTCGCACGTCGTCCTATGTCGGCGTCGATCAGCGCGGCGCCGTGGCCGTGCACGGCCTCAATTACATCATCAAGAAGATTTGCCACGAGGACCGCCTGTTGATCGTGGACGATGTATTCGATACCGGCAACACGATCGTCGCCGTTATGGAAGAACTCAGGAGGCGGGCAAGGGATAACACGCCCGACGACATTCGCGTCGCCGTTCCCTGGTACAAGCCGACCCGTAACGAGACCGACCTGGTCCCGGACTACTACATTCACGAGACCGCGGAGTGGCTGGTCTTCCCTCACGAGCTCGATGCATTGTCTCCCGACGAGTTGCGCGCGGCGAGACCCGAAATCGCGCGCATCGTCGACGCCGTCAAGGCGCCGGCCAGGACGGCCTGAAGCCACTCGACGCAGCATGCGCCGAATTTGCGTCTATTGCGGATCCAACAGGGGTGCCCGGCCCGATTACGCGGCGGCGGCCGGGGACCTGGCTGCCGTGCTGGTAAAGCACGAGCTGGAGCTGGTTTATGGCGGCTCGTCCAAAGGCATCATGGGCGTGCTCGCGGACAAGGTCCTGGAGCTGGGCGGACGTGTACATGGCGTGATTCCGCGGCAGCTTGTCGTCAAAGAGGTTGCGCACAGCGAACTGACCCGGCAGCACGTCGTTGACTCCATGCACGAGCGAAAGACGATGATGGCGTCGCTCGCAGACGGCTTCATCGCGATGCCGGGCGGCTTCGGCACGCTGGAAGAACTGATCGAGATCGTGACCTGGGCGCAACTGCGGTTTCACGACAAGCCCTGCGGCTTGCTGAACGTGTGTGGTTATTTCGACCATCTCCTGAGCTATCTCGATCATGCCGAAGCCGAAGGCTTTCTGCGCGCCGAGAATCGCCGCATGCTGCTCGTCGATGCGAATGCGCAGGGCCTGGTGAGCCAGTTCGAACGTTACACCCCGCCGCAGGTCGACAAGTGGATCGACGCTTAGGGGGTCCGTCCCCGATTACCAGAGACGGATTCGCCAGCGGCCGCCTTCCGCAACGCGGCGCTTGCGCATCTTCGCGTGCAGTGCGGCACGCTTTTCGGCCAGCCATTCGTCGCGTCCGACTCTGACGTCCTCACCCTGGGCTTTTCGCGATGCTTCCTCGGCTTTCCGGAATGCGCAGAATTCCTCGTACAGGCTGATCTCGTTACGCAGCTCGCCGAGCACGATCTCGGCGTAGATCGCATCATCGAGGAATCCGAGGCCCGGTACGTGGTCGGGTATCAGGTCCTCGGGGTCGCAGAGGTAGGCCAGTGCGCTGAGCACGTGCCGCCGTTCATCCTGGGACAGATTCCATTCCTCGTCGTTGATCATGTCGATCACGATGCTGAGCTTGGACATGCGGGTCGAGATGAACTCGGGCAGATCGATCTCGCGTGTCTGGCGAAGCAGGTCGCGCGCGGCCTGTTCGATATTTTCCGCGGCGGTATCGTCTTCCACCGCTGAGCGCGCCGTGTCTACGATCGCCTGGAACCGGGCCAGGTCGTCGTCGCTCAATGTAAATGTGATGTCGAGAGGCATGATGAGGGTCCCTGTCTGAGTGCCTATCCTAAGCCGGTCCTGCTGATTATCAAAGTCACACATCGGGTCGGCCGAAAAGAAAATCATTAAAAACAGCCAGTTGAGACGAAACCGCGACCAAGAGCCGTGCCGAATTGTGAACTACGACTCAGTTCGCCCTGAGACGCACTTCAAAAGCTGCGAAACAGTTCCGGGAATCAATGCGTTAGCTTCAGTAGGATTTTCTGCGGAATCGCCGATTTCGAGTGAGCCACTATGAATCTGGACATCGCATTGTCCATCGTCTTGATCTTCAGCGCAGCCTGTTACCTGCTTCTCGGCGTACGCCTGATCGTCGCCAAGCGAGAAGTAGGCAGTGTGCCGATCGGGGTGCTGTTCGTAATTATCAGCTTCTGGGTGATGGGCGGCGCCGTGGAGCTGATGTCGGAATCGTTCCTGGTTTTCTCGATCGGCCGGACCGGCCATTTCATCGGCACAGCACTGTTACCCCTGGCGGCCTTCGTCTGCTTTCGTGAATATACCGGCGCAACGACGCCCTTGCGGACGATCGTGCTGCTGCTCATCGTGCCGACGGTATCCATAACGCTCGCAGCAACAAACCCGTTTCACGAGTTCATGTGGCAGCTGCCTGCCGTCAGTGAAGACGGGCAGTACCTGACCCGCCCGGACCGGTGGGGCCCGTGGTTCCTGTTCGTGCATGCGCCGCACAGCTATGCGCTCATCGGCGCGGCTATATTTACCTTGCTGGTACACAGTTCGGCGGTCGCGCCCGCGCACCGCCGTGGCCTGTTCCTGCTGGTAGCGGCCTGCGTCGGCCCCCTGATCGCCACAAGCGCTTACGACCTGGGATTCGGCTCCAACGTCATCTCCTTCGTATCGCTGGTGTTCGCCGCGATGTTGCCGATCTATGCCTGGCTGATCGTGGGTGAGGGAATCGTGGAGTTCACGCCCCTGGCCTACGAAACAGTGTTTCAGAACATGCAGGATCCGGTCATCGTCATTGACGAACAGCAGCGCATCATCGGCCTGAATCACTGTGCCGAAACGATGCTCTCGGTTTCGGAGCACGAAGCTCTGCGCACGCCGCTCAACGAAATATTCAAGGACGGCGCGACTGTCGTGTTCGAAGCGCTGGAGACGCACAAGCCGCAGAAGATGATGACGACTACCGGGCGCTTCCTGCATGTGCAGGTATCGCCGATTCAGTCGGACCGAAGTTCGGTGCGCGGCGGCCGCGTGCTGATGTTCCGTGATGTCAGCGACGTTGAGAAGGCCCAGAGCGAGGTTCGCAAGAGCGAAAAGCTGTTGCGTACGTTGATCGACCACTCCGTAAACGGTGTCATACGCCTGCGCTGGGTGCAGGACGAGGATTACGGTGGCAAAGACTTGCGCTGCATCTTCGCCAACGCCGCAGCGGGACGCTTCCTCGATTGCGAGACGGACGATCTCGTCGATCTGACGACCAGCGAAATAGCCCGACGAGCGATGACCGGCATGGATGCGCACACCCAGCAGAGCATACTGGAGCAGCTGGAAGAGTCCTGCGAAGCAGGCGAAAGCGTGGACCTGGAGCTAATGCAGAGCAACGGTGACGCATTGCGCTGGTTACGATTGATCTGCGAGCCGGTCGGCGACGACATCGCGGCTACGCTTATCGACGTTACGGACAGCAAGGCGAAGGAACGGCAGATGGAGTCGATCGCGTGGTCGGACCCTCTGACCGGCGTGCTCAACCGGCGGGGATTCGAGCGCGACGCTGCGCAGCGACTGACGGACAGCGCCGACGACGCGACCGGCGCGCTGCTATTCATCGACCTCAATGAATTCAAGGACATCAACGACCAGTATGGCCACGTGGTGGGCGATCAGCTGTTGACCATTGCCGCGCAGCGACTGCGCAAGAGCCTGCGTTCGCAGGACATAATCGGGCGCCCCGGCGGTGACGAATTCGTTGCTCTTGTGCCCGATGTCTCTGCAGCGGTCGCAGACAAGCTGGCGCAACGGCTGGCAAAGGCCCTGGAAGCGCCTTACAACATCGGTACCGAGACCATGAGCTGTGCCGCGAGCATCGGACTGGCTCTGTATCCCACCAATGCCAACACGCTGACAGGCCTGCTGCGCGAAGCGGACCAGGCAATGTACCGGGCAAAGGCACGCACGCGCGGGTCCGAGGATTTGCGCCACAGCGACCTCCTCGAGAAAGCAATCTGACGCCGCAACGTGATTAAATACGGCGCTCCTGTCACAGGTGAAGAGCGCGATGCACGCTGCAGCCCCATTACCGACGCCCGACGACGTTCCCGTCATCCGGCTTGAAAACCTCAACCGCCGCTACACGATGGGCGGTGAGGAGATTAATGCCCTCGGCAGCGCCGACCTGACCGTCGAGCGCGGCGACTACCTGGCGATAATGGGGCCCTCCGGCTCCGGCAAGTCGACGCTGATGAACATCATCGGCTGCCTCGACACGCCAACCAGCGGT
>Ga0224509_10000062_pt1 | contig 25521 bp, 24 predicted proteins | sample SF_Jan12_sed_USG_5_FD_170158 | JGI IMG/M metagenome (GOLD analysis project Ga0224509, IMG submission 170158) | Sediment microbial communities from San Francisco Bay, California, United States - SF_Jan12_sed_USGS_24 | ecosystem: Environmental > Aquatic > Marine > Sediment | place: USA... | reverse complement strand
CCGGCTCGCACTCGATCTCGCCAATGTCAGTAATCGCGTGGCGCGCTACTCGGATATCTCGCTGCGGCAGATGCTGATCACGCGGGCACGTGATGCTGCGCCGTCGTCACAGCCGGCCTGGGCGGAACGGCTCGTCGCCGCGGACAACCGAGGCGCGCTCGCGGCCACGCTCAGGAGCTATGCCGACTGCAACATGAATGCACAAAAGACAGCGTTGTTGCTCGGCATCCATCCGAACACGGTGTACTCGCGCATACAGAAGGTCGAACGCCTGACGGGGTTAAATGCGCTCCGATTTCACGCACTCAGCGAGCTGTTGCTCGCGCTCGACTGGCGACAGTAGGTGCGGGCCCCAGCCCGCGATCGAATCAGAAGCCGACGTCGAGGCCCAGCATCAGGCCTTCGAAGCCGTAGTTGATCTCCGTCTTCAGGTCGGTGTCATTGAGGGTGACATCGCCGTCGAAGTAGACGAGTCCGATGAGCAGGCCGATGTTCTCATTGAAATCGTACTTGGCACGGATGCGCGACTCGAGGATCAGCGCCCGGACATCGGAGACCTCGCCCCCGACGAACGAGGCACGCGCGCCGAAAGACCACTTGTCCGTAATAGCGAACCAGGCGTCGAGGCCGATCATCGGGATCGGCGCGAACTGCTCGAGGTTCTCGGTGTACGAGCCGGTTGTTACGGGTTCGCCGTCGATCAGCAGTACGCCGAAGGCATCGAAATCATACTTGAGATCGATGGCGGTTATGCCAAGGGACGCGAACAGGAACGCGCGCGAATCCTGGAACAAGGTGTAGTTGTAAGCCAACTGATAGAAGCGCGTGTCATCCTGGAGCGATGCGCGACCTTCCACGGACAGGTCGCCGAAGTTCCGGTCGATCGCGACCAGTTCGGAATCCCGACGCACCGAGAAATACGCGAAACCGAGACCGTGTTTCGGCGACGGGCGCCAGAAACCGTAGATGAGCGGGATGGTCTTGACCTCCGGCAGGCCCATCGAGCCTTCAGAGTCGAGAAAGACCGAGCGGCCGGTCTCGCGGTCCGTGAACTTGAAGTTGGTGTCGAAACGCATCAGGCCGCCGGCGATGCCGATGGAGAGCCTGCGCGACAACGCCTCCGTCGTCTCGCCCTCGAAATAACCCTCGTCCTCGTCCGCGTACGCCGGAGGAAGACTTATTAAGGTGCCAAGTGCCGCAGCCAGCAGCGCGAAGCGGGTATTTTTCACTCTCATACTCTTCTTGATAACCCCTTGCTCCCGTATCGTCAATCGATCGCGCTTCAGGAACCGCTCGTTCGATAGGGCTGATAACTGTAATACTTCGGGCGGCTGTCCAGGCGGATATGCAGCCACGCCACCCCGCCGCCGGCCGTGCTAAGCCAGGTCGGCCGCGTGCCGAGGCGGCGCAGCATCTCCTGCGCCGTCACCCGCCACAGTGCCCTCACCAGCTGCTCGTCGGCACCACGAAGGAACGCCGCGAGGTGCGGGTAATGCTCATCCGGTCCCCGCGGGCAAGGCACCACCATTACCGCGTCGCCGCCGAGATTCGGGAACACAATCACGTCCTCACCCGGCGCCTGCCGGAAATGTTCGTCGAACGGTGCCCGCTCAGGGGGGAACCGCGCGAGCGTCGGCGCATTGATCAATACGAACTCGGTATCGCGGTCGATCGTCCCACTCGTGAGCGGCGGCAGCTCCCAGTAGAACGCTTCGGCATCGAAGGCCGCGAGTTCGGCGGAATACCAGTCCGCAAAACTGGCGCTGGTCTCCAGCAGCTCGAAAAACCGCTCGTACGACATGGGCGAACCGTCTTCCATCACCCGATACTGCCGCCCGGCCGGAATATCAACTGTATTCGTCGCGTACATAGGCGTCGATGATTGCACGTATAAGCTTGGACCGCGAAATGCGCTAGACTTGGTGCAAACACTGCCACCAAGAAGCAGATGACCCACGTTCGCCATCGCATCATTCTAGTAGCCGTGGCATTGGCCGCCGGGCTGGCCGGCTGCGGCGGCAAGGCCTACCTGTACGAGCCCGTCGATTCGGGCACCTTCCTCGCCCGCGCGGAACGTGAATCCGATGGTCCGATCCACATCGCCACGGCCGTACCCGGGCGGGAGGAGACCGAGCGCATCTTCGGCATCGATCTCTACGACCAGGGTATCCAGCCGGTCTGGCTGCAGGTCGAGAACGCCGGCGACACGCTGGCCCGTTACGCGCTCGTCAGCACCGACCCCGAGTACTTTTCGCCGCTCGAGGTGTCCTACATGAACCGCCGCGGCTACTCGAAAGACGCGCGAGCAGCGATGGACGAGCGCTTCCATAACCTTGCGATGCCCCGCTACATCGACCCTGGCGAGACGCAATCCGGCTTCGTGTTAACCCATGCAGACTGGGGCGCGAAGGGCTTCAACGTCGATGTTTTCAGCGGCGGCGAGTCTTACAACTTCACATTCCTGCTGCGCGTGCCGGGCTTCGAACCGGACTATGCAAGGATCGACCTGAAGTCCCTCTACGCGGACGACGACATCCTCGATTACGAAGCGGACGCGCTGCAGGAAGCGATCAGGAACCTGCCGTGCTGCAGCACCGATCTGGGCGGCGAGGAATCGGGTGAACCGGTCAACCTGGTGCTGGTCGGCGAGGGCGAGGAGTTGTTGCGGGCACTGTTGCGTAGCGGATGGCGCGAAACGTCGATCGAGGAAGCGGCGGCCCAGGAACCGCAATTCCTCTTCGGCAGGGAGCAGGACGCGATCTTCCGCTACGAGACCGTCGGCGGCGACGGCTTTTACGAGCTGCGCTTCTGGAAGGCGCCCTTCCAGTCCGGGGATGACTACGTCTACGTTGGCATGGCCAGGCACTTCTACCGCTGGATAGGGAGCGTCTCCCGCTTCGATCCAGATGTCGACAACGCGCGCAACTTTGCCGCGCAGAAGTTCCTGTACGGGCAGACCCTCAAGGGGACCGGCTGGATAGCGGGCGAGGAAGTCGTTCCCGTCACCTCGTTCTGGGACAAGCTCATCAGCACACCCTATTTCAGCGACGGCTACCGCATCGTGTTGTGGTTATCCGTCGAACCGGTGTCGATGTTCGACATCGACATCAGGGCCTGGGACCCGCCGCCGCGGTGGATGCAGAAATGAGAATGGCACTGCATATTCGGCAAACGATGTATCTCGTTACGACGCTGCTCTTCGCCTCGCTCTCGGGCTGCGCGACGGGATTCGATTTCAAGCCCGTGGAGTCCGTGCCGTTCAGGGAACGTGCTGTCACGCAGGTCGAGGATGGCGTCCGGGTTACTGCGGCGGTCCCGGACAAGAAAGAGACGCGCGAGCTCTTCGGCCTCTCGCTCTACAAGAAACGCGTGCAGCCGGTCTGGATAGAGATCGAGAACATGACCGAAGGGCCGATCGGCTTCCTGCCGTTCAGCGTCGACGCGGATTACCACACGCCGATGGAGATCGCCTCGCTGACTCGCAGCGACAAGAAACGCCAGGAGGCCGAGCAACAACTCTTCCGCAACAGCGTGAACATGTGGGTCGCGCCGGGCGACACCCGCTCCGGTTTCATATTCACGAACGCCGACGAAGGTACCAAGGCGTTCAACGTCGACCTGCTCAGCGACGAGAGGACCTGGGCGTTCACCTTCTTCATCGCCGTCCCGGGCCTCGCCGTCGATCACTACGATGTCGACTTCAATGCGATTTACCCGGAGGAGGAAATCACACACTTCACCGACGCCGAGTCATTTATCGCGGCACTCGAGGAGCTGCCCTGCTGCGTCGTCGACTCCAAAGGGGAGAATACGGGCGACCCCCTGAACATCGTCATCGTCGGCGAGCCGCAGGATATCTATTACGCGGTCATCCGCGCCGGATGGGATGAGACGGAGGCGGTGACGGCAGCCTCCGGCTGGAAGACGGCGGCATCCTTTTTTACCGGCGGCGCCTACCGCTACTCGCCGGTCAGCAGCCTTTATCTCTTCGGGCGAAAACAGGACGTTGCCCTGCAGCGAATCCGCGAGAACATTCACGAACGCAATCACTTCCGCCTGTGGCTCGCGCCGATGACGTTCCAGGGAGAGACAGTCTGGGTCGGGCAGATCAGCCGCGACATCGGTGTGCGCTTCACGAGGAAGACGATAACCACGCACAAGATCGACCCGGACGTGGACGAGACCCGCGAGTTCCTGGCCGAGAACCTCGCCTACAACCAGGTGCTCGCGAAATTTGCCTACGTCGGCGGCGTCGGCGAGACACCGATCGACGAGCCCAGGGGTAACCTGACGGGCGACCCCTGGTTTACCGACGGCCTGCGCGTGGTGTTGTGGATCGCGTCCGACCTCACCAATCTCGACGACATCGAGTACGAACGGTGGGTCGCTCCCGGGGATTAGCGGGTCACGGATCGAAAACCGCCCCTGCAATTTGGATACCCACCATATTTCCGGCTATTCTTCGCTCCTGACCCTGTAGGGGCGCGCGTCGGCGCGCAATCGGCTGATGACGAGAACCAGACTACTGCCCGGCCTGCTCCTTGCCGCACTGCTCATCGGTGCACAGGGCGCGCTCGCGCTGCACGCGTTCGAGCACGACCCCGGCGCCCCGCAGGGCAAGGTCTGCACCACCTGTATCACGGCCAGCCAGCTCAACGCCGGCAGCGTGGACACCCTCACCGGCGACGCGCTGGAACCCGCACTGCAGATATTCATCCCGACCGCGTGCCGCGGATTCGAGTTCGTGCACTCCGTGCCCGTGCGGCAGCGCGGGCCACCCTCCTCCAGCTGAAGCTGTCCTGACCGAGTAAACGAATCACAGGGAGCGTGACCTCCCCGTGATATTGGTCCTGTCCGCCGGGCGCGATGGCGCGCCGGTGCTTCCCCGAAACAGACGTCCTCTTTGACGGAGCAACACAGTGAGAATTTCGACCGCAGCCATCGTGCTGCTGACCATCGGCCTGCCCGCTGCGGCGGCCAATGCACAAACGTCCGGCGACGAGATCGCCGAACTGAAACAGATGATCATCGAGATGCGTGACGACTACGAGCGCCGCATCAGCGAACTCGAGGCACGCCTCGACGGCGCTGAACGAGAGGCTCGTGTTGCGAAGCGCGACGCCGGCGAGGCCTTCGAACTCGCGGAAGAGACCGCGATACAGCAATCGCCCGGCTCGTCATCACCCAATACCTTCAACCCATCCATCGGCGCCGTGCTCGACGGCGGCTTTGCCGACGTGGGCGGTGGCTGGGAAGAGATCCCGGGCTTCCAGCCGGCCGGCGAGATCGGCACGGGCGAAACCGGCTTCTCGCCGGGCGAGCTGGAGATCAACCTGAATTCGAATATCGACACACGTTTCTTCGGTAACGTGACATTCGCGCTCGCCAGCGAAGACGGTGAAGTCGAAGTCGAGTTCGAGGAAGCCTGGGTACAGACAACGGCCCTGCCTGCCGGCCTTACGGTCATGGGCGGCCGCTTCTTTTCCGAGGCCGGCTATCTCAACGACTTCCACTTCCATGCCGACGACTTCGTCGACCGGCCGCTGCCCTACCAGGCATTTTACGGCGGCCGTTATACCGTCGACGGCATCCAGGCACGCTGGCTTGCACCCACCTCGCTGCTGTTCGAGATCGGAGCGGAAGCCAACTGGGGCGGCGGCTTCCCGGCCACCGCCAACGCCGAGACCTCGCCGGGCGCTTATACCCTGTTTACCAGGGTCGGCGGCGACGTCGGCGACAGCAACAGCTGGCAGCTCGGCCTGTCACACGTCAGCGCCGATGCCATCGACCGCGCCGGCGGCCACGAGGGCGAAGAGGAAGGCGGTCTGTTCACCGGCGACAGCGACCTGACCGTACTCGACTTCGTGTGGAAGTGGTCGCCACTCGGCAACCCGACGGTCAACAACTTCAAACTGCAGGGCGAGTACTTCATGCGCTCCGAAGACGGCACGTTCGCGGACCTGCCCTACGACGGCGACCAGGAAGGCTGGTACCTGCAGGGCGTCTGGCAGTTCGCGCCGATGTGGCGGGTAGGCCTCAGGCACGACATGGTCGATGCCGACAACGGGCCGGGACTGGACGGCACCGAGCTCGAAGATCCCGGCCGCAGCTCACGGCGCTCCAGCGTCATGCTGGACTGGTCGCCGAGCGAGTTCAGCCGGCTGCGCCTGCAGTACACCGACGACCAGGTGCTCGAGGAATCCGACAGCGTCTGGTACCTGCAGTACATCATGAGCATCGGCGCCCACCGCGCCCACCAGTTCTAGGAGACCGACGATGAAACGATTGATTGCTGTACTCCTCGCGGTGTGGTTGCCCATGTCCGCAAATGCGCTGAATGTATTCAGCTGTGAACCCGAGTGGGCCGCACTCGTTCAGGAAGTGGCCGGCGACAATGTGACTATCACGCAGGCAACGACCGCCTTCCAGGATCCGCACATGCTGCAGGCGCGGCCGAGCCTGATCGCCGGCGCGCGCAGCGCAGACCTGTTGATCTGTACCGGTGCCGACCTCGAAATCGGCTGGCTGCCGCTGCTGCTCAGGCGTTCCGGCAACCCGGGGATCCAGCCCGGCAGTCCCGGCTATTTCATGGCGGCCGATTACGTGCGCCGCATCGAGATCCCCGCGAGCGTCGACCGTTCGCAGGGCGACGTGCATCCGCAGGGTAATCCGCACATCCACCTGCACCCGCGCAACATCGAACGCGTTGCGGAAGCGCTGGCCGACAGGCTGGCACAGCTGGATTCGGCCAACGCGGAAGCTTACCGGGCGAACGCGGACGACTTCCTGCGGCGCTGGAACGAGGCGCGCGACCGCTGGGAAGAACAGGCGGCATCGCTTGCCGGCCTGCGCCTGGTTTCGCACCATCGCAGCTTCAGCTATCTCGCCGACTGGCTGGACCTCGACATCGTTGCCACGCTCGAACCCAAGCCGGGCATCCCGGCGAGCGGCGCACACCTGTCGCGGCTCCTCGAGCAGCTGACGCCCGCACCGCCCGCCGGCATCATCCGCGCACCCTTCGAAAACGAGAAGCCCGCGCACTGGTTGTCCGACAGGCTTAGTATTCCGGTTATCGAGATGGCGTTTACCGTCGGCGGGAGCGACGAAGCGACGGACCTGTTCGGCCTTTACGAGCAGACCATCGCTACGCTGGAGGAATACCGCGAATGAGCGAATTCGAGCTGAGCATCATCTTTCCCGCGTTCATCGCGTGCCTGCTGGTACTCAGCACCCACGTCCCGCTGGGCATGGAGGTCCTGCGCCGCGGCATCATCTTCATCGATCTCGCGATCGCGCAGGTCGCAGGCCTCGGCGTCATCGCCGCCGATACGATGGGCTGGGAAGCGCGCGGCTGGATGGTGCAGTTCGCCGCCGTGTCGGCCGCGCTCGTCGCGGCGGGCATCCTGCACTGGACGGACAAACGCTGGCCCGAGATCCAGGAAGCGATCATCGGCGTGTCGTTCGTGCTCGCGGCGACCGCCGGCATCCTGATCCTGGCCGGCAACCCGCACGGCGGCGAGCACCTGAAGGAGCTGCTCGTCGGCCAGGTGCTGTGGGTAAATATCCATCAGCTATTGCCGGTCGCCGTCATCAGCGTGCTGGTAGTCGCGGCCTGGTTCTGGCAACGCGAGCACCTGCACGGGCTGGGTTTCTACGCACTGTTCGCGTTTGCCGTCACCGCCTCGGTGCAGCTCGTGGGCATCTACCTCGTGTTCGCATCGCTCATCATCCCGGCGCTGGCAACGCGCCACATTGAGCATCGCTGGCTGCGGGTGATCTGCGGTTACGGCGTCGGCATCGTCGGCTGCCTCGCCGGGCTGGTGCTCTCGGTCGGCGCCGACCTGCCCGCGGGCGCGATTGTGGTGTGGAGCCTCGCGGTAACGGCCCTGATCTTCGCCTGGCTGGTCTGGCCACTCTTCCGCAAAAAGACCCCATAGTTTGGGGACAGTGACTTTAAGTGCCAGGCGACGTCGCCTGGCACTTAAAGTCACTGTCCCCAAACCCCGCGCCTGGCACTTAAAGTCACTGTCCCCAAATAAAAGAAGGCCGGGCATCCTTGCCCGGCCTGTGCTGTGCCTAACCTGTAGGGGGGTCGAGCGTAGAGCTCTTGGGGTCAGGCAGCTTTGAGGGCGTCGTCAGCGGAGAGATACTCGTAGCCGAGATCGTGGGCAACCGCTTCATGATTGACGTGCCCTGCATGAACGTTGAGTCCGTTCGCCAGGTGCGGGTCCCTCAGCAGCGCATCGCGCCAGCCCAGGCTCGCGAGGTCCTTAACGAACGGCAGTGTTGCATTCGTCAGCGCGAACGTGCTGGTGCGCGGTACCGCGCCCGGCATGTTGGTGACACAGTAGTGCACGCAGTCGTGCACGAGATAGGTCGGTTCGGCGTGCGTCGTCGGCCGGCTCGTTTCGAAGCAGCCACCCTGGTCGATGGAAATATCGACGAGAACCGCGCCGCCGTGCATGTCCCTGACGTTCTGTTCGGACACCAGCTTCGGCGCCGCTGCACCGGCGACCAGCACCGCGCCAACCACGAGGTCCGCTTCTGGTACCAGCTCGTCGATGGCGTGCTTGGTCGAGTAGACCGTGTGAATGCGGCCGCCCCAGTTGTCGTCGATCTCGCGCAAACGCGGCAGCGAGCGATCGAGAACGGTAACGTCGGCACCCAGGCCGATGGCCATGTCTGCCGCATTCATCCCCGACACGCCGCCGCCGATGATTACAACCTTGCCCGGCTTCACGCCCGGCACGCCGCCGAGCAGTACGCCGCGGCCGCCATTGGCTTTCTGCAGCGCGAACGCGCCCGCCTGGATCGACAGGCGCCCCGCGACTTCCGACATCGGCGTCAGCAACGGCAGGGATCCATCCCTCGCCGTGACGGTCTCGTAGGCGATCGCGGTCGTGCCCGACTTGACCAGCGCTTCCGTCTGCTTCGGATCGGCCGCAAGGTGCAAATAAGTGAACAACACCTGGTCTTCGCGCAGCATCGCGCATTCGTTGAGCTGTGGCTCCTTGACCTTGACGATCATCTCGGCGGCGGCAAATACCTCTTCCGCCGTGCCGACGACTTTGGCTCCGGCCGCTTCGTAGTCCGTGTCCGTCATGCCGATGCCGATGCCGGCATTGGTCTCCACGACGACCTCGTGGCCGTCGTGCACCAGCTCGCGTACCCCCGCCGGCGTCATGCCGACGCGGAACTCGAGCGTTTTTATCTCTTTAGGTACCCCTACCTTCATGTGGTCTCTCCCGTGCCCACGGTTTCGATTATGTTCGTCACGATACCCCGGAAATCACGCCATTAGATTGCAATCTGGATGACAAATCCACGCATTTCTGGCATTTTCTGCTGCTATTGTCGCGTTATGAGCAATTTTCTGCTGTGCAGTTGGACAAATACGACAGAGCGATCCTCACTGCCCTGCAACAGGACGGGCGCATCAGCAACGTGCAGCTCTCTGCCAGAGTGAACCTCTCCGAGTCGGCGTGCCTGCGGCGGGTGCGGGCGCTCGAGGACGAGGGCTACATCGACCATTACGTGGCGCTGGTGAATCAATCCCGCGTCGGGCTCGGCGGCAACGTGCTGGTACACATCGGGCTGCACCGCGAGGAGCAGAGCGAGCTGGCCGCCTTCGAGGCCGCGGTACGCAACATTCCCGAGGTCATGGAGTGCTACCTGATGACGGGTGAGTTCGATTACCTGCTGCGCGTCGTCGTCGCCGACATGGCGGACTTCGAGCGCCTGCACAAGGAGGCGCTCACGCGGCTGCCCGGCGTGGCACGCGTCAACTCCAGCGTCGCCATCCGCACCGTGCAAAAGAAGACCGAGCTGCCGCTGCGGTAGGCGCGGCACAGGTACATCGACCCGTTGCAGACCTTCTTCTCGTCATGGCTCGCTGCGCTGACATCCATGGATGGATTCATGTCGCGGAGCACAGGGACGTGCGAGAGCGACGAACCTTCCTCGAATAAAGACTCCCAGGTCCCGCCACTGCACCATCGTATTGCCGCAACAAGCCGCGCGGTGGCGCCGCAATTTCAGATACGGTACGGTGTTACCGATCCCAAACCCCCCAGGTGACGTGATGGCTGCTCCGGCAGATTCTGTCCATCGTGATGCCGTCGAATCACTGTCGGCGCAGTATTCGCGCGTGCGCGCGCTGAGCGTCGCGCTGGTTGGGACGCTCGCGCCCGAGGACACGGTTGTGCAGTCGATGCCTGACGTCAGCCCGACGAAGTGGCATCTCGCTCACGTGACCTGGTTTTTCGAGCGTTTCGTGCTCGAGTCGTTCGTGACCGGCTACAGGCGTTTCGACGACGACTACGACTACCTGTTCAATTCCTATTACTACACGGCGGGCCAGATGCACGCGCGGCCGAAGCGCGGGATGCTATCGCGCCCCACCCTCGCGCGGGTGTTCGACTACCGCAGCCACGTCGACGAGCACATGCAGCGACTACTCGACGAACGCCACGACGACGCGAAGCTTGCCGCTGTCGTCGCGCTCGGCCTCAATCACGAGCAGCAGCACCAGGAACTGCTGCTCACGGACATCAAGCACGTGCTGTCGCAAAGCCCCCTGCAGCCTGCCTTCGATCCGGAGCTCCCCGTGCCACCGTCACGCCCGGTGGACGCGTATTCCTTTGTAAACGGCGCCAGCGGCATTCACCGCGCAGGCACCACGGGCGACGGTTTCCATTTCGATAACGAGACGCCGCGCCACGATACGCTCCTGCACGAGCACCGGATCGGTTCGCGGCTAATCACCAACGGCGAGTTTCGCGAGTTCGTAACGGACGGCGGCTATGCCGAGTCGACGTTGTGGTTGTCCGACGGCTGGGCCACGGTCAACCAGGAAGGATGGGATCGGCCGCTTTACTGGAGCGAGGACCTGGCGAACGAGTTCACACTTGGCGGCCCCCGGGCGATAGAGGACGCTGCGCCGGTGACTCACGTCAGTTTTTACGAGGCGGATGCCTATGCACGCTGGGCCGGTGCCCGCTTGCCGACCGAATTCGAATGGGAGACGGCGGCCGCGGACAAGCCCGTGGAGGGCAACCTGCTGCAAGCCGGTTTCCTGCACCCGGTGCCGGGTGCCGGCGCGACACAGTTCTTCGGCGACGTGTGGGAGTGGACGTCATCACCGTACGCGCCTTATCCCGGGTTCGTCCCGCTGGATGGTTCGCTCGGCGAGTACAACGGCAAGTTCATGTGCAACCAGATGACGGCGCGCGGCGGGTCCTGCGTGACATCGAGCGATCACGTCAGGGCGAGCTATCGCAACTTCTTCTATCCGCATATGCGCTGGCAGTTCTTCGGCATCAGGCTGGCGAAGGACGGACATGGCTAAAGACATTGCGCAGCAAATCGTGCCGAACGACGAACTGGACGATTTGATCGACGGGCTCAAACAGCCGGAGAAGATGATCTCGCCGAAGTACTTTTACGACGAGCGCGGTTCGCAGCTGTTCGAGGAAATCACTCGCCTGCCAGAGTACTACCCGACCGAGACCGAACTCGGCATCATGCGTGACAACATCGACGAGATCGCCAGCCTCGTTGGCAAGCAGGCGAGCCTGATCGAATTCGGCAGCGGCTCGAGCCTGAAGACGCGCGTGCTGCTCGAGCACCTCGACGAGCTTGCTGCTTACGTACCCGTCGACATATCGGAAGACCACCTGCTCGAATCCGCAAGACAGATTGGGGAAGAATTCCCCGACCTCGATATACTGCCGGTCGTCGCCGACTTCACGCAGCCCTTCCAGCTGCCTTCGCCGAAGGTTATGCCGCTGCGCAATATCGTCTACTTCCCCGGCTCGACGATCGGCAACTTCACGAACGAGGCGGCACGGGAACTGCTGCAGGTCATGTACCAGGAGGCCGGTGCCGGCGGCGCATTGTTGATCGGGGTCGACCTGCAGAAAGACCCGGCAATCATTGAGCGCGCCTACAACGACAGCGCAGGAGTGACCGCGGAGTTCAACCGCAACATGCTGCGCCACCTGAACCGCGAATTCGGCGGGGATTTCGACCTGGACGCGTTCGCGCACAGCGCGAAATACAACGAGCGCGAAGGTCGCGTTGAGATACGCCTCGTCAGCGAACAGGACCAGGAGTTCAGTCTGAGCCACGCATCATTCTCGATCGAAAAGGACGAGGCCATCCTGACCGAGTATTCCCACAAGTACACGCTCGAAGGCTTCGCCGCGATGGCCGAAACCGCCGGGCTGCGTGTGAAGAAAGTGTGGATGGACACCGAGCGACTGTTCAGCGTGCAGTATCTCGTGCGGGACTGATGATTTTCTGGCGGTCGCCGGTGCTTATTCGAGGAAGTATCGTCGCTCTCGCACGTCCCTGTGCTCCGCGACATTAATCCTTCCATGAATGTCAGCGAGCCATGACGGGAAGAAGTGCCGGCGACCGGCCATAGCCCGTCACTCGGGTGGAACGTACTCCTCCGGCGCGGCCGAACCGCCGCCGAAAAAGAACTTCTCCATCTCGGCTTCGAGGAACTTGCGCGCGTCCGGTTCGATCGGCGTGAGGCGATACTCGTTGATGAGCATCGTCTGGTGTGAGAGCCAGCGTTGCCAGGCTTCCTTCGACACGTTGTCGTAGATCCTCTGGCCGAGATCTCCGGGGTAAGGCGCCCAATCCAGGCCTTCGGCATCTTTGCCGAGAATGACGCAATGAACAGTTCTAGCCATGGTTTCTCAATTCGTCCGTGTTGCTGAGTGTTTCGATCAGTCTCATGACCGGGGCGGCGATTCCGCCGGGGGGCGCGTCGCCGGGCCGGTACCAGGTCGAGTCGTCGTAGTCGGCTACTTTACTCGACACTGCATCGATTCGCACAATGACGGGCGCGATGTCGAGATCGTAATGGCTGAAGCTGTGGCGCAGCCTGTCCCAACTCTCCGTTTCAAACGACGCCGCCTGGAACATCTGCGCGCACCAGTCGACGACGTCGCTGACCTCCGGGAAGCTCCAGAGGCCGCCCCATATACCCGAGACCGGCCGCCGTTCGAGGTAAACCGCACCGTCCGCGACGGCGAGCACCATCGTCGTCTCACGCAGCGGCTTTTCCTTCTTCGGCTTGCGCCCCGGGAATCGTTCCACCTCGCCCCGCGATAACGCGATGCAGTCGCCGTTGACGGGGCACGTCGCACAGACAGGCCTCGACCGCGTGCACAGCGTCGCGCCGAGATCCATCATCGCCTGCGTGTAGTCGCCGACACGCTCTGCTGGCGTGCGTGTTTCGGCCAGTTCCCAGAGTTGTTTTGCCACGGCGGTCTTGCCGGGCCAGCCTTCGACAGCGGCGTGCCGCGCCAGTACGCGCTTCACGTTGCCGTCGAGGATGGGGTGACGCTGACCGAAGGCGAGCGCGAGTATGGCACCCGCCGTAGAGCGGCCGATGCCCGGCAGTTCCGAGACCGACTCGATGGACGACGGAAAACGGCCCTGGTGCTCGTCGCGAATGATCTCCGCTGCATGATGCAGGTTGCGTGCGCGGGCGTAGTAGCCGAGCCCGGACCAGCTCTGTAACACCTCGTCAAGTGCCGCATCGGCAAGGCTTACTGCATCCGGGAACCGATGCATGAATCGCGTGTAATAGGGGATCACGGTCTGCACCTGCGTTTGCTGCAGCATGATCTCCGAGATCCAGATGGGGTAAGCGTCGTCGGCGTCCTGCCATGGCAGGTCCTTGCGGCCGTGGCCGTCGTACCAGTGCAGCACGCGGGCCGCGAAGTCAGTCGGCATCGGGCGTGTAATCCCGGGCAAGCGCTTCGATGCGATCGATCGCATTGACGCCGCCGTTTTTCAGCTTGCTCTTCAATATCGCTGGCCCAATCAACGGCGGGATGAAGAACTTCGGCTTCATTTTGAACGCATAGATGACAACCGTGCCATCGGCTTCCTCGCGAAAATCCCAGCGCTCGTCGCTGACTTCGAAGTCGCTCTTCTCCGGGTCGATGGTCGCCTCGATATACTTGAACCGCTCGTGCTCGACGTAGCCATAGCGCTCGAATGACTTGCAGAAGAACCAGAGGCATCCCTGGTTACGGCTGTAGAAGCGGCCGCGGCCATCCGGTGCGGGCGCGAGGTTTCGCGATTCCACGACGACGCTCGAAAACTTCGTTGACTCGTCCCAGTCGAGCAGCAGGCCGAATATCTTCTCGATGCCGACGTCGAACCACGCCTCGGAACGCATCACGTAGGTTCCGTCGACATGATCGACGGTCACTTCGCGCAGCGTCGCGGCACTGGCAAACGCCGGCAAAGCGGCAACAATCAGAATCAACGCACGCATATTCAGTCGCCGCCGAGCAGATCCCGGAGTCGTTTCTTGGCTTCGTCCTTCAATTGATCCTCGACGTCCTTTTCCTCCTGCGGCTCTTCGCCCTCGGGCGGCGGCTCCTTTTCATCACCCAACAGCTTGTCCATGATGGCCTTCTTCGCTTCCTCCTCCGCGCGGTCCTTGAGCATCTCCTCCACGTCCGGCCTGATGCCCGGATCGGCGAGCGGCCCGGTAATCCGGAAAGGAATCACCGCCTTCGTAAAGTCGTCGAGTTCGTCCTGGCTGACGTCCGTCATGAACTCGGGTTTCTCGAGGAAACGGCCCGTCACGGTGTAGTCGACGCTCGCCTCGACGAAATTCACCGTACCCTTGCCGCTCACCTGCATGAAGGGCAGCTCGGCAAAGAAATCGTCGTTGCGCATGACGCCGTCGGTGACCTTGCCGCTGGCCTTCGTCGAACTGAATCGCGTCCTCGGCGTCGCGGGCGCAGCCGGTGCGGCCTCGCCCCTGATCAGGGCGCGCGCCTTGCGCAGCTCGTACCAGACATCCGTGCCCTCCCATGCGCCGTCCAGCAGCTCGAAGGAAAGATCACCATCGAGGTCGCGTCGGATCGCATCCATGTCGGCACCGCTGCCGCCCAGCCTGAACGTGCCGTTCACGGTCCCGGTGACATTCTCGACGTCGTACACGGCCTTCATCATCGGCTTGAGGCTTACGTTCGCGATTTTCTCGTTAACCGAGATCGAGGGCACCTCACCGGACGCGTCGATGCGCACGTCGCCACGATAACCGCCATCGAAGAAGTCGGCCGCGATCGGATACATGCGCAACCTGCCGTTCGCGGAATTGACGCCGAGCGTCACTTTCTCGAACAGTATGTTGCCAAGGCTGGCGCTGGCAATGCTCAGGTTGCCCCGTGCGTTCATTGCGCGTATCAGCTCCACGGGGATCTCGACAGTCTCGCCACCCGCCTCCCCGGCGGCCGCCTCTTCGCCCGCCGGCGCCATGTAACGCGCCAGGTCGATACTGTCGCCCGCGAGGTCGAGTTCGAACGTTCCGTCTGCACTCCGCGGCACGCTGAGCTTGCCCGTAAACGTCGTGTCGTCGATCACGAGTTTCAGGTCGGACAGCATGATCGCGTTCGCGCCCACCTTCGCCTTCGCATCAACGATGAGCTTGTCCAGGACATCGGGATCCGCCGTCGGCGGCACCTCGATGGCGAGCTCCTGCATCAACGTGCGCGGTGAGAATGCGGCGATGCCTATCGTTGCGCTCGGCTGCGGCTCGCCCGCGTAAGAAAAAGGTTCCACGTCGGCGAGCAGGTCGACGCTCATGAGCTGCAGGTTGATCTCGCCGACGTCCGCGGATTGCGCCTCGGTCTGCAGCCGGATCGCTGCGGCCGCCAAACGAAACGTCGCAGGCACTTCGGCAACGCCATCGACACGCCCGCCGATATTCAGATCACTTATCGAGATCGCCGCGGCATCCGCGTCGAATGCAACCACGACCTCGATGTCGACTTCGCCCGACAAGCCTGCGGGATCGAGCCTGAATGCGAATCCGCCGTCGAGCGGCACCGCCTCGCCCGCGGCGATACGGCCCGAGGTCAGGTTGAGGCCGGTCAGTTCGAAACGATCGCCGCTGCTCGCGTCGCTGTAGCTCAGCGCCGCGTCGGTGACGGCAACGCTTGCAACATCGATTGTTGCGGAAGGCCCCGCTGCCTCCGCCTCTGGCGTCCCGGGTTCGGCCTCCTGCACCTCGCCCGCCTCGCCGAAGTCCTCCCAGTTGCCGGTGCCGTCCTTTCGAACCTGCAGATTCACGCGCAGGCTGTCGAGCGCGGCGGTGCCGATAACGACCTCGCGACGCAGCAGCAAGGGCATCACTCGTACGCTGAGCCGCGCCGAGTCGAAACTCGCGAACGGCGTGTCGTCAAATCCCGGCGCGTTGCCGAGTTGCGTCCTGCCGAGTTCGATCGCCAGCCACGGGAACAGGCTCAGCTCGAGATCACCCTCGATAACGAGTTCGCGGCCGGTTGCCTCCCTGACGCCCTCCGATATCTTGTCCCTGTAGTCATTGGGGTCGAATACCAGTACGAATACGATGGCGGCGAAGATCGTGACTGCGACAGCCGTGACGACGAGGATGCCAAGAATTTTGAGTGCGCGGCTCATGAACCCGATCCTGTGTTGGGGGACCGCTTAGGGTAACAAATTGCCGTCTCGCCGGGCGTGCCTGTGCACAAGAAAAAGGCCGCTTGCGCGGCCTTTTTCAGGATGCTGTCTCCCTCGCGGTGTCGCCGCAAATCACTCCTTGCAGAGCGTGACCCCGCCATTCAGCGTTTCGATGCTCACGCTACCGTCGCCGCCACCCTCGGTGAAGCTCAGCTCCCAGCCGGGCGCGTACTTGCTGGTCTTCTCCGGCTTCGGCCCGAAGCAGTTATTGATGCGGCCGTTGAACGTGTTGACGTCGATCTCCGCGGACAGGCCGCCGATGAAATTGACGACAACCTTGCCATTAACCGTCTCGATCTCGAGCTCGCCGCCCTCGCGCAGATTCGACTCGTAGTCGATGCGTCCGTTGACGGTCTCGACTGCAGCATCCGTGAACGAACCGCCGCTGATCTTGACATTACCGACGACCGATTCCAGGCCAATCACGCCGGACAGGTCCCGCGCCGATATGCCCCCCGATACCGAAGTCAACTCGGCCTCGGAGTCCATGTTGCTGCCGGTGATGTCGATATCGCCGCTGACGGTTGCCGCCTCGATCTCGGCCATGAGTGCTTTCGTCGTAATATCGCCGCTCACGGACTGCAGTTCCTGGTCACCGTCGACACCCCCGACGTCGATATCCGCGCTGATGGTCGCGACCTCGATGGCGCTTTTCTGCGGAACCCGCACCGAAATATGGCTCGAGGTCGAGCGCCCACCACTGCTCTTTCCCTTGATCGGTTTTATCTTGACCACAACGGTGTCGCCTTCTCGCTCGAAGATGAATTCCTCCACCTCCTCACCGAGCGTTCCCGTGACCTCGACCGCGCTCCGCGACCAGCCTTCGACCGCAACGGACCCGGAGGTGTTATAGATTTCGACGTTGCCGTCCGCGTTCGCGTCGAGCGTTTCGTCAATCTCTTCGGCGTTGACCGCGGCTGCAAGCAACAGCCCTACACTCACTAAAACCAATCTCTTCATTTCTCTACTCACTTGCATTGTGCATCGCGTCGGCGACGCATCAGATATCACTGCGTGACATGACGCTCTGCGTCACGCCACCCACCTTGCGCATCACGTTCAGTTCCTCGTGATACGTCTTCATAAGCAGGTCCTGCAGCAGGGTGTTGTCGGGATCCTGCTCCAGCGCTGTATTGATGTCATTGATCGCTCCGCGGATGACCTCGAGGCTCTGCTCGACGTCCTGGCGTTCTCCCGGCGAAAGATGATCAAGTTCGCGCTCGAACTGCGCAACCATTTCGGCGCGAGTATCGAGGTAATCGCTACCGAGCGTGTAGGTGCTGCCGAATGCCGCGCGTTCGAACGCATACTCCGGTGCGGGCTGCGAAATCACCACAGGCCGGTCGTCCTTCACGGCCAGGTAAGTCAGGCCGGACGAGGCGCCAATCAGCAATACGACCGCCGCAGCCTGGGCGAACATCGGCGTCCAGCGTGACCGCCGCGGCGCTGTCTCCGTAATTGCGAGTTCGATGTCCGGCCACAGATCGCGCTGCGGCTGCACATGCGTCGCAAGTTTCCTTGCGGCCGCCGTCAATTTGTCATCGCGTTCTTCGTTCATGCTTCGAAACCCTGTTCCTTGAGCTGCTGGGCCAGTAAACGCCTGGCGCGATGCAGCTGTGCCTTGCTCGTGCCAATCGCGATACCGAGCATGTTGCTCGATTCCTCGTGGCTGTATCCGTAGACGGCGCTCAAGACGAATACGTGTCTTGCGCCCTCGGGGAGCCTTTCTATCGCATCGGATAGATCACGCAGTTCGCCGCTGTCGCCAATCGGCGCTGGCGGCGAAGCGGTCTCGGCCACGATCTGGATCCGATCCTGCTCGCGCTTCGACTTGCGTATCCGGCCGAGTACGGCGTTGACCGCAATGCGATGCATCCAGGTGCCGAAAGCGCTGTCGCCGCGGAATTTCGTGAGCTTTTTCCACGCCTGGATGAAGGCTTCCTGGGCGCAGTCCTCCGCCTCGCTCACGTTGCCCGTCATACGCAGGCAAAGACCGTAGACGCGGTCGACGTGCTCCCTGTAAAGCGCCTCGAAAGCGCGGGTATCGCCGCCCCGGGCCCGGGCAATCAGTGCCGACTCGTCCGGCATAGCTGTAGCTGTCCTGGAAACCATGCTTCGTATATTGTCGCTGGTTTCCGCCGTCAAAACCGCAGCCATCCGCTAAATCTCCCGTATTACTGTAACTTGGATGCCCCTGGGGCCGCTGTGGTTTGAATATCACCCGCTTCACAGGGCAAAATCCGGCTTAAGCGACTGTGTTTGCAGACGATTCTGGTATCATGCCACTGGCCCGGTTCGATGCTGGCCAACCTCTGGGGACAAAGAACCAAAACAATCCTATGACAGCGCGAACAGCTTGCCCGATTACACGTTCACCTGAAATTTGCCCGGGCCCGTCAGCGACCGAGGTCGCCTGATCCTTATGTCGGGGCATTCGATCCTGTACCTGGGGCGCAGCGATTTTGCGTCGGAGTACCTGGCAGAGCTCGAGACGCTGCCTTACTGCACGATGCTGGCGCGTTCCCCGGAGCTGAGGGTCCCCGTCGAGAACCCCGATTTACTGGATATCGTATTGCTGGAAGCGAGCCCCGTGATCGCACAGTCGGGCAATTCCCTGTCCACGCTCATTCACTCGTTGCGCGATTATCCGGTGGTCGCAATCACCGACAAGGAGCACGAACACCGCGGCATCGCGGCAATGCGCGCCGGCGCGCAGGGCTATATCTGCATCGACGACATCACGGTCGAGGGACAGGAGGCCGTTTTCGATCACGCGGCGAAGCGATATCGACTGCAACAACGCCTCTCCGATACGGACGTCTCGGTTCTGTCCGTGCTGACGAGCATCAACGACGGCGTGATCGTGGTGGATAGCGAAGGCAGCATCCTCGACATTAACCCGGCGGCGCGAACGATACTGGGCCTCGGCCCCCGGTGGATGCCCGATGCAAGCTGGGAGCAGACGTTCTGCTGCATCGACGAGTACGGAAATAATTACAAGAACTCGGCGGACCTGCCCCTGGTCCGGGCTCGCAGCGGCGCGAAGTTCATGGGGCAGGTGACGATCTATCGTGCGCCCGAGCAGCCGGACACGTACCTGAACATCAGCGGCCAGGGACTCTACGACGGCACGCGCGAACTCGTCGGCGGTGTCATTACGTTCAGGGATATCACCGACGCAACCATCCGCACCACGGAACTCCAGAAGCGGGCGCAATACGACGAATTAACGGGGTTACCGAACCGCAGCGTGTTTGCGGAGCACCTGTCGCGCGCGATAGGCCGTGCCGACCGCAAGAAAGCACCACTTGCAGTACTGTTTGTCGATCTCGACCGGTTCAAGTCGGTGAACGACACGCTCGGTCATGACGTCGGCGATAATCTTTTGCGGCAGGTGGCGGGACGCCTCCGGGACAATCTGAGAATCGGCGACTTCTCGGGGCGCTGGGGCGGTGACGAGTTCGTCGTATGCCTAGAGGACTTCGGGGAGGTGAGCGACGCCGGTGCCGCCGCACAGAAGTTATTGCTCGTATTATCCGAGAAGTACCAGATTGGCCACAGCGAGGTCTATGCGACGCCGTCCGTCGGCATCGCGATCTACCCGGAGTCCGGTAACAATTCCGAGCGCATGATCAAGGCTGCCGACATCGCGATGTACGAAGCGAAGAAGCACGGTGGCGGGCGCTTCCACTATTATTCGACGGCGCTCAACACCAGGCTCGAACAGCGCGAGGAACTCGAGGTCGGCTTGCGGCACGCACTGGTCCGCAATGAGTTTATGCTGCACTACCAGCCGCGGGTCGACCTGGCCTCGGGCCGCCTTATCGGGCTCGAGGCATTGCTGCGATGGCAGCATCCCCGTTTCGGCCTTTTGCCGCCGGGACGCTTCCTGCCGATCCTCGAGTCCAGCGGACTGATCCACTCGGCGGGCGAATGGGTCATCGCCACGGCGTGCCGGCAGCTCGCTGGCTGGCAGCGGCGATTCGAGCTGCCGGACCTGTCCATCGCCATTAACCTGTCGCGTCAGCAGCTGATGCACCGGCGGCTTGTCGATGCCATTGCCAGGTCGCTGCAGGAAACCATGCTGGATCCCGGCTGTATCGAACTGGAAATCGGCGACGGTGATTTTCCGAACCGGCGCAAAGCGGAGATAGAAACCTTGCGAGGCCTGCGCAAGCTCGGCGTGCGCCTGTCGCTGGACCATTTCGGCACCCGCGACATTTCGTTCGAGTCCCTGGACAACGGCTTCGTCGACAGCTTCGTACTCGACCAGTCTCTGATCGCGGACATTGACCAGAATGACAGCCATCAGCGCATCGTTCGGGCTGCCATCGCCATGGCACAGGGGCTCGATATCGAGGTTGCAGCCGAGGGCGTGGAAACCATCACGCAGCTCGATTTCCTGAAGAGCTGCAACTGCAACCTGGCGCAGGGCTTTTTGATCAGCCGGCCGATGCAGCCGGAAAAGATTTCGGCGATCCTGCGCAGCGAGATCGCAGGCACGCGCCTGCTGGCTCGCGGCGTGCCGTAGCAGGTTCAACCCGGGCGTTCGGCCGTGATACTGGCAGGCCACTAATCAATGAGAGTCGTCCAGGCATTCGCCACGCTGTTACTTCTTTCCGGTCTCATGACCTCCTGTACTGAAGCACCGCTTGCGGTCGAACCAGGTGTTTCACAGGCCCTGGCAAAGCAACGAGCCGAAACGATTTCCGCTATCAACTACGGGCTCTCGCTGGCCATTCCGGAAAGCCGGGACGAGGACATCGAGGGTCGGGTCACAATCACGTTCCAACTCAGTGATTCATCGCAACCGCTGCAGCTCGATTTCCGCGAGAGCGCGGACAAGATCAGGGGCGTGACGGCCAACGGGGGCGAATCCGACTACCGGTTCATCAACGAGCACGTTGTCGTTCCGGCGAAAGACCTGGTGACCGGGCGCAACGAGATCCGCATCGACTTTACGGCCGGATCGTCCTCGCTCAATCGAAACCCGGAGTTCCTGTACAGCCTGTTTGTCCCGGATCGGGCCAGGACCGCGTTCCCCCTGTTCGACCAGCCGGACCTGAAGGCGACGTTCGAACTCGCCCTGACGATACCGGCAGGCTGGACCGCCATGGCGAACGCACCCCTGGTCAACGTTCGTGAAACCGAAAACGGCATGCTGCACCGCTTCGCCCGCTCGGACCTGATCAGCTCCTACCTGTTCAGTTTCGTGGCGGGACGATTCGAGTCGGTCAGCCGCAACGTCGATGGCAGGCAGATGACGATGCTGCACCGGGAAACCGACAGGGAAAAATTCGCGCGCAATGTCGACGAAATCTTCCATCTGCACGCTGCTTCACTCGACTGGCTCGAGGAGTACACCGGCATCGACTACCCGTACGACAAGTTCGGCTTCGCGCTTATCCCCGATTTCCAGTACGGAGGTATGGAGCATGTTGGCGCCATCCTGTACCGCGCATCGCACCTGTTCCTCGAGGAAGCGCCGTCCGATACCCAGTTGCTTGGCCGCGCATCGCTGATCGCGCATGAGGCGGCACATATGTGGTTCGGCAACCTGGTGACCATGAAGTGGTTCAACGACGTCTGGACGAAAGAAGTCTTCGCCAATTTCATGGCCGCGAAGATCGTCAACCCGCAGTTTCCGGACATCAATCACGACCTGAATTTCCTCGTGCGCCACTATCCGAGCGCTTACTCCGTAGATCGTACGGCGGGCGCCAACGCCATCCGCCAGGACCTGGAAAACCTGAATGAAGCCGGCCAGATGTACGGCGCGATCATTTACAACAAGGCGCCGATCATGATGCGCAAACTCGAGAAACTGATCGGCGAAGACCGCTTCCACGAGGGCATGCAGGAATACCTGGCTGCGTTCGCTTTCGGCAACGCCACCTGGCCCGAGCTCATCGAGATCCTGGACGGGAAATCCGCCGAGGACCTGCGCGCATGGAGCGACACCTGGGTCCACATGCCCGGTCGCGAAGCCGTCGAGTCGCAATGGAACACGAGTGCGGAAGGCGAAGCGGGACCGTTCCGATACGGTCTCGTGCCTGCCGCTATCGCGGATCTCCGCTCCCGGGACGAAGTGGTTCGTGCCTCTACGCTGATCAACCTCTACGAAGGCCTGCTTGCACGAACCGGTCCGGGTGCGGCGGAGTATCTTCAGGAACTTGCGAACGTCGTCCGGCGTGAGGACAACGAGCTCGTACTCGATCGGGCCCTGAATCAGCTACAGACGATTTACTGGACGCTGCTACCGCAGGAAACTCGTGACGAATTTGCTCCGGTGCTCGAGCAGACGCTATGGGAGACGATGCTGCGTCACGGCGAGCCGAGCAAGCGCAAGGTCCTTTTCGAAGCGTTCGCCGGTATCGCCCTGACACCCGATGGCCTGGCGCGGGCCCGCGACGTGTGGTCGGGGGCGACGTCGGTGGACGAGCTGTCACTTGCCGAGAACGACCTGATCAACATCGCGCAGTCACTGGCGGTCAGGCTTCCGGACGAGGCGAAAGATATCGTCGAATTGCAGGTGGCGAGGACAGAGAACCCGGACAACCTGAGAAAGCTGGAGTTCATTACGCCGTCGCTGTCGGCGGACCCGGCGGTGCGCGACGAATTCTTCGCGTCTTTGGCGGACGAAGCAAACCGGACTACCGAAAGCTGGGTGTTGGATGCACTGGCAAACCTGCACCACCCGGTACGGACCGAAGCATCCGAACGCTACATCCTCCCGAGCCTCGGCTTGTTGCAGGAGATACAGGTTACGGGCGACATCTTCTTCCCGAAACGCTGGCTCGATACGACACTGGGTAATTACAACAGTGCCTCCGCGGCGGCGACGGTCCGGGCATTTCTCGAAGAGCGGCCGGATTACAACGCGCAGTTACGCATGAAGATCCTGCAGGCCGCGGATCACTTGTTCCGCGCCAATTCGATCGTTCAGATCCAGCGGCGAACCGATTCCCGGTAGGCGCGGAACTCGTCGCCGAACTGCCGCTCCATCGCCCGTTCTTCGGGCCCTATCTGCAGTCGGTTCATGGCGAGCACGAACAGCGGCAGACCGACGCAAGCCAGCAGGTTAGAGAGATAGAACGCCCAGGCGCCCAACAGGCACAGCAGTCCCAGGTACATCGGGTTCCTGCTGTAACTGTAGACGCCGTGAACGAGCAACCGTGAGGCCTCTTCAGGCCGTCGCGGGTCGACCGTCGTGCCGGCCGAACGAAAGGCGGCGATTGCCGGGACCGCGATAATACCGCCCACGCAGAAAAACAACGCGACCAGCAGCTTGCGGCCGGGAACCTGCACCGACAGCGCCGGCACGTATTTCGCGAGCAGCCACATTATGGCCATCGCGACGAAAAACTGCGCGACAGGGGGGACCCTGGTTTCGAGTGCCTTCATTGCATCCAATCGCGCGCCGAGGCGCGCTCCTACGATTCGTGTGCCGCGCCGCAGTTCCAGCACGCCGCGAACTGGCCTTCGTTTTCCTCGCCGCATTTCGCGCAGCGCCACGACGCGCGCGGACTCTCATCGATGATGGCGGCGTCGATGAGCTGCTTCGCCCGGTCGTAGTCGATGTCTTTCAGTACCCAGAGCTCGGGCCACACCTCGGTGAAGGGCATTTCGCCGTAAATCTGGTTCAGGTGTTCGTTCCTGATCTGGCAGGGAATCCCTTCGGCTTCCAGGATGTTCTTGTAGTGATTGATCATCACCGCGCTGTCGGCGGACGTTACTTTCTTCATCGCAGGGAATTCAGGAACCCTGTCGGATCCTCGCCGCGCTCCAGTACCTCGACCAGCGCCGAACCGACGATGGCGCCGGCGGCATGCGCACCCACGGCCGCAACGTCACTCGCTGCGCGGATGCCGAAACCCGCACACACGGGGATATCGGCAACCCCGGACACCTTGTCGAGGTAGCCGGCGAGATCATCGGGCAGTCCCGCGTCCCCGCCAGTGATCCCGGTGATGGTGACCGCGTATACGAATCCGCGCGATGCGTCACACAGGGTCTTGAGCCTCTCCTGCGGCGTCGCCGGCGTCACGAGCTGGATCAGGCCAAGCCCCTTTGCCTCGAGCGCCGCACGAATCTCGTCACTCTCCTCGAACGGCAGGTCCGGAACGATAAACGCGCACACGCCCGTCTCGAGTGCACGATCCGCCAGCCTCTCGTAGCCGAACGCAAGCAATGGATTCAGGTAGGACATCATGACCAGCGGCGCGTCGAAACCGCCGGCCTTTTCGAGCTCGTCGAAAATCCACGCGAGCGACACGCCCTTCCGCAACGCCTCGAAACTGGAGCGCTGGATCGTCATGCCGTCGGCCATCGGATCGGAGAACGGGATTCCCACCTCCACGACGTCACCGACCGACGCCACGGACTTCAGCGTGCTGATGAAGTCCTTTGGCTCCGGGTAGCCCGCCGTCACGAACGGCACGAGCCCCGTGCGGCCCGCCTCGTTTGCGGCACGAATCGCCGCTGTTACACGGTCATGCGCTTTCATGGCTGCGTGCCCTCACCGGGTATTTCGTCAATGTCGGCATGTCCTTGTCACCCCGGCCGGAGTTGCCGATCAACAGTCGCTTGCCCGGATTCTCCTTCGCCCACTCGCGTGCCGCAACGTACGCATGCGCGGTTTCGAGCGCCGTAAGAATGCCTTCCGTCTCGCACAGTTCCTCGAGCGCCGCGAGCGCCTCGTCGTCGCCTGCCGCCACGTACTTGACGCGCCCGGTCGCCTGCAGCATGGCATGCTCCGGCCCCACGCCCGAGTAGTCGAGACCCGCCGAGACCGAGTGCGTCTCCTGCACCTGGCCGTCGTCGTCCTGCAGGATCATCGTGTAGCTGCCCTGCAGCACGCCCGGCGTGCCGGTCGCGAGCGTCGCGGCGTTCTGGCCGAGGCCGCTGCCCGTGCCGCCCGCCTCGACCCCGATCAGTTCCGTGTCGTCGCCGAGCATCGGGTAGAACAGGCCGATCGCGTTGGAGCCGCCACCCACACAG
>Ga0224509_10000061_pt1 | contig 26320 bp, 28 predicted proteins | sample SF_Jan12_sed_USG_5_FD_170158 | JGI IMG/M metagenome (GOLD analysis project Ga0224509, IMG submission 170158) | Sediment microbial communities from San Francisco Bay, California, United States - SF_Jan12_sed_USGS_24 | ecosystem: Environmental > Aquatic > Marine > Sediment | place: USA... | reverse complement strand
GTTTCCGGGCGAGAAGCTCAGTTTTCAGACTCCCAGTGGTTCAGAGGAAAATCCTTTGACGGCTTTGCACCTGTCGGACCTTTTATTGTTACACCCGATGAGATCGGGGATGTGAACAATTTAAGACTCACCGCCAAGGTCGATGGTGAAATCATGCAGGATGGAAATACACGGGATATGATTTTCGATATTTCCACCATTATAGAAGATATCAGCGAGGATATCACCCTTATTCCCGGTGACATCATTTCAACCGGAACACCGGCCGGCGTGGGAATATTCAGAGATCCCCCGGTGGTCTTGAAGCCGGGCAACGTGGTTGAATGCTATATTGAAAATATCGGCACCCTTATCAATAAAGTAATAATGTAACAGCTTGCAGGGATCAGGGCTCGGGTTTCAGGTGTCAGGGGTCGGGGGTCAGAGGCTAGGTGTCAAGGGTCGGGGTTAAGAAATTTTTTAGCCAGTTATATTATAATGACAGCGCGTTAGCGCTACCTCAACTTTAGGCACTTTAGATCACTTCAAACTTTAGGCACTTTTGAGAAGGCTTCGGTAACATTTCAATTAGTAGAGATTATGTCGTCTATCTAATGCGATTATTACCAACTCTGGCCCCTGAATACATACCGTCAATACTTAGCATCCGCGTACTCCACCCATCCGCCGGTCATGACCAGGGCGCGGTCAAAATCGGAAATTGAAAAAGATACTTCTTTATGAAGACCATCGGTTGTAATGATAAACGCATTGTTTTCAAAATTTGTTTCAAGATGCGTTTCTTTGCCGGAAAATTCTTTAAAAATATCATCGATGGTCTGACCGGAGAGTTCCACCGCTATCATTCCACAGTTGAACATATTCTGTCTGAAAATTCTGGCAAAGTTTTCAGCAATAACCAGATGGATGTCGTTGGCTTCAAGTGCCCATGGTGCGTGTTCTCTTGAAGAGCCACACCCAAAATTCGCCCGTGTAATAATGACATGTTTTCCTTTAACGTCACGTTGTGGGTTGAATCCTTCCAGTTTGATATCCTCTAATAGATAGGGTTTCAATGCCTGCTTGGAAATTTCCGTGAGATATTTTGCAGGAATGATTTCGTCTGTATTAATGTCAGACCGGTCAAGAAAGAGTACGTTTCCACTGAAATTTTTCATGGTTACCCCTTGTATAATTCTGAATTTGTGATCAAACCTGCAATGGCTGTGGCTGCGGCTGTCGCAGGACTTACCAGGTGGACCATCCCGCCTTTGCCCATGCGGCCGTTAAAATTTCTGTTTGTCGTGGATGCACAGACTTCGCCTTCTGCCAGAACGCCGTTGCTCATGCCCAGGCAAGCCCCGCAGGTCGGATTCGTGACACAAAATCCGGAATCCATAAATGTTTTCAGAATACCTTCTTCCATTGCCTGACGAAAAGCTTTGGGTGTTGCCGGAGATACAATGCCCCTTACCGAATCGCTGATCTTTTTCCCCTTGAGCACCTGTGCCGCAACCCTGAGGTCTTCGATTCTTCCATTGGTGCAGGATCCGATATAGATCTGGTCAACCTTGGTGGATGCCATCTCTTTTACAGGCTTGACCTGATCGGGTTTATAACCAAAGGTCACCATGGGTTCTAATCGACTGACATCATGTTCAATGATTTGGTCATATCGGGCGTCAGGATCTGAATGAAAGTTTTCAAACGTTGCCAGGGCGGATTCTTTATCTGCATGGTCGTCTTGGATGAATTCCCAGAGATATTCGACGGTGGTCATGTCGGGATTGCATATACCCGAGGTTGCACCGGCCTCAACGGCCATATTGCAGAGCGTCATCCTCGATTCCATACTCATGGCATCGACCACCGGGCCGGTGAATTCCAAAATTTTATTGGTGGCGCCGTTAACCCCCAGCCGGTGGATGATAAAAAGGATCACGTCTTTAGCAAAAACACCGTCGGGCAACCGGCCGGCGATATCGATTTTTATGGTTGACGGGGAACGGAAGGCACAGACGCCCTTGAGAATTCCCACTTCGAGATCCGTTGTTCCAACGCCGGCGGCAAATGCGCCGAAGGCACCGTGGGTACAGGTATGAGAATCCCCCATGATCACCGTGTACCCGGGGCGTACAAATCCCTTTTCCGGGAAAAGGGCATGACAGACACCATTTCTGCCGATATCGAAAAAATCCCGGATGTTGTGTCGCCTGGCCCATTCCCTCAGGATTTTTCCCTGTATGGCGGTTTTCGAATCTTTTGCCGGTGAAACATGATCAATGACAACCTTGATTTTATCGGGATCGAATACCCTGTCTTTGCCTCGGCTGACAAGATCATTGACGGCGACCGGGGTTGTGATCTCATGACAGAATACCGCATCCAACCGAATGACATGAATGTCTTTCTCGGGATGATCAACCCTGTGAGCGTCAAAAATTTTTTCAGCGATGGTTCTGCCCATACATCCTCCTTAGTTTTCATTCATTGATCTTTCCTGTGTCGATTTCTAAAACTTTAGTTCACTTCAAACTTTAGCTCACTTTTAACTTCTAATCGGTGTCCGACTTTAAAACCGAGAGAAATGCAGACTGTGGAATCATGACCTGCCCCACCATTTTCATCCGTTTTTTTCCTTTTTTTTGCTTTTCCAAAAGCTTTCGTTTTCGTGAGACGTCGCCGCCATAGCATTTTGCAGTGACATCCTTTCTAAAGGGTGAAATCGTCTTCCGGGCAATAATATTTCCGCCGATGGCCCCCTGAATGGCTATTTTAAACATCTGTCTTGGAATTTCCTCGCGAAGTTTTTCGCAGGCGCGTCTTGCGCGATCCACCGCCCGGTCTCGATGAACAAGCTGAGAAAGCGCATCAACGCGCTCCCCGTTGATCAATATGTCAAATTTGACCAGATCGGTTTCTCTAAAATCGATGATATCGTAATCAAAGGAGCCGTATCCCTGGGTCACGGATTTGAGCTTGTCATAAAAATCGTAAATGACTTCTGCCAGTGGAAGATCAAATATCATTTCCAAACGATTATTGGTTAAATACTGATATGTTTTGTTAATTCCTCTGTTATCCAGACACAGCTTCATGATTGCGCCCATATATCGATCCGGAATGATGATTCCCGCACGGATAAACGGTTCTTTTGTGCGTTCAATGGTTGTCGGATCCGGATACAATGCCGGGTTGTCGATGATCTTTGAGGATCCGTCATTCATGATTAACTCGTATCGGACCGAAGGCGCCGTCAATATCAATGAAAGATTGTATTCACGCTCGAGGCGCTCCTGAACAACCTCCAGATGGAGGAGGCCTAAAAAGCCGCAACGAAACCCAAACCCCAACGCCACCGACGTATCTTTTTCATAAATCAGGGAAGCGTCATTGAGCTTCAACTTTTCCAGGCCGACAGCCAGGTCTTCATAGTCGTCGGAAGCCACCGGATAGATCGAAGAAAATACCACCGGTTTTGTTTCCTTGAAACCCGGCATAGGGGCATCACAGGGACGATGTTTTAGGGTGATGGTATCTCCGCAGCGGGTATCGCTGACGGTCTTAATTCCTGCGATAATATAGCCGACTTCTCCTGCTGAAAGCTCTTTTTTAGGAATGCGTTCGATTTGAAAGATGCCAACTTCTTCAACCTTATAAGCGGCCTTATTGGACATAAAAAAAATGACATCTTTCGGTTTTACGGTTCCCTGGAAAACCCGGACGTGAACAATCGTTCCCCGGAAAGAATCATAGTGGGAATCAAAAATCAATGCTTTGAGTGGTAATTCCGGATCACCGGATGGCGGGGGGAGACGATTCACTACCCCTTCCAGCACCTCTTCAATGCCGATCCCTTCCTTTGCGGATGTCAGTAACGCTGTTTCAGGATCAAGTCCCAAGTCGTCTTCGATCTGTTCCTTGACCCGATCGATATCGGCTGAAGGAAGATCAATTTTGTTAATTACCGGAATGATTTCAAGATCGTGTTCAAGAGCGAGGTACAAGTTCGCAAGGGTTTGGGCTTCAACGCCCTGACTGGCATCGATGAGGAGCAAAGCGCCCTCGCAAGAGGCCAGCGCCCGTGACACTTCATAGGTAAAATCCACATGGCCGGGGGTGTCTATCAGATTTAAAGAGTAGGATTGATTGTTTTTGGCCGTATACGGCAGGCAGATGGTCTGGCTTTTTATGGTGATACCCCGTTCCCGTTCAATGTCCATGTTGTCCAATATCTGATCTTTAAAGTCACGATCAAGGACAACATGGGTCATCTGGATCAGGCGGTCCGAAAGGGTCGATTTGCCATGATCAATATGAGCTACAATGCTGAAATTTCTTATGGTTTTCATTTTATTTTTTACGTATCTTTCTGTGTCCGGCATCGTTCAAAAGCCTGTTGACACCATCTTTCTTTCAAGTTATGTTAAAAGCCTTTATAAGGTTTCATATGCTTGCGACACTTTATCAAGGAGCAATTTTTTATCAAAATGATAATAAATATGTCAACCCTGATACTAAAAGTGCCGATATATCTCTTTGGATGAAAAAGAATAGGATGAGATAAATAGAAATGGGTGAACACATTTTAATTGTTGAAGATGATGATGCCATTAGGAATTCCATACATGAATTCTTTACAAAATCATACTTCGAAACCTTCTCAGCTCCCAGTGCCGAAGAGGCGCTTGAAATAATAAAATCAGGCACTATTCAAATTGTCATAACCGATATTTTGCTTCCCGGCAAGGATGGTCTTCAACTTACATCTCAAATCAAACAAAATTACGATATCGATGTCATTGTAATGACGGGTTACAGTGAGAATTATTCTTATGAAGAAGCAATTAATAAGGGTGCCAGCGATCTTGTTTTCAAACCATTTCGTTTTGAGGAACTGTTACTGAGATTGAAAAGAGTCTTAAAAGAAAGACGACTCACCAAGGAGCGCAACCGCATTCTCAGCAAGCTTGAAAATCTTGCAATAACAGATGGCCTCACCAAATTATACAATTTAAGACATTTTTATCATTTGCTGGAAATAGAGATTGGTCGCTGTAGCCGGTATGGTCACCCCCTTGCGCTTTTGCTTTTAGATATTGATAACTTTAAAGTGTACAACGATACATACGGTCACCTTGAAGGCGACAAAGTTCTGGTTAGAATAGGACAGATCATCCAATCATGTCTTAGAACAATGGATTCCGCCTATAGATATGGCGGTGAAGAATTTACGGTTATTCTTCCGGAGACCACTGCTGAAGAGGCCAATAATGTCGCCTACAGGATTAAAACCGCCGTGGAATTCGAAAATTTTTTTCCGGAACCCGAAAATGTTGTCACCGTTACCGTCAGTGTCGGTGTGACGGAATATCATAATAAAGAATCGCTGTCAGCATTTATAAAAAGAGCAGACCAGGCCATGTATCTTTCAAAAGAAAAAGGACGAAACGCAATTTCATTCCTGTTTGCTGAAAATTCTTAACCCCGGACGTCTCCCCATTGTTTTTATTTTCTTTCCCCTCAGTCGAAATTTTAAATAGTGTCCATCCATGAATTCAAAATGAACACAATAGGTGTCCAATTTAGAAATGAGCAATTTTTGTTCTGATCAAGGCCGCACAAGGGTTTGCGGTCCCCGCTCACGGGACAGGAAGGCGTACGTCTGTACGCCGCCGCCTGAAACCCGCGGAGAACGCCGAGCAGGACAAAAAGGGCCATTTATGGATGGACACTAACTATTTGCGTGTTTGACCCACCGTAAATGTTGCAAAAAAAATAAGAGATGCCAATGTAACAATCGTTGCGCCGGACGGCAGGTCGGCATAATAAGAGATAATGAGGCCGCCGCTGGTGGATATCAGTGCGATGAGTATTGAAACGGCGATCATGGAATTATAACGATGGGTTATCTGTGAAGCGGCCGCGCCAGGGATCACCAGGAGTGCGGAAACAAGGATGATTCCGATAATTTTCATACTGATCACCACGGACAGGGCAAGGATGGTCAGGAAAAAATGATCAAGAAAGGCGACCGGCATTCCACTGACAAAAGCAACTTCCCGATCATAGGCAACAAACAGTAATTCTTTAAAAAACAGCACAGTTGAAAGAAGTACCAGCCCCCCAAGTACTGCAGTGATAATCAAATCCTGCCGGGTAATTGCCAGAATGTTGCCGAAAAGATAACCGAAAAGATCCACGTTGTATTGATCCGACATGCCGATAAAAATAACGCCCATAGCCATTGCTAAAGGGAAAAATATGCCGATGGCGGTATCCGTGCCCAGGTGCCCCTTTTTTCCGATATAACCAATGGCATTGGATACGACCACGGCGAAACCGATGGCAGTAAGTGTTGGAGATATCCCCAAAAGCGCCCCCAAAGCTACACCGCCGAAGGCCGAGTGTGCCACACCGACGCCGATAAAGGACAAACGACGTAACACGACGAAAAATGAAACCACCGCCAGAACGAAGCTGAGCATCATTCCCGCCAAAAAGGCATTTTGCATAAATTGAAGGCTGAATATATCAATCATGGTCTTGATGCCTGTGATAACAGGTTGCACATTTATCATCATGAACAATAACTTTAAGGTCTTTTCCAAAAACCTTTTTTGTTATATCCGGCGAAAAACAGAAGTCCGGCTCGTCATGATAGTGAAGCTCAACATTCAGACACGCAACCTGGTCTGCATGGGAAGTAATAACCCCGATATCGTGTGACACCATGATTGCGGATATGCCTTGCTCATTTCTAAATTTTGCCAAAAGTTCATAGAAATCTTCCTGAGCCACGCTGTCGACACCGGTTGAAGGCTCATCAAGGACTAAAAGTTTCGGTTTTGAAGCCATTGCCCGTGCGATGTTGACCCGTTGCTGTTGTCCGCCTGAAAGCACGGCAAAGGGTCTTGTTGCATGGTCAGCCATATTTATCTGTGAAAGCAGGTCCATGGCAATCTTTTTGCTGTTACGGTCCGGCCTGTGGAAAAGGCCGATACGACTATAAAGGCCCATGAGAACGACATCGAGGACAGTAACCGGAAAGGATTGGTCTGCATGGGAAATCTGGGGAAGATACCCGACCTCCAGCCTGCTTTGTTTGTCGGGTTGGCTTCCAAATAATTGAACAGAGCCTTTTTGGGGGCTCACAAGTCCAAGAATAACATTCAGCAAAGTGGTTTTGCCGCCGCCGTTAGGGCCGACGATACCGAATATTTCACCGGGATAGCAGTTAAAGTAAATGGATTTTAGAATCCATTTGCCATCGTATGCCACCCATACATCATTCAATTCCACAATGGGTTCTTTATCATTTTTCGTATCTATGGCCGTATGTTTCACTTCATGGCCTCCTGCAATATGTTTAGATTGTGCTTCATAAGATCCATGTAGGTGTTGCCGTATTTTTGTTTGGGATTTCCCATGGGATCAAGCAAAAGGACCTTGACATCCGCTTCTCTGGCAATGACTTTCGCTGCCTGATAATTAAGCTGCGGTTCGGCGAATACGGCTCGAATATGATATTTATTAATCATCGCTACGATATTTTTAATCTGTATCGGTGTCGGATTTCGGCCCGGCGCCGCTTCAATGACGCCCAAAGATTCAAGGCCATATCGTCTGGCAAAATAATCCCACGACGCATGAAAGGCAATGTATTTTTTCATTTTAAAGTTAGAAACCGTTCCTTGAATCATCTGGTGGAGTTTATCAAGCGCTTGTAAATAATCCAGGCTTCTTTGTTTATAATACGATACGTTCTGCGGATCAACTTCGCAAAGGGCAGTTGTAATTTTATTGACCATCGATTTTGCAATGACAGGGTCGAGCCATATGTGGGGATTGGCAACCATCGGTTTGTTTTCTGAAACCGTCGTTCCCTTTTTATGATGGTGGTTTTCATGATCATGGTCGGTTGTTTCTATCAGATCGACGTCTTGAGATAAAACCACCGTCATTAATTCTGATCCAGCCAGCTTGACGAATTTGTCGGCCCAGAATTCCAGCCCGGCGCCGATCATAAAGAAAATGCGTGCAGAAGAAAATGTCCTTACAAGACTTGGCTTGGGTTCAAAGGTATGGGGGCTTGCACCTGCCGGCAGAACAAAAGTTACATCAACATAATCACCGCCCACCTGCTGAACCATGTCGGCAATGGGGTAAATGCTGGCAATCACCGGAAGTTTTTTTGACATGCATGCAGTTGGGTGAAGTTGGAAAATTAAAAAGCACAGAATAAAAAAAAAGGTGCGAAGAGATATTCGAACTGCCTCAAAAAAAAATTGACAATGTGTTCTATAAATTTCATTCTGCAAATTCATATGTTCCATATTTTCTAATAGGGCGTTCGGATATCTCATGAAGAACACAATATATTCAAAAAATCATTTTCCTAAAAGCAATAGTTAAACAAATAACCTTAAATTACGCAAATAGTCAAGAATGTTCAACCTTATCAAAATTTCCTTGAAATTTCAGGCTCATATTTTAATATAAAAATCATCCACCAAAAAGGAGGCAGGAATGCCCAAAAAAGCATTGATCATCGTTGATATGTTAAACGACTTTGTGGATGAAAAGGGCGCGCTTTATTGTGGCGACACGGCGAGATCGATTGTTCCCTTTATCCAAGAGAGACTGACGGGTTATCGAAATCGCAAGGATCTTGTGATATATCTTCAGGATTCGCATGATGAAGATGACAAAGAGTTCGAGAAGTTTCCCAAACACAGCGTTGCAGGAACCTGGGGTTGTGATGTTATCCCTGAGCTTTCGCCTCAAGCCGGTGAAACGGTGATTCCAAAAAAGCGATACAGCGGTTTTTACGGAACCGATCTTGAAAATGTTCTCAAAGCTTACGATGTGGATGAAATTGAGGTGGTGGGTGTCTGCACGTCGATTTGTGTGATGGATACCGTGGGCGGGCTGGCCAACCGGGACTATAAAATTGGCGTTCCCGTCAAAGGGGTTGCCGATTTTGATCCTGAGATGCACCAATTCAGTTTGAAACGGATGGAAAAGATATACGGAGCCGATGTCTCATGACAGAACACCACCGAGCAGGCCCACTGTTTACAGATCTTTACGAATTGACTATGGCGGCCAGTTATTTTGCCCATCAGGTATTTGATACGGCAACATTTTCTCTGTACATCCGAGACGTTTATGCCACCCGCAATTTTTTTGTGGCAGCAGGTCTCGATCAGGTGTTGGATGAACTGGCTTCGTTCCGATTTTCTGACCCGGATATAAGCTACCTGCATAGTACCGGTCGTTTTTCGAAACATTTCCTTGATTACCTGAGGCAACTCCGCTTTACCGGTGACGTTTATGCCATGCCGGAGGGCATGGTCTTTTTTGCCAATGAGCCGGTAATGGAAGTGACGGCGCCGATCGTTGAGGCCCAACTCATCGAAACTTTTGTGTTGAACACCATCGGGTTTCAAACCATGATCGCGTCAAAAGCGGCCCGATGCTTTCATGCCGCTGAAGGGCGTCCCTTGATTGACTTTTCTTTGCGTAGAACTCAGGGACAGGATGCCGGAATCAAGGTGGCTCGCAGCACGTTTATTGCCGGATTTGCGGCCACCAGCAATGTCTTGGCCGGGAAAATATACGGTATTCCCATCTCCGGAACCATGGCCCATTCTTATGTTTCGGCCTTTGACAAGGAACTTGATGCCTTCTTTGCGTATGCAGATACATTTCCTGACCATTCAATATTTCTCATCGACACTTATGATAGTGTTGAGGGCGCGCGACATGCCGCTGCCGTCGCCAAAGAAATGCAAAAAAAAGGGCATACACTCATCGGGGTTCGCCTTGACAGCGGAGATATGGCGGGCCTCAGTCGAGAAGTTCGCAAAATATTTGACGATGCCGGTCTTTATGATGTAAAGATTTTTGCCAGCAGCGGGTTTGATGAGTTTAAAATTGCCAAGGTTATTTCGGAAGGTGCCCTGATTGATGCATTTGGGGTGGGGACCAAAGTCGGGGTTTCCGCAGATGCTCCTTTTGTTGATGTTGTCTACAAGATGGTCCGGTTTAAAGGGCGCGACGTGAGGAAACTGAGCCCGGGCAAAGTAACTCTGGCCGGTGAAAAGCAGGTTTTTAGAAAGTCGGATCAAAATGGACGTTATTCGGAAGATATCATCGGTCAAAGAGACGAAATCATAGCTGAAGGAAAACCCTTGCTGGAAAAGGTTATGGGAAACGGAAAAATATTGCGTTCGCATCCTCAACTTCAAATGCTTCAGGAAAAGTTCAAAGAAAACTTTGCCGCGTTAGATGACAGATACAAGTCGATTCAGGATCATAACGCCTATCCTGTCAAACTCAGCCGGCGTATTCAAGATCTGCAAAAAAGGTGAAAGCCTGAACTCGAATCTTATCCGGATTTCGGGTTAGATTTCCAGATATAGCAAGCGCAATTAATATTGCAGTTTTGTTTACTTTGGAGGTAACTTCTTTACTCTTATTTGCTGTAAAAATTAATGAGTTTACGATATGCCCTTCTGAATCAAGGTTCTCCATCACAGAAATACACGTTTAATTTTGTGTGTCGCCATTGGCCCATTATTGCAATCATCCCGGTAGTGAGCTATCTTTTATCGTGGTAAAGTTCTAAGGTTGGGTCAACAGCATTTTGTCCAAGGAAAAGTCCTCTCCCTGCACTTCATAGAATCTGGCCAACAGGTCCCCAATCGTGAGATCTTTCTTTTCTTCACCCCTTACATCCAGAATCACACCACCCATGTGAAGCATAATCAGCCGGTTGCCGAAAATCAGGGCCTGATTCATATTGTGGGTTACCATCAGGGTGGTCAGTCCCAAATCCTCGACAATACTTCGGGTTAACTCTAAGATCTGGTTGGCAGTTTTCGGGTCCAGAGCGGCGATGTGTTCATCCAGAAGCAGGACATCCGGGCGGACCATTGTAGCCATGATCATGGTCAGGGCCTGCCGCTGACCGCCGGAAAGCAGGCGGATCTTGTCCTGGAGCCTCTCTTCCAAGCCGAGACGGAGAATTTTCAATTTTTCCCGAAAGAACTGCCGATCCCTGCTTCTAACGCCGATCCCCAGGCCCCGCCGCCCCCCTCTTTTTTTGGCTATGGCCAGATTCTGTTCAATGCTAAGGGTTCCACATGTTCCCAGCAGGGGATCCTGGAACACCCGGCTGACGAGTTGGGCCCGTTTGTATTCTGGCCATTGAGTGATGTCGGTGCCGTTGAATATCAGTTTCCCTTCATCCGGAAAGCAGGTGCCAGCAAGACAGTTTAATAAGGTGGACTTTCCTGCCCCATTGGAACCGATAATTGTAACAAAGTCTCCCTGCTCAATGGTCAAACTGATGTTGTTCAGAGACAACACTTCGTTAATGCTGCCCCTGTCGAAATACTTGGTTATCGATTCGATGACGATCATCTGACTTGTAACTTTTCCTTGATTTTTGGCGCTACCAACGCAGCAATTACCAGCAGAGCTGTAATCAGATTCAGGTCGCTGGGTGTAAATGCAAATCGACCCCACTTGACCCCCAGGGCCAGTGCAATGGCGACCCTGTAGATGACAGAGCCCATGAGTACGGCCACGCAGGCTCGGGTGACATTTTTTTTCCCGAAAACGGTTTCTCCTACAATTACAGAGGCAAGACCCGCAATAATCGTACCGACACCCATATTAACATCTGAAGCGCCCTGATTCTGAGCAATCATTGCACCGCTGAAAGCCACCATGGCATTCGAAAGGCCCACGCCGAGGATGATGATCGTGTGCGTGTTGACACCCTGGCTGGTAATCATCTGAGGATTATCACCGGTGGCCAGCATGGCCTGGCCAAGCTCTGTGTGGAGAAACCAGATCAGCATTCCGGTTATACCGATTGAGATGGCACCGAACATGAACGTTGAAGCCAGGTAACCCGGCAAACCGAGGGATTCCAGGGGGTCAAGTATGGTTTTCACTCCCAGCAGCGAAATATTGGGTCCGTCCATAATCCGGATATTGATGGAATACAGTGCAATCATGGTCAGGATAGAAGCAAGCAGATGAAGGATTTTAAGTTTGGTGTTCAAAAGTGCGGTCACAACTCCGGCCAGAAAACCAGCAAAGACTGCCATGAACAGGGAGACGAACGGACCGATGCCGTGTGTGATGGCGACGGCCGACACCGAAGCCCCAAGGGGGAGACTCCCATCCACGGTTAAATCAGGGAAATCCAAAACTCTGAAAGTCAGATAGACGCCCAGAACCATGATGCCGTACACAAAGCCCTGTTCAAGAGCCCCCAGAAAAGCGTACCATGTCATGATGCCAGTAATTCCTCGAGACCTTTAATTGTTTCGAAACAAACCGCGTGTAAACCACGCAAACCGAAACTTAAACAATGGTGACGTGCCGTCTCCTTCTTTTTACGGCTTTCGGCCGTAAAAAGAAGGAGTCCGTGTGTCCCGCATGCGGGGTTTTTGCAGTTGGTCGTTTACTCATATACCTTGTCCGCGGCTTTTAACAGCTCGTCGGGGACTTTGGTGTCCATGAGATTTGCATATTTTTGATTGATATGAAGTTTGAGTTCCTCCTGGGTTTCAACGGGGGTGTTTGCCGGACGTGCCCCGCCAAGAATCCGCTGGGCCATGGCGCCGGTTTGCCGGCCGTGCTTGTAGTAATCAAAACCCATGGCGGCCACCGCACCTCTTTTGACCGAATCGACATCGGAACCAAACAAGGGCAGGTTATTTTCAACACAGACCTTGACAGCCGATTCAAGCGATTCTACCACTGTGTTGTCTGTGGGGATGAATACAGCATCCACCCGCCCTACAAGACTCTTGGCGGCTTGGTATACTTCGCTGGTTTTGGATACTGTGGCATCAACCACCTCAAATCCCATTTCTTTGCTCACTTTTCGTAAGAGTTTCACCGAGCTTCTAGAGTTTGCTTCCCCGGAATTGTACATAACTCCGAGTATTTTCAGGCTCGGGATAAACTTTTTCACCATCGCCATGTGTTGGTCCAGGGGCAACATATCCGACACACCTGTAATGTTTCCACCCGGCTGCTGAAGATCTTTGACTAGCCCTGCAACCAAAGGGTCGGTCACAGCGCTGAACAGCATGGGAGTATTCTTCATATGTGGGGCTTTTTTTAGGGCTTGAGCACAGGTCTGGGCGCTGGGTGTTGCAATAGCTAGTATCAGGTCCGGCTTTTCCCCCATGATTTGGGTACCAATCTGACCGGCCGTCGCCATATTGGCCTGGGCATTGTGCACATTGTAATCAACATCGACACCGTTTTCTTTCATGTAATCCTGGAAACCTTTCAACGCTGCATCCAAGGCTGGGTGTTCCACGAATTGACTGATCGAGATTTTGTACGTTTTGGCGTCGACTTCAGCAAATGGCATTAGAACCAGTAAAACGGCAAGTGCAAATGTGATTTTTTTCATTTTCAATACCTTTGATTGGTGGTTAATGCTTGCACCGCATCACTTGGCTGGACGCATCCGGCTTGAGCCGTGGGATTTTAAAAGAAAAGGGTTGTTTGACAAGAATTCCCTTTTTGAAAGTGGTTAAAACGAAAAATTTACATTGTGCATTGTATTCGGATGAATCACAATATAGTGAAACATCAGGGATGCATTGACAATGATACCTATGATGCAGACGATTAAAAATCAAATACCGAAAGATAAGCGCCTTGTCAATGAGCAAATTTTATATAACCTCGCCCAATTTCTGGGGTTTTGGAACCAAAGCCCTTTTTTCATTGAAAGTGACATCTTACAATCCATGCTCTATAATCACGATTGGAAATTGTGCTTGACACTTGGATGCCTTTTGCTTATTATTTTTTTTATAAAAAGCAAGAGTTTTTCATTAAAACCTATGTTTTTTCGGGTTGTTGTGACACATTAACACTTAGGGAAGGGAGAAATCATCATGAAGAATAAGCAAGCTCTTTTGTTTGTGAGTCTGGTCCTGGCTCTGCTATTGGTCTTCGGCATAAGTACTAGCGCGGTGGCTGGCAAGATCAGGATCGGTGTTGCATCGCCTTTCACAGGTGATCTAGCCGCATACGGTGACAACATAAAGGCCGGCGTCAACCTCAAGCTCAAAGAGATCAATGACGCTGGGGGCATCAACGGTCAGAAGGTCGAACTTGTCTGGGGCGACGACCTCTGCGCACCTAAGGAGGCCGGCACGGTCGGCTCTAAATTCGCAGCGGATAAATCAATCGTGGCGGTTATTGGCCACCTGTGCTCCTCCGCTACCCTTGCTGCCATGCCCATCTATGTTCGGGCCGGCATGCCCACCATATCTCCCACCTCTACTAATCCGACCATTGGCGATGTGGGCAAAGGCTGGTTCTTTCGGAATTGCTACACAGACGACTTTCAGGGCAGTTACCTGGCCTCGTATGTCGTACCAAAATTGCTGGGCAAGAAGAAGGTAGCCATCTTCTATGAAAACAACGACTATGCCATCGGTCTCAAAGACTCCTTTATGGCCGGTGCCAAGAAAAGCGGTGTAACGGTTACCGGCGCTGAGGCATACGTTGCCAAGACGACCGACTTCACCCCGCAGTTGACCAAGCTTTTGCGCGATAAGCCAGAGACGATCTTCCTGTGCGGTTACCATCCTGAAGGCGCCCTGATTGCCGGCCAGGCCCGCAAGCTGGGCTTCAACGGCCCACTATTCGGAGCTGATGGTATTGACAACGTCGACTACATTAAGATCGGGGGTAAAGCGACCGAAAACACTTACTGCACGGTTCCGTTCCTGGCCGAGGCTGCCGGTCCGGCTGGTAAGGAATTCGCGAAACGTTTCAAGAAGGCCTATGACCGTGATGTGGACTGGATGAGCGCCAATGCCTATGACTGCTTGGGTATCCTGGCCCAGGTAATTGCCAAAACCGGTCCTGACCGGAAAAAGATCCGAGACGGCCTGGCTGCGATTAACTCTGAAGGCAATGGTTACAAGGGTATCACCGGTCTGACGTACTTTGATAAGAAGGGTGATTGTTCCAAGCCCGCCTTCGTTAAACTGGTTAAGAACGGCAAGTTCGTAGCGGCCGAGTAACTTATTAAATAGCTGAATAAACTAATACGGGCGCCGAAATTTTCGGGTTTCGGCGCCTTTCCGTTCGTTAATGGGAGACCCTTGTTTTTACAGCAGCTTGTCAACGGACTGACCATAGGCGGAATATACGCCATGATCGCAGTGGGTTATACCATGATCTATGGCGTTATCCTACTCATCAATTTCGCCCACGGCGAAATCTACATGCTGGGCGCATTTTTCGCCGTTACTTTCATCAGTCTCCTGGGATTGCCCTTTTACGTTGCTTTTTTTTTGTCAATGGCCTGCTGCTCGATCTGCGGTGTGTTGTTGGACATCGTCGCCTATCGCCCGTTGAGACAATCACCCCGTCTGGCCGCGCTGATTACGGCTATCGGAATGTCGATTTTCCTTCAAAACCTGGCCATGGTCATCTGGGGTTCCCGGCCCAAGCCATTCCCTAATGAGGCACTCCCTGCCTATTTTGATAAAATGGCCGTCAGCTTTGGCGGAGTCAATCTCTCCTGGTTTCATCTCTTTATCTTTGGCGTAACCATTGTCATGATGGTTGGCCTCAACCTTATCATCAAAAAAACCCGATGGGGCAAGGCAATGCGGGCCGTGGCCCAGAATCAAACCATGGCTGCCCTGACCGGGATAAACGTCAACAGGGTAATCTCCTATACATTCGCCTTGGCCGGGGCCTTAGGTGGGGCCGCGGGCATAATGGTGGCTGCTTTCTATAACTCGCTGTACCCAACTATGGGTTATGTCGCCGGGGTTAAGGCATTTGCCGCTGCAGTTCTGGGCGGCATTGGTTCGGTGCCCGGTGCCATGTTAGGCGGGGTTGTGTTAGGTTTAGCCGAAGCATTTGGAGCGGGATATTTAAGCTCGCTTTACCGGGACGGCATCTCCTACGCCGTCATGATCATCGTCATCATATTTATACCTGCGGGCTTATTCGGCAAGGTTCTCAAGGAAACCAAAAAGAGTATGTGAGATGGATAATTTGAAATTACAGAACTTGACCCGCGGTGCTAAAATAAGAATCGGCCTGTTGATTCTTGCCTTGATCCTGCCATTTTTCCCCTTTGTAACGGATTACATGCTCCATATTGCTATCCTCATTTTACTCTACATGATTCTTGCCTTAGGGTTAAACATCGTGCCCGGCTTCAACGGACTGCTGGACCTGGGTTATGTCGGGTTTTACGGCATCGGGGCCTACACTTCGGGCCTACTTACCTATCACTTTGGCCTTTCATACTGGGTGATTATTCCCTTAGCCTTCATAAACGGGGCTATTTGGGGCATTTTACTGGGTGCGCCGACCCTAAGGCTCACCGGCGACTACTTTGCCATTGTGACCTTCGGCTTTTCAGAACTGGTGGTACTCTTTCTGAGCAATGAGATCTGGCTTACACGGGGACCTCTGGGCCTTCCCGGCATTGATGTGGTGTCGATCGATCTCTCGCTTTTTGGCGGTCCTAAATGGGAGTTTGTGGGTGAGTTGCCGTACTATTATCTCGCTATCGTCATGGTCCTGGTGACTGTCTTCGTCATGTATCGCATCCAAGACTCCCGTCTGGGAAGGGCCTGGTTTGCCATTCGCGATGACGAGGTAGCCGCCGTTTCCTGCGGTGTTAACTTGCTGGGCTATAAGGTCATCGCCTTTGCCATCAGCGCCGCCTTCGGCGCAGTGGGCGGCAGCTTCTTTGCAAGATGGGTGACTTTCCTGTCACCGGACATGTTCAAGTTTTGGGAATCCTTTTTGATATTGTGCATGATCGTGCTCGGCGGCATGGGCAATATATGGGGCGTTATGGTCGGCGCTATGGTCCTGGTTTCAATGAGCGAGGTACTTCGTGAAGTGCTGCCCTTATTAGGTCTTCCGGTGGAGGTCCGTTTCCTGGCCTTTGGTCTTATTATGGTTCTAATGATGCGCTATCGCCCGGCTGGTCTGATGCCCATCCCGGCAGTAGCCGCTAAAATGCGAGCAGGCCGGGTCAAAAGAAAGAAAGTTAAGGCTTCTGTAGGCATGAAACAATGACACCGATCTTAGAAATAAAGAAGCTTTATAAAAGCTTTGGCGGGCTGTTGGCCCTAAATAATATCTCCTTTAACATAAATAAAGACGAAATCATCGGCCTTGTTGGGCCGAATGGTGCCGGGAAGACGACGCTTTTTAATTGCGTAGCCGGTATTGAGAAGCCGACTGAGGGTCAGATTGTGTTTGCCAACGGAGGCCGTACCATCTCCATCGGCGGTAGGAAGCCGGAGGCGATCACTGCTCTGGGGATCGCCCGCACATTTCAAAATATCCGGCTCTTTGACAACCTGACAGTGGTCGATAATGTCAAGATAGGTCGTCATTGTCGAACCAGGTCTCTCTTTTTTGGCGCCGTATTCCGTAACAAGTCCCAGCAGGCAGAAGAAAAGGCGATTACCGAAAGTGCCAACCATTTCCTTGATTTCGCCGGGCTCAAGGGCCGTGGTGAAGAAATCGCCAGTTCCATGCCTTATGGTGACCAGCGCCGTCTCGAGATCGCCAGGGCTTTGGCTACCGAGCCGTGCTTACTTATGCTTGATGAACCGGCCGCCGGAATGAATCCCCAGGAATCCCGAGATCTTATGGACCTGATTCACCGCATCAGGGACAAAGGCATCACGGTTTTGTTGATCGAACATGACATGAAAGTAGTTATGGGGGTCTGTGAACGCGTGGTGGTCATTAATCACGGTGAATGGCTGGCAGAGGGAGAACCCCGGGACGTTCAAAACAATCCTAAAGTTATTGAGGCCTATTTGGGCACAGGAGCCGCTGGTGCTGCTTAAGCTGGATAACGTCAAAACCTACTACGGAAACATACGCGCTCTCAAAGGGATCTCCATCGAAGTGGAAGAGGGGGAGATCGTCTGTCTAATCGGAGGCAACGGCGCGGGCAAATCTACCACGCTGATGACCATCAGCGGCGTTCTCACTCCGGTAGAAGGCAATGTCCTCTACCAGGGCCAGTCGATTGTCGCTGTGCGTCCTGACAATATCGTCCAGATGGGCATCTGCCAGGTTCCGGAGGGTAGGATGATTTTCCCGCTGCTTACGGTTATGGAGAACCTCGACTTGGGTGCCTATCTAAGAAAGGACAAGAATGGGATCAAAGAGGACTTTGAGCGGATATTCAGGCTTTTTCCGGTTCTGCGCGAGCGCCGCAAACAGCACGGGGGCACACTTTCCGGCGGCGAACAGCAGATGCTGGCAATCGCCCGCGCCCTTATGGCACGACCCAGACTTCTCTTGCTCGACGAGCCATCTCTGGGCCTGGCACCAATCCTTGTCGATTCCATCTTCGAGACTATCCGCCAGATCAACGAACAAGGCATGACCATTCTATTGGTAGAGCAAAATGCCCAACTCGCTTTACAATTTTCCCACCGCGGATATGTAATTGAAACCGGCGAAATCGCTCTTGCCGATTCCTCGGCGGAACTGCTCAAGAATGAGCAGGTAAAAAAAGCCTATTTGGGTGAGTGATCCACATGTCTCCCAAAGCTACTTTATCCTGCCCTGAAATTCAGTGAAAGAAAATCCTCTCCTTTAAAGTTTAGAAAATCTGCTCTTTGGCGCTCCCAGAATTTTCTTGCTGTTTCGATAAGATGTTAGTATATATGCCATTAGATTTGAATCCTTTGCTGAAAAAGAACCCGCACGTGCTGCGAATTCAGAACAGAGGAATGCAAATAACAAGGAGTAGCCCTTTATTTTGAAAAAAATAGGAATTGTCGTAAAAGAAGATGTTGAGGCCAAAAGAAAAGCTGACGAACTTGAACATTGGCTCCGATCAAAAAATATAGATGTGGTCAGCAAAGAAAATCTGCCGCCAATACGCAGAATTTTAGACAGAGACAAATCTTTTGCTCCGCCGGATCTGTTTTGCGTTTTCGTGCTTGGCGGAGACGGAACTTTTTTGAGTGCGGTCCGCTGGATCGGAGATCAGAACATACCCATCTTAGGGGTCAAGTTCGGTGAAGTTGGTTTTCTTGCCGAAACAGTAGAAGACAACCTTTTTTCTGCTGCCGAGGCTGTATTGAACAATCAGTTTCTTACCGAATCCAGAATGCGCCTTCTGGTTAAAGTCATCCGTAACGAAAAAGAACTCGCCTGTGAAACCGTGTTGAACGACATTGTCATCAACAAGGGCGCACTTGCCAGACTCGCTCATATAGAAACATATATCGACGATCACTATCTGACCACCTTCAGTGCAGACGGGCTGATTGTTGCAACTCCCACCGGATCAACCGCTTATTCGCTTGCTGCAGGCGGCCCTGTTATCCATCCGAATGTGCCCGGAATCCTCATGACGCCAATTTGTCCCTTTACCTTGACCAACCGACCTCTAATCATCCCTGATTCTGCACGTATAAAAATTAAACTTGCAAAAAAATCGTCAGATATCATGCTGACATTCGACGGTCAGGCCGGTCTTGAGATTAATGAAACACATACCATCATTATCCAAAAAGGCCCTTATCCTATTAATATGATCAACTTGCCCGGCCAAGACTATTTTGATGTTCTAAAGGCTAAGCTGAGGTGGAGTGGGGGGCGTGTTTAACAACGGCGAATAAAATGACGGTATATATTACGATAAACCTATTTGCCTCCCTGAAAAAATTTACCCCGGTTTCTTCGGACAGCTATCCGGTTAAACCCGGAATAACCGTGAAAACACTGCTTGAAGAATTATGTGTTCCAGAAGACGAGGTAAAACTTGTTTTTATTGACGGTGTTAAGCATGATCTTGCAGCTGTTTTAAAAGGCGGTGAGAGGGTCGGCATTTTCCCGGCGGTGGGAGGCGGATGATTTGTAACCTGAATCAGAAAAAACATTCTTTTTACCGCATTATTTTTTTTCAACAACCACCCAGAAAAAAAAGCGGTCATCCTTATCAACATACGCATTAAATCCCTGCTCCTTTATCATCGCGACAATCTCATCAGAAGAAGAAAAATGACTTCGCATCAGAAATAATTTTTCTGCCAAAGCAACCCACTTTATGATGAACTTGTCGATATTCGGCTCTTCTATGACCAATCGGCCTCCGGTTTTGAGAACGCGCAGCAATTCTTGAATCGATTGCTGCTGATTGCAAAAGTGGTGCAGCGCATCAACCACCAAAATCCGTTCAAAACTTTCATCGGGAAAAGGGAGTTGTTCGATGTGAGATTGAGCCGTCCATAAGCGGCCTTTGTGTTTGGCGTGTTTCAACATCGGCAATGACAAATCGCATACCACAACGTCATCGATCATTGGCCGTAAACGAGACGATACCCGACCGGTTCCCCCACCGGCATCGAGCATTCGACCCCTGGCCGGCAACTTCAGCAAGTTGATCAATCGTTTCAAATCGAGTTTATGAATTACCCGATCATAAAACGGTGCAATAATGTCGAAATGATGAAGCATTCTATGATGAATAACATGGAGAATTTTTTGAGCCAAAGTTATAATTTTTTAACAGATCCCAACGTTTTCCAATGAACGGATTCTGTTAAAATATTCTGTTCGGCAATTATTTTCAATTTGAATAAGATGTTTAAACGGCTGATTGAAATCCGTTTTTCCCGTGGTAAACAGACCATGACCATAGACGATGACTCCCGAATTTCCTTGGGTTGCTTCAGGAACAGTGTTGCAGAGTGAATGTGGTCCTGAACCGACTTCTCCGGAGACAATCGGAATACCACACACAGAACGTTCATGAGGACATGCCAAATGACATTCTTGTCGGCACATGCACGCTTTTATGTCGCAGTCCATGGACAAAATGACTGAAAATTTTGGATGCCCGTGAAGGATGGCTTTGTTGTCAGTATGCTGAACAATTTCCAAATGTGTCGGTAGTTCGCTGGAAGCGGTTATCGGGACGCAGGAGGAACCGTCTAAAGGACAAGGATCAATGGCGTCTTTTAGTTTATCCAGGCTGCTTCCGGTCTGGCTGATGTAAAGGGTCCGGCCATGACGAAATGAGATGTTTCCAAAATACGAATCAACCAAACGATGTTCTACGGTCAATCGTCCTGCCTCCTGAATCGCTTCGTAAACACGCTTTTTGGAGTTTAGCGGTCCTTTCATCAAAGAACCGTTAAACGAAACCGGTGGATCGAGATTTCTTATCACCCGGTCAAACACTTGTCGGCGTTTCGTGTCAACATGTCCCTTCTTTGCATGAAGAAGAAAGTCGCAAAAAAATTTTACAAAACTGGCAAAACATACAGAGGAAAATGTGACATAAGCCTGTTCGAGACCCACCGTTCCGTGGGTGATAATACCATGTCCGGGAATAATAACACTTTTACGCGCTTTCAAGATTGAAGCAACAGAATTTGATGAAAACTGAAACGAAACCGGCAGATCATGGAGAAAGGTTCTGGTTTCGCAATCATTTGGCGTAATCGTTCCATTGGAGGTTTCCGCCAGGTAATCGATGATGCTGCGATACGGTTCAGCCGGTTGGGAAAAAATAAGGGCGTTGATGTTCAACTGCTTAAAAATGTCTTCGAGAGCAACACGTTTCCTGTCTGTTCTGTTCCATTCAAGTTGTGCATCCAGACAGCCCAAAAGCGGTGGCTCAGGGCCGACAAGCCCGCTTTTTATAAGCGTCTTTTCGTATGAGCGAAAAATTTGATTCATTGTAGCGCTTTAAATTTTTGAACCGCCTTGGTGTTTTTAATAGGCGTTATCCATAAATCTAAATCGGGCACAAATTAAGTTTCCAATTCAGAAATTATCAATTTTTTGCAAGGTCAAGTAATTCCGCAGATTGACCCCAGAGAAATAGGCTCCAGCCCTAATTCCTTCGCAACTTTTGAAACCGGTGCGCCATTTTCATTCAACTTTCTTGCAATATAATAGTTAGAACGTGCAGTTAAAAATGCTTCTTTGTCTATCGGCTTAATATTGATACCGTCGTCTTTATAACCCGGCATGGTAAAAAAGCGGACCGGAAGATCGTCGTCTTTTTCAGTAAAGCCGTTGGCGGCATTCATCATTCGTTCATTGTAACAGATCCGTTCACCCACCTCGAAGAGATCCTGTCCGGAGGTCTTGATCCCTGTAACCGCAGTATAAATTTTGGCATACTCTTCAAGGGACGCTGCAAAGAATGTGAATTTGCATGCGGTAAGAGAATCTGCAACGGCATTTAAATCTTCACCTATTTTAATCATTCGGGCTTTTCCGTTAAATGAAAAACGATCGGTAGCGACAGGTTTTCTTAAAATCTCGTGACTGATGGGGTATGCCCTCAAGTGGCATCCCCCCCTGGAGGATGTGGCATACGCGAGGGCCATCCCATAAGCCCCTCTTGGATCGTACGCCGGAAGTTCCTGACCTTTGACCACCATGGCCAGATCAGATCGACCGCAGTTGCCGGCATATTTTGCTGCTCCTTGGCCGAGTTCAACGCCGACACCTTTCTTTTTTCCAATGTCCATCAGTAGAGAAACAACTTCTTCGGGCGAAAATTTCTTTTTTGAAATTTCTGAAAAACATGCCAGGGTGGCTGCAGCTGAAATGGTATCCATTCCCATTTCATTGCATATCCTGTTGGCTTTGACGACAGTGCCGATATCTGTATTGCCCAAAAGTGCGCTGAAATGAGACATGGTTTCAAATTCGGGTATGCGGGTCTTATCTTTTGTTATTTTTTTACATAGAATGTGGCATCCGCGACATCCGGTATTTTTTGGTTTGAACTTCTTTTTAAAGGCATGTGCATTCAGTTTGAACGCTTGATCAAATTGGGTTTTTCGAAAATTTTCGGTAGGCATCATACGCCTTGCATCCATCAAATCATACAGGGCGCCGGTGCCAAATCGCGAGATTCCGAATTTTCCCAAAAGAATCGGAGAAGCAGCTGTTAGTCTGAATATGTCTTCTCTGGCGGATCTTAATGCTTTGGGGTCGAAAACGTTCGTTTTTCCGGTACCTCGTGTGGTAATATATTTCAGGTTTTTGGAGGCAAACGTCAGTCCGATTCCGCTTCTCCCTGCCGCAAAATGTCCATCAATAATAACACTTGAGAAAAGAACCCCATTTTCTGCTGCCGGTCCTATAACGGCTGTTGAGCCCTTGCCTTTTAGAAATGAATGAATATCACCGGTTTCCCGGCCTTTAAGGTGAGAAGCATCGGAAATATGAATGTTGTTATCTTTGATTTCAATGCCGCAAAGTCTGTCGGACTTTCCCGTTATGATAATGCCGTCGAATCCGGCTTTTTTAAGCTGGAAACCAAAAGATCCCCCCACAGAAGAATCGCCGACAGTGCCGGTCAGAGGTGAACGGGACATTATGGTCATTCTGCCACTTGTTGGGGAGCGCGTATTAACAAGGGGCCCGACAAACAAGAGAAGCGGCATGTCCGGATGATTCCAATCAAGGGTTATTTTCTTTCTAATATAATATCCTGCCAGACCTCTTCCACCGATAAATGTTCTTAAGACGTTTAAATCGGGAACCTCAACGCGCCATGATCGGTCGGAAAGATGTATTCTGGCAACTTTATCACACCATCCATACATTTGAATGCTCATATGATCGTGGATTTCAAATTGATTGGTTTATATAATTTTTTTGTCGGGATCGATACATATGAGTTTAGATAAACAACACTATGGAGTCAAGGTGGAAAGGGATAGCATGTGTATGAATCTTGACATATCATATGATTATACTTAAGTTTCGGAATTTGAGGTATCTTATAAGGAAAATATTGATGAACCCAAAAGATCTGGAACACTTAAAGAAATGGTTTTCGGATTATGTCGACGGTTTTTATACAGACAATCCGATGAATAACAGCACCATCCACCTCAAAGAAAAACACACGGAACGCGTGTGCGAAAATATGATTTTGCTGGGGAAAGCCCTTGGCCTGTCGGATGAGGAAATGGTGCTGACAGAAACCATGGCTCTTTTCCATGATGTCGGAAGGTTCAAGCAGTTTGCCATTTACGGTACGTTCAAAGATATGGATTCTGAAAATCATGCCTTGCTTGGGCTTCGGGAGTTGGTGGCGCATAATGTTCTGGATGTATGCAGCAAAGATGAAATAAAATGGATTACAAAAGCCATTGCCAACCACAATGCCGTCACCATTCCTAAAAAGGAGAATGGAAAATCCCTTTTTTTCATTCGTCTTCTTCGGGATGCTGACAAACTTGACATTTGGAAGGTTTTCATCGATTACTACAATACGCGTGACAAACAGCCGAATCCGGTCATAGAAATCGGTCTCCCTGATGATCCATCCTTTTCACCACAAGTTCTGTCTGCTTTGAGCGAAGAACGGTTTGTCCGTTTTCAGGATTTAAGAACATTAAACGACTTTAAGCTGCTCCTGTTAAGCTGGGTGTTTGATCTCAATTTTATCGATTCGATTCAGCTGGTTAAAGACCGCGAATATATTGAGAAAATTGGGGCAATCCTGCCTAATTCTCAAGAGACTAAAAAGGTTTTAAAGCTTATGCATGATTACATGGAGCGTCATTTATAGTTTTGAATATTAAAAACCAGATTAATTCTTCGTGATAAACCGAACGAATAAAGGAGAAAAAATATGAATAATATCATTTTGTTGTTGATCATCGTTGGAATTTGGTACCTGCTACAGGCGTATATCCTGCCAAAACTGGGTATTTCGACATGAGTCCGAAATTCTTGTCAGGTGACAGGTAATAAGGGGGAAACCGAGGAGAAAATATCGGAAAAAAATAAAGGAAAGGGATCCAAAAAGCGCCATTAAAGATGAATTCGGGGGATATATGCTTAAAAAAATAATGATTCTGATGATTGTATCGATAATTGGGTTGGGGTGCGAGGCTGAGAACCTCAACTTATTCATCAGGTTCGATCATATTGATGGGTTGAAATCGAACGACAGCGTTATTTTTGAAACAAACCGAATCGGCAAAGTGGATGAAGTGACCTATACAAAGAAGGGGGACTATCTGGTTGAACTGATGATCCATAAAGCCTATACGAATGCAGTTACGGAACACGTCAGATTTTTTATTGTTTCAGATCCGCAAGACAATGGGCGAAGTGTCGTAGAAATGATCCAGATTCTTAAAGGAGGAAAACCATTACAGAACAACACCGTTCTTGAAGGTTCCAACAAATCTTCTGCGATAATTGAGCGCTTGGAAAAAGATTTAGAAAAGGGAATGGAGAGTTTCAGAAAACAGTTCAACGAATTTGCAGAAGAATTAAAAAAGATTCCTGATAGCGAGGCATTTAAAAAACTTGAAACCGAACTCGAGAATCTTTATGACGAAATGAAGCGATCGGGGAAAGATGTCCGGGATTTGATACAAAAAGAAATGTTGCCCCGTCTCGAACAGGAATTGGAAAATTTAAGGAAACGATTGCACGAAAAGGGACGAGAGAACGAATTAAAACCCCTTGAAATTAAAATGGAGGAAATTAGGAAAATATAGTGATAAGATAAAAATAAATAGTTCAGGGGGCGAGGTGTTTTTATGTCTTGAATCGCTCCATGGATAATTTTTTTAAAAAACCGTGTAAACTCGTGGCTAAAGGATCGTAAAGAAAGAGCAGATTTCAATATAAAAACAATGGGTTCAACTTAGATCAAACACTTCCTTACGGTTGAAATATTTCGGTAAGCGTCTGTTCTTTCTAACGATCCCTAAACCACTCAAACAGTACACGCTTTTTTTAAAAAAATATCCATTCTGCTGATAGATAAAGGTTTACAGTAAAAACTCCCCGACCCCTCAAATAGTTATCTGTTTTTAGAGATTTATATCCAGATTTTTTGATAGAAGCTCGTTTATCATTTCAATCATCCTCTATGAACGGAAAGTTCATCAAAAGATTTCCCAACATTGAATCTCATTAATGCTGTAAAATCAACCTGTCTTGGGATTAACATATCAATATATTGTGGTATATTTTTCTTGACACACAAGATATTTTATCTTATACAGAGATATTTTTAGAATACCAGCAATTTAATGCTTAAAATAAAATAAGGAAGGTGTTGATGGGCAAGTCTTTTATTAAATGCCCTAAAGATCCGGAAATGTATTACTATCGTGAAGTTTGCAAGGAGGTTTTTCGGAAAGGGAACATTCGCAACTGGTGTAAACAATGTGAGGTCTTTCAGGACCAGAAGAAGTCTTCGGGAAAGGCATAATATCTCGCCCAAAACCGGTATAAGTTTATAGGAAGGTTGGTTGACAATGGATACTTG
>Ga0224509_10000060_pt1 | contig 26527 bp, 22 predicted proteins | sample SF_Jan12_sed_USG_5_FD_170158 | JGI IMG/M metagenome (GOLD analysis project Ga0224509, IMG submission 170158) | Sediment microbial communities from San Francisco Bay, California, United States - SF_Jan12_sed_USGS_24 | ecosystem: Environmental > Aquatic > Marine > Sediment | place: USA... | reverse complement strand
TTTCGTCCAGATCGACCTCGTAACCCGTAAAATGCACGATCATGCTGGCGATGGCCGCGTCCTTCGCGAGGCCCAGTTCGGGCAGGTAACGGCGCAGGAAATCGGCACTGCGCGACACGTGGTACAGCGTGAATTCAGCGCCATTGACGAAATCGCTGTCGCGTTCCTCGTGGCGAATATAACCCGAGTCGTGGAACAGTGAGGTTATGATCGCCATTCGCGTGCGTTCCGGGCCAAGGCGCTCGGAAGGGTCCACGCTGCGCTCGTAACCGGCGACAAGGCGCGCGAACGCGAGCGTCATGTCCAGCGTATGCTGCATGTCGTGATACGTCGTATCGCAGCCCAGGTAGCCGGGGTAGCGCCCGGTGAACAGGCGCTCGAAATCGTAGAAAGCGAGCCACAGTTTGTCGAACGGCGCACCGGGAAACGTTTCCGAGTACAGCTTCCATACCGCATTGCGAACGTCAGCGGGGCTGCTGACCTGCACGGTATTGGTGACGTCGTAATCGTTACGGCGATCTTGGGACACGATACTTTTCTTCTTGTTGTTGGCCGTATCGCCCGGCGCTTGCTCGCGTCCGCGGTCAATCATGCCGTCGTCCTGACGGCAACGCGAATCCTTGCGCAATCGGGCGCTGCATACCGAATAATACACTTCGCGTGGCTGGCAATCCGGTCGTTATTCAACAATATGTCATTTCGGTAAAATCTTACCAATCGGCACTACAACATGCTGTACAGAGCTTCAGCTCTGGAACTCCGCGACTACGGGCGCATGGTCCGAGGGACGTTCCCAGGCCCGCGGCTCCTTGTCGACATAACTCGCCGTGCAGCTCCTGGTCATCGCCGCGCTTGTCAGGATGAGATCGATGCGCAGGCCGGCATTGCGCCTGAACATGGCCGCGCGGTAGTCCCACCAACTGAAGCTCTTCTCGGGCTGGTCGAACTTGCGAAACACGTCAGTCAGCCCCAGGTCGAGCAATTCGCTCAGCGCGGCACGCTCCGCCGGGCTGCACAGGATAGCATCGCCCCACTTCTCCGGATCGTACACGTCCTCATCGGCGGGTGCGATGTTGAAGTCGCCGAGCACGACGACATTGTCATACGTCTCCAGCTGCGCCGCGAGGTAGTCGCGGAGCGCCCGCAGCCAGCCCAGCTTGTATTCATATTTCTCCGAGCCGACTTCCGAACCGTTCGGCACGTAAAGATTGATTACGCGCACGTTGCCGATCGTCGCTGCAAGCACGCGGCGCTGCGGGTCGTCGAGTCCCGGCAGTTCCAGGTCCGGGTCCTGCGGCCCCTCTTTGCTGATTACGGCAACCCCGTTGTAGGTCTTCTGGCCGTTGGCAAGCGAACGGTAACCGGCCGCTTCAAGCTCTTCCTGCGGGAACATCTCCGTTAGCTGCTTGATTTCCTGCAGAACGAGAACGTCGGGATCACTCGCCGACAGCCACTCGAGGACATGTGGCAGGCGCACCTTCATCGAGTTCACGTTCCAGGTCGCTATCTTCATGACGCGACGATGCCGCTCTGGCGAAGGAGCGCGTCAATCTCGGGTTTGCGACCCCGGAAATCGACGTAGGCCTGCATGAAGTCCCGGCTGCCGCCGATCTCGAGGATCTCGCGCCGAAACCTGGCCGCCGTCGGCGCATCGAAAACTCCGGCTTCCTCGAAAGCCGCAAATGCGTCGGCCGCAAGAACCTCGGCCCACTTGTAGCTGTAATATCCGGCCGCATAGCCCCCGGCGAAGATATGCGAGAACGCGTGTGGAAGCCGGTTGTATGTCGGGTGACGGATCAGGGAAACCTCTTCGCGGACTTCATCCAGGGTCGCGAGCACTTCGCTCGTCGCCCCGGGGTCGTACTCCGCATGCAGGCGCATGTCGAACAGCCCGAATTCGATTTGCCGCATCATTGCGAGCGCGGCACCGGTGTGACGGCTATCCTCGAGACGCTCGAAAAGGTCTTCCGGCAGCGGCTCCCCCGTTTCGGCATGTGCCGAACAGCGTTGCAGTACTTCGTAGTTCCAGGCGAAGTTCTCCATGAACTGGCTGGGCAGCTCGACGGCGTCCCAGGGCACGCCGTTGATGCCGGCAATGCTCGGGTAATCGATGCGCGTGAGCAGGTGATGCAGCATGTGCCCGAACTCGTGGAACACCGTTACCACGTCGTCGTGCGTAAGCAGGGACTGGCCGCGCTCATCCGGCGGCGAAAAATTACAGACGAGGAAGCCCACGGGCCGCGTTGCCAATCCGTTCAGGTTCTTGCGGTTCACACAGTCATCCACCCATGCGCCCGTGCGTTTGCCGCTGCGTGCGAACAGGTCCGTGTAGAAACCGCCGACTTCCTCGCCGTCCTTGTTCCGTACCCGGTAGTAAAGCGCATCGTCGTGCCAGGTGAGGACATCGGGGTCGCTGGAGAATTCGACGCCATAGAGCCGGCTCGCGAGTTCGAACAGGCCGCTAATCACCGTGCCAGCGGGAAAGTATTGCCGCAGGGCCTCGTTCGAAATCGAGAATTTCTCCTGCTTGAGTTTCTCGAGCAGGAAAGACATGTCCCAGGGCTCGACAACCATGCCCGAGAGGTTGCGCAATTCCGCGAGCTCGGATGTGGCGGCCGAACGGGAATGTGCGGCAAGGTCGCGGAGGAAGCCGATGACCTGCTCAGGCGACTCGGCCATCTTGGTGGCGAGCGAATAATCCGCGTAGCTGTCGAAACCGACGAGCTTTGCGGCCTCGTGGCGCAACGCCAGTATCTTTTCGATATTGTTGCTGTTGTCCCACTCGCCGCTCGTCCCCTGGTCCGACGCGCGGGTTACCCAGCCGTGATAAAAAGTCTCGCGCAGGCCGCGGTTCTCGGCGTGCGTCATGACCGCGTGATACGTCGGGTAATCGAGCGTCAGCAGCCAGCCATCACGGCCCCGCTTCGCCGCCTCCGCGGCGGCACGCTGCAGAACCTGCGGTGACAGCCCCTCGAGCTCGGCGGCATCGTCCACCGGCAGGGCCCAGGCGTCCGAGGCGTCCTGGATCTTGTGGTCGAAGTCCGCCTGTACTGCTGCGGCCGACTGCATGATCTCCCGGAAGCGCTTTTTCTCCTGCTCCGGCAGGTCCACGCCGGCCAGCCGGAAGTCGCGGAGGGCGTGGGCCACGGCGTTTCGCCGTGCCTCGCTGGCATCCGCGGGCAGGCCGCCGTCGACCCGGGCGTAGGCCTGCTGCAGCCGGACATTCTGTGATAATTCGGTACCGTACTCGGTCAGTATCGGCAGGGCCGCGTTATAGGCTTCCCGCCACTCGCGGGAGCCGAGCACGCCCTGCAGGTGGCTCACCGGCGACCAGACACGCGAGAGTTCGTGTTCCATGTCCTCCAGGGGCGCGACGAGCGAATCGAAGTCGGGAGCTGCGTTATTGTCCAGCAGCGCATCGAGCTTGTTGCGGTGAGCGGAGATGACATGCTCGAGCGCCGGCAGCACATGTTCGGGCGCAATTTCGGCAAATCGCGGCAGCGACGACGTATCGAGTAATGGGTTGCTCATAGGCGTTGCTGATATCCTTTTCCGGCGCAGGATGTTAGCACGGCGCCGGCAGGTGCGCCGCGGCGCTCCGTCTCATCGCGAAAATATCGGATAAGGAGTCTGGATTTGGCTAAGGAATACGATTTGTTGGTAATCGGTGGCGGCAGCGGCGGGCTGGCGCATGCGCAGCGTGCGGCGGAATATGGCGCGCGGGCAGCCGTGATCGAGTACGGGCCACTGGGCGGCACCTGCGTCAACGTCGGCTGCGTGCCCAAGAAGGTCATGTGGTACGCCGCCGCAACGCGGCATCACCTGGACCATGCGGCAGATTACGGCTTCAGTATCGACGTGCACGGACACGACTGGGCAACACTGAAGGCGCGTCGCGATGCTTATGTCAGCCGTCTCAACGGCATCTACGAGAACAACCTCGATCGTCGCGGCGTGGACTATATCGCGGGCGCAGCGCAGTTTGTCGATCCGCATACGCTGGCGGTCGGCGATGAACGCTATCGCGCGGACCGCATTGTCATCGCGACGGGGGGCCGGCCGATGGTGCCCGACGTTCCGGGCGCAGGATACGGCATCGTGTCGGACGATTTCTTTACCCTCGAGGAGCAGCCGCGGCGCGTCCTGATTGCCGGAAGCGGCTACATCGCGGTGGAGCTCGGCGGCGTCTTCAATGCCCTGGGCTGCGAGGTAAACATCGTCGTGCGCAAGGACGGCGTGGTGCGGAGTTTCGACGCGACGCTGGGCGAGGAGGTCATGCGGGCGATGCGCGACAGCGGCATCCAAATCGATACCCGCGTTATTCCTGCAAGCCTCGAAAAGCAGAGCGAAGGCCTCTTCGTGAACGGCGAAGACGGGCGCCGGTTCGGCCCCGTGGACTGCGTTCTCTGGGCCGTCGGCCGTGAGCCGAACACCGACACGCTGGCGCTCGATGCGGCGGGCGTGAAGACCGATGACAATGGCTTCGTACCTGTCGACAAATTCCAGCAGACCAACATCGAGCATATCTGCGCGATCGGCGACGTGACGGGGGCACAGGCGCTGACGCCCGTGGCGATCGCCGCCGGCCGGCGCCTCGCAGACCGCATCTACGGCAAGATGGACGGCCGTCACCTGGACTACGGGCTCGTTCCGACCGTCATCTTCAGCCATCCACCGATGGGAACCGTGGGCATGACCGAGGCGGAGGCCCGGGCCGAGCATGGTGACGGGGTGAAGGTTTATCAATCGCGTTTCACGCCGATGTATTACGCGCTGGGCGAACAGAAGCAAGCCTCCGTCATGAAGCTGATAACGGCTGGCGATGACGACCGTATCGTCGGCTGCCACGTCATCGGCGACGGGGCGGACGAGATGATGCAGGGTTTTGCGGTCGCAATCCGGATGGGTGCCACGAAGAAGGATTTCGACGACACCGTCGCGATCCACCCGACGAGCGCCGAAGAATTCGTGACTATGCGCTGATCGAGATCTGTTTCAGCACCGGCTTCGTGTCCGGTCGCACGCTACGCCAGATATGAAACGACTCGGCAGCCTGCTCGACGAGCATTCCCCAGCCCATGACGGTTTGTGCCGCGCCATGTTCCAGCGCCCATTGGCAAAAGGGTGTCGGTTTCTGGCTGTAAGACAGGTCGTAACAGAACGTCTGCGACGAAATTGCGGCCCCGGGGTACGGTGGTACCTCCCCGCCGTGGATGGCCGACGTTGCGTTAATGATCAGGTCGAAAGGCTCGTTCAACGGGACGCCGTCGAAACGGCAGGCGCTGATCGCGCCGTGGCTGGCGAAACGTTCCACGAGGTCCTCCGCGCGCTTCAGCGTGCGGTTGGCAATGCATAGCTTTCGTGGCTGCATTTCCAGAAGCGGGCCGACGATGCCGCGGGTCGCGCCGCCCGCGCCGAGGATCAGTATATTGGCGCCTTCGAGTTGCAGCCCGAGGTTGACCACGAGATCGCGTAACAGGCCGATGCCGTCCGTATTGTCGCCGTAAATTTCGCTATCGCGGAACGACAGCGTATTGACGGCCCCGGCCGTGCTGGCGCGCTCGCTGAGTTGATCCACGAGCCGGAAAACAGCGCGCTTGTGGGGAACGGTGATGTTGAGGCCCTTGCCGCCCGTGCGTTGAAACTGGCGAACGGCCTCCTCGAGCTTCTCGGGCGCAACCCGCAACAGCTCGTACTGCAGTTCCTGCCCGGTCTGCTGTGCGAATAGCCGGTGAATGACGGGCGACCGGCTGTGTGCGACCGGGTAGCCCATGACACCATAGCGGTCAACGGTCACCGTGTGCGTTACCCAGGCTGGTAATCCAGCCGACAGTATACCTACTCACCGAGCCATCGAGCCGCGTCCATTGCGAAGTACGTCAGAATGGCGCTTGCTCCTGCGCGCTTGATACACATCAGCGCTTCGAGCACCGATTTCTTCTCGTCCAGCCAGCCATGGCCGGCGGCGGCCTTGAGCATCGCGTACTCGCCGCTTACCTGGTAAGCGAAAGTCGGTACGCCATAGGTGTCACGAACGCGGCGGACGATGTCGAGGTAGGGCAGCGCCGGTTTGACCATCACGAAATCAGCGCCTTCGTCCAGGTCCAGCGCAACCTCGCGCAGCGCCTCGTCGCTATTCTCGGGCGCCATCTGATAGGTGGATTTGTCGCCACCCGCGAGATTCGCGGCGGATCCGACCGCATCGCGGAAAGGACCATAGAAGCAGGAAGCGTACTTGGCGGCGTAGGCGAGTATCAGCGTGTGGCGATGATCGGCTTCTTCCAGAGCGCTGCGGATGGCGCCGATACGGCCATCCATCATGTCGGAGGGCGCCACGATGTCGGCGCCGGCCTCCGCGTGCGACAGGGCCTGCCGGGTGAGCATCGCCACCGTCTCATCGTTCATCACGTATCCGGCCTCGTCGATGATCCCGTCCTGCCCGTGCGTAGTGTAGGGGTCCAGCGCAATGTCGGTAATGACGGCAAGGTCGGGATGGGCCTCCTTGATGGCTTTGACCGCACGCTGAACGAGACCGTCGGGATTCGCACATTCGGCACCGTCGAGGCTTTTCTTGTCGGCATCGATGACCGGGAACAGGGCGACGGCAGGGATGCCGAGCTTGACTGCCTCGCCGAGGGTGGTGAGCAATCGATCGACGGTCTGACGCTCGACGCCAGGCATCGACTCGACCTGCTCTGAGCGATCCTCGCCATCGAGAACGAAAACCGGGTAAATTAAATCGCTGGCTGAGAGCCCGGTCTCGACCACCAGGCGGCGCAGCGCGGCTGTGCGGCGCGAGCGCCGCATGCGAATTCGTGGGAACTGACCGGGGGCCTGTGTACTCATAGCTATTCTTAATGATAAAAAGATTGCTTTATTTTCCCTGTATTTAGGCGGTGTTTCCACGCCTTAATCGCAGATTTCCGCAAAATCAGTAATAAAAACATGACAGGGCGGGTCAACTCGTATGAATAGCAGTGATGCCGGAGCAACCAGGCGTCGGAGATTTGACGAACTCGTGGGCGTATACCATCAGGACATGTATCGCTACGCTGCCTGGCTTAGCCGGGACAGGACGGTCGCCGAAGATGTTGTCCAGGAGTCGCTGCTAAGAGCCTGGAAGTCGCTGGACTCGTTACGGGACGCAGCGGCTGCCAAGCACTGGTTACTGACGATCGTTCGACGGGAGAATGCCCGATATTTCGAACGCCGCCGCCTTGAAACGGTGGATGTCGATGACCTGACGCCGTCGCAGGAAGCGCTCCTGGCAGAAGAGCCGGATCACGAACTCGACGACATACGTGCTGCGATTTACAGGCTCGACGAGGATTATCGCGAACCGCTGGTGTTGCAGTCCCTGATGGGCTACAGCACCAAAGAAATCGGCGAGCTGATGGGGCTCAAGCAAGGCGCGGTGCTGACGCGCCTGCACCGGGCCCGCCTGAAGCTCAGGGAAGACATGGAAGAGGAACTTGCCTCCGGGCAGACCCAAAGCTGAAAACGATGAACTGCGAAGATTACAAACTGGCAATAGCGGCGGACCCGTCCCGGGAAGACGGCGAGGCTCACGTAGCGGGATGCGCAGAATGCCGCGCCTATCGTGACGAGATGCGTGCACTCGAACGCAGGATCGGACGTGCGCTTGAAATCGTCGTACCCGAACTTCGTATGCCCGACTTGCCGGACATCGATACTGCTGACGTGGTTTCGCTGCCTGCTCGCCGCCGGTTTACAGCGCCGGTAGGGCTCGCTGTCGCGGCGACAATCGTCCTGGCAGCGTTCGTCGGTCTCAGGATGATCGGCAGCAATGTCACTTATCCGTCACTTGCAGATGAGATCGTAGCTCACCTGGATCATGAGCCCTACGCGGTACGGGTAATTGACGAGCCCGTTTCTGACCGGCGGCTGGCGAAAGTCGTGCCCGCAGATGTCGCAAGCATGAATCACGACGCCGGCCTGATCACGTATGCACAGACATGCGTGATCAATGGCAAGAAGATACCGCACCTGGTCATCCAGGGAGAGCGCGGGCCGGTAACGATACTGTTGTTGCCGGACGAGGCGATCGATGACGCCGTTGAACTCGAGGGGGAAAATGTCAACGGCATTCTGCTTCCGGTCGGCGGAGGCAGCATCGCGATCATCGGCGAGCGCGATGAACAACTCGAGACGATTCAGCAGAATGTAGTGAATTCAGTGACGTGGAGCACCTGACGCCCCACGCTACTGCGAAACCATGCCCGGCCTTGGGCAATCAACTAGGAGAGAAGATCATGTCGGAAAAGAAAGTCGTAAAACCCATTGCACTGGCTGTAGGTGCTGCTCTGGCCAGCTCGTTCGCACTCGGCGGCGTAGCTAACGCAGATACCGTCGACAACCCGTTCGCAATGTCGGCACTGAGCGCCGGCTACATGCTGGGTGCTGGCGAAGGTTCCTGTGGCGGCGACAAGGAAGGCAAGGACAAGGAAGGCGAAGGCTCCTGCGGCGAGGGTTCTTGCGGCGGTGACAAGGAAGGCGAAGGCTCTTGTGGCGGCGATAAGGAAGGCGAAGGCTCTTGCGGCGGCGACAAGGAAGGCGAAGGCTCTTGCGGCGGCGACAAGAAGGACGGCGAAGGCAAGTGCGGTGAAGGTTCCTGCGGCGGCGACAAGAAAGAGTAAGCTACCCGGGTAGGAAAACAGGCCCGCGCAATGCGCGGGCCTTTTTTTTGTTCACGCCGGGCATAGACCGATGATCGGGTCATTTCTCTCCCTCGTGGCTCCCTTCGGTCCGCTTTACCTCGGTCGATAAACGCCCCGATCATCGGTCCGGCGGTTCGCCCAATGCCGCAGGCCAACCAGGGTGTTCCCCGACGGAAGTATCGTCTCTCTCGCACGCCCCTGTGCTCCGCATGAGTGATACTCGAGTTCTCAGGGAGTTATTGGAGCCGCCGATATTGGGTTATTGGCGGAGAAAATGCGGGTGCGGGACGGTCCACGCGCTGTTAGGTTGGGTGGATGAGCAAGAAAATTGTGCGTTGTAAATGGGCAGAGGGCGTGAGCCTCGATTACATCGAGTACCACGACAAGGAGTGGGGCGTGCCGGTCTACGACGACAAGGTGCAGTTCGAATTTCTGCTGCTCGAGGGCGCGCAGGCAGGCCTGAGCTGGTCGACGATCCTCAACAAGCGCGACGGCTACCGCAAGGCCTTCGCGAGCTTCGATGTCGAAAAGGTTGCGCGCTTCACGAAGAAGCGTATCGAAAGCCTGCTGGCCAATCCGGCTATCGTGAGAAACCGGCTGAAGGTCGAGTCCGCTGTGACGAACGCGCAGGCGTTTATAAAGTTGCAGGAAGAATTCGGAAGCTTCAGCAAATACATCTGGGGCTTCGTCGACGGCACTCCGATTCAGAACAAGTTCAGGAAAGACAGTGATGTGCCGGCCACCTCGCCCGAATCGGACACGCTGAGCAAGGACCTGAAGAAACGAGGGTTCCGCTTTGTCGGCAGCACGATCGTATACGCTCATATGCAGGCAACCGGTCTCGTAAACGACCACGTGGCCGGCTGTTTTCGTTACCAGCCGTGCGCCCGGCTTGCGAAGAAGAAATACCGCTAGGCCATTGGCCATCCTGCCGGCTTGCAATCAGCCTGGTGGCGGCCGATCATTTCCCGTCTCGCTAACAAGACTCCTGAAGAGAGACCTGACATGTTGGACGAAATCAACGGAAAACCGCCGCTGTCGTTCTGGATGGTTGCGGGCGTTGCCCTGGCGTGGAACCTGATCGGGCTGTTCATGTATTACTCGGGCGTATCGGCAACGCCGGAGCAGCTGAAGACCGTCTACTCGCCGGAACAGTTCGCGGCAATAGAGGCAACGCCGGTCTGGGTTACATCCGCGTTTGCGATAGCGACAACCGTCGGGGTGATCGCGAGCATTGTACTGTTGCTGAGAAAGGCACTGGCTTTCGTGCTCTTCGTCGTGTCATTCGTGGCGTTGCTGATCCAGGACCTGTATTTGTTCCTGTTGTCTGATTCCCTCGCCGTATTCGGTTCATCGCTGCTCGTAGTACAGGGCTGCGTATTCGTGGGCGGCGTTATCTGGATCTGGTATGCCAGTCTCGCGAGGAACAGGGGTTGGATAACCTGAGGCGCCGGTTGTCAGTTGCCGATAGTAACAAGGGTAAGCCCCACCAGCCCCTGCGGCGTGTTGTGGGAAATGCCACCGAGATAGATCGTATCGGACAGCAGGTTCGCCCAATTGACCGTGATGGTTTCAGTCGACCCTGAATTGACGAACGGCGGCCCGGATGCCGTCATGTTGCCCTGATCATCCACGATCCCGATAGCCCATGCGAGCATGGTGTAGTTGGTACCCGGTTGGCTGTTGGCCGGGTCGGTTTCGAATCCGTGCACGAGTGCGCCATAGCAGCCGGCCTGCGGCCTGAATACGTTCACCTGTTCTTCTGATGTGGGCCCGCCGCTTTCCGTGATTCGCGTGCCGCGGAAGTCGAGCGGGTTGCACGCGCCGGGCTGATAGTAGAGATACAGATCGAGATCGTCGTTGCCCTCAGTCAGGCGGTCAAAAAGCGAAAACCTGAGGTAAAGCTGCTCGGCAGGTACTTGTACGAGGTGTGGTGTCACGCCGTTACCCGATCGGAAGGTAAACGTCTTGGTGGGGTCATTGTCGACAAAACCATCGATGACGAGAGGCAGGCGCAAGCCATGCACGCCGGGCCCGTAGGCGCCTGTATAGCCGAATTCGACGGAGAAGCTGATGGAGCCGCTGCCGCCAAAGCTCGTCACTTCCGCGGGCGCCGTCAGCGAGGTGGGTTTGACGGCGATCGTGCTGTAAATCGAGTGATCGTTACTCGTCCACGTCAGCGAGCCGAACCGCCACAGGTCCAGCGGCCCGGATTCGTAGACCATGGAGACGTCGAACGTCGCCGTCTGGCCGGGCCCGAGCGAAAGGCTCGACGGCGCGACGGCAACCTGGATTCCCGGCGGTGCCGTGACAGAAGCCACGAATGTCTGGGATTCCTCGCTGACATTCGTAACGCGGCGAGTGACTGTTTGTTCGTTGGCCAGCCGGGCCAGGCCAATCGATGGCTGGTTGAGATCTTCCGGCGCGAACGAAACGCCGGCGCCTTCGAGTTCGTTACAGCGGCTCTCGGGGACGGCGGGCGAATCGGTTCCGCAGGCGAACGCGTCGAACTCGTCGTCGCTCACGTCGTAGACGAGGCCCGGTTTCACTGCATCGTTCGGCACGATGTGGCCCGCCCCATAGTCGAACGGGTTGGCGGCACCCTCGCCGTCCGCCTGCACGAGGTCCTGGCGCGCGCTGGTCATCAGCGCGGACTTGACGGACGACGGCCCCCACTCGGGGTTCGCCTGCATGACCAGCGCCGCGACACCGGCGACATGCGGCGTCGACATCGAGGTGCCACTCAGGTAGGCAAACGTCTCGTCCGGCATGGAGTTGGCCGTTTCCGGCGTGAAGCCCGCGAGAATGTTGACGCCCGGCGCCGTGACGTCGGGCTTCACGAGGTCACGCACTGGGCCGGGGCCGCGCGCCGAGAACGTCGCCATCACGTTGCCCGTCTCGGGCTCAGTGAGAAGCAGGCTCTTCTCGAGCACGGCGTTCACGTCATTACCGGCCTCTATTTCGGCGACGATCAGGTTGCCGTCCGCCTGGCCGATCATGAGCGCCGGGATGTCGACGATTGCGGAATTGCCGTTCATGACGATGGGATCGCCGGCGATGCTGTAGACAACGGCAGCAACGGCGCCCGCGTCGCCGGCATTCTGAATCTTGACGTCGAAGTTACAGCCGCCGCGCTCGATGAAAGCGATGTTGCCGCTGATTTCCGTGTCGTTGATCAGCGGCTCGCAGGCGTCGGCGATGGTGCCGGTGCCACTGGCATCGTCGCCGTCGTCCGCTAGTATCAGCGGCGCCTCGATCGCGTCACTGTCGCGCAACGGCGGTGTGAAATTGGCTTCCTTGACCGCGTATTTCCCGGCTATCGACGGCGGCTCGTTGATCTGCATCGCCTCGATGGATGTTTCCCCGTCACGAGTGGATGCGCCGACGGTTATCGCCCATGGCCCGCCAGCCGGAGACCCAATCGTGCCAAGGTTAGGTCCTTCGTTGCCCGCAGCGACGACCGCCAGGACGCCGGCCTTGGTAGCGTTCATCAATGCGATATCGTCCGGGGCCGAGATCTGCAGCATAGAACTGCCGACCGAGTAATTGATGATGTCGACGCCGTCGGCAACGGCGCTGTCGATCGCGCTCGCGAGGTCCGACGTATTGCAACTCGCGCGCGTGTCTCCGGGCCGCAGCCAACAGGCCTTGTAAACGGCTACACGTGCGCGTGGCGCGACGCCCTCGACATTGCCGATCACGGTGCCGAAGATAGAGGATTGCACGCGGTTTCCGGCGGCCGTTGTGGCCGTGTGTGTGCCGTGTCCGTCCACATCGCGCGCAGACCGAATCTCTCCCCCATCGATCGGTCCGGAGTTTTCGGCGCCGGCGATGAAGTAGCGAGCGCCGATCAGCTTGTTGTTGCAGAGGGTTTCGTCGAAATTCTCGCCCGTCTCGCAAATGCCGTTCCAGTTTTCCGGTGGCTCGAAGACGAGCTTGTCTTCCCGCTTGTCGAAACGGCGGCACAGCCAGCGTCCGAGAAACGAAACCTCGGCCCAGGTGCTGCGGCACAGGCTCGGGCGGTCTGCCTCCTGCGTGTCTTCCAGGGCAGGGTGTTCCGGGTAGATTCCGCTGTCGATAAAACCGATTACGACACCGTCCCCGTCCAGGCCTTCCGGCCCCCGCAGTCCGCGCTCCCCGTCAAACAGCCCGAGGAAGTTGGGACTGAAGTTGGTTGCCAGCGGCCTGATCTCGTCTTCCCAGACGTGCAGCACCTGCGGCATGTTTTCGAGTTTATGCGCCTGCGTGGCAGTCATCTCGGCCGCAAATCCGTTGAAACCGTAGCGGTAGCTGTAAATCTTTTCCGCGTCGGGCGCGGCCGCCACGAGCAGCTCCTCCTGCTCGGCGCGAAGTTTCTCGGCGTAGCTCGCGACCGCGGGCCGGGCCTTGTCAAAACGTACACGCGGCAGCTTCTGGACGGGCAGCGTCGCGGTGGTTTGTCGCAACGCCGAGTAATACTCTGCCGCCGACGGCGTGCGCAGCTGAACGATGTATACCTTTCGTGCGTCGGGATCCTCGTTACCCGCGAGCTGCAGGCCTCGGGCGATACCGGCATCGTGCAGCGGCGAGTCGTTGCCGGCATGGGCGCTGATCGCGCAGAGCGACAGGCAAAAACTGGTGAGAAGTATGATCAGTTTCACGGAAGTTCCGGCGGCCGACAGCCTGACAGCCCGTGTCAGTGCGAGTAAGCGACTGAGCGGCCAAGGTTTTTTCTGAACCTACTTAAGAAGTATTTCCGAAGTGGTGGATTTTTAACGAAGTTACCACATTCGGGAACAGCGCCGCCAGCGGGGAAAAGGTCTCTCAGTCGTTCAGATAGCCGGCAATTTCCTCGTCCGAGTACTCGACACCGAGGCCGAGCACGAGGCGATTGACGAAATTGAAATACGCCGCGATGAGCGTCAGGTCAAGGATGTCGCGGTCGCTCAGGCCTACGGCCCTGAGTTCGCCGAGATCGGACTCGGTCATGGCTTCGGGCGCGGACGTCAGTTTTTCCGCATGGCGAACGATATTGGACAAGCGCGGCTCGAGTGTCTCCAGGCCGTCTGCGGTCATCAGCATGCTCAGCGTTTCCTCGTCCTTGATGAAGCGCCGCAAAGCCTCGGTATGATGATTGACGCAGTATGCACAGTCGTTTTCGGCGGAGACGACGACCCCGATCGCCTCGCGTTCCGCTCGGCTCAGGCCGGACCTGCCGAACATCAGCGTCATGTACAGGTCCAGGTGGCCGGACATCGCCTCGGGACTGAGGCTGTGAACCTTGAGGATGTTGGAGACCTTGCCGCGCTTCTCGACTAATTCCTGGTAAATTTCCGCCAGGCGGCCATCGGCTTCGCTGATTTCGATTTCGTCAATCCAGGACATCGTTGCTCGCTATGGCGCCAGTGCGCGCTTCGAAGCGCCCGACGTTACCATCCACCCTGGCAAAAGAAAATGATGCTGTCAGCCATGCTCGCCAGGTCAGTCTCCCCCGAGCCAGTCGCGCGGTCTCAGGTAGTCGGTGTAGAGCAACTCTTCGGGCGACCCGGGCTCTGGCCGCCAGTCGTATTCGTAACGTACCAGGGGCGGCAGGGACATCAGGATAGACTCCGTGCGTCCGCCGGACTGCAGCCCGAACAAGGTGCCGCGGTCGTATATAAGGTTGAATTCAACATATCTTCCGCGCCGGTATAGCTGAAAATGCCGCTGTCTTTCTCCGAATCGATGCTTGCGGCGCTTCGTTACGATAGGCGCATAAGCCTTCATGAAGCTGTCGCCTACTGAACGCACGAACTCGAAACTCCTGTCGAAACCCATGTCGTTGAAGTCATCGAAGAACAGGCCGCCGACGCCGCGTGTTTCATTGCGGTGCTTGAGGAAGAAGTACTCGTCGCACCACTGCTTGTACTTCGGGTAACGATCTTCTCCAAACGGGTCACAGGCGTGCTTTGCGGCCGCATGCCACGCAACGATGTCTTCGTGAAACGGGTAGTACGGCGTCAGGTCAAAGCCGCCACCAAACCACCAGACGGGATCGCTGTCTTCCCTTCCCGCCGTGAAATACCGCAGGTTCGCATGCGTCGTCGGTATATAGGGATTCTCGGGATGCAATACGAGCGATACGCCCATCGCCTGGAAACCCTGTCCGGCCAGATCGGGCCGCGACTTCGTGGCCGATGGCGGCAATTGCTCTCCGAACACGTGCGAGAAGTTAACCCCGGCTTGCTCGAAAACGCCTCCGCGCTTCAGCACACGGCTTTCTCCACCACCACCACCCGGCCGATCCCAGGCGTCTCGGTGAAATGTCTCTTTACCATCCAGCAGCTCCAGCTCCGAGACGACCCGGTCCTGCAGCGACCGCAAATAGTCTTTGACGTGGTTGATGTCGCTCATGATCGTCCCGGCCTCAAAATCCGCCCCGTTTCGAGTTCCCTGATTTCCGACGGCCCGCTGGCGGGCCCGCACTCACCCGGGACGACATAGTCTACAAGATGCCCAAAGCTGCGACGCAGGACAAAGGCGTTTCGGGCGACGGGCCTGCCGGCAACGTTCGCGCTCGTCGACACGATCGGCATGTCTACGGCTTCGCAAATCGCAGCCGCGATCGGATTCGTCGTGATCCGGATAGCCAGGCCCGGATTGTCGCCGGTGACGATCGCCGGCACCCGCGCCGCGGGTTTGACTATCCAGGTGACCGGCTTTCCCGGGTCCGGATCCGGCAGTACACCTTGAACTGAAAGGTCGATCCAGTCGTCGAACTGTTCGGGATACGCTGCGATCAGTATGAGCCCCTTTCGCGGGCTGCGCTGCTTTATCGCCAGGATTCTTTCGACCGCGTCAATATCGTCGGGCAGGCAGCCGAGACCGAATACGCCCTCGGTCGGGTACGCGATGACGCCGCCGTCCAGCAGTACGTCGGAAGCTAGCGTGGCAGCCATCATCGCAATGCGGTCCCGCCAATCAGTCCGGCTTCTTTTTTGCAGCCTTTTTCGCGGCCTTCTTCTTGGTCTTCTTCTTTGCCGGCTTTTTCTTTGCGGCCGCTTTTTTCGGGGCTGCCTCGCTCGATGCTTTCTTCTTCGCTTTTTTCTTACCGCGCCGGCCGCGCTCCGGGGCTGCTGCCAACAGTTCCTGGCACTCTTCGAGCGTCAGCGACTTCGGCTCGCGATCCTTCGGCACGCGCGCGTTCTTCTTCTTGTTCGTGATGTATGGGCCATAGCGGCCGTTCAGGACCTGGATGCCCTCTTCTTCGAAGTCCTGGATGATGCGGTTCGCATCTTCGATCTTCTTGAGTTCGATGAGTTCGAGTGCGCGCGGCAATTCGATGGTGTAGGGATCGTCTTCACCGCGGATCGACACGTACTTGTCACCATACCGTACGTACGGTCCGAAACGGCCGACACTGGCCGAGACCGGCAGGCCGTCCGCTGTTTCGCCCAGTTGCCGGGGAAGCTTGAACAGTTCCATCGCCTCTTCGAAGGTAATGTCGTTCATCTTCTGCCCCGGCCGCAGACCTGCGAACTTCGGCTTCTCCTCGTCGTCCTTCGTGCCGATTTGAACGAACGGCCCGTAACGGCCCATCCGAACCGTAACGGGTTTACCGGTCTTCGGGTCGGTTCCGAGTTCACGTGCCTGCGCAACCTGCTCGCGCGTGACTGATGACTCCTTCTCCTGGCACAACTCGTGGAAGGGACGCCAGAAGTTGTCGAGCAACGGCACCCAGTCCTTCTCGCCCAGCGACACTGCATCGAGATCATCCTCGAGACGCGCCGTGAAATCGTAGTCGACGTACTGCGTGAAATGGTCGGTCAGGAAACCGTTCACGATCCGGCCGATGTCGGTCGGCAGAAAACGCTTGCCGTCCATTTCGACGTACTCGCGGTTCTTTAGCGTCGCGATAATACTCGCGTAGGTCGACGGACGGCCGATACCGTATTCCTCGAGCGCCTTGACGAGGCTTGCTTCCGTGTAGCGCGGCGGCGGTTCAGTGAAATGCTGTTCCGGACGGAGCTCATCGAGGTCAACGACGTCGCCTTCTTCGATCTCCGGCAGCAGGCGGTCGCCCTCATCATCCTTGGCGTCATCCTTTCCTTCCTGGTACACGGCGATGAAGCCGGGCTCGACGAGAACGGATCCGTTAGCTCGGAATACGTGACCGGCGTCTTCCGGGCCCGCGGCGAAATCGATCGCAACCGTATCGAATACGGCGGGGACCATCTGGCAGGCCATCGTTCGTTTCCAGATCAGCGAGTAAAGCCTGAACTGGTCGTCCTCGAGCGCCCCCTTGAGGTCGTCGGGATGGCGCGCGACTGAGGTCGGCCGTACGGCCTCGTGCGCTTCCTGCGCATTCTTCGCCTTGGTCTTGAACTGGCGTGGCTCTTCGGGAACGTTTTCCTTGCCGTAGCGCTCTGCTATAACGTCGCGGATTTCATCTACCGCAATCTCGGCCAGTGTCACCGAGTCGGTGCGCATATACGTTATGAGGCCGACGTTACCTTCGCCGGGCAGCTCGATGCCCTCATAAAGCCGCTGCGCTGTGCGCATGGTGCGCTGCGTATTGAACCCGAGTTTGCGCGACGCTTCCTGCTGCAGTGTAGACGTCGTGAACGGCGCTGCCGGATTGCGGCGACGCTGTTTCTTCGTGACGCTCAGCGTCTTCAGCTTACCCTCCGCCGCCTCGAGCAGTGTCTGCTCGACCGCGCGCGCAGCCGCCTCGTTTTCGAAGCTGAACTGTTCGACCTTGTCGCCTTTGTAGGTAACGAGCCGTGACGCGAACGGTTGCTTGTTCTTGCTCAGATCGGCTTCGATACTCCAGTACTCGCGAGCCTTGAAAGCTTCGATCTGGAGTTCGCGCTCAACGATCATTCGCAGCGCGGGGCTTTGCACCCGGCCGGCGGAGAGCTTCGGGCCTACCTTCCTCCATAAGAGGGGCGACAGGTTGAACCCGAAAAGATAGTCGAGCGCGCGACGAGCCTGTTGCGCGCCGACCAGGTCGCCGGAAATGTCGCGCGGGTGTTCGACGGCTTCCTGGACGGCGTTCTTCGTGATCTCGTAAAAGACGACGCGATGTACGGACTTGCCGTTCAGCGCATCCTTCTCTTTCAGCAGCTCGATCAGGTGCCAGGAGATGGCCTCGCCTTCGCGGTCCGGGTCGGTCGCGAGATAGAGGGCGCTGGCTTTCTTCAGTGCGCGAACGATCGCGTTAACGTGTTTCTCGCTGCGCTCGATGATCTGGTACTTCATTGCGAACTTATTGTTCGGGTCGACGGCCCCCTCTTTGGGAACGAGGTCGCGCACGTGGCCATAAGACGCCATCACCTCGAAATCCTTCCCGAGGTATTTGCTGATGGTTTTCGCCTTTGCGGGCGATTCGACAATGACAAGATTCTTGGGCATACAATAAAAAACCGCGGTGAATGCCGCGGTTGAATTACATGCTTCGTCGCAGCGTGTCAAGAAATGGCAATCCCGACATGCTGATAACCGGGTTCACTTCGGGCTAGTGGACGGCCCCTGTGTTCTCCTCGAAAACGAGGTCTTCCATGCGCGCATACGCCAACTCCTGACCGGGCTGGCTGAACAAGACCATCAATACGACCCACTTGATCTGCTCGACGTCGATATCCGGCGCATCCAGCGCCAGTAGCCTGTCTACGAGGATTTCGCGCTGGACGGGCGACAGGATGCCGATCTGCTCCAGGTACGAAATATAGCCGCGACAGCAAACGTCCAGGCGCTCCTGTTCCATACTGTTGTAGACGCGCGTGCCGCGTGCCGTCTGGGCATTGAAGACCAGGTCTTGCTGGTCCTCGGACAGGCATTCCAGCCAGTCGAGTGCGCGATCGATTTCCGCATCGCCGAAGCCGGCGTTCGCCAGTTCGCCGCGAAGCTCGCTCTGATCCGGTTCCGGTTCTTCATCGGTGTCGACGTATGTTTCGAACAGGTACATCAATACGTCGAGTACATTTTCTTTCATGCCTGGAGCGGCTCCCTTGGTGGCTGGCGTTTGACTAAATATCTAGCTCAGTATCGAGTAGCGCCCCCCGGACAGCTTCTCGATCTTTCCTTCTAGCTCCAGGATCAGAAGCATGGAGGAAACCTGATCGATCGTCAATCCGGAACGCCCGACCAATTCGTCAGGCCTCACCGGGTCATGACCAATCGCTTCGAGCAGTTTTACATACTCCTCGTCTGGTTCCTCCCGCCCGGCCGGCGATCGACCGGACGATGTGGATTCATCAATTGTCTGCAGCAGGTGTCCCGCCAGCGGTGCAAGTTCGGCCACGATATCGTCCGCCGCCTCCACGAGTTTCGCGCCCTGGCGAATGAGCTGGTGGCAGCCGCGAGACAGCGGGTTATGGATTGAACCCGGGATCGCAAAGACTTCCCGCCCCTGTTCCGCAGCCAGACGCGCGGTAATGAGGGAGCCGCTGCGCCGCGCGGCCTCGACGACCAGTGTGCCCAGGCTGAGACCGCTGATCAGCCGGTTCCGCTGCGGGAAAAGCGCCCGGCCGGGTGCGGTGCCAAGCGGGAATTCACTGACCAGGGCGCCGTGCCGGGCGATCTCCCGGGCGAGTTCACGATTGGCGGCCGGGTAAACGCGGTCGATGCCGTGACCGAGAAAGGCGACCGTCGGGGCCCCCGCCGCCAACGCGCCACGGTGCGCGGCGGCGTCAATGCCCTGGGCGAGACCGCTCACGATGCAGAATCCCGTCGCGCCGAGATGCCGTGCGAACTCGAAGGCATTCCGCGCGCCGCCGGACGTCGGGTTGCGGCTGCCGACAATCGCGAGGGCCGGCAGGTGCAACAATTCCGGATTGCCGTTGATATGGAGTTGTGCAGGCGGGCCGGCTATGCCCGCAAGAAGGTCGGGATAGGCATCATCTCCGACCCTGACCAGGTGGTGGTTCTCGTGCTGTAACCACTCGTTGTCGTCCACCGCGGATCCCGGATCAAGCGCTTGAGTCACTCAATAATACCGCGGCGGCGTCGTGATGCGGCACGATTATTCTTTGTGCTACACGCAAAAAAAACGGCGCCCGCAGGCGCCGTCTTCATGAACGTAAGGTGTCGCGATCAGGTGGGATTGCGCACGGTGTCGTGAATGTGAATCGCCTGCGTGGCTTCCATTACGAGCCCGTAGCCGATGCGGTCATATACCTTGAACACCATCAGCGTGCCGGCCTCTTCGTCGGGCAAACGCACTTTGCCGCCGCCGAAACGATCCTTCACGGTTTCACCGGTCTGGAACACGGTCAGCACGTCACCGACCGAAAGACCGTCCCTGGTGCCGCGATTCAAAACGACAACCTGGTACTGGCCAATCTGGGTTACTCCGCCTACGACCGAGATGATGCGGCCGTCGATCGAACTGCTCGGCGAACGCGGATAGAAGTTGAGCGGGATATCGACCGACTCCGGAATGAACCGGTCGCCGGGAACCGCTTCCTGGCTAGTGTCCGTCAATGCGACCGTTGCCGGGTCACCGGTGCGGCGAAGGGTGCCCTCGCCGATAAACTTGCCCTGGTAGCCGATCAGCTTGTTGTCGTCAGGATCGACGAGGGGGCCGCCCACTTCCACGACGTTATAGCGCGAGCCGAGTTGGGCGTCATTGAGTCCGCGAACGTAGACGACGTTGCCGGCCGCCGCCATGAGGTGGTCGCCGCGGGTTTCCAGCAAGTACGGCAGGCGGTCCGACTCGCGTTTCTCCAGTACTGCGCCGCTCGAAAGGAACGCGGACACGGATTCGTAAGGGATGCTGGTTACCGCCTGGGAAATCGGCGACATGCGCGCCTGCGGAGAAAGGCGATAAGTCGAAGCACGCACGTTGGTTATGCGCGGCTGGCCGTCGATATAGACGAGCCCGAGAACGTCACCCGGGTAAATAAGGTGCGGGTTCTCGATTTCGGGATTGATGTGCCAGATCTCGGGCCAGAACCACGGATCCTTCAGAAATGTTGCGGCGATATCCCACAGCGTATCGCCGACCTGTACTACGTATTCATTCGGGTGGTTGTCTGCGAGCGGTACCGGTTCGCTAACGCGCTGCACGACCGGGCTGCTGTATTCGGGAACCGACGACTCCGCAGAGCTGTCATAGCTCGGAGGCGGTGAACTCGCCGGTGTCGGAATCGCGGCGTCGTCATCATCATCTGCGAACGGGTTCAATGAGCAACCGGCCAGGGTGGCGGCCAGCGCAACAGCGGCGAACCGAATGAGGGTGTTCAGGCTTTGTGTGCGGGGGACCATAGTTCGCGGGTGCTCCATATTTGCGGTTTAAAACCGGGCCTGTCGCGGCATTGCTATAATATGTCGTTCCGGCATTGCCACGGCTGCCAATTACGTCACATTTCCGGCCCAAAAAGCGCTCGGAGACGCCTCGTGATTGGCCGCATTTTCTGAAACTTATTCAATTAAGTCAAACGTTTAGAGAATTTTTATAGATTTTTACGCGAGATCGGGGTGAAATAGTTATGTCCTGAACGGGTCATATTGGACGGTCTCACCCGGAAATTGCTGCAGGCGAATTATGGCAAAACTGACGATTCTGGAATTTCCCGACCCGCGATTGCGCAAGAAGGCGGTGCCGGTCGACAACGTCGATGACGAGTTGCGAGCGCTGATCGACGACATGTTCGAAACCATGTATGCCGCGCCGGGCATCGGTCTTGCGGCGACACAGGTCGATGTGCACCGGCGGCTGCTCGTGGCAGACGTGTCGGCCGACAAGGACGACCCCCACGTCTTCGTCAACCCCGAGATCCTCGAAAAGGACGGCGTGACCGTCACGGAAGAGGGCTGCCTGTCGGTCCCCGGATACTTCGAGGAGGTCAAACGTGCGGAACACATTCGTGTGCGCTACCTCGACCGCGCAGGCCATGAATGCGAGGGCGAGTTCGAGGGCCTGCTCGCCGTGTGCGTGCAGCACGAGATCGACCACCTCGACGGCAGGCTTTTCGTCGATTACCTCTCCGAGGCAAAGCGATCACGGATTCGCAAGAAACTCGAGAAAGAACGGCGTCAGCAGGCCGCGGTGGTCGCGTGACCGACGTCCGCCGATAGCCGAAGTCCCGTCATGACCGATGCGCGAGTGCTGTTTGCCGGCACGCCGGAATTTGCGCTCGCGTCGCTGCAGGCGCTGACGAATTCGGCAATTACGCCCCTTGCGGTACTGACGCAGCCGGACCGTCCGGCAGGCCGAGGCAAGCACCTTACTGCAAGCCCGGTCAAACGGTTCGCACGGGACCAGGGGATCGAGGTGTTGCAGCCGGAGACCCTCAAGGATCCGCGCGCCGTCGCGCAAATTGCGGCATTCGAACCGGACATTCTCGTCGTGGCGGCATACGGCCTGATTCTTCCGCAGAGCGTTCTCGATATCCCGGCAAGAGGCTGCCTCAATGTGCATGCTTCGCTCTTGCCGCGCTGGCGCGGCGCCGCACCCATCCAGGCGGCGATACTCGCAGGCGACGCAGAGACCGGCATCAGCCTGATGGCCATGACCGCCGGACTCGACTGCGGGCCGGTCTACGTCGAGGAAGCGATCGCCATCGGCGAGGAAGAGACGGCCGGCGAATTGCACGACCGTCTGGCAACCGTGGGCAGCGAATTGCTCGTCCGGCATTTCGAGGCGATCGTAAGCGGTGTCCTGGACGCGTCGGAGCAGGACGATTCGCGGGCGACCTACGCGGGAAAGATCAGCAAGCAGGATGCGCGGCTGGACTGGCAGCGGCGGGCAACGGAACTGCATCGCCAGGTTCGCGCTTACAATCCGGTGCCGGGTGCCTTCTTTCTGTTCGACGATATGCCGGTCAAGTGCTGGCGCGCGAGGGTCGTTGGCGGCGCTACCGGTTCGCCGGGTGAAGTCCTGTCTGCAGGCCGCGACGGCATCGTAGTCGCCTGCGGCCAGGACGCGTTGCGCCTGGACAGCCTGCAGCGACCTGGTAAGCGTCCGGTAACCGGCGGCGAGTTCGCCGGCAGCGTGACGATGACCGGCCGGCGGCTGGGCTGACCGGCATGTCCCGCGACCGACAGGGTGCGCGGCTGCGGGCCACGGCAGCGGAGGTGGTCGATGCCGTCGTTACGTCGGGTAGATCACTCGATGCAGCCCTCTCGGCCCATGAGTCCAGGGTGGCGAACGAAGACCGTGCGTTGCTGCGGCTGCTCTGCTACGGAACCTTGCGACGGCACTGGCGCCTGCAGTCCTGGATCTCGCAGCTCCTGGATCAGCCGCTGAAACGAAAGGACAGCGTGATCAATGCACTGCTCGCGATCGGACTTTATCAGCTGTCGGACACCCGCATTCCCGATCATGCCGCGGTGTCGCAAACTGTCGAGGCGTCGCGACTGCTGCGCCGGCCGAAGCTCGCAGGCCTTCTGAACGCCGTGATGCGGCGCTTCCTGCGCGAGAACGTGGCTGCCGTCGTGTCCCGTGATCCCGAGGCAGTCTACGATCATCCACAATGGCTGATCGACGCGATAGCGAGCGACTGGCCCCGCCACAGTGAGGCGATCCTGGCGGCGAACAATGCACGTGCGCCCATGTGGCTGCGGGTGGACACGTCCCGGGTGACGGCCGAGGAATACCTGCAGCGACTGCAGGAGACCGGGCTCGCGGCAGAGCGGTTCGATGTGCTCGAAGGGGCGGTGAAGCTCGCAGAGCCGGTTTCCGTAGACACGTTGCCCGGTTTTTCCGACGGCCTCGTTTCGGTCCAGGATGCGGCGGCGCAGCTGGCCGCGCCCTGGTTGCTGAAGGGAGGGGGCCGGCGCGTCCTCGATGCCTGTGCCGCGCCCGGCGGAAAAAGCGGGCATCTGCTGGAACTCGGGGGTGCGGAAATCGATCTGATCTGTCTGGACAGTGACGCAAAGCGGCTGAAAGCCGTCGAGGACAACTTCGCGCGGCTGCGCAGGTCCGCGACGCTCGTGAGCGCCGATGCATCAACGCCACAGACCTGGTGGGATGGCGCGGCCTTCGATGCCATCCTTTTGGATGCGCCTTGTTCGGCGACCGGCGTCATACGCCGCCACCCGGACATCAAGTTACTGCGCCGGCCGTCGGACATTCGGTCGCTCGCAAACCTTCAGCGTAGCCTGCTCGAGAGTCTATGGCCGCTGCTGGCGCCCGGCGGGCGACTGCTGTACGTGACATGCTCGGTACTTGCTGCCGAGAATGACGAGATCGTGGGTCCGTTTATCGAGGCAACGGCGGACGCGTGCGAGGACGATGCGTTGCAAAATAACAACATCCGCGATGTAATGCAGCGCACGGCGTGCGGGTTCCAGGTTCTGCCGGGCACTGCGGAGATGGACGGTTTCTATTACGCCTGCCTCGAGAAGGCTGGCTGAGTACAAATGTCGATAAGAAAAGACCAGGGCTTGAGCATGATGATACGCGGCGCAATGATCGCCGTCGTCGTCGTATTGTTCGGCAGCGCGTCCCTGGCGCAGGACCCGGTGGAACGTGCCGGGTATTTCGAGGTTCGCTCGGCCTCGACCGAACTCGTCGGCGGCGTGCACATGCTCGATGCGCGGCTGCAGCTGGTGCTCTCAAGCGAAGCGCTGAACGCGCTCAACAGCGGTGTTCCGCTCACGATCGAAATGCAGATGCAAGTCATCCGGTCGCGACGCTTCTATCTCGACGCGCTCGATGCAGAACTCGCTTTCCGGTTTGAACTGGAGTACCGGCCGATCAGTCAGCGCTACATCGTCCGCAACCTGAACACCGGCAACCAGGACTCGTTTGCGACGTTGTATTCGGCGCTCAACAATCTCGGCCGTATCCAGCGATTACCCGTAATCGATGAATCCCTTCTTATCCCCGACCGTGCGTACCGGGTAAGGCTCCGTGCCCTCTTGGCCACTGAGCAATATTCGGCACCCCTGCGGTTACTTTTCTTCTGGCGCGACGAGTGGCAGCTCAAGAGCGAATGGTACGAATGGAAGCTCGAACGATAAAGCGAGCCTTCGTCGGCTTGCTCGCGGCGGCTGGCGTCTTGCTGACGCTGGTCGCGATGTTCCTGCTCAGCATTACCGCGCAGAACTCTGACGATTTCGACCGGCTTCACAACGTACTGATCACGGTCAATATCGCCGGCGCGATTCTGCTGTTCGTGCTCCTTATTGGCAACCTGATTCGCCTGCTGCGCGACTACCGCGAAAACGTGCCGGGCGCGCGGCTCAAAGCGCGTATGGTCGGCATGTTCGTCGGTCTCGCGGTGCTGCCGCTCATCGTCGTTTACTATTTCGCGGTTCAGTACATCAATCGTGGTATCGACTCCTGGTTCGACGTCGAAATAGAGGAAGGGCTCGGCAACGCCATCGAGATCGTTCGCGCCGTCCTCGACGTCCAGCAACGGGAAAACCTTCTTGCGACGCGGCAGATCGCACGGCGGTTGGCCACGGTTAGCGAGCGCCAGTTCGTCTTCGAGCTCAGCAAGTTGCGCCGTGAATCAGGCGCAAGCGAGATGACGTTGTTCGGCAATAACGCGCAGATTCTGGCCACCAGTTCAGACAGGTCTTCGGTATCTTTGCCGAGACCGCCGATCGACGTTATGGAGATGCTGACGCTGGAGAGGCCCAATCACGTCAGCGTCGAGGACACGAAAGACGATCGCTACGAAATTCGCACAGCAGTATTGTTCACGGTGCGTGGCCGCAGCGAGCCGGTGGGCGTCCTGCAGGCAAACTTTCCCGTCACGGAGCGAATAAGCCGGATGGCCGCGAGCGTGGAGGCTTCGCAAAACGGGTACCGGCGCCTCGAGATTCTGCGCGAAGGCTTGAAAATTACGTTTACGCTGACGCTGACCGTCGTATTGATGTTGTCGTTGCTCGCAGCGATCTACGGCGCACTGGTGTTGTCCCGCCGGCTCGTCGCGCCCATCCAGGACCTCGTTGCCGGTACGCGGGCAGTCGCCGCTGGCGATTTCGATACTCGACTGCCATCGCCGTCACGGGATGAGATAGGGTTTCTCATCAATTCCTTTAACGACATGACCCAGCGCCTGGCCGCAGCGAGGCGCGAGACGCGTCTCAGTCAGGCACTCGTCGAGGCGGAACGGGCCAACCTCGAAGTTATACTCGCGCGCCTGTCGACGGGCGTCGTAGCAATCGACCCCGACCTCCGGATACGCACCGCGAACCAGGCGTCGGGTGCGATTCTCAACGTAGATCTCGAGAGCCGCGTCGGCGAGTACCTGCCCGATATTGCGCGTCAGGAACCGCTGCTCGATCAGTTCATCGATGTGGCACGCGTGCACCTCGACGCCGGTGAAACAGATTGGCGCGAGCAAATCGTTTTGCGTGGTGAGGTGGGGCGGCGCGTGCTGACCTGCGCGTGCACGGCCTTGCCGGGCGAAGGGGATCAGGCGGGCGGCTACGTGGTGGTGTTCGACGACATTACCGGCTTGCTGCAGGCGCAGCGCGACGCCGCCTGGGGCGAGGTGGCGCGGCGTTTGGCACACGAGATCAAGAATCCGTTGACGCCCATTCAGCTGTCTGCAGAGCGACTGCGCCGCAAGTATCTCGACAAGATGACCGGCGAGGAAGCGCAGATTCTCGATCGTGCGACTCACACGATCGTGCAGCAAGTGGAGGCCATGAAGGAGATGGTCAATGCCTTCAGCGATTATGCGCGCGCTCCCGATATGGATATCGACCGATTCGATCTCGACAAGCTCGTTCACGAAGTTGTCGACCTTTACCGCTCCCAGGGGGGAGCCGTGAAGATTGTCGTTACGTCGGACCCGACGATGCCTTTGCTCGAAGCAGACGAGGGGCGGGTGCGCCAGATTCTGCACAATCTGTTACGTAACGCCCTGGAGGCACTCGAGCAATCGCCGAATCCACGCATCGACGTGCATTCGAGCGCCGCCGAGTTC
>Ga0224509_10000059_pt1 | contig 26667 bp, 20 predicted proteins | sample SF_Jan12_sed_USG_5_FD_170158 | JGI IMG/M metagenome (GOLD analysis project Ga0224509, IMG submission 170158) | Sediment microbial communities from San Francisco Bay, California, United States - SF_Jan12_sed_USGS_24 | ecosystem: Environmental > Aquatic > Marine > Sediment | place: USA... | reverse complement strand
CAGCCCGCGGTATGAAGTCTGGATATTTCACACCGTTCTTCAAGATTGAGTTGATTGTATTTTTTTCCCATAACAACACCTTATACAGATGTTGCACTTCGTTTGTGAAATCAGGGAATCCATCTTCCGGCCTTCGCCGGAATGACCACGCTACCCACAAATCAACTTACATAGAAAAGGCAGCATCACGAGGATGCCGCCTTAAAAAGTGCAATCTGGAGGCCGCTCCTACACCGGTGGCGGCGGGCCGCCGGTGAACATGAAGTCGACCAAATAAACCAGGTCGGAAATGTCTATCCCTCCGAGGCCGTCGACATTACCAGCCATCTCGCTGATCGGCGGTGGACCGCCGGTAAACATGAAATCAACCAAATGTGTGAGATCGGCTATGTCGATGGCTCCGTCGCCGTTGACATCACCGCGAACTGTCGACGAGACGCCAATCGTACCGGTGGTGACCGACGGCGCGTATGTCAAGAACTCAGAGACAACTTCCAAAACCTTGGGCGAGGAAGTCGTGTCAACGGTGATGCTCGTGCCCAACGGTGCGGCTCCTGAGATCGAAAAATGCAACTGCATCACTTCTCCGTCGCCCGCCTCAAGCGGTGGGCGATTACCGCCGTCGTCGGCTTCCAACTCGTAGACGTACTTGTTGGACGATGGTATAAAGGCGACCAACTGGAACCTCTCGAAATAAGCAGTACGGCTACCCAGAGTTGCGGAGTCAAAGGTGATGAATGGAGAGTCATCAAAGGTCAGTGGAATGGTCAACTGCGATAGTTCCTGGCTGTTAACCAGATCGACCGACATTACAATCTGCGATCCGGGCGTACTCATTACCGGCGTAAAAGTCAGCGTGTCGGCCAGCAGGATAATGAAGCCTCTTTTGAGGTCTGTTATGGTGCCCATGCTATCGGTCTCGATGGCCAGGGTCACATCGTATGCGCCCGGGTCGCTGTACAGGTGTGATGGGCTTTGCGCGGTTGACGAGTCACCGTCACCGAAATCCCAGTTCCAGGACAATGGTGACACCGAAGAACTGTCGGTAAACTGAATCGTGGCCGGGGCATTGCCTATATTTATATCTGCCGCAAAGTGTGCACCCCAACTTAGAGCAGCGTCAAGGTCGATCAGACCCCAGCCATAGTTATTGTTGGGTGTTAAGGCGTTGTTTGATGTTTCCATTAGCGCCCAGCGAATCTGGCGGGCCGTATAAAGTGGCTTGGCTTCAATCAGCAAGCAAGTCGCGCCGGCTACCAATGGTGTCGAAAGCGAGGTGCCACTTTTGGTGGAGTAGGCGTTGTCCGAACTTGCCGTTGCGCATGAGGTGGCGACACCCAGAGCGCAAACTTCCGGCTTGGTCCGTCCATCGGCTGTCGGTCCCCGCGATGAAAACGAAGCCAGTGATCCACTTGAGTTAACCGCGCCGATGGTCAGGATGTCGTGAGCATCCGGTGGGGCGCTCATTGACGGCGATGATGGTCCGCTGTTGCCGGCCGAGTTGCACACCACGATGCCCATATCGGCGGCCATACTGGCCGCAATACTGGTCACGGCAGTCAAGCCGTCAAGGTCGGACTGGTTGTAGCCGGTGCCGTCGTCCCAGCCAAGATAACTTAGGGAACTGGTGACAACATCGGCGCCCAGAGAATCAACCCATTCCAGCGCACTGACCCAATTGTCTTCTTCCACCTGTGTTTCCGAGCGAACATCCTCGGTCTTGCAGAGGATGAAGTTGGAGCCGTAGGCCGGGCCGATCATCTGGCCGGGGAGATTGCCGCCGGAGGTCGACCATATATAGGTGCCGTGATTCCACTGACTCGACCAGTCGGCAGCCTCGTTGTTTACATTGCTGTCATTGAAAATGAAGTCCCACTCGGCCAGGACGTGCCCGGCGTTATAATGAGCGGTGAAGGCCTCGTGACTGGTGCGAAATCCAGTGTCAAAAATAGCCAGGGTTACGCCTGATCCGCTGAATCCCTTTTCATGCACGGGAGGGACGTTTATCTGAATCAGTTGGTTTTCAGATATGCCGTAATTGATCGCGTCGAATCCCAGAGATTGGCCGGGTGAATCCTCCAACCGGCCCGATTCAGTCGGTAACGGGGTTCGTTTGTAAGTAGCCAGCGGTTTGATCCGGGCAACAAACGGCAACAGCGCTACCGCATCCAATTGATCGGCCGGGATTTCATACGAGGCGGCATTCAGCCAGCGCGAAACTCTGCGCACTGTTCCCCCCAGTTGCTCGACACTATTCAGGTAATCCTGGGCCACCGGCAAATCGACAAATACGACCTGATCGCGGCCCACCTTGGCGCGACGCTTGAGTGCTCGCGGCTCGATGGTCAGCGTCGATGCCTTCGAAGCAAACTCGGCCTCGGTGAAGACCGATTTGTCGGTGAAGAACACCCACACCTTCACCACGTCACCATCGCGTTCAATCAAGGCTCTTTTGACCGTAGGTGTCAAAGGTATGTCGGATTTGGAGATTACCAGGGGAGCGGGCAGCAGGCTGCTCGGCAGCTCCGAAGCCTGAGCCATTCCCAGGCAGAAGAAGCAGACAAAGATGACAGCGCAAAGGGTGGACCGTCGCAACAAACTCGTTTCGGGCGTCAGCATAGAGATCTTTTCCTTAATTCAATGAATAAGAAGGCTTTTTCATATATCGTAAGACCTGCGGTCAAATCCAAGTTAGGCCGATTCAGGTTTTTGTCAACAGCAAATTGCGTGTGCCCCATTGGTATGGGACATTTCCTACAGGTTCTAAGGTTTGAACCTCCCGTATTGTTCCCGAATCAGCCGATTGCGCAGGATTTGCTTCGGGTCAAACGGTTGGCCATCAGCAACATCACGGGGTAGCGTCGGCTGTGTACAATTCTCGCAAATTCGGGCATGAGTTGTGCTCAATCCAGCTTGAATAAATGAGTCCCTATGGCTGAGAAGTTGATAACTCCTTAAGGCCAGACCGGGCGACGACACGGATACCTTAACAGATCAGGTGACAATATGACATCGAAATTGAAATCAACGACCGGCGTGACAATGGTAGAGCTACTTGCTTTGGCTGTGATTGTCGGAATCATTGCCTCAATGTCGGTACCACGTTTTCAGCGAGCATACGAGCGGCTGCAATTCCGATCAGCCAATCGTGACATTGTCTCGACCCTCAGGCTGGCCCGCTCCATGTCCATAGCGGATAAACTCCAATATGGCGTCTATTTCGATTTTTACGATCGGACTATGACCCTCTTTCAGGATATCAATAATCCCGATACCTACACCTTCGAGTCGAACGACCGTGTCGTCCGGGTGGATACTCTGGAAGAACATGTCGAGTATGTTTTCACCGACCTGGCCAGCAACACCATCACTTTTGGTCCCAACGGCTCAGCCGGGTTTACCGGCGGGGGCAACATTCTGACCATTGGATTGGTTGAAGAGTATTATTATGAGACCTTCCACAATGTACTCAGATCAACCGGTCGAGTCAGGTCGTATGATAACTGGGAACTATGGGCCCAACAGCATGCCGAAGGTGCTTAAAGGTCCTTTTTGAATAGATAGAGTCCCTGGCGCTGCCGCGGCGCCGGCTGCTACTCATCCTCCCAAAGCCCCTCTCTTTGCGACAGGGGCTTTGTTGTATGGTCTTGCATATCAACGTCTTAGGTTGTCACTCTAAAGTGTGGGGCAGTGTCAGCCGATAATATAGCGGGCGGTCCGTATGGAACTGCCGGCCAGGATTAGCGGCTTTTCCGGAACTGTTTTTTGGATAAGACCTTAATCTGAAGCGATGATGTGACGATAGATTAACAATGAAGCAAGAGTTGCGAAACTTTTAGATAAAGAGTGACCAATGGGTTTTTCTCGCTCAGCCAAGAGCACAGTCGGTCTGGACATCGGCGCCAACTCGGTCAAACTGGTCAAACTGGATCATACCAAGACGGGTCATTCGGTCGCGGCAATCGGCATCAGGGAACTGCCGCCGGAAGCCATCGTGGCCGACGAAATCCGTGATCGCGAGGCTGTGATTTTCAATATCCAGTCGCTGATCGATCAGACCGATCCCAAGATCAAGGACGTAGTGGTGTCAATCTCCGGCCACGGTGTCATCACCGACCGCTTCACCATCGACAAAAAGTCTGGCACAGAAGCGGAGCAGGCCATCCTGTTTGAAACCGAACAGCGTGCGCCGTTTGATGTCGACGATGTTTCGCTCAGCTATCACATCATCAACGTTGATGACGACGTCAACAAGATGGACGTTCTGCTGGTCGCCGCTCGCAAAGAGTATTTGCAGGTCTATTTGCAGTTGATCGAAGACTGCGGTCTCAGACCGGTCATTGTTGATGATGACGCTCTGGCCATTTTCAATGCCTACGAATACAATTACGAGATCGATCCTTCCCGGATCACGGCGCTATTGAATGTCGGGCACGACGTGACCAATATCACCTACGTTGTCGACGGCATTTACCACTCGACCCGGGACGTATCCTCCGGGACGCGTGAAATCTACAACGCCATCCAGAAAGAATTCCGTCTCAATCCGGAACTCACGGCCAAAGCCATAAAAGGTGAGATGGCCGAGTCGATCGATCAGGACATGCTCAAGGCCACTATCATCTCGGCCGCCGACGATCTGATCTCCGGTGTCGAGCTGGCCTTTTCATACTTCAAGTCACAGTCCAAACTGGAGACTGTCGACTGGATCGTACTCTGTGGCGGTGGTGCTCTGATTCCCTACATGGCTGAGTTCCTGCAGTCCAGATTGTCGACGCCTTTGGAGATTGCCAATCCCCTGCGCAATATCGACTATGATCCGGAACTGTTCCAGTATCTCCAGCCGGAAAAAATAGCGCCTCTGTTGACCGTGCCGATCGGCTTGGCCATGAGGATGGTAAGGTAGGATCTTATGATAGAAATAAACTTACTTCCCAAGGAATATCGCAAGCGGTCGTTTGACTTTTCCCTCGGCAAGGCCGGTCTCTACGTTATCGGCGGTGCTGTGGGGGTGGTGTGTATGCTCTTCGCAATCACCTTCCTCCAGAAAGCTCAGATAACCGAGCTTGATACCAACATTGCCAGGGCCAAGCGACGTGCCGCCATGCTGCAAAAAGACATTCAGCTGGTCGAGGGCCTTGAAACCGTCAAGGCCAAAATCACGCAACGCATGAGCGCGGTCGAGCGGCTCGATAGTCATCGAAACGTGTGGGTGCAGATACTTGAAGAGATGGCCAGGGACGTTCCGGAATTCGTCTGGTTGGTCAAATTCTCTCAGGATGAACTGCCCGCTAGGGCCGCCGATGACACCACTACCGCTGCTCCAACCGTGCAGGTGGTGAGACCGGCCCGGCTTGAGGGTTACAGTTTCACCCTTAATGCCCTGGCTGCATTCATGATCAACATCATGCGTTCCGATTACTTCGCAGAAGTGGAACTGGTTTCCACCAACGAAGTCAAATTTGACAAATATACCGCGTTCAACTTCGTGCTGTCGTGTGACGTGCACCTGCTTGCCGATGAAGAGTCGCGCAAGTCGGTTGCTCAGGCCGACGTGGCGAAGAAAAAGAAGACCACCAGCCACAAAAGTCTAAATTAGGGACGGATCGTTATGGATTTCAAGGACGCCAAAACTCAGAAGATTGCGCTGGGAATCATGGCCTTCTTTGTGGTTGTCTACTTCTGGCATTCTCGGCTTTACACCAAGTACGACCAGCAGATCGCCACCCAGACTCAGGAATTCGAGAGGATCACTTCCGAATTGAGAGCCGTTGAGATTAAGGCCAAATCGCTCGAAGCGCTCAAGGTTGAGTATACCGATCTTCTGAATCGATATGACGAAATCGAAGCGCTGCTGCCCGAAGTGAAACAGATTCCTTCATTCCTGGTGCAGTTACACACCGCATCGTCATTAACCGGCACAAAGATTACCAGCATTCAGCCATTGGATATAGGTAGTGAAGAGTTCTATAATGTAGCATCATTCGAGATCAGCATGACCGGGGCCTACCACGACATTGGGTCGTTCGTGAGCTATGTGGCCAATTTCCCCTTCATTGCCAATATCGATAACCTCCAACTTACCGCCTTAGAGGTGGCCATTTCGTCGGCCGCCGCTGCCGAGGCAAAGTCGGGGGAAAAGAAAAACGAAACCGTGTCCGCCGTCTTCTCTCTTTCTACCTACTTCGTGAAAGACGGTGAACGGCTCACAGAGCTTACGATATAGGAGGTGATGACCAGATGAGAAAAGCAATCTGCCTATTGGCCGCCTTCGTTCTTCTGGCCACCTCAGTTGCGGCTACATCGTCGCAAGTGACAAACATCAACTTGAGCCATCAGAACGGCTACACCTCGGCTCGCATTGATGTCGACGGCACCGTTCGGTTCAGCCACCAGACTGAAGTGGCCAAGGACGGCAAACCGTTCCGAGTCATTGTCGATATCCTGAAAGCCACCCATCATCTGGGCGCCAAGAAATTCATGGCTCTGCCCAAATGTGGTGTTCAGGCCATTCGCACCAGCCAGTACGCCGCCAAACCGGAAGCTGTCGTGCGCGTCGTTTTCGACATGGCTCAAGAAGCGTCCTACCGAGTAGAGAGCAATCAACATTCGGTGACAGTCGTTTTCCCGGACAAAGGTGGACCAAAGTTTGCCGACTGGTCGACCTCCGCCGTTGTCGCAGCCATGACCAAGAGTGCCCCAAGAACAGTAGTGGCCACAAAGGATGCTGCCGTCCCGACGGCGAAAACGTCCCAGCCCGCGGCTCCTGGCAAGAAGAGCCCGGCTGAGGTGAATTCGGCCATTGACAAAGATCGCCTGGCCAGCCTGGCCTCCAAGGACCAGCCTCAATCGGCGAAAGCCAAACCGTCCAAGCCCAACGCTGAGAATCCCGCGCCACCGAAGGTTACCAAGCCGGACGATGGAACTCCATTCCCAAGCTCTACTTACACCCCGGGTACGGGTCAATTCACCGACCAAGACAAGTGGGCCGATCTATACAAGAAACCGGCGACGCCGATCAAGAAAACCAAGTCCGCCGATCAGCCAACTAAGTCGGTGAAACCACCGGTCTCAAAGCCGAAGCCTGCAACCGCTAAGGCGCCCAAAGCCGAAGCTCCGACGAAAACAGCCTCGACAACACCGGCTGCAACCGGTGACAAGAAGGTTGCTTCAAAGCCGAAAGCCGAGTCTAAACAGCAGGTCACTAAGAAGGTGACGAAGCCGCCGGTCAAAGCTCAGACTAAAACGGTGGCCAAGGTCGACCGTCCGCGTGATAAGTCCGAAGGTAACGTCAAGCCCGCGGCCAAGTCGGAAAACACCATGAAGGCGGCCGGCAAATCAGACTCCAAAACAGTCGCCAAGGCCGACAAAAGCAAAAAGCCAAGCGGCAAAACAAACAAGAAAACGGTAGCCAAAGCCGACCAAGCCGATAGCGACAAAAAGTCGACCTCACGGTTCCGCCGCAACCCGGCTGTGTCCAAGAAGATCAAAGGGACCATGGTGGCTGAATTCCCCAAGCGCCTGGTCGTGAAATACAAAACCAAACACTATAGAGACCCGTTCGAAACTCTGATCAACGAAGCTCAGGTATCTTCAAGCCCGATTGAACAGAGGGTGCCGAATGTTGAAGGTCTCAGGCTGGTTGGTATCCTCGAAAGCGAAGGGGGCAAAAACTCAGCCCTGCTTGAGGACGCCAACGGTTACGGATACATATTGAGGACCGGTGATCGGGTGAAAAAAGGATACGTGCTTCGTATTGAGTCCGACCGGGTCTATTTCCAGATATTCGAATACGGCTGGAGCCGCACACTGGCTCTTCATATAGAGGAATAAGAAAGGCAGGTATAACTCCATGGCCCTGAAAAAAGATTTGAAACATCGCTTGGTGCTTGCATTGGTAGCCCTTTGCATGATCGCAGCGGCGGGCATGACACAAGAAACCCCCGATGCTACCAAACCAATCGAGAACCTCCAGTTCCAATCGGCCGACATCCGCTCGGTGCTTACGTTTTTGGCCGACTATGGCGGTGTCAATGTCGTGATCGCGCCGGGTGTGGAGGGAACTGTCACCATCAAGCTGCGCGACGTCCAGTGGCGGGAAGCTATGGATATCGTGGGCCGCACCTACAGTCTGTCCGTTGTCGAAGAGGAAAGCGGCTATATCCGGATTCTCAATGCAAAGGACTACCGGACTGAAGTGACCGAGCAGGAAAAGCATCGCGTAGAACAGCTGAAAATGGTCGATCTGGACACCAAGATTGTCCAGATATCCAACTCTGTTTCCGGCGACATTACCAATGCCGTCAAGTCACTGATGTCCGACCGCGGTTCGGTCGAAAGTGATCCGCGTTCGAACTCGATCATCATCCAGGACGTGCCGGATAACATGCCGCGTCTGTTGGAATACATCGCCGAGCTGGACAAGCCGGCCTATCAGATCAAGATATCTGCGCAGCTTCTGGAAATCTTCACCAATGATTTCTCAGAGCTGGGAATCGACTGGGATGTCAACGGTACCTATTTCACCGAGTCCGGTCGGGAGATCAGGCAGTCCGGTGACATCAATGCCAATGATGTCTCCAAATCCGCCCTCCATTATCAGGTGACGGCATTCCAGCACGGCTACAACGTCACGGCGATGGTCGATGCTCTGGTGGCCAACGGCAAGGGCAAGATCATTGCGCACCCCGAGATCACCACTATCGACAATCACGAAGCCAAGATTCAGATGGGCGCCAAAGTGCCGGTGAAACAGTTCGACGAATCGGGCAACGTTGTCATCCAATTCGAGGAAGTAGGCACCATCCTGACCGTTACGCCGCACATCACCGCCGAGAACCAGATTCTCATGCATCTGAAACCGGAACGTTCCACCTTCGAGTTTGATCCCAACGGCGTGATTATCAACACCTCCAATGCTGAAACCAACGTTATCGTGGCCAACGGTCAGACAGCCGTGATCGGTGGACTGACTACTGAAGACGAAATCGAATCTGAGCACGGTGTGCCGATACTGAAAGATATCCCGATTCTGGGGATGTTGTTCAAATACCATACCAAGAACATGGAGAGCCGTGATCTGGTCATATTCGTGACGCCGACGATCGTTGAGCAAGATCTTGCCATGAGTGGTGGTTGATCGAAGGGCAGTTGCAAAGCTTGAAGGACCCGCAGTGATGCGGGTCCTGACCTATTGAGGTACCGCCGAACTGAAGGAAACTCGATTGATCGTATCGATACAGAGAATAAACAAATTCAAAACGAGATAGAATCAGGAGAAGCTATGTTCACCCATAAGAAGTGCCCCCTTGTAATTTTCGCGGCGTTCGTGGCGCTGCTTTCACTATGGTTCATCGGCGGCTGTGATTCCAAGAGCCGTATGGACGATCCGGTGTCATCCGATGTCGAAATTGCGGTCACCTCCAGCCCGGCGGCCTTAGAGCTTAATGCCACCTCGGTTGTCGAAGGCACCATGACCTCAGGCGGCACGCCCATGGTCGGTGAGACTGTGACCTTTTCGGTGCAGCCCGGCACGGCGGGGTACTTCACGCCTGAGTCGGCTGTCACCGACGCTACCGGCGCAGCGGCCAGCATCTTCACGGCCACCACCGTCGGCGCGGCTATCATCACCGCCTCGGCTGATGACTATACCGACCAAACGGCTTCGACCAGCGTAGATGTCTCAGGCAGCCAGCAATCCAGCGGTAACGTCAGTTTGTCTATAACGCCCAATCTCTTGCTGGCCAATGGCGCCGACACCGCCGTAGTGACGATTTCAGTTCGCGATGCGCTCGGCCAACCGGCGCCGGATTCAACCCTGGTGCGGATCGCGGCCGGTGAAAAATTCGTCGATGTCGACGGAAACGGATACTGGTCGGCCGGTATCGATTCGTTGGTGTTTGATGCCAATGCCAACGGCACCTGGGATGCTTTTGGCGTGATTCCCTCGACCGCCATGACTTCCGGCGGCTCGGCCTCGGTTGCTTTTATAAGCGGCAACGACGCCCAGACCGTGTACGTCAAGGGCTCGGTCAACGAAGGCGGCATTGTCGGCGAATCCGAAACATCGCTGCAACTGTCACCCGATGCCACCCCGGACTTTATCTTCTTGGCGTCCGACTCCATGAGTCTATCGGTGCGGCAGACCGGTGGTATCGAAGTGGGATTGTTGCGCGCCACCGTCTATGATGTCAACGGCAACCCGGTACCGGAAGGTCTCAATGTCAGCTTTTATATCATAGATGGCCCCGGCGGCGGCGAACATCTCGGCACGGTCGATCAGGGACCCTATGAAACCGTCACCAACAGTCAGGGTATGGCTACGGCAACGATACACTCGGGTTCCATTTCCGGAACGATCAGAATCCGCGCCACATGTGGAGGCGTGCTCTCCAACGCAACGCAGATACTGGTAACGGCCGGACCGCCGGCCTACATCGTGGTCGGTTACGAAGCCTGCAACGTGCCTTACTGGGACAACGTTGCCGAAGTTAACGGTATTGTCGCCGTTGTCTCCGATATCTATCTCAATCCGGTCAATGATTCCGAAGTTGTTTACTTCTCGGTCGACGAAGGCACCATGAAGTCGCACCAGGAACGCACGGCCAACCACGAAGGAATTGCCACCTCAAAGTGGTTCTCCGGAAACAACGTCAACACCGCCGATGGTCGTGTCTGGGTCTATGCTGAGACGGCTGGCGGTACCGTTGCCGACACCGCCATGTTCTTCAACACGCACTATCCGGATACCTTGATAGTGACCGGAGTTCCGGCTTCGATGTATGCCGATGGAGAGTCCAAGGCCTATGTCTGGATCACCGGTATCGACTTGAATCAGAACCCTGTGGTCGGCGGAACACCGTTCAATGCCGATGCAAACCTGCTTACCGCGGTCGGCGCCAGTCTCGAAAACGGTTGTTGGGGAGCATCAGCCCGGGTGGACCTCAGAACCAAAGTTCTCAAACAGGATTTCTCGGTTACCGGTGTGGATGACGACGGTATCGGAGGCGTTGATTATATTGCCTACTGGCATCCGGCCGGAGCGTTATCATCGTTCTATGTCACTCTAACCACCGGAACAGCCTACTCCGGCACTTCGAGACTGTCGGTCGGGGGATCTCCCGGACCCGGTGAGACCGCCTACCTGACCTGCCTGATCAAAGACCGGCCCGGCAACCCGTTGGCTGACCATACGATTCTATTGCCCGACGCCAGCACGGTGGAGACCAACACCTACGGTGAAGCCTACTTCACTTGGGAGGTTCCGCTCGCGCCCGGCAGTTATGTTGTCACGGTCATCGACCAGGACCCGCGTGGTAACGGCATTCAGTTGAGTGTGACTATCACCGTCGAGGAATAGTAATCACGTACACGCATTGATTATCGCACCGCCGGGGTTCACCCCCGGCGGTTTTTTTGAGCCCGCAGTGACGATTTGCAGCACCGAGAGCTAGTCGTTTTTCACTTTGCCACGGTCAACACAATCACTAAATTCAATCCATGAACGCCTCACACCGTGACAACGCACCGCCACCCAACCTCTGTTCAAGATTTGAACAGTCGTCCCAACGCCTGCCCGACCAGATCGCCTTCAAAAGCGATGGCGGCCAGGGACGGAGCTACCCTTACTCAGAGGTTGGCCGGACCGTGCGGCGGATGGCCGCCGGGCTGAAGGCAGGGAATCATATCGATGGGCAGGGCGTCGGCTTACTGTCTGAGAATCGACCGGAGTGGGGGATAGCTTACCTGTCGATTCTGGCCGCCGGGGGAACCGTCGTCCCTATAGATATAAATCTCAAGCCAACCGAGGTGGCCTACCTGCTCGGTCACGCCGCGATGCGGTCTATCTTCGTCTCCAAACGCGGCAGTCAACTCATGTCCGACACCGATGTAAGCATTGAGCATTTTGATTTCGATTCTGACGGCGCTGACAACTGGATGCGTCTGACAGCCGACGAGCCACTCAAAACCCTGCCGCCTGCTGCCGAGACAGCCGTTATCATCTACACCTCGGGTACCACCGGTACACCCAAAGCGGTGGAACTGACCCACAAGAATCTGGTGGCCAATCTGGACGGTATCGTCGAAGCCCTGGAGTTCGGACCCGGTGATGTTTTCCTCTCGGTCCTGCCGCTTCATCACACTTTTGAAGCTACCTGCGGCTTTCTGACGCCTCTCATGTCCGGTGCAACCATAGTGTATGCCCGCTCATTGAAATCCGGCCAGATTGTAGAGGACATTGCGCACAACCGGGTAACGATTTTGGTCGGGGTACCTCTGCTGTTCGAAAAGATGCATCAATCGTTCGAACGCAAACTGGCCACAGCGCCGACCATGCGCCGGTTGCTGTTTCGGTCCCTTATGTCAGTATCTGCACTCGGCTGGCGTTTGGGCGGTAAATGGGGGCGCGCTCTCTTTCGATCGGTACGTAACCGGGCCGGTCTGGGATCGGTTCGGATGTTTGTTTCCGGCGGCGCTGCTTTGTCACCGCGCATCGCCCGCTTTTTCAATCTGCTCGGATTCGACTGCATGCAAGGCTATGGCATGACCGAATGCTCACCGGTCGTGTCGGCTCACCGTCCCGATGACATAAGATTCGGCTCTGTGGGACCTCCGATCCCGAATGTTCAGGTGGCAATCGACAGCCCGGACGAGGAGGGAATCGGGGAGATTGTCGTCAAGGGGGAAAACGTCACCCCCGGTTATCGCGGATTACCCAAAGAAACGGCCGATTTGATAATCGACGGCTGGTTACACACCGGCGATCTGGGCAGGCTGCACCGCGGCCATCTGTGGATCACCGGGCGGTGCAAGAGCCTGATTGTGTCGGCTGCCGGGAAGAACATCTATCCCGAGGAGATCGAAGAGAAACTGACAACTTCACCGCACATTCTGGAGGCGGTCGTGTTTGGGCGCATTAGTGAAGGTAAGCAAAGAGAAGAAGTGATGGCGCTGATCGTCCCTGATCTCGAATGGCTGCTCGAAGCAGGGTTGATTGAGAACATAACACAACCCGATCAGCAACGTTTGCACCAGGTGGTTGCCGATGCCGTCGCTCTGGTCAACGAACAGGTGGCTGCTTACAAGAGAATCGCATCATTCGATATCCGTCTGGAAGAACTTGAGAAAACCTCCACCCGCAAGATCAAAAGATTCCTCTACAAGTAGCCCATCGTATCCTGTTTGACAACAGACATTGTTTTTCTTATGGTGGAGCAATGCAAACGATTCGCCTCCGACCAGAAAGGTATGCCCGATGAAAGCCAATTCGATCAAACTGATTTTGCTGACCCTCTTAGTCACTAGCTGCTGTCTGATGCTTGCCAACTGCGGCGACGATAAGGTCCAGGACTCCGGCGGACCACGCATTGTCGGCAATCTGAGTCAAGCCGCCACTATGCTCGATATTGTTCTCCCGGCCGACTGCGGCAATGTGTCTGACGCCGACTCACCTCTCACCGGACGGGTCAACAATGTCGACCTGAATGCGGTCAAGATCGTGATGTACTCAACCAGTGGCGTGTTTTATGGACACATCAGGGTATTTGCAGATGATGGTACGTTCTCGTTCGTGTTGCCTTGTGGGCGCCGGGTTCGCCTGGTATTAGCGGATTCAGACTGGACACCGCCCGACTCTCTTGATGACGGTCCACCCGACGTGGCAAATTCTGTTCTGGCTACCTACTGGGACATCGACCGAGTGGCCGGAGGAGTCAGCGGGTTGGTGCGGGATGCGTTCGACAATTCGCTGGTGCCGGGTGTCGAGGTTTCGTGGGTTATCTCGGGTTTCGCCGGCAGTAGCATAACCGGCGCCAACGGTTTTTTTGTCGTCGGCACTGTGGTCCCATCGGGTACTCACGGGTTTTCATTTAGCAAGACCGATTATGCCGAACTGGTTCATGATGGGGTCATCCCACCCTTGGATGATCTTGTGCGTGAAGGCGATTCCTATCCGGGTGATTACCCTTATGTAGAAAACCTGGAAGTTCGGTTGCCGCCTTTGTCGGCGAGCTTGTCGGGGCATGTTCGGCTGATTGATCCTGTCTCCACCGACACGGTCGCCGCGGCTAATGTCGAAATACAGCTACTGTTGAGCGACAGATTGGTCACGAACGTGATGAAAGATACTACCGATGCCAATGGTCTCTATAGCTTTGAACAGGTTCCGGCCGCTGATACCTTGTCAATGGTGGTACCTTCGTTTGTACTCTCGGCATATACATACGGGCCGGTCGATTCGACCCTGGAGTTGTTCCCTGGGTCGACAGTCATCGACGCACTCTTATCTGCGGGCGGTGGCGGCAGTTACCGTTTGATCTCTGAGCCCGACCGAAAGTAGACTCGACCCGTATCGGAAATCTACATTGACGATGCCGCGATATTCGTTATATTGCGGCGTCTGCAACCCTGTAGTACCAACAGCAGAGAGGATTACATGAATAAGCGAGCTATCTTAGTATTGGTCGGTCTGAGTATGTTCACCCTGACTTCGGCCGTTTTCCCCGCCTCCGTTACTCTGGATTCCGTCGACGGGCTCTATGCTACCGACACCCTTAGCACCGAAGTGCCGATAGTCTTCAACCTTCGCTGGACCAACACCGGCGTGGGCGCACCAATCAAAGGATTCACGAACGGCTTTGAACTACTTTCCACCGACGGCGCGACATGGACACCGCTCGGCGGCGACACGGCCGCAGTAGGCTTGGGCGGGTTCTATGATCTGGTGGTTTCCATCGACTCCTTCGGTGTGACCGGATCGGCGGCCGACACAATAGCCTTGGGTGCGGCGATCATGAACGGCACCGGACTGCCAAACGGGTTTGACGCCGTGACTTTCTTGATATCCACTGGGTTTGATGCCGATCAGAGCGGCAAGACCGTTTGCCTCGACTCCACCAGTTACTTCCTGCCGGTCGGCCTGTGGCTATGGGCCTACGGCACCGGCGTCGGCAATGTTATACCTGACTGGAGCGGGCCGCACTGCTACACCATCTATGATCCGGACGTGGACAACGACGGTGTCGACAACGCGACCGACAACTGTCCGGCCATCGCCAACCCGGACCAAAACGATTCCGATGGCGACCTGATTGGTGACCTCTGCGACAACTGTCCCGACGGCGCCAACGCCGATCAACTGGATACCGACAGCGACGGTCTCGGTGATATTTGTGACAACTGCCCCACCGTGGCCAACGTTGCGCAAGAGGACAGTGACGCAGACGGCGTGGGCGACTCATGCGATGTTTGCCCCGGCGGTGACGACCATCTCGATGCCGACATAGATACCGTACCCGATGCTTGCGACAACTGCCCCACAATCGCCAACAGTGACCAGACCGACAGCGACGGCGACGGCAACGGTGATCTCTGCGATGCCTGTGAAGGGTATGACGACAATGCCGACACCGATGAAGACACCGTGCCGGATGGTTGCGACAATTGTCCAACCGTGGCCAACGGCGACCAGGCTGACACCGACTTCGACGGCGTAGGTGATTCATGCGATATCTGTCAGGGGTACGACGACAGCCTCGACGGTGACTCCGATGGTGTGCCCGACGGTTGCGACAACTGTCCGACTGCTTCCAACGCAGACCAACTCGACGGAGACCATGACACAGTGGGCGATGTCTGTGACAACTGCCCGCTGGCTGCGAATATCGGGCAGGAGGATTCCGACCTGGATACGGTCGGTGATGTATGCGATAACTGTCCCAACGACGCCAACACAAATCAAGCCGACGGTGACCTGGACAGTGTGGGCGATGTCTGCGATAACTGTCCTACTGTTATCAACGAGAACCAGTCCGACACCGATAGCGATACAGTCGGCGACGTCTGCGATAATTGTCCGTCCGCAAGCAACCTGGCTCAGGAAGACGTCGACGTCGACGGCGTAGGGGATAGCTGCGATAACTGCCTGACCACAGTCAACACCGCCCAGGAAGATTTCGATGCCGACTCGGTCGGTGACTCCTGCGACAACTGTATCCAGGTGGCCAATACCGACCAGGCCGACAGTAATGGTGACGGGATCGGCGATGCTTGCTGCTGCCTGACCCGCGGTGACGTCAACCATGACAATGAACCATCACTCGACATTGGCGACTTAGTTTATCTGGTCGACTTTATGTTCACAGAAGGTCCCGAGCCGCCTTGTCTCATGGAGGCTGACATAAACGGCGACGGTGGCCCTACGATTGATATCGCTGACTTGGTCTATCTGGTCGACTACATGTTCAACGGCGGCCCCGTGCCACCTGACTGTCCATAGGCGAGTGGGCTGTTTGCCACCCTATGGCGAGGTGATAAGGCGGTTGCCCTCACCCACGGCAATGAAACGTGTCCCGTTCCAGGTGACACCCTCAAGCGTTCCCGTGCCTGATTGACCCTGACCGATCCAGGTCAACCCGTCGGACGATGAAATGATCGTCAACTCCTGGCCGACGGCAACCATCAATGATCCCGACGATGCAACCTCGTTCAGTTGCTTGAGGTCCTCAACAGGCACATCCCAGAGCTGTTCGGCCCAAGTGAGGCCATCGGGTGAGGTGAAGATGGCGCCGGTTGCACCAACGGCAACAAACATGCTGTCGATCCAGGCGACGCCGGTCAGGAATGGTTCCTCGGGTATTCGGCTGGTTGTCCAGGTTGGGGAAGATCCATCCGGAGCTGTCGCAACTATTCCGCTATCGCCGACCGCCACAAAAGTGGTCTGAGAGAAGGCTACACCACGGAAGTGCTCGCTGGTGCCCAGGTTTGGAAACCGTGTCCAGAGACCGGCGTCTTGTGATGTCAAAATTGTTCCACTGCGCCCGACCGCCACCAGGAGATTGGGCGAGAACGTGACGGCGTAAAGATGATGCACCGAGGCCGTGGCAGTATCCCAGCTTTGTCCACTATTGTTGGATGTCAAAACAGCGCCATGGTCACCCACGGCTACAAACATGGGGTTGGCCCCGGTTCGATATGTGATGCCGCGCAACACGTCATCGCCGCCGGCACGAATGAGCGACCATTCCAGACCGTCCGGCGAGGCCAGGATTGACCCGCCGGAACCGACGGCCAGACTCAGAGTGTCGGCGCCCATCCTGCTGGTTACATCGTACAAGTCGATAGTGATGCCATTCAACTGCGACACCCATTCGATGCCGTCTTCGGAAGTAAGCACCGACTGAGCAATACCCACCGCAGCGAATCGGTCAAGAGTTGGAGACCAGGCCACCGCACGCAGGTTGTCGGCCAGGCCGTGTTCACGAAGCGTCCAGACCACGCCGTCATCCGAGCTGAGGATCAGCCCATCTTGACCCACGGCCACGAACAAACCGTCAGCCGCGCCGACACCATAGAGATAGTTGCCAAGTCTTGATTCCTGTTCGATCCAGGTGTCACCGTCACTTGAGGTCAGGATAGTACCGTCCTGACCGACCACGATGTACATTTCAGCAGTTGTCGACCAGGTGATATCGTAAAGCCAGGCAATCGTTGGCGACACTGTCTCAAGTTCCCATACGTTGCCGTCGGTCGAAGTCAGGATAGTACCCAGCCCACCGACAGCAACAAACTCAGAATGCATATCCGACCAGGTAACACTGTAAAGGTCCTGCCCGGTGCCGGTGGTATCGGCCAGTTGCCAGGTGTCGCCGTCATCCGACCACAGGATCACTCCGTCCTGCCCCACGGCGACAACCAAATCCTGCGATGAGGCTACGCCGCCATACAGCCAGCCGTCGGCAATGTCCAGACTGTCCAGGGAAACCTCGGTCCAGCTAAAGCCATCAGCCGAACTGAGCATCGTTCCGTTGTTGCCCAAAGCAATGAATTCAGATGTAGTGGTGGCAACTTCAAGAAGGAACTCGTCGGTTGGGCTGTCCTGCTGGCTCCAGATCACGCCGTCAGGCGAAGTCATGATCAAACCGGCATCACCAACCGCCGCAAACATCTGGTGAGCCTCCGACCAAACGACTCCAACCAGGTAACCGGCAATGCCGGTCGATCGTAATGTCCAAACAACACCCGGCTCATTGGGGTCGGGATCGTCGGCACCATCACCATTGCCGCAAGAATTAATCACAAACAGAACGCCGGTAACCAAAACCAGAGTGCGAACGGAATTCAACAAAGACATTCAAAGCTCCTTCTTTTCGTCTTATACCGCCTTTGACCGACGGCGCACCCCGAAAACTGTACAACCTTCGCCCGGGGCGGTTGGTAATATTGACAAAAAGGCACCGGCGGGCAAGGAAAAATCCTGACGGTCGGATCGGTTCCGGCCCCAACACGGTCTTCAATAACTGTCATCACCAGCTTGACAAGCCCGACGTCACAGATTACCTAACAGCATGATGATACTTTTCTCAACGAACGCCGTTTCGGTGGAGTTCGCCCGTGGGTAATCGTCCCCGCTCACAGAAAGAACGCCGACATGGGCATGCCGACCTCGGCGCTGCTATTCAGGTCAGGTCGGAAAACGATCTGTTCGAAATAATCGACAGCTTGGAGGGTGATCCCTTGCTCTTGATCATGGACGGTGTACAGGACCCGCACAATCTTGGCGCCTGTCTGCGGAGCGCCGAGGCAGCCGGTGTTCACGCCGTGATAGTGCCGCGTGATCGTGCTGTCGGCCTGACTGATGTCGTGCGACTGGCAGCTGCGGGCGCCGCCGAACGAATACCGCTGATCCAGGTAACCAATCTGGCCCGTACAATGAAAGCGCTGAAGGATGTCGGTCTGTGGTTGGTTGGTACTGCCGACCAGGCGAAGGGTTCTCTGTTCGATGCCGACCTGGTCGGGCCATTAGGACTTGTCATGGGCGCGGAGGGGAAGGGTCTCAGGCGTCTCACTCAAGAACACTGCGACTTTCTGGTGCGAATTCCTATGCAGGGTAAGGTCGGCTGCCTTAATGTCTCGGTTGCCACCGGTGTCTGTTTGTTTGAAGCTCTCAGACAACGTAGCACGCCTGTCTCCTGTCGCGAATGACCACCCAACGATGCTCGCATGCAACAACCCACCATGGACCTATCCAACCTATCCAAGAAAGTTCTTGACAATCTAACGTTTGTAATGTAAGTTGCATGAGTAGGAACTGGGGGTCCCAGCCTCTCATACCAACACCGCTATTTGTAAGATGTACGCATGGATGCGTCTGAGACGAATCAGACTGCATTGAAGGGGAAAACTGATGAATCAGCGGGTTGACCGCGTGCGTTTTGTTAATTTTACGGCGGTTGCCGATCGAAGAAGAGACCAGAACGATTCCGATAATCACGGTGTCAGCGGGGTTTCCTTGCGGTCAGGACTATACCCCGGACACAGTTCGCCTTTCAGTCTCGGCGACAGTGTGCAACTGTCTTTTACCGGACCGAACCTGGAGTCTATGAATCTTGCCCAACGCAGTCAAGGGAATGTCTTGAGCAAGATCGGGGGCAGTTTACTTGGAGTGCTTATGCATGCCACAGAACCCTTCATGCCTGCACATGATGCAGCGGTGGGGGGATGCGGATCAGTGGTTCTGAAACCGAGGAGCTGGGATCTTGGTTTCGCCACCGCACCCCCCTCCAAAGTGAACGCCAGACCCTTTCGAGCCCTACGGGTTGCAAGTTTCTTTCAACCGAGTTATCCACTGCCGCGAGGGAGATTCGTCTGAGAACCGGAATAGAACAGCGTCGGGGGAGTTGGTGCCCGGAAAATGCTGGGAGATGATGCGCCGCAGGGCGTGAGGAGCGTGCTGACAAAGTCAGCCCTTCTCCCAGCGACACCGCCATGAAGGAGCCCTGTCTCGAGCCACAGAGACAGGGCTTCAGTTTGTCCAACGGCCGCCATTGCCTGTCATTCGTTGCGCTACTCGATGAACCGAGCTCTGCTTTCGATCCGGTACCGGGAACCAGGGTCGAATCCTGCTGTTATAAGCCCTGAAAGTAATGAAACAGGATTTAACGGAGGACAGTTATGTTCAGAAAGTGTACTGTTGTCATCATTGCACTGTTGATGACCGTCGGCATGACCCAGGCTGCCACCTGGAATTTCGACAAATCTCACAGTTCGGTCGGGTTCTCGGTCCGCCACATGGTGATCTCCAAAACTACCGGGCATTTCAGCGACTTTGAAGGTGTTCTGGACTTCAGCGGCGAGGATTTTGGCGCTGGTAAGGTCGAGGTAACGGTTCAGATGGCCTCAGTCGACACTGACGATGAGAAACGTGATGGTCATCTGAGGACAGGGGACTTCTTCGATGTCGAAAAATACCCGACCATGACTTTCAAGTCGACCAAAGTCAGCGACACGAAGGACAACGCATTCCAATTGACCGGTATCCTCACCATCAAAGATGTCTCCAAGGAAGTCATCTTTGACTGTGAACACCACGGCACTCTCACGGACCCATGGGGTAATACTCGGGCCGGATTTACAGCCGAAGCCGAAATCAACCGTCAGGATTTCAACGTCAGCTTCAGCAAGTTGCTCGACGGCGGCGGCATGGTGGTTGGCGATATGGTGACGGTGAAGCTTGAAATTGAAGCTATTCAGTTTGTTGAACAGGCCGACGCCGGCAAGTAAGACAGACTTCAAATACTAAAGACTAGGATGGCTGTGTGGCAGACCGACAATGTCAGTTGCACGGCCTTCTTTTTTGCGTGGGCTACCGTGTAACGTGCAGGGCGACCTCGTCTGACAAAGGCAAACCCGACCGTAGATGGGTCTACTGTGCTTTGCGCTATACAAACCTCATGCTGAGCGGAGTCGAAGCAAGAACGTTCTTTTTTCGTCACGGCGCCGTCACCAAACTTCGCTGGTTATGGAATCACCTGTTGGATTTACCCTTCGACTCCGCTCAGGGTGAGGTGGAGGGGACTCGGGGTACTAGCGAGATGCTGTCGGTTGCTGTTCCCAGCTTGCCGACACCTCATGCCATGCGGCGCATCAGGCCGACGACTTTGCCGGCAATCCGAAACTCACCGGATCGCTTGTCGACAAAGATCGGTTCGAACGCATCGTTCTCCGGCTGTAACCGAATCCGTTTCCCTTCGGGGAAGTACCTCTTGACCGTTGCCTCTTCGCCGATTATGGCTACCACGATCTCACCTTTTTGCGCTGTTTGCCGTTTCTGGACGATAACGATATCGCCGTCAAAAATACCGGCCTCTTTCATAGAATCGCCGGTAACGCGCAAGGTGAATTTCTCTCCTTTGGGCAGAAAACTCTCATCGACGGCGATCTCACCCTCCTGGTTCTCGATAGCATCGATAGGCAGACCGGCCGGCACCGACCCGACCAGCGGCAGCCGTCCCACCCCACCGACCAGAGACTGAGTCAGCTCCAATCCGCGCGAAATGAACGCATGTTTTTTCAGAAAGCCTTTGCGTATCAGGGCACCGAGGTGCAGCCGGACTCCATTGGTCGAGGTGATCCCGAATTCCTCACCGATTTCACGGATAGTCGGGCTGTGCCCCCGCTGACTGATTCGTTTCTTGATAAACTCCAAAACTGCTCGCTGTTTGTCCGTCAGCTCTTTCATTCCTGCATCCTGCAATTGATGTTTCGCTTCGCGTACACAATACTGCCCATTTGGGCACTTGTCAACACTTATATCGGCAGAACCTGCAATATGTGACACTCGTGTGTGCCAGCTGAAACTTTTTGTTGTGGTGGTAAGACAAGGGGGGTGTATCTTCAATTAAATATTTTCTGCAGGGCGGGTCCGTCTTCGGCTGCGCGCCGCGGCGTGGACCCGCCAATTGCGACAGAAGTAGGTCAGGAGCCTTGTGCTCCTGACAAAGAAAGGTGTTAGATCATGAGCACATACATTCTCATGACCAAGTTGTCGCCGGAGGCGGCGCAAAGGATGGACGAGCGTGAGGCGATGGGGCAGAGTTGGCTAAAGCAGGTGACAGAGAAGTGTCCGGAGGTGAAGTTCATTGCCCATTACGGTCTGTTGGGGACTTACGATTTCATGGCTATCTATGAAGCACCGAATGAAGAGGTAGCCGCCAAAGTCTCGATGATAAGCATGGCCAACGGTGCCTTTGTGGCAGAAAGTTGGCAGGCCATCCCGTATCGGCGGCTGGTCGAACTGTCCAAAGAAATTTAGATGTAGGTCGAAACCCTTGACCCGAAGGGCCGGTGGCCCACAGCTTGCTGTGGGATTTGTTCGTCGTGGTAGAACGGCGGGGTCTGTTTCTTGTGGTGGTCGAATTTTCAGAACCGGCCACAACCTAGATCATGTACCGCGGGTCCGTCTTCGCCTGCGCGCCGCGGCGTGAACCCGCCATTCGGTGGTGTTGGGCGACCCCGCCCGACACAATCGTAAGGTGGGTCCGTCTTCACCGCAGGAGGGAACCCGCCACAATGTGCAGGTCTGATGCAGTCACGTTACACCCATCTACAGCCAGGCGGCGGGTGAGTTTCTTCCTGGGAGAATCATAGATGTCGGAAAGTGAATTCAACAACCTCGAACGCGCGGTTTTGGAATGGTATATGGAACACTATCAGAATAAGCAACTCTCGGACCAAATTGATGCAGCGAAACTTGTCAAGCGTGAGTGGGCCAAGCACGGTTTCTATGTTGATCTCGCAGTGCCGCGTAGTCTTGGCGTTGTGGACCCGATAGGGTTGTGTGGATCAAGGCCTATAGATGGGCCTTGCATCAAGTCCAGGAACATAGACCACTCGGGCCAGGCCATTCTGTGGGATGATGAGGGGTATATCGATTGTCTTGAGATGTTCGCGTATGGCGAACGTTTCGCCGAGAGGATTGAAGATTTTGAACTAATCTTTGTTAAGAAGCCGAGGGCGACTTTATTCCCGTGGTTGGCTGCGTTTTTCCGCAAGCTCTTTGGTGCAAAAGACTAACCTCGCAGCCACCATCTCTATTTCAACAGCAGCATCTTTTTGGTCTGGGCGTCGGTACCCGTTTCCAGGCGGTAGAAATAGACGCCGGAAGCCGCCACGTCACCGCCTGTGGTGAGGCCGTTCCACTCAACCGTAACCATCCCGTTGTCCCTGCCGGAGAACTCACGCATCGATTGTCCGAGAGCGTTGTATACGGTCAGTCTCCAGTCCGTCGTGGTCGGCAGGTCAAACTCAATCACTGTCGATGCATTGAAGGGATTGGGATAACACTGGTTCAGCACCGCGCCCGCCGGTGGCAGGCTGCCCTTGTGGACTACGTTTACTTCACGCCCATAGATATCAACGACGACAATTTCAGTCATGGTCAGATCGGGTGCGAGGCTCTCCAGGAGCACATGACGACCTGGATCGAGCACCGGTTCGCCCTTCTCAATGTCGATCAACAACATTGTCACGGTGTCGTCGATCCGACCAACGTCGAACTGTCTATCCGGGAAAGTGATGTCCGACCCGCTCAGGGGAGTTTCGGTTGGACCGACTGCACGCATGTATACGGCAGCGATATCCTCGTTGACATCAAGCGAAAGTCGGGTCGATTCCGCGTTCGACTCAAGATGCGCCACGGCTTCGAACTCGCCGGTCGTTGGTTTCGTTACCGGCGGGGCGTCATCGATTATTATTTGGATCATCAGCACCAGGTCGGCGACACTCAGGGTTATGCCGTCATTGTTGACGTCCGATTGCTCAATCTGCTCATCAGCATCAATGCCAAAACAACCTATACCCCATGGGAATATGCACATAAACAGCACGACATCGGCGGCTTCATACGGTCGGCTATTGAGATTTATATCGCCGCGCCTGATGTAGACCGAGTCGTCGCAGGCAAGGTCCAGCCAGTCGTTAGTAAGAACCGGCGAATGGACTAACACCTGTCCGGGTGGGTTAGGACACGGTTCGTCCGGGGCGCCGTAGCCGGGGAAGGAGGCATCAATCAACTCGTTATCCGCACCATCGTAAACCGACTCGGCGGCCAGGACGGTGTCGCCATAGCGTGTTACCAGGATGTTGTCGTTACAATCCCGCCAAAAGAACTGAATCGGGAAAGCCTGGCACCGTATGTCCGTTCCGCGTGAGTCATAATCGATCAGCGTCTTAACCGTGAATAACTCCAGGCTGCCGCCACCACCGAAACAGGTTGGAGTGTACCCGGGCGAAATGGACGCGATACCGGTTACGTTCAGTAGATCGGTGCGACCCTCCAGGTCGAACTGAGGTAGAGAGTCCGCCCGAATCCTGCGATAACCGAAATACTCCCACTCGCAGTCGGACACGAACCGCCCCGGCTCCGCATTGACCAAACCGTAAACCGACTCGTCAATCGCCAGCGTAAGATCGAACGAGCTAATGTCTGTCTCAAGCGAATCAACCTCCACTGTGATTGTTGTGTACCAGCCAGGGGTAGCATAGTGATCGGTCTTCACGTCAATCCTGGCCGCCAATGCGCTGCCTGCGACCAGCCCGAATGCTAAGACTGCCCCGATTGTCCTGAACATCAATCCGGAAGTGTTAAACATATTGGACTCTAACTTGAAAAGAGTTGTACGAATCAACAGAGACTTTATCCTCTTCAAATTAACCAAAACCGGATGTTTGTCAAGCCTTTCCGATGCGCCGAACCCTCCGCAGGCTGTTGGTTTCCAACCTTGACTGCCTAAGACTCAGAATATAGTTTGAACCAATGCCTCGACCTCATGATTAATACGGCAGTCCACCCACACGAACCCGCTCGTGGGGTGCGCCGAAAAAGTAGCAACCAGCAGAAAGGGATATGATGCTGAACAAACTGAGCGAAAGACGACGGTTGAAAGTGATCGGAGTAACATGCGGTGTGATGCTCATGCTGGCAGGGTTGGTGATGAGTGCAGATACTGATGAGGGCTCGGATGCAGACCTCAAGATCGAACGAGTAGCCCTATTCAAGAACGGATTGGGATACTTCACCTCATCCGCGATCCTGCCGAAAGGGGCAACCATTGTCAAAGTGAAGCAGCTTCCGGTACCTTCGCACGGAACTTTCTGGATCAGTTATCCCCAAGACCTGAAAGTGAACAAACTGGTCACCAGCAAAGGGGAAAAAGATGTTGAAGCCACCTGGTCGGCCCGCGACATTGCCGGACTTCTTCACCTCAATCCAGGACGGCAAGTCACCCTGTTCACTTCCGAAAATGAAGGGTCGGCAATCAAGGGAACATTAATTGAAGTCGTTTCAGCGACACCTCCGGTTGAAGAATCACGCCCATCCAGCCTGGACATCAGAAGTTCATCGCGCACTATATCCAACCTTCGTTCTCCAGCCAGCTCATTGATTGTTATCAAAATCCAGGAGGGTACCGTTGCGCTGAACGCCAAGTCTATCAGCCGGGTCGATTTTGAAAGTGACGACATCACAACCTCGGTACCGAACCCATCGACAACGAAGACACCACCGAGTATCCGAATAGAACTGGAGAAAGAAGCGAAAGGACAAGAGATAGGCGTGAGTTATCTTACTCGCGGGATCACCTGGTCGCCAAGCTATCTTATTGACATCTCGGACTCAAAAACCGCAAAGCTGAGTTCCAAGGCGGTTGTCGTAAACGAAGTAACCGACCTGAAGGCAATCCACCTTGATCTGGTGACCGGCTTCCCGAATATCAGATTTGGCGACGTTAACAGCCCGGTGGCTATGAGCGAGAATCTTGCCGGTTTTCTAAAGGCGCTCACCACCGGACGAAGTGAATCCGGCTCGCGTGGGAATATGATGAGGCAGCAGGCCATGATATCAAACACCTTGAGGTCTGAGAGCGACATGTTCACGCCTGCCCCAGGATATTCCACGGCGTCCGAAGGTCTTGTGGCCGAAGACCTTTTCTTCTATCCGGTCGAAAGTTTCACTCTGCTCCGTGGGGAGACAGCTTGCCTTCCGCTCTTTACCGCAGAAGTACCGTACAAACACATTTATATTTGGAAAATACCCGATATGCTCGACGAGTCCGAGCAATATCGGCAAAACCGCGATAACGACGAACAAGCCTTGGCCGAGGAGGTCTGGCATTCCTGTCGTCTGGTCAATAATATGGATATGCCATGGACGACGGCCGCGGCCGAGTTTGTCAATGACGGCCAGTTTACCGGGCAGGATATCTGTTACTACACTGCACCCGGCGCCGAGACCACCATACGCATAAATCGAGCCATGAACGTTGTGGCCGAGGAGGCCGAGGTGGAGGTTGAACGCGAACGTAACGCGGCATCATTTCACGGGTACTCGTATGACCTCGTCAGGGTGAAAGGGGAACTGAAACTGCAGAATCGACAAAGCAAAGCTGCGACTCTGGAAGTGACAAAGGACCTCACCGGCGAAGTGGTTGAATCTACTCCTCAAGCGAAGGATATTCCTACAGCCAAAGGTTTGAGGCGAGTGAATACGCGTCATGTGCTCGTTTGGGAGATTGAATTGAAACCCGGCCAGGAGCAAACGTTGTCGTACACATACGAGGTCTATCTTCGCAACTGATCCGTGGGATACCCTCGGTCATTCCCGCACAGGCGGGAAGGTGAATTCACATTTGAAGTGCAACAGTTCCTTCCAAAATACCTCTGCCGGGGTCCAAAAGTCCAGACATTTTCGGGGCGTGTTATTGTATGCCTGTATGAAATGCACGAAGTGTTCCTCCGGTAGTTTGACCAGATCAGTTTTTCTGGGAAGGGTTCGGCGCATACGCCCGATTGCGTTTTCGACGCCACCTTTTTGCCACGGCGAATAGGTGTCAC
>Ga0224509_10000058_pt1 | contig 26847 bp, 38 predicted proteins | sample SF_Jan12_sed_USG_5_FD_170158 | JGI IMG/M metagenome (GOLD analysis project Ga0224509, IMG submission 170158) | Sediment microbial communities from San Francisco Bay, California, United States - SF_Jan12_sed_USGS_24 | ecosystem: Environmental > Aquatic > Marine > Sediment | place: USA... | reverse complement strand
TCGCAACGTGCTCGCAGATTATCGCGATGGGCGATGCCTGCTGTGCGCGGGCAATGAAGTAACTCAGCACCGCGATGACGAAGATCCCCCAGGCGACGGAGGCCAGGACCGCCGGCCACAGGGGAAGCAGCAGTACCGGAATGGCGAAAGAGATGGCGAACACGAACTTCGTCAGGAACGTTGTGACCGTTGCGGCCCAGATGTGCTGCTGCGTGGCATCGGGGTCCGCCTCTTCCGCAAGGTGAATGCCCAGGGCATCGGACAGGGCGTCCGCCACCGCGATAACGAAGATGCCGCCCAGCACCGCGGTAAGGGACCCGGTACCCGCGTGAAGTCCGGCTATCAGGCCGATTGTCGTGATGACGCCCGATGTCGCCCCGAAAAACAGGCCGGTGCGTGCGCCGTCACTGCTAAAGAAACCCATCCACTCAGCTCGCGAAGTCAATGCGGTAGAGGCTGACATCATGGTCGTCGCCCGGCAAACGCATGGGCCGCTCATAATGCATGCCCAGCTTTTCCAGCAGGCCGACGGAAGGCTGGTTCATAGGTGACACTATGGCGGTCACAGATGACAATTTGAGTGCGTCGCGCGCGTGATCGAGGACCGCGACCGATGCTTCGAAACCGAAGCCCTGTCCGCAATAATCAGGCAGGATCGCGAACCCCATGTCGGGTTCATCGAGACCGTCGCGACGAAACAACCCGCAGATTCCCAGGTCGACGCCGTCTTCACGGTGCGTCATGCGAAACGGCCCGTAGCCATAATCCGTATAGAGTCGCAGGGGGCCCGCCTCTACTGCGGCCCGTGCCTGCTCGAGGGTCCGGATACCGCGGTCGCCTACGTAGCGTACGAAGGCGGGGTCATTCCAGACCGCGAGCATCATCGGCGCATCGTCGGGCGTCAACCAGCGCAGTTCGAGGCGTTCCGTATTCAGTATTGGCCCACTCATGAGTTATTCAGAAAAATTCTACCGCTCCCGATGCCAGCGAGTACTCCGCGCCGACCACTACCAGCCCTTCCTCCTCGGCAAGCTGCCGGATGATGCCGGGACTGTTTCGAATGGCATCGACCGCCCTGCGTGCGTTTTCCCGCCCCACGCGGTCGACGAGTTCAGCGTGGCTACTGTTGCCGCCCCTGGCTATCGCGCGTTCTGCGGAGGGTCGGATTGTTTCGACGATCAGGCGCAGATTGTCGGATTCGGGTACCGTACCGTGCTGCACGGTCTTCAGTGCCGCGTCCACCGCGCCGCAATTGGTATGACCGAGCACCACTACCAGACGAGCGCCAAGGATTCCGGCGGCAATTTCGATGCTGCCCAGTTGCGTCTTCGACACGATGTTACCCGCAACGCGTATGACGAAGAGGTCGCCCAGACCCTGGTCGAACACGATCTCTACCGGGACCCGTGAGTCGGAACAACCGACAATGATTGCGAATGGCTCCTGGCTCTCGCCAAGTTGCTCGCGCCTGGTCTGGTAGCGAAGCCTGTCCGGATCGATCTCCCCCGCCACGAACCGGGAATTACCCTCCTTGAGTCTTCGCATTGCGTCTTCTGCAGTGATCATGCCGGCGCCTCGAATCGGTTTCGAAACGTGAATGCCTCCCGGGTAGGGCCCTCATTCCACAACAGCTCGAGGCGCCAGCGTGCGTCCTCGACGGTCGGCAGCTCACCGGCCGCCAGCCACCAGAGCACAAGTCCCGGCTTCACCATGCGCTCGAACCACTCGCTACGCGCCCGCACGGCTTCGACGTGCGCGCTCTTGTAGGTATACGCGTCGAGATCCTCTATCGATCGCCACACGGAGAGATTGAAAAGGATTCGCTCGTCTTCGAAGATGCGTATCGCCGTCGCATCGCCCTCCTCATCCTGCAGGCGCCAGACGAAGCCGGGGCTCGAGTCCGCCAGCGCGTTCAGCGGCTCCAGCCGCTCGACGAATCCGGCCATTACGGGATCGTCGAGGGCCGCGCGCATACGGGCAATGTTGGCGTGAGCGAGTTGATATTTGCCGGGCACCCGTCAACGTCTCCTGTGTGGCCGTACCCAGACCCAGCTCAGCACCACGATGGCTGCAAAGGCCGTGTAGCACGCAGCGAAAACCCAGGCCGGAGCCCGATAGTACAGGATCGCCTCGAGCCAGTGCGAAACGAAGCTGCCCGCATAAGTCGCATCGTCAGCCTTGCTTCGCAACAGCATTTCAAGCTTCGTGAGGGGACAAATGACGCCGAGCCATGACTGGAGAACGACGATGCCAATTGCGCCGAGGTGGGTAACGCGAAACCACCAGTTACGCACCCACGCCCACGATAGCAGCCTGCCCAGGAGAATCAGGACCAGTCCCACGACGACGAATACCACGAACACAACGTGCAGGAAGAGGACTGCATCGGCCGCAAGCAGGTATGGCATCGGCGTCAGCCCAGCCCGCGAATCCCTATCGTGGCGCGAATCTCACCGAGAAACGGCGCAGATCGCTCGCGCGCTTTCTCGGCACCCTTTCGCAGTTCCGCCTCCACGATTCCAGGGTTGGCGATGAGCCGCTCGTACTCCTCGCGAGCCGGCTTGAGTTGCGCGTTGATGTATTCGAAGAGCAGTTGTTTCATCTCGCCCCAGGCAATACCTTCCGCGTAGCGCTTTTCGATGGCCCCGGTCTCTTCCTCGGCCGCAAATGCCTTGTAGATTTCGAACAGCGTGCTGTCCTCGGGATCCTTGGGATCGCCGGGTTCCAGGCTGTTGGTCTTGATCTTCATGATCAGCTTGCGCAAGCGCTTCTCGTTGGCGAACAGTGGAATCGTGTTGTTGTAGCTTTTCGACATCTTGCGGCCATCGAGGCCCTTCAGTACGGCGGTGTGCTCACCGATCACGGGCTCCGGCAGCACAAACGTCTCACCGTAGTGATGATTGAACCGCTGTGCGATATCGCGCGCCATCTCGACGTGCTGTTTCTGATCGCGCCCCACCGGTACCTTTGTCGACTTGAACATCAGGATGTCGGCCGCCATGAGGATCGGGTAACTGTAGAGCGCCATCATGACACCCTTGTCGGGGTCCGCGTTGCCGCGCTCTTCGTTGGCCTGGACGGCCGCCTTGTAGGAGTGCGCCCGGTTCATAAGTCCCTTCGCGGTCATCCCGGTCAGTATCCAGGTCAGTTCCGGGATTTCCGGGATGTCGGACTGGCGATAGAAGAACGCCCGGTCGGTATCCAGACCCAGGGCCATCCATGACGCGGCTATCTCGAGCGTCGACTGCGCGATCTTGTCCGGATCTTCGTTCTTGGCCAGCGAATGGTAATCGGCCAGGAAGTAGAAATGCTCGGTTGACGGGTCCTTGCTTGCCGCGATGCCCGGTCGAATGGCGCCGACGTAGTTGCCGATATGGGGTGTGCCGGTCGTCGTGATACCGGTCAGGTAGATATCCTGGGTCATGCTCTGGGGCCTGCTAACACAATTAACAAGGCCGCTGCCGACGACGATTTTTTTCGTCCGGCAAGGCGTCGCGCAGCCGAGCTACGCCAGCGAGCGACAACGCTGCCGGCGGGAAAATCGCCGCGGCCTGTAGGGTAGCGCCCGAAATTGCGCCACTCGGTGTTGCTCGTCGTTCATTTGGAATGACCAAATCTCTCTCCTCGCGCCTTGAGTGGCGCAATTTCAAGCGCTTCAGCGGCCCTGTTAATTGTGTTAGCAGGCCCTTAGTAGCCGGCTGCCTGGCCGTCCTTCCTGACTTCAGAGGCGCCATAGTACACGCCCTGTTCGTGATCCCGCAGGATCGCCTGGTAACCGCCGAAGCTGCCATCGCTGTCTCCGAGGGTATGGCCGAGCGCTTCGAGCGCCTGCCTGATCTCCTCGTTGAAGCCATGCTCGAGGAACACGGTGCCACCGTCCGTCATGACCTCGCCCGTCGGCTGTGACGAACCGCCGTGCCGGACCCTGGCAGCGTCGCCTGCCTCCTGCAGATTCATGCCGAAGTCGAGCATGTTCACGATAATCTGCACGTGGCCCTGGGGCTGCATCGAGCCTCCCATGACGCCGAAACTCATCAGGGGCTCACCGTCTTTCATGACGAACGCGGGAATGATGGTGTGAAACGGGCGCTTGCCCGGTTGCAGCGCATTCGCATGATCCGGATCCAGGCTGAAGAGCTCTGCGCGGTCCTGCAGCATGAAGCCGAGATCGCCCGGCACCATGCCGGACCCCATCCCCCGGTAGTTGCTCTGTATCAGCGACACCATGTTGCCGTCTTTGTCCGCGACAGTGAGATAGATGGTGTCGCCGGCCTCGAGTTTCGCGTCGCCCGCCGGCAGGCTCTGCAAAGCTTTTTTCATGGAAATCAGCTTGCGCCGTTCGGCGGCGTACTCTTTTGAAATCAGCCGGTCCACGGGAACGTCGGCGAAGTCCATGTCCGCGTAATACTTTGCGCGATCCTCATAGGCGAGTTTCTTGGCCTCGACGAGAACGTGGATATACTCTGCGCTGCCGAAGCCCATCGATCGAACATCGTAGGCTTCGAGGATATTAAGTATCTGCAGCGCCGCGATTCCCTGGCCGTTCGGCGGCAACTCGTAGACGTCCCAGCCGCGATAGTTTGTCGACACGGGCGTAATCCACTCGGAACGGTGATTCGCGAGGTCCTCGTAACCTAGCAGCCCGCCCTGTTCCGCCATGAAGGCGTCGATCTTTCTTGCGATTTCTCCTTTATAGAACGCATCGCGGCCTCCTTCGGCGATCGCCTCATAGGTGTTCGCAAGCCGCGGATTGCTGAACATTTCGCCTTTGCTGGGCACCTGCCCTCCCGGCATGTAGGTTGCCGCGAAATTCGGGTACTCGGCGTAGTAGGGCTCGCCGCGCGACATGTAATACGCGATGACCTCGGATAGCGGGAATCCCTTTCTTGCATACTCGATGGCCGGCGCGAGGATCTCGCTCATCGGCAGGCGCCCGTAGCGCCCGTGCAGCTCGAACCAGCCGTCAACCGTACCCGGCACACTGACCGGTAACGGACCCAACGGCGGAATGGCATCGATGCCGTTGTCCCGGAAATACTCGATCGTCATAGCCGCCGGCGCGCGACCCGACGCATTCAGGCCCGTCAGTTCGCGGTTCTCTGCATCCCAGACGATGGCAAACAGGTCGCCACCGATACCGCAGCCGGTTGGCTCCATCAGTCCGAGCGCGGCGTTCGCCGCGATGGCCGCATCCACGGCGGTGCCGCCCGCCCTGAGAATGTCCAGGGCGATCTGCGTCGCAAGCGGCTGGCTCGTCGCCGCCATGCCGTGTGGCGCGATGACTTCAGATCGGGATGCATGGGGCAAGCCCGTCACGCGATCATAGGCGGCGACGTTCTCGGCCACGACCGTACTTCCCGACATTAAAAACAAGATTCCTCCCAGCCCATACAATCGCCTCATCGGGCACTCCGCGACATACTCAAGGGCGACAATAATGCCTCTATTAGGTGGCGATTTAAACTCGTACAGCCGACCAACTGCCGGTATGATCCGAGCAATGAACCTGGACTTCAGCGACAGGAACCCGGAACTCGGAGGTCTTTACGGACCGCATATCGAGGAGGTGTGCCGGCGCCACGATCATGCGCTGGAGCGTGCTGGCGCATCGCACGCAGTGATTTTCTCGGGCGCGTCGAAGTACGCTTTTCTCGACGACAATACCTACCCGTTCCGCGCCAATCCTCACTTCGTGAGCTGGGCGCCGCTGACCCGGTTGCCGTTGTCCTACATCGTATACACGCCAGGCAACACGCCTGTGCTCATCTATTATCAGCCGCGCGACTACTGGCACCCCGTACCGGGCAGCCCGGACGGCTACTGGACGTCGAAATTCGACATTCGTATCGTGCACGAGGTCGGAGAGGTCGCCAGCCATCTTCCCGAGAACCGCGAGAAATGCATACTCATTGGCGAAGTCGATGACGACAATCATGCTTTCGGCATTGATCGCATAAACCCGACGACGGCAATCAATATTCTCCACTTCGCGCGAGGTTCGTCGAAGACGGGCTACGAACTTGCCTGCATGCGCCTCGCGGCGCGGCGCGGCGCGCTTGGCCACATCGCCGCTGCCGCGGCATTCAGCAAGGGGCGGCCCGAGTTCGCCATCCACCAGGCTTTCTGCGAAGCGACGAGTCACGCCGAGAATGAATTACCGTACGGCAACATCATCGCCCTTAATGAACACGGCGCAATCCTGCATTACACGGATCTTGATCGAGAGCCACCTGCCGATATCCGCTCGTTCCTGATTGACGCCGGCGGACAGGTTCACGGCTATGCATCCGATATCACGCGTACCTACAGCAATGGTGATGAACGCTTCTCCGACCTTATTGCGCTCATGGAAACGCTGCAGCAGGACCTCGTGAACCGGATCAAAGCGGGTATCGACTACAGGCAACTGCACCTCGACACGCACCGGCTCATCGCGGGCGTCCTGATCGACTCCGGACTCGCCTCCGGCGAAGCCGACGCGCTGCTTTCGGAAGGCGTGACCAGTGCATTCATGCCGCACGGAATCGGCCACTTGCTGGGCATACAGGTCCACGACGTAGCGGGCTTCCTGGAAAACGAAGACGGCTCGACGATCGATCCACCGAGCGGCCACCCGTTTCTCCGCCTTACTCGCATTCTCGAGGAGGACATGGTCCTTACGATCGAGCCGGGCCTCTATATCATCGACATGCTCCTCGATAACCTGCGCGGCACGCCCGCAGAATCCCTCGTCAACTGGAGCGCCGTGGATGCGCTTCGCCCCTTCGGCGGCATCCGCATCGAGGACAACGTCCGGGTACTCGCCGACGGCTGCGAGAATCTCACCAGGGACGCGTTCGCCGAACTGCAATAGCCCGCGCCATGACCGGGTAACACGGCTGCCGCAATATTGCGCATCACGCCCGAAATACGTGCGCGACCCGCATTCCCCCGTGCGGGCCGCCGTTTTTTCAGGAGTTCGACTCCGACTCTGCAGCCCTGGCCTTTGCCTTGAGTTCCTTTTTCGCACGGCTTCCCTTGCGTTCGAGTGCCGGACGCAAGGCTCTCCCGAGCCACGGCATCAGGTAAATCAGTGTCATCAGGACACCGCGCATCGCGGGTATCGCCTGTTCGCGCTGATTGTTACCACACAGATCCAGTATTGCCTGAGCGACTTCCTCCGCCGAACTCATGGGCTGCGAAAACGTCAGGTCGGAGGTCTTGTCGATGTCGGCGAGAATGAACTGTGTGGAAATCGGTCCGGGCGACACCACGGCGAGCTTGATACCGGAGTCGCGAATTTCCTCGGCCAGTGAAAACGTGAATGCCCGCAAGCCGAACTTGCTTGCAGAATATGCGGCGCTTCCGGGAACCGGCGTGCGTCCCGCCAGTGACGCAACGTTGATGATCGCGCCACCACCGGCCTCGCGGATATGTGGCAGCGCGAGGCGCGTCAGCATGATCGGTGCCTTGAGATTCACGTCGATCGTGCGCCCGAGATCCTCGGCGGAGATGGACTCGACGTAACCACGTGCTTGGAAACCGGCGTTGTTCACGAGCACATCAATTCTGCCGAACTCGAACTGGGTCTTCTTGAACAGATCTACGCAGCTGTCGGCGTCGGATACGTCCATCGGGAATATCTCGACACGGCTCTTGTTGCGCAGCTCGGCGGCGATCGCTTCGAGATTCTTGCGGTTGCGGGCCACCAGCATCAGATTGGCTCCCGCTTCGGCAAACAATCGCGCGGCGGCAGCACCGACGCCTTCGGAGCCACCTGTGACGATGACGGTCTTGTCTTTGAAAATCATCGGGGCATCTTATGCGATGCCAGAGAGATCTAAAAGCCGATAATCCGCTTCACCTTGCGCCAGAGAGACGACTCCCAGCCCTCGACCTCGAGTTGCTCCGGATCGAACTTTATAGCCGGCAGCGTGGTGTCCGGGCAGATCTGCTGGTTAGCGGCCGCATCCTCGGGCCGCAACTCGAGTCTGCCTTTCCTCCGGTCTGCTCCATCGGTGAGACCGTCGACGGCAAGACTCAGGTAGGGCAGGACCTCGTCATCGACGATATCGTCCATGAAAACGGCATCCGGGTCGAAGGCCTCCTTCGACAGGATGACGCAATCATCGAATGACCGGTCCTTGCTGATAGTGGTATCCCCGGAATCGCAGAATCCTTACTTTAGTGCGGTCGATAATTATTGGCTGTGAGGGGCCTCACAGCTGGGGAAATTTCTGGTTTTATTCAGCATTTTCAAAGACTAAACACCGGGCGGTCGCGCCATCAAAAGAATATGTAAAATATTCTGAGGCCGATTTCCGACCCCTTGGCAACCGCCGCGGCCGACTGTAACGATTTGTTACTTGTGACAATTTCCGGGTAGCAAGGAGTAAAATGGTGAGTCTTGCCCGACAGCCGGAAGCTCCAGGCAGATGGTCTCCACGAAGATGCGCAACCTCATAAACACGATAATCATGATCGCGGGCCTGCCGCTGATCGCTGCCTGCAGCGACGAGCCGCAGAATCGTCCCGGTGGCAGTTGGGGCGCTGCGCCGAAGGTCGTGACCCAGAGCGTCGAATTGCGGCCGCTCGTCGATGAAATCGAGGCGCTCGGAACCGCAAAAGCAAACGAGTCAGTGGAGATTCGCCCGCGAATCTCGAGTCTCGTCACGCGCATCCTGTTCGAAGAAGGCCAATTCGTTGAGAAAGGCGACCTCCTGCTCGAACTCGAGAACAGCGAGATCATCGCGGGTCTCGCCCTTGCCGAAGCCTCCCTGTCGGAGAGCCGCAGTCTTTACAACCGCAGCAAGGAACTCGAGTCGACGCAGGCGATTTCCGCATCCAGTCTCGAAACCCTGTTCGCCCAGGTCAAGGTCGATGAGGCCAACGTGGAAGCGGCACGCGCCAAATTGCGAAATACCGTGGTGCGCGCACCGTTTTCGGGACGCATCGGCCTGAGACGAATCAGCCCGGGCAGCTTCGTCAATACGGACACGGTTATCACAACGCTCGACGACGTGAGCGTCATCAAACTCGATTTCTCGGTACCGGAGACCTTCGTCAATGTCGTCAACGAGGACATGAAGATCCTTGCGCACAGTCTCGTCTTTCCGGGCCGGGAGTTCAGCGGCACCGTAGCAAGCATCGATACGCGCCTCGACCCGGTGTCGCGGGCGGTCCAGGTGCGCGCCGTGATCCCCAATGACGACGGGATGCTGAAGCCCGGAATGTTCATGACCGTCGACCTGCAGCGCGACCGCGGCGACGTCCTGCTGGCCCCGGAGCAGTCGATCGTGCCGGAAGGTACCCGGCAATACGTATTCGTTGTCAGCGACGGCGTCGCGGAGAAGCGGCAGGTGACACTGGGCCGCAGGATCCCGGGATTCGTGGTGGTTTCCGAAGGTCTGCTCGCGGGTGAGACTGTCGTTACGGCCGGTACCCACAAGGTACGCGATGGCGCCCAGGTAGAAAGTTTCGACGCGAGCATCGCGGTAAGCGGCACGGCGTCGGACGGCGGCTAAGCCGATGCTGATATCTGACGTATCGGTCCGCCGTCCCGTCTTTGCGGCTGTCATATCGCTGATATTGCTGATCATCGGCGGGATGTCGCTGGGCAGCATGCCCATCCGGGAATTCCCGGACATCGAACGACCGATCGTTTCGATCAGCACCCAGTATCGGGGCGCCGCATCGGATATCGTCGAGCGTCGCGTGACACAGGTCCTCGAGGACCAGATCGCCGGGATTGCAGGCATTTCGAAGATATCGTCGATCAGCTACGACGAGCGCTCTCTGATCACGCTCGAATTCTCCCGCGACCGGGATATCGATGGCGCGGCCAACGACGTGCGCGATCGGGTTTCAGGCGTGCTCGGCATGCTGCCCGACGAAGCCGACCCGCCGCAGATCACCAAGCAGGACAGCGCTGCGACGACCGCCATGTGGATCAACGTGTCGAGTGACACCCGATCGATCATGGAGGTTTCGGACTTCGCGGAGCGCTACGTTGTCGACGTCCTGTCCGCAGTAGACGGCGTGGCGAGAGTCCGCGGAAGCGGATCCCGGCGGCCTGCGATGCGAATCTGGGTCGATACCAAGCGCCTTGCGGCTCGCGAACTGACCGTCACCGACATCGAAGACGCGCTACGTCGGGAAAACGTGCAGATCCCATCGGGCCGCCTCGAGTCGACTGCCCGCGAATTCACCTTGCGCACCGACACGGGTTTCGAGTCCGTCAGTGACTTCGAGCAGCTCGTTATCAAGCAGGGAGCAGACGACTACCTGATTCGCCTCGGCGAGGTCGCGGACGTGGAGTTCGCGCCCGAGAACGTCCGCAGTTACTCCGCGACCGACGGCGTTGCGGGAATGAGTCTCGGCATCATCCCTCAGGCGCAGGCTAATCTGCTGCAGGTTAACAGCGATGTAGCGAAGCGCATCGACGAGATGCAATCGACCTTGCCTGACGACATCAACCTGGCAATAAATATCGACACGGCCTTGTTTATTCGCGCTTCACTGAAGGAAGTCGGGAAGGCGCTGGCATTCGCTCTGGCGCTCGTGCTGATCGTGATTTACGCATTTATCGGCACCGTGCGCGCGACGATCATTCCGGCCGTCACGATCCCGATCTCGATCATCGCCGCCTTCACCGTGATGGCGGCACTGGGCTTTTCGATCAACACCCTGACAATGCTCGGCTTCGTGCTCGCGATCGGGCTCGTGGTCGATGATGCAATCGTGGTTCTGGAGAATATCGTTCGCCGAATCGAAGCCAAGGAGCCGACGCTGCTTGCTGCCGTCAATGGCAGTCGCGAGATTGGTTTCGCCGTGATCGCCACTACGCTGGTGCTGATCGCCGTGATTCTTCCAGTGTCGTTCATGCCCGGAAACATCGGAGACATTTTCAGCGAGTTCGGCATTTCGCTTGCAGCTGCAGTGGCATTCTCGAGCCTCATCGCACTAACGCTCGTACCCATGCTGACCTCGAAGCTGTATCACGACAACCGACTCCATCGCGGCCGCGTGGCACGTTTCGTCGACTCGCTGTTCCAGCGCCTCTCTGCGAGCTACGAGCGCATGCTGCGGCATACGTCGCAGCGGCCGGTCGCCGTGATAATCCTGGCGATGGGAGCTTTCGTCGCCAGCCTGGCGCTGCTCGGCAAATTGCCCAGCGAATTCATGCCCCGCGAGGACCGCGGCTTCGCGATGGCGCATATCAAGGCCCCGGACGGCGCGAGCCTCGACTACACGCTGGGCTATATCAAGCAGGCCGAGAAGATCATGATGGTGGACAAGGAAAAGGGCGACGTTCTCCGGGTGCTGGGCCGCTCAGGTAGCTGGAACGCCGGCAGCGACGTCAACACCGGCATGGTATTCGCACCGCTGGAAGTCTGGTCAAAACGGGAACGCTCGGCACAGGAACTCGCATCGGGCTGGAATCGGCAGTTCGCGGAGTTGCCGGGTGTACAGGCGTACGCATTTGCTCCGGGGGCATGGGCGATCGGCCAGAGTTCGCGCCCGCTCCAGATTGTCCTGGGGGGCACCAACTATGAAGAGCTTGCGCAATGGCGCGATATCGTGATGGACGAAGCCGCCAGGTTACCCGGGTTATCGAACCTGCAGTCCGACTATAACGAGCGGAAACCGAAAATCGACGTGGCGGTAGAGCGCGATCGGGCCGCGGACCTCGGCGTATCGCTGTCCAACGTGGGCCGGACGCTGGAAACGATTCTCGGCTCCAGGGTCGTTACGACGTTCATCAGGGATGGTGAGGAATACCGCGTCATTCTGCAAGGTGCCGACGAACGGCGCCAGACGCCGAGTGACCTGGAGGCCATCTACGTCCGGTCGCAGACGTCGGGGGCCCTGATCCCGTTGTCCAACCTCGTTCGACTGACGGAGGCCGCGGGCCCGGTGGATCTGCGTCGGTTCGACCGAATGCGCTCGATCACCATAAGCGCGAGCCTCGAGAATAATTACTCGCTCGGCGATGCGCTCGCCGAGCTCGAGCGCATCGTTGCTGACAACCTGCCGGAATCAGCACGACTCAGCTACAACGGCGAATCGCGCGACTTCAAGGCGACGGGGCGCTCGATCTATGTAACCTTCGTTCTGGCGCTGGCGATCGCGTACCTCGTGCTCGCCGCACAGTTCGAGAGCTTTAAACATCCTCTGATCATCATGACGACCGTTCCGCTCGCGGTAACCGGCGCGCTCATCGGCCTGTCGGTATTCGGGTCTACGATCAATATCTACAGCCAGATCGGCGTAATCATGTTGATCGGACTTGCAGCCAAGAACGGTATCCTGATTGTCGAATTCGCAAACCAGCTGCGCGATCGCGGCGAGGACTATCGCGAGGCGGTCATCCATTCCGCCAGGACACGACTACGTCCCGTACTGATGACGAGTATGTGCACTGCCTTCGGCTCCATCCCGCTGTTGCTGGCTACGGGCGCCGGCGCATTGTCCCGCCAGTCCATAGGTGCCGTGGTCTTCTTCGGCGTTTCGTTCTCCGTCCTGCTGACGTTGGTTGTCGTTCCCGCCGTGTATGTGCTGATCGCAAAAAACACGCACTCGCCGGAATACGTGTCGCAGCTTATCGACAAGCTCGCCGCATCGCCGAAGAGTCGCCGGGCAACGGAGACCTGAACCAGGCCGGAACGATAGTCATAATGTTAAAGCTGCTGTTTGCCGGACTCGCCTGCTATGCCGTGCTCGTGCTCGTAATCTACCTGATGCAGGCGCGCATGCTTTACCTCGCGGACGTTCCGGGCCGGTCGCTCGAGCGTACACCCGTCGATATCGGCGCCGAGTTTCACGATGTGTCGATCGAAACAGACGATCGTGTCAGGTTACACGGCTGGTACATCCCTGGAGATTCCGATCGCGTAGTGCTGTTTTTCCACGGCAACGCAGGCAATATTTCGCATCGGCTCGAATCCATTCGCCAGTTTCTGCAGCTAGGCCTATCCGTATTGATCATCGACTATCGTGGTTACGGGCAAAGCGAAGGGCGCACGACCGAACAGGGCATATACCGAGACGCCGACGCAGCCTGGCGCTACCTGACGGAAACCAACAATACCCCTGCAAGACGAATCGTCGTCTTCGGTCGTTCGATGGGTGCTTCGGCCGCGGCATACCTTGCAGCGCAGCACCATCCGCTGGCGCTGATTATCGAATCGTCGTTTACGTCGGTCCCGGATATTGCACGGGAATACTATCCCTGGCTGCCGGTACGCTGGCTGAGCCGATTGCGGCACTCTGCGGAGGATTTCGTGCGGCAGGCACGATCTCCCGTGCTGGTAATCCACAGTCGCGACGACGAAATTGTCCCGTTCCATCACGGCGAAGCGATATTCGCGGCAGCCGGGAAGCCAAAAGCATTCGTTGAAATTCGCGGCACGCACAATGATGCATTCCTGCGGGACGAACAGGACTATCTCACCGGCCTGCAGGCGTTTCTCGACACGCTGCCGGCATACGATTAGCCTGGGCCGCACCGCCCGCGCCGGTGATTAAAAACAAAAAAGCCGGGCTATGCCCGGCTTTTCGATCGCGCTGGCGCGCGCCCCTGAAGTTCGCGTGAATTATTCTTCTGCAACGGCCTCGGCTTCCGCGGCCTGCTCTGTCAGCATGACGATCGCCATCGGCGCCGCGTCACCCGGGCGCGGGCCCGTCTTGAGAATGCGCAGGTAGCCGCCGGGGCGGTCCTTGAACCGCGGACCCAGATCCGTAAACAGCTTGCCAACCGCTTCCTTGTCGCGCAGGCGATCGAACGCGAGGCGGCGATTGGCCACGCTATCTTCTTTCGCAAGCGTGATCAGCGGCTCGACGACGCGACGCAGCTCTTTGGCCTTGGGAACCGTCGTACGGATCGTTTCGTGCTTCACCATCGATGTCGCCATGTTGCGGAACATGGCCTTGCGGTGCGAACTATTGCGACCCAGTCGACGACCGGATTTTCTATGACGCATTTGTCTGTCCTTTCCTAGATAGCGAGCTCGTGTTCCGGACGCAGGCTGGCTGGCGGCCAGTTATCGAGACGCATGCCAAGCCCGAGCCCGTGCCCTTCGAGCACTTCCTTGATCTCGGTGAGTGACTTCTTGCCGAGGTTTGGCGTCCGCAGCAGTTCCACTTCGGTACGCTGAACCAGGTCACCGATGTACATGATGTTCTCGGCCTTCAGGCAGTTCGCCGAACGTACGGTAAGCTCCAGTTCGTCGACAGGACGAAGGAGTATGGGATCCACCTGGTCCTGGGCTTGCGCGCCGGCGCCCTCTTCCTGCCCCTGCAGGTCGACGAAGACCGACAGCTGGTCCTTGAGGATGCTGCCCGCACGACGAATTGCCTCCTCGGGATCGATCGTGCCATTGGTTTCGATATCGATCAGCAGCTTGTCGAGGTCGGTGCGCTGTTCGACGCGAGCGGCTTCGACGTTGTAGGTGACGCGGTGCACCGGGCTGAACGAGGCATCGAGCTGCAGGCGGCCTATCGGGCCGGTCTGCTCTTCGAAAACCGGACGCTGGGTTGCGGGCCGATAGCCTCGGCCACGCTCGACCTTGAGCACCATGTTCAGCTCACCGACGCTGGTCAGGTTCGCGATCAAGAGGTCCGGGTTCATGATCTCGACGTCGTGGTCGAGCTGGATGTCTCCGGCCGTAACCGGTCCCGGCCCCTTTTTCGAAATCCGCAGTTCTGCGGTATCGCGGGCGTGCATGCGCACGGCGACCTGCTTCAGGTTGAGCAGGATGTCGACCACATCCTCCTGCACGCCCTCGATGCTGGTGTACTCGTGGAGTACTCCCTCGATTTCCGCCTCGGAAATCGCTGCGCCCGGCATGGACGACAACAGAATTCGACGCAGCGCGTTACCCAGCGTGTGGCCGAAACCACGCTCGAAAGGTTCGATGGTGACCTTCGCCTGAAGATCATTGACCGGCGCCACCTTGACGACGCGCGGCTTCAGAAACTCATGTACAGATTCCTGCATGGGAATAATCCCTCCTGACTTACTTGGAGTAAAGCTCGACGACGAGGTTTTCGTTGATGTCCGGCAGGATATCCTCCCGATCCGGCAACGACTTCAGAACCCCGCTCATTTTCTTCGCGTCGACCTCTACCCACTCCGGCAGACCGACCTGGCCTGCGATTTCTATCGCGCTTTGAATGCGAAGCTGTTTTTTCGCCTTCTCGCGAATACTGATTGCGTCGCCCGCACTTACCTGTGCAGACGGAATATTCAAAACGCTGCCGTTGACCTCGATACTCTTGTGGCTCACCAGCTGACGAGCTTCGGCGCGCGTGGACGCAAAACCCATCCGATACACGACGTTATCCAGGCGTCCTTCCAGCAGGCGCAACAGGTTCTCACCCGTGGAGCCTTTGAGCTGGGCGGCACGCTTGTAGTAGTTGCGGAACTGGCGCTCGAGCACCCCGTACATACGACGCAGTTTCTGCTTCTCACGCAGCTGCAGACCGTAGTCCGACAGACGCGGTCGCCGTTGCGGCGCGCCACCCGGCGGCACTTCCAGCCGGCACTTCGATTCGAGCGGACGCACGCCACTCTTGAGAAACAGATCCGTGCCTTCGCGGCGGGACAGTTTGCATTTTGGTCCTAAATATCTTGCCATTGTTAGCCTCTATACGCGCCGCTTTTTGGGCGGGCGACAGCCGTTGTGAGGAATCGGCGTAACATCCTCGATGTGTTGAATACGAAAACCCAGAGCGTTCAGGGCGCGGACCGCGGACTCGCGGCCCGGACCCGGCCCACGAACACGCACGTCCAGGTTCTTGACGCCGAAGTCTAGAGCCGTGCGTCCCGCCTTCTCCGAAGCGATCTGCGCCGCAAACGGAGTTGACTTACGTGATCCGCGAAAACCGCATCCGCCAGCGGTCGCCCATGACAACGCATTGCCCTGGCGATCCGTGATCGTGATGATCGTGTTGTTGAAGGAAGCATTGATGTGCGCTATCGCGTCCACCACGTGCTTTTTGACCTTCTTTTTCTTTGTATCTGCCATGTGAAAAGTTGCTCGTTAGGTAACTGGTTATCTATTCGCGACGGTAGAACGTCCAAAAGGGCCGTCCTATCGCTTAATAGGTCTCCTGGGACCCTTTCGCGTCCTGGCGTTGGTCCTCGTGCGCTGGCCACGCAGCGGCAATCCGCGGCGATGGCGGATTCCGCGATAGCTTCCCAGGTCCATCAGCCGCTTGATGTTCATCGACGTCTCGCGACGAAGGTCACCCTCGACGGTGAAGTTTGCGACGGCGGTCCTGAGCTTCGCCACTTCGGGCTCCGCCAGGTCCTTGACCGGGGTCTCGGGTGCAATTCCTGCTGCCTCGCAGATTTGCCTGGCGCGCGAATTGCCGATCCCGAAAATCGACGTCAGCGCGATCACAATATGCTTGTTCAGCGGAATGTTTATGCCTGCTATACGTGCCACTAATTCTTCCTCGACTAAATCCTAGCGTTCTTGCGGACTGCCCTTTAAGTTAACCCTGACGCTGCTTGTGACGCGCGTCAGTGCAGATCACCCGCACAACGCCGTTGCGGCGAATAATTTTGCAGTTCCTGCAGATTCTTTTGACGGATGCCCGAACTTTCATGAGCTTTCTCCCAGGAGCCTTATGCTCAGCGTAACTGGCCGCCCCTGCCATAATTGCGCAGGTTGGCCTTTTGCATCATGCCCTCGTACTGATGGCTCATCGCATGCGCCTGCATCTGCGACATGAAGTCCATCGTCACGACGACGAGAATGAGTAACGACGTTCCGCCGAAGCTGAAAGGCATGCTCGGGTAGAACATCCGAACGAGCTCAGGCAGCAGGCAGACGCCGGCGATATAAATCGATCCCCAGAACGTCAGCCGCGTCAGAACACGGTCGATGTATTCGGCCGTGTGCGCACCGGGCCTGATGCCCGGCAAAAACGCCCCGGCCCGCTTCAGGTTATCCGCGGTGTCCTTCGAGTTGTACATCAGCGCGGTATAGAAGAAGCAGAAAAATACGATCATGGCGCCATACAGCAGCACGTACACCGGCTGCCCTGGTCCGAGATTGGCGCCGATTGTCTGCAGCGCCCTCTGCACGGCATTCGGCTCGGCAGACTGGCCGAAAAACTGTGCGATCGTCGCCGGGAACATGAGGATCGACGACGCGAAGATCGGCGGAATTACACCCGACATGTTTATCTTGAACGGCAGGTGCGTGCTTTGCGCCGCGTACATCTTGCGGCCCTGCTGGCGCCGTGCGTAGTTCACGGTTATGCGCCTCTGCGCGCGCTCCATGAAGACCACGAACACGATGGCTGCTATGCCGCCGACGAACATGAGGATAGCCGTAGCCGGCGACATCTCGCCGTTCCGGACGAGCTCGGCGGTGCCCGCAACCGCAGCCGGCATGCCCGCCACGATACCGGCGAGAATGATCATCGAGATGCCATTGCCGATACCGCGCTCGGTAATCTGCTCACCAAGCCACATCAGGAACATCGTACCGGTAACCAGCGTGATACACGCGGTGATCAGGAAGCTGGGTCCGGGATTCACCACCAGGCCTGCCTGATTCTGCAGCCAGGACGCGGCAGCCACCGACTGGAAGCTCGCGAGCCCCACGGTACCCCAGCGGGTGTACTTGATGATCTGCCGCCTGCCCTGCTCGCCTTCCTTTCGCAGCTGCTGCAGGCTCGGCACAATGTGGCTCGCCATCTGCATGATAATCGATGACGAGATGTACGGCATGATGCCGAGCGCAAACAGCCCGAATCGGGACAGCGCGCCGCCCGAGAAAAGGTTGAACAGACCGAGCAGGTTGCCCGACTGCTGATCGAAGAAGTCCTTGAGCGCAACGGGATCGACTCCGGGCACAGGTATGAACGTACCTACACGGAATACGATCAAGGCGCCGAGCAAGAACAGGATACGAACCTTCAGTTCGGCCAGTTTGCCCGCCGCTTTCGCGATATCAGCCGGATTTTGTTGGGGCTTTTTTGCCACGTTATCTTCCGCTTTTCCTGTCTTCCGTTGTCGCGCTTCTGGAAGCGCTCCTACAATTTTGCGTTCTGCCTGTCTTCCGTTGTCGCGCTTCGAGAAGCGCTCCTACGAAGCCTTTACTTGCTAATCCTCGATCTTGCCGCCGGCCTTCTCGATGACCTCGCGCGCGCCCTTGGTGACGGCGATGCCTTTCAACTTCACCGCCTTGTCCAATTCCCCGGACTTGATGACCTTCACCTTGATAGCGAAGGCAGGCACCAGGTTCAGCTTCTTCAATACGTCCAGGTCGATAACCTCGGCGTCAGGTATCGCCAGTTCATGAAGCCTGAGCTCTGCCGTCAAATGCGCCTTGCGCGAGCGGAAGCCCACTTTCGGCAGTCGCCGCTGCAGCGGCATCTGGCCACCCTCGAAGCCAACCTTGTGATAGCCGCCCGAACGTGCGTGCTGACCTTTCTGGCCGCGGCCGCTCGTCTTGCCCTGACCCGCGGAATGACCGCGGCCCAGGCGCTTGCCGGCTTTCTTGGCGCCCTTGCCGGGCGAAAGTTCATTGAGTCGCATGTCAGACTTCCTCTACCGCGATCATGTACGAGACACGATTGATCATGCCGCGGTTCTCAGGCGTATCGGCCACAGTCACCGTCTGGTGCATTCTGCGGAGACCCAGGCCGGCAACACAGGCTTTGTGGCTCTTGAGCCGCCCGTGCCTGCTCCTGACCAATGTCACTTTCAACTGTTTTGGCTTCGCCATGATCGTATCTCTGCTATTCCCGCCGGGCCTAACCGACGATTTCCTTTACTTTCTTGCCGCGCTTGGCCGCGATTGCCTGCGGTGAATGAATCTCCGACAGCGCGCTGATCGTTGCACGAACCACGTTGATCGGATTGCGCGACCCATAACTTTTGGCGAGTACGTTGCGCACGCCGGCGCACTCGAACACAGCTCTCATCGCACCACCGGCGATAACACCGGTACCTTCCGACGCCGGCTGCATATAGACACGCGTCGCACCGTGACGGCCCTTTTTCGCGTACTGCAGGGTCTCGTTGTTCAGATTGATCGCTATCATGTTCTTGCGTGCGTTCTGCATAGCCTTCTGAATCGCAATCGGCACTTCACGCGCCTTGCCGTAGCCGAAGCCGACCTGGCCTTGCCCGTCGCCGACAACGGTCAGCGCCGTGAAGCCAAACTGACGGCCGCCCTTGACGACCTTGGCTACGCGATTGACCGTGACCAGTTTTTCAATCAGGTCGTCGTTCGATTGTGCTTGTTCAACTCTTGCCATAGTCTGGTCCTGACGGTGATGTCTCCGTCAACAATCCTTTCTTTAGAATTTCAGCCCTGCTTCGCGCGCTGCATCGGCCAACGCCTTCACGCGCCCGTGATATCGAAAACCCGAACGATCGAAGGCGACCGTATCGATGCCGGCCGCCTTGGCTTTCTCTGCTATTCGCGCACCCACGATAGACGCAGCCTCGACGTTACCGCCGCTCTTGACGCCTTTCCGCACTTCCTGCTCGATCGTCGAGGCGCTCGCCAGAACCGTGCCGCCATCCGGGGCTATGACCTGTGCATAAATGTGCCGCGGCGTGCGATGCACGCTGAGCCGATTTACTTCCAGATCGCGAATCTTGGAGCGTCCCTTTCGGGCCCGCCGCAAACGATTTTGTTTCTTGTCCAGTTTCATGATTTAAATTCTTCTGCTCTGCTCTGTGTTTCGCGGTTCGAGAACCGCTCCTACAGAAGCGCCTCTACGATTATTTCTTCTTCGCTTCCTTGATGACCACGCGCTCATCAGAGTAGCGAACGCCCTTGCCCTTGTAGGGCTCCGGCGGGCGATAACCGCGGATTTCCGCGGCGACCTGGCCGACTTTCTGCTTGTCGGCACCCTTCACGATAATCTCGGTCTGGCTGGGCGTTTCGACCGTCACACCCTCCGGCACCTCGTGGACGACCGGATGCGAAAAGCCGAGCGTCAGGTTCAGCTTGTTGCCCTGCGCCTGTGCACGATAACCGACGCCGACCAGCTCGAGCTTGCGCTCGAAACCGGTTGAAACACCCCTGACCATGTTGGCCAGGAGGGAGCGCATGGTGCCGGCAATCGCCGTGCTAAAGCGCGAGCCGGAGCGCGGCTTGACCGTCAGCGCATTGTCTTCCTGCTTGAGCTCGACCTCGGAGTTCAACTCCATCGTGAGCGTACCGTTGCTGCCCTTCATCGTGACAACATTCCCGCTCTGGCTGAACTCTACGCCGCCAGGCAGATCGACCGGTGCTTTTGCAATTCTTGACATCGTTACGTCTCGTTTCGAAGAGATTCACCGCATCAGGAGACGATGCAGATCACTTCCCCGCCAATACCCTTTTCACGCGCCTCGCGATCGCTCATCACGCCCGCCGAGGTCGACACGATTGCTACCCCGAGGCCGCCGAGGACCTGCGGCAGAGCTTCCTTGCCCCGGTAGATACGCAATCCGGGACGGCTCGCACGCTGGATACTCTCGATAACGGGCGTGCCTTCGAAATACTTGAGCTCGACACTGAGCTCTTTCGAAGCACCTTCGCCCGCAACGGAGTAGTCCGCTATATAGCCTTCGCCCTTCAACACGCTGGCCACCGCTTCTTTTGCGTTGGACGCAGGCATGGAGACACTCACTTTTCGCGCTTTCTGACCGTTGCGAATGCGCGTAATCATGTCGGAGATAGGATCTGTCATCGTCATCGTCAGAGGTCCTCTACCAACTGGCCTTGGTCAATCCGGGAATCTCACCCTTCATTGCGCCCTCGCGCAGCTTGTTGCGGCCGAGGCCGAACTTGCGATACACGCCGTGCGGGCGCCCCGTGATCGAGCATCGATTGCGCTGCCGCGTCGGACTGGCGTCACGCGGCAGCGCATTGAGTTTGGCCTGCGCTACAAGACGCTCTTCGTCGGTGCTGTTGACGCTGCGGATTACAGCCTTCAGCTTCGCACGCTTTTCGGCGTACCTCGCAACGAGTTTCGCCCGCTTTAGTTCGCGCTGGATCATCGATTTCTTAGCCATGTTTCTATTTGTCCTAGTTTGTCGCGCATCGAGATGCGCTCCTGCAGCTATCGTTTGAACGGAAAGTTGAACATCTCCAGCAACGCTTTGCCCTCTTCAGGATCGCGAGCCGTCGTGGTGATCGTGATATCCATTCCCCGAATCGCATCAACCTCGTCGTAGTTGATCTCCGGAAAGATAATCTGCTCCTGCACGCCCATGCTGTAATTGCCCTGCCTGTCGAAACCCTTGGGATTCAGCCCCCGGAAGTCGCGAATACGCGGTATGGCGATGTTTACGAGCCGATCGAGAAATTCGTACATACGCTCACGCCGCAACGTCACCTTGCATCCAATCGGCATGCCGTCACGGATCTTGAAGGCAGCGACCGACTTGCGCGCATTGCACGTAATCGGCCGTTGTCCAGCGATCTTTTCCATGTCCGCACGAGCGTTCTCGAGGACTTTCTTGTCAGCGATAGCACCACCCACGCCCATGTTCAGCGTGATCTTGGAGATGCGAGGCACCTCCATCGGATTCTTGAGGCCGAGCTTCTGCTGAAGTTCACCCATCAGCTCGTTCTCGAACTTTTCCTGTAACCTTGACATATCCCAGTCTCTTAAATGTCTACGACGTCGCCGCTCTGCTTGAAGATGCGGACCTTGGATCCGTCATCGTTCACGCGAAAGCCGACGCGCTCGCCTTTCTTGCTCTTCGCGTTGAAGACCATCACATTAGAATGTTCGACAGGCATTGCCTTGTCCTGGATGCCGCCGGGTTCACCGACATTCGGGTTCGGCTTTACGTGCTTCTTGGCAACGTTTACGCCTTCCACGAGCACCCGGCCGTCCGGAAAAACCTCGAGCACGGTCCCGCGCTGGCCCTTGGACTTGCCAGTCTTCACGATAACCTCATCGCCTTTTCTGATTTTGTTCATAACTGCTACCGTCGTTGCCGGGTTCCTAGAGAACCTCTGGCGCCAGCGAAATAATCTTCATAAACCGATTGGTGCGAAGCTCGCGCGTCACGGGGCCGAAAATACGGGTACCGATCGGCTCGAGGCGGGCATTCAGAAGCACTGCAGCATTGCCGTCGAAGCGGATCAGCGAACCGTCTTTGCGCCTTACGCCCTTGCGCGTACGAACGACCACGGCGTTGTAGATCTCGCCTTTCTTCACCTTGCCGCGAGGAATCGCGTCCTTGACGCTGACCTTGATCACGTCACCAACGTTCGCATAACGGCGCTTGGAGCCGCCCAGCACCTTGATGCACTGAACGCGACGCGCACCGGAATTGTCCGCCGCTTCCAGAACTGTCTGCATCTGAATCATGACTGCCTACCTTCGCTCACCTGTCCGCCGCACGTTCAACGACGTTGACTACAGCCCAGGACTTGTTCTTTGAAACCGGCTTGCACTCCGAGATCGCAACACGATCCCCGGCTTTGCACTCATTCGCAGCATCGTGTGCGAGCACCTTCGATGTCCGGCGAATGTACTTACCGTAAACCGGGTGCTTGATCAGGCGCTCGATGGCGACCGAGACGGTTTTGTCCATCTTGTCGCTCACGACACGCCCGACAATCGTGCGCTGCCCCTTTTTTGTCTCTTCACTTTTTGTCTCTTCACTCATTTGCCTTCACCTGCCGAGCGCGAAAGCTCGTTCAGTACAGTCTTCACACGCGCGATATCCCTGCGAACGCGACGATGCTCATGGTTGTGCGTCAGCTCGCCCGTGCCCTGCTGCATACGCAGGTTGAACTGCTCACGACGCAGCGCGACCAGCTCTTCATTGAGCTCATCCACCGACTTTTTTCTAAGATCGCTCGCTTGCATCACATCACCTGCCGGGCTACGAATTCGGTCTTGAAAGGCAGCTTTGCAGCAGCCAGGCGGAATGCCTCACGCGCAATCTCCTCGCTGACGCCCTCCATCTCATAGAGGACACGGCCGGGCTGAATCTGGCAAACCCAGTATTCGACGTTGCCCTTGCCCTTGCCCTGCCGAACTTCGAGCGGCTTCTTCGTGATGGGCTTGTCGGGAAATACGCGAATCCAGATCTTGCCGCCACGCTTGATGTAGCGGGTCATTGCACGACGCGCCGCCTCGATCTGGCGAGCCGTCATGCGTCCGCGCCCGGTCGCCTTCAGGCCATACTCGCCGAACGACACCGTGCTACCCCGCTGAGCAAGACCGCGATTGCGGCCCTTCATCTGCTTGCGAAATTTTGTACGTTTGGGCTGTAACATTTACCTCACCTCGGAAAGCGGCCGTTCTCAGGAACGTCCGCCTGCTGCCGCCTCAGGCGTCTCCGCCTGCTGTGCTTCCGGCTTATCGAAAACTTCACCCTTGAAAATCCAGACCTTCACGCCGATCACACCATAAGTCGTACGTGCCTCGGCCAGTCCGTAGTCGATATCGGCGCGCAGCGTATGCAGGGGCACGCGGCCCTCGCGATACCATTCCGAACGTGCGATTTCCGCACCATTCAGGCGACCGCTGACTTTCACCTTGATGCCTTCCGCGCCGACTCGCATCGTGTTCGTTACCGCGCGCTTCATGGCACGACGAAACATGACGCGGCGCTCCAGCTGCTGGGCAATACCTTCTGCAACCAACTGCGCGTCCAACTCGGGCTTGCGGACCTCGCTGATGTTTATGCGCACGTCCGCAATGCTCATGCCGATCATATGCGCGACCTCTGCACGCAACTTCTCGATGTCCTCGCCCTTCTTGCCGATAACGATTCCCGGCCGCGCCGTGAAGATCGTGATGTTGGCTTTCTTGGCGGGACGCTCGATCGTGATCCGGCTCACGGATGCATCCTTCAACTTTTCCTTGATAAATACGCGCAACTGGTGGTCCATGCGAACGTATTCCGGAAAAGTGTGTGTATCGGCATACCACTTGGACGACCAGTCCTTGACGATGCCGAGGCGAATACCCGTTGGATGTACTTTTTGACCCATGGTTTACTTCTCGTCGCCTACCCGAATGGTGATGTGGCTGTTCCGTTTGATGATGCGTGCGCCACGGCCTTTGGCCCTCGCGCGATAGCGTCGAAACGTCGGCGCCTCATTCACCTCTACGGTCGAAACTTTCAATTCATCGATGTCCGCACCATGATTGTGCTCGGCATTCGCGATCGCCGACTCCAGCACCTTCTTGACGATGCGGGCACTTTTCTTCGGCGTGAACGTCAGTGTGCGTAACGCCTCGTCCACGGTCTTGCCACGAATGGTGTCAGCGACCAGGCGGCACTTCTGCGGCGAAACGCGCGCATATCGAAGTGTTGCTGCAACTTGCATTGACCTGCCCCCTCGCCTTACTTCGTCTTCCGATCACCGGAGTGACCGCGGAATGTGCGGGTCATTGCAAACTCACCGAGTTTGTGACCGACCATGTTCTCTGAAATCAGAACCGGCACGTGCTGGCGGCCGTTATGCACGGCGATCGTCAGTCCGACCATGTCCGGTAGCACCATCGAACGCCTCGACCACGTCTTGATCGGACGGCGATCGTTCTTCGCTGCTGCTTCAGCCACTTTCTTCGCCAGATGCGTATCGACGAACGGGCCTTTTCTTACACTACGCGGCATCTTTCAGATCCTTTATTTACGCTTGCGGCGACGAACGATCATATTGTCCGTGCGCTTGTTCTTACGGGTCTTTGCACCCTTGGTCGGCGTGCCCCAGGGGCTGACCGGATGACGTCCTCCCGAGGTGCGTCCTTCGCCACCACCGTGTGGATGATCGACAGGGTTCATTGCCACACCTCGAACCGTAGGTCTCACACCCCGCCAGCGGCTCGCGCCGGCCTTGCCGAGCTTCCTGAGGTTGTGTTCGCTGTGTCCGACCTCGCCGATCGTGGCGCGACACTCGGTGTGAATTCTGCGCGTCTCGCCGGAGCGCAGGCGCAGCGTCGCGTAGACGCCCTCGCGTGCCGCCAGCTGAGCATACCCGCCGGCCGAACGGACCATCTGGCCGCCCTTTCCGGGTTTCATCTCGATGTTATGAATCACCGTACCGACGGGAATCGATTTCAGGGGCAGGCAATTGCCGGGCTTGATCGGTGCCTCTTCCCCGCTGATGACGGCCGCGCCCGCCGTCACGCCCTTGGGCGCGAGAATGTAGCGACGTTCACCGTCCGCATACTTCACGAGCGCCAGGTGCGCGCTGCGATTCGGATCGTACTCGAGACGCTCTACCACGCCGGGAATACCGTCCTTGTCGCGCTTGAAGTCAACAACGCGGTAGCGCTGCTTGTGCCCACCGCCCTGGTGACGGACCGTGATGCGGCCATTGTTGTTGCGGCCGCCTTTCTTGCTCTTCTTGTCGAGCAGAGCATCGTGAGGCTTGCCTTTGTGCAAGCCCTGCGTCTTGACGCTGACGACGAATCGACGACCAGCGGATGTCGGTTTTGCTTTGTGCAGAGACATATCCGGAGTTCCCAGTCCTATTCCCTATTCGCCGCCGAGGAAGTCGAGCTGACTGCCTTCGGCGAGCTTCACGTAGGCTTTCTTCCAATCGGAGCGCTGGCCGCGCGTCGTTCCGAAGCGCTTTGCCTTGCCCTTTACGTTTACGACCGTGACGTTATCGACGTCGACCTCGAACAGCAGCTCGACGGCCTGTCGAATCTCCGCCTTGGTCGCGTCTTGGCGCACCTTGAAAACGACCTGGTTGTTCTCCGCGGCGATGTGGCTCTTCTCCGAAAGGTGCGGCCCCCGGATCACCGTCATCAACCGCTCCTGGTGTGCAGCTCGACTCATGACAGGCGCTCCTCGATCAGCTTCAACGCCGGCAGCGTGACCAGCACTTTCTCGAAGCGGATCAGCACGACCGGATCGATGGATGCTGCATCGCAAATGCCTACGTTCGGCAGGTTGCGTGCCGCGAGAAACAGCGTTTCGTCGAAGGCCTCGTTAAGGATCAGCACGTTGTCCAGCTCGAGCTCCTTCAGTTTGCCGGCAAGCAGCTTCGTCTTCGGTGCCTCCAGTTGCATCGACTCGACAACAACCAGGCGATCCTGGCGGACGAGTTCGGACAGCACCGACCGCAGAGCCGCGCGGTACATTTTCTTGTTGACCTTCTGGTCATGGCTGCGGGGCTGAGCTGCAAACGTGCGGCCACCGCCCACCCAGATCGGGCTGCGGATCGTTCCGGCGCGTGCACGGCCCGTACCCTTCTGTCGCCACGGCTTGGCGCCGCCACCGCGAACTGCGGAGCGGTTCTTTTGTGCCTTGGTGCCGGCCCGCGCGCCCGCGAGATACGCGGTGACGACCTGGTGGACCAGCGCCTGGTTGAATGCTGCGCCGAATGTGCTCTCGGCGACGTCGACAGATCCGCTGCCCTGCATTTTCAGCTTCATCGTTACGCCCCCCGCGCCTTGATTGCCGGACGCACGATTACCCGTCCGCCCTTGTGCCCCGGGACGGCGCCCTTGATGAGGAGAAGGTTGCGCTCTGCGTCGACCCGGACCACCTCGAGATTCTGCACGGTGCTACGCGCGTTACCCATGTGCCCGGACATCTTCTTACCCTTGAACACCCGGCCCGGAGTCTGGTTCTGGCCGATCGAGCCCGGGGCGCGGTGTGCCAGCGAGTTGCCGTGCGTGGCGTCCTGGGTTCTGAAATTGTGGCGCTTGACCGTGCCCGCGAAACCCTTACCGATAGACGTACCGATGACGTCCACCTTCTGGCCTTCTTCGAAGAGATCGACTTTGACTTCGTTGCCGGCCTCGTAATCAGCTTCGTCGGTGTCGTCGAGGCGGAACTCCGCAATTAGATCGCCGGCTTCAACCTTCGCCTGGGCGAAGTGGCCGGCTTGAGGCTTGGACACGCGAGACGCCTTGCGCTGA
>Ga0224509_10000057_pt1 | contig 27170 bp, 36 predicted proteins | sample SF_Jan12_sed_USG_5_FD_170158 | JGI IMG/M metagenome (GOLD analysis project Ga0224509, IMG submission 170158) | Sediment microbial communities from San Francisco Bay, California, United States - SF_Jan12_sed_USGS_24 | ecosystem: Environmental > Aquatic > Marine > Sediment | place: USA... | reverse complement strand
TTATCGCAAAGTGTTTGTCGTTTACATTCATCACATTTTCTTGAACTTTTATTAGGAATAAATTTACTAGTGCATTTATTACAAATATGATAACCAAAAGTATCCATTAATAAAGTATTCATACTTTTATTAATTCTTTTGCGATTAATTACAAACTCGTAAATAATACCTGGTTTATTTTTATTAGGTTTTATTATTCTATTTATATTATAAGTACTCGTATAATTCTTAGTGTATTTATAGTGAATAGTCATAATACCATCTTCTCTAATGGAATATTGTTCATTAGTACCTTTAATAAATTTACTTTTCATAATAGTTAGTTTTAAAGGGTTATTAATAAATACTCAACTTACGTAGTCTTAACACTTACGGGTCTGGTACCGAATTACAGAGTATTTAATTTAAACAAAATGCTTTACTACATCTTATCTTGTTTAAGTATGTTATTGTCCCATTCACAATCAGGCAAAATGAATAAATCTTCAAATCGTTTACTGTTATAATATTTTTTACTTAATCGTTCGTGATTAGGTGTCATTATTGCAGCATATCCGAAGATAAATGAAAATGTTATTGCTGCTGCAGCTGCAGTTGGTTCATTTATAAATTGAGGTAATGATAAGATAAACAGTAAGAATAATACTACTGAGAATGTTACCAATGCTTTGAAATAATTGCTGTACTTTTTCATGATTGTTGGTTTTATTGTTAATTAATAATAAAGCAGTTTGTCTACATGCTTAGGTATACGACGTTGCAATAAATAATACCCATTGATGGTTACTATTAAAATTAAGTTATCACTCATTCTTAAAAATGTTTTTACGTCCTTTCTAGTGTAGCAATGATAGGACTCGAACCTATACATATTGTGGATATGTACCATCTCTCTAATAGGCTATTATCTATTAGGAGCATTGCTGTGCACTAGTCTTTCCTAGCAGTCATAAACGAACTTCTAAAAAAACAGAGGATGAAACATCATATTTTTTATTACTGAACATCACATTACTGTAATGGTTTAAATAAAACTAAGACTACCTACTGTTATTCAGTAGCCCTAGTTTTGGATTGTACATCATAGCATGAATATGTATAGTTGTCAGAGCGTATGCGAACCTCCTTATCCTATTGTTATTGTGCTATATTAATCTATATGAAATAGATTGTCAGGCTTTACCCATTAGGGTTTAGAAGCCATTCTCTTGGTACAATGCATCCTTGAGAGATCACTAATTGATTTTTCATGATGATTTGTGTTAAGTTTAATTAACTATTACTTATTCATTGTCAGTTACTCACGTAACGAGTACGATAGTAGTACTTAATCAGTACATTACTAAAGTATTTAGTTGAGTATTACTTGAAATACAAGCATATCTCCACTAATAGATTGCGTTTTAATCTTGTTAGTACGGAATTGTATCATATCAAATGATTAGTGCATAAAAGAGGTGTAAAAGCACCCCGAAGGGTGCTATTCTCTAGTATGCGAACGTCTTCTCCTCGCCTTTGGCTATTGACCAGGCTGTATCGTTGTACACTCCCTCTGCATCTCGAAGTGCAGTGAACTTGCCGATAGTGAACTCGTAAGTTGACGGATCAAATCCATCTGCCTCAAGTACAGAACGTCTGATCGGAACGTACATCTCTCCATCGTTGATAGAGAGTGATCCGTCAACAACTTCCATGCTGTTGACTCCGTCCTCTCCAACTACTGGAGTACCGATTAATGTTGATGGTGCTTGACCATATAATGGAGCTCCGTATACCGTAACGGAGTCTTTGAGTAATTGCATATTTAATGCCATATTTCAAGTTTTAAAGATTGTGGAACTAGGGAGTGTGCCTCCCCGTCCCATTTTTAGTAGGGGTTAGTTTTTTAGGTGCTAACCACTTCTACACGCATAGAGCAATAAAAAATATAATACAAGGGGGGTAGTAAATATTACAATGCTTACATCTTTTTATATAACATAGATAAAAAAATACCAAAAAATATAAAATATGTATATTTACATATGGAAGATTTATTACAAGCAGTAGGATATCATAAAGAGACTGAACGCATATGTCATATAGTTACATTAAACGATGTTGTATACATGATATCATACACAAGAGATGGAGAGTTCCTAGATGCGTCAGAGGTCGTCTACCTATAACGGTAGTCAACCTAAAGGTTTACCTTATAGTACAAATTACTATCATAAACGTACCAGTAATTCTATCTTAGATACTATAAACACTGGATCTATAAAATTCTATACTAGCAAGAACGGCTGGCTCTTACTATCACATTTATGATAGTTGTAGCCCTAGGAAAAAGGTAAGTTAAGACTATCACGTTTGTGCTAGTAAGCCCTGTAAACTATTTTACATTCGCAAGCTTTTTAACAATTACTTACCATTATTACTATAAACATTCATTTTTGATATTATTACTATCATGTTTGTGATAGTAACTAAGTTTTTCTATATTTGTACTATCAATATTCGATAGAAAGTTATATATTTGTAATGTACAAACGTAAAAGAAAAGTGGTTTCAGTTTATTTAGATACTAAGGATAGCATATTACTCTTATCAAAAGATAGAGCATTTCATGTATTATATTACATTTTGAACCAAGCAGATTTTGAAAGAAACATTTGGTATGCTGATAAAATTCATAAGAATCGCATCATGGTTAAATTAGAAATATCACCTGCTACTTTGGATAAACATATTAAATCCCTTAAAGAACGTAAATTAATTATATCTGAATCGAGAGGACGATACAGAGTAAACACTCAAATATTATCAATGTGAAAGTAATGTATTCAATATGCGAATTATCATTATTGTCAGCTGCACCTTTTGTAAACTTAATACCTAAAGGTAGATACGAGCATAAAAATGCTGCAATGTTAAAAATGAGATTATTGCTAGATGAGAAAACGGAAACCCGTTATTGTATAATAGAAGAATATGAATTAATAAATATTCAAAATAATAAAAATTAAATTATGTCAAAAAAAACAAAAGAATTAACAGAGGCTACTGAGGAAACGGGAGGAGAATCAACAGCAAAAGTTCCTACACTAGAAGAGCGTAAGGAAGAAAGAGATGCATGTAATAGAGAAATTGCAGCAGTATTAGAGAAGTATAGTTGCAGAATGACTGCACAAGTAGTTGTAGGAGAAAATAGAGTAGTCCCTCAAGTATTCATAGTAGATGAAAGAAGTTGAGTTTATTCATACTGATAATAATTTAGATGATTTATTTAGTTACGAAGGAGAATTACTTAGTAATATTAATCAATACTGCGCTGATACTTCTAAACAAATAGTAAGCTCTTATTATATTTCTAATGAAGAACCATACTTTAAATTAACAATTACAATTACACAAAAATGAAAAAAAAGGTAGAATCAGTACGTGCTATATTAGCAACTATATTTATATCTATTAATGAATCTCAACGATCTAAAGGAACAGGTTTAATGTTTAAGTATAAACATGAGCTTTATAAAAATGATGATGGAGAAGAGGAAGGGTGGATATTCAATATTATGCTAAAAGAAGCTGGTTATCCAGAAAGAACAATCCAATCGTTTCCTTTTAAAAAAGTGAATAATATGGATAGGTATAATATGGAATACAATGTATTGATGTCAGTCCTTATGATATTTACTGAAGGTACGTTACTTCAATGGAATGAAATAGGGAAGATGCTTAATACCGATAAAGAGCTACAAAAAGTAGCAAAGGAAACTATAACAAAATGATTAAGAAGATACTTAATTTACCAACGGATGACAGCAAAATCTACAAGCAGATTCTTGCGTTCTTAAACTTTAGCCTAAGTGCTACTGCTCAAGAACGTGAGGTGCTTGCAGAGATCATTCAGCTTAATAACGAATATGATGCACTTCCTGCAAAGCAACGTGCTAAGTTTATATTAAGTACTGATATGAGAAAAGAGACTAGGGAAAAATTAGAAATTGAAGAAAAGCAATTTAATGTAATCCTGTCTCGTCTTAAAAAGAAGACAATATTTGGTCAACCTATATTCGATAAAGATGGTATTTTAAGTGGTCACTTAGCATTTAAGCCAGATCATGATGGAATAAGTTTTGAAATTAATTTAATGAAGTCTGTTTCAGAGTCTAAAAAAGAAAAGGTAGTAAAGCAGACTACTGCAATTCCAGATGCTGCTGTATCTAAACCTAATACTTCTAAAAATATTGCTAAGCCTTCAAACGGTACAGAAAATATAATTGAAGAAGAAGGATTACCTTCAGGTTTTCTAATACTACCTCCAAATGAATAAACAGAAAGCAATACTTAATAGATTAGCCAAAGAACACGGTATAACTATTGGGCAAGCTGAGGAGATTTGGAAATTGCTAGTGGATAAGATTGCTATTACGATTAGTGATCCCGATAAAAAAGGTGAAGATAATTTATACGATATTGAAAAATTTCCTATTATCCACATTGATAATTTTGGTAAATTTATACCTAACGTAAAAAATCTAACGTACGCCAATATACATTTAAAAAAACGATTTGAAAAAGATGACAAAAGTATCACTTGAAGGTAATAATTGGGTAATTAAATATTCAGATACTATTGAAAAGTATCCTATAGATAAAGTACAGTTACGTATGGAAAACTGTACTTTAAGAAAAGATAGTGACTTACTATGGGTAGACTGCAAGGCTGCAATAGTTAGTGGTAATTTAGGACTTCGTTTAGACTCTAAAGCTTTATCAATTAGTAATGGTGAATGGACATTAGGTAAAGAATTAGCAAATGATAAAACCTTTAAATCAATTGTTACATTACGCAGCACTCTTTTTACTACAGAATGATAAGCTTAACTGATAGAAATTTTTGGAAAGAATATCCTGAGCTTATATTTGCTCCAGGTATTGATGTTATCTATAAAAAAGATAAGTCTAAAAATAAAGATAAAAGTTCACAGTTAATGTGGGCTATTCATTTATGTGAAAATTTAGAATCTAAATATTATAATGTTCCTAATAAATATGAGTTAATAGCAGAAAAGTTCTTAAAGGACCCTAAGTTTAAATGGAATGCTTATCAAGATGCAATTGAGTTATATAGAGATGTTTCTTTAACAGAAGCAGAACGATCTTTAACTGTTTGGAATGATACTATGAAATTAAGATCTAGAAGTATTAAAGAAATGTATCAAGATGCATTTAAAAATCAAGATGATACAAAAGCTTTACTTGATCTGGATAAAATGTTAGCAGCTACTCCTAAAATGTTTGATGATTATAAGAAGATTAAATCTGAATATGAAGCAGACAAGATTAAAAAGACTGGTAAGAGTATTAGTTCAATGTCCGATGCTGATGAAATATGATAATTAATAATAATAATTTTTTAATAGGTGAGATACCTAATTATCATCCTGAACTAGAGTACTACGAGCGATTATCATTTTGGGGCGGTGAAAAACGTAAATGTATAGAAGGATTTTGGCACTCAGGTAAATGGATGCCAGGTCCCCTGTATTATTACGTTAACTTTCATAATATATTATTTGAAGACGATAGTTCTGTTGCACAAGCTTCAGGACTTCCTTGGTTAAGAGATATTGATTGGGAGCTGTTTTTATTATATGAAGAGTGTAGAGGGTTTTCAGGATTCGTAGGCGATAAGAAGTTTACGTGCGATAGGAAGTATGGTCCAGAAAAAGAACTTGCATTAAAGCTAGGACGTATAACAAAGAAAGAATCAGAATCTAAGACATATGTTCCAGCTAGAGATTATCTTAGAAAGAATCATAGTAAGTCATTAGGCAAACCTTTATACAAGAATTCAGCAAAGCATTTTATTAGTATTCAATCTCGTGGAGGAGGTAAAACATATGCATCTTCAGGTATTGGTACACATAACTTCTTATTTGATGGTGCTACTGATTATGACGTTTATTTAAAACGTAAGAAAGATAAGCAGGCAATAGCATCTGATACTATCATTGGAGCCATTGATACTAAGTATACTGATCCTGTAATTAAAAAAATTAAACATTCATTAGACTTATTACCAGGTGGGTATAAAGTATCTGCTGATGAAGAACATCCTTCACCGTTACTAGTTACACTTACTGGATCATTGGCTTCAAATAAAGAGTATACTTCCAGAACTGGTTCATTACTTAGACACAGAACTTTTAAAGATAATCCGTTAGCTGCCAATGGTACTCGACCTAACTTATGCGTATTGGATGAGATTGGATTTATGTATAATATTAAAGAATCATGGGCTGCTATTGAGGCAACTCAACAGTCTAAAATGAAAAAGAATCTTGTAATATGGGCATTAGGAACTGGGGGGCTTGTATCAGGTAAAGCTGCACTATATGCAGAATCTGTATTCCGTAATCCTCAAGATTACAATTGTCTTGTATTTGATGACATATTTGAAAACAGAGGAAAAATAGGATACTTTGTACCGTATACTAAAACTTTAAATGAGTTTAAAGAAAAGCCTAATTACATTACAAATGAAGAAAGAGCGTCTTTGTATATTACACATAGGCGAGATGAGGCTAAGAAATCTGACGATCCTTCAGTATATCAAGGAGAGATTATTAATGGTCCTATCTATCCATCTGAAGCATTTTTAGTAGTTGAAGGTGCTTATTTTCCTACCTTATATCTTAAAACACATCTTGGTGAATTAGAAGGAGGTGAATGTAAAAAGTATCTAGAATCATCATTTAGAGGAAACTTACTATTTGACGATAAAGATAAATTAGAATTCATTTCAGTACAGGATGCTAAACCTATTCGAAATTATCCATTAGGTAAAAATGATCCTAAAGGGGGTTGTGTAGAAATATGGGTTAAGCCTCAAATGAATGAAGAAGGTGTTATTCCATATGGTACATATATAGGAGGAATGGATGTTGTAGATAAAGCACGAAGTACTACAAACTCTCTTCCTTGTATTGTAATAATGAATAGGTATACTCGTCAAATTGTAGCTGAGTATACTGGACGTACAGATGATCCAAATGAGTTCTATGAGATTTGTAGAAGATTGTTATTATATTACAATGCTACTGGGATGTATGAGAAAAATTTACCTGGATTGTTTACTTATTTTGAACGACATTCGTCTACATATTTATTAGCAGATACTCCATATCAGTTACGTAATTCAGATACTTATAAAATAGGAACTAATACTGCTAAAGGTATTGATGCCAGTGGAAAAGTAAATCAGACAGCTCGTGATATGATTAAATCTTGGCTATTAGAAAAGGTATCTGAAAAAACAGAAAAGCGAGTACTGGAGACTATTTATTCCCCTGCTATACTAAAAGAATTAATAATGTGGAATAAAGATGGCAACTTTGATAGAGTATCTGCGTTAGGTATGGTAATGTGGCATGATGCTACTATGAGAGCTACTGTTAGTAAACGTACTAAAGAAGTTAAAGGATTTTTAGAAGATCCATATTTTGCAAAAATGGGAGTACTTCAAAAAGATAATAACCCTAAAAATTGGAAAAATTCTTTTCCTAATAATTAATTTTTTATCTTTACCTTTGTTATATAAATAATATTTCTTATGGCTTATAGTTCTAGATCAAAAATTCAAGGGTTTATTAATTTTCCTAGACAGAAATTGTCTGACAATAAAAAGACCCCTGCTTGGTATAAAGACAATGTAGACTTTGCAGAAAACATTTTAGTTAATGATTTCGATTTAAGAAGCTCTTTTAAAAATAAACGCACTAATTATAATTTACGATCTAATATAATTAATGTAAAGGATTTTGAAAAATTTATTAATCCTGATAATCTAGATTTAAATTCACTGCCTGCTACATTTCAACACGTAGGAATTGAAAACAATAAGATTAACTTATTACTAGGAGAATACAGTCGACGTAAAAAAGAGTACCGAGCATTTTTATCAGCCAATGATCAAGAAGGAGTAACTAGAAAAGAGAACCAGCTTGGTGCAGAAATAAAAGCCAATTTAACTAGAATCATTCAGAACGAAGCTATTTCTGAAGAGCAAATTCAAAAAGAGCTTAAGGAATTAGAAAGATACGCTAAATACGATTTCCAAGACATTGCTGAGATTACAGCAAATAAGATTCTCAAAAGAGAATATAAACAACAGAACTTAGACTTCCTATTTTTACGTACTTTCGAAGATCTGCTTACTGCAGGTGAGCAGATTGCATATTGTGGAGTACTAGGAGGCGAACCAGTAATTAGACGAGTAGATACTAATAACCTATATACTCTTGGTGGAAACTCAATGTATATCGAGGATTCAGATGTAATTGTTGAATATGATTATATGTCAGTTGGTCAAGTAATTGATGATTACTGGGATGAGTTAAAAGAAAAAGATGTAGAGTTTTTAGAAAGTGGTACATTAGCTACGTCGTCATCTAAATCCAGTGGTCTTAATAGAGACATGTCAATCTTTGAATACTATGGTGAAGAAGATGCATTGCAAATATTTCACCCTAACGATTTAGGATCTCAGACGTTTTCAGGAGCATTTGATAGTTATGGTAATGTACGAGTAGTACGAGCATGTTGGAGATCAAGACGTAAAATAGGGAAACTTAAATACTTTGATGAAGACGGTGAACAACAAACTACTTATGTACCTGATGACTATAAAGTAGATAGAGAACTAGGAGAAGAAATAACTTGGCAATGGGTTAATGAGTGGTTAGAGGCTACTAAAATTGCTGATGATGTTTATGTTAATATGCGCCCAGTTCCATACGCAGGTAAATCGTTAACTAATAAATCTAAAGGTACTCCACCTTACGTAGGTTCTGTAAACAGCATGGTAGGTTCTAAAGTTCAATCTTTAATGGACATAATGAAACCTCTTACATATTCTTACGATATAGCTTACTATAAACGAGAATTAGAGATTGCTACATACAAAGGATCATTTGCTGCAATTAACTCTTCAATGATTCCTTCAGGATGGAAGCCTGAAGAATGGATACGATATGTTACAGTAAATAAAATGGGATGGTTAGATCCAACTAATGAAATTTTAAAAGGACCATCGCAAGGAAAGTCAGCAGGTGCATTTAATACTTTAACTGCTACTCAAGTACAGTTAGGAGATCCTAATGCTATACGTATGTACACTGAGTTACTATTGGATTTAGAAAATACAATGGGTAAATTAGCAGGTGTATCTGGAGCCAGAGAAGGGCAAATACAAAATCGTGAAGCTGTAGGAAACGTAGAACGAGAAGTACAACAGACATCACACATTACTGAGAAATGGTTTGCAATAGATGCTAACTTTCGTAAACGTACGTTAACTAAATTTTTAGAGTGTTGTAAGTTTGCATACAAAAAACATCCTAAACGAGGGCAGTTTTTATTAGATGATATGGGAATGGAAATGATTAGCAATTTTAATGAATTTAATTCTGCTGAAATGGATATTCATATTACTAACTCGTCTGAGGATACAATGCTTCACCAAGAACTTAAAGGACTTGCTCAAGCTGCTATTCAAAATGGACAAGCTAAGATTCATGATCTTATTGCAATTGCACAATCAGAATCAGTACAGGAAACTGCACGTAAATTAAAAAACTCATCTGAAGAAATTTTAGAAGAGCAACGTGAGAAAGAAAAAGCTGATAGAGAGTCTAATGAAAGAATGCAACAAGCTGGACTTGCAGCCGCTGAGAAAGTTGCTGAACGTGAAGATTATCATAAGAATGAGGATCGTAAAGTTGAGTACGCTAAAATTGATTCTAGTCTAGAAAGCATTGCAATGAAAGAAATGGGAGGATCTATAAGAGATGATAATAAATCTCGTGTAGATACTGATAAAAATGGCATTGATGATAGAATAGACTTAGAGCGTACAGAAATTCAAAGAACGCATAATGAAGATTCAATATCTGTAAAACGTGAACAGCTTGCTGAAACTAAACGTAGTAATATGGCTAATGAATCACTTAAAAAGCAATCTTTAAATAAATCAACAGTTACTAAAAAGTAAGATAAAGCTATACCATCAAGGAAATAAATAATAATATGGAAAAGATAATCTATTAAAATTTTATTAATATTGTATAAATAATGACAGCAAAATGAGTAAAGGAGAAGAAAATTTATTTAGCGGTTTAGAGATCATGAGTCCAGAAGAGACAATGAACACTTCTACACCAACAGAAACATCTACAGAAACGTCTGTAGAGAAGACAATTGAAAATACAGACACTCCTGCTACAGAAACTAGTAATGAATTATCTATTACTACACCTGTGCCAGGAACTGAAACTGAAACGGAAGAAATTACTTCTGATAAAGAGTCTACTTCAGGATCTAATGTACACGCAGCATTTATTAAAGAAATGTTAGGAGCTGGTATTATTAGCGGTCCTGCAGAAGAAGCAGAGTTAGAAGAGCTTTTAAAAGATGCTAGTGTAGAGACTATTAAAGAGTTAATGGAAAAAACTGTTAATGGTCAAGTTGAAGCTAAGCAAGAATCTTGGAAAAAAGGATTATCTCCTACAAAGAAAAGATTTTTAGACATTGAAGATGCATTTAATGAAACTGATGCAGCTATTCAAATGGCTCAACGATTAGAATACTTAGACAATATAACTAGTGAGCAAATTGCTAACGATGCTACTATTCAACAAAATCTTTATTATGAAGATTTAAAGCTTAAAGGTTATAATCATGAAGATGCAGTTGAAGCAGTTGAAGAAGCAAAGGCTTTAAACAAATTAGATGACAAAGCTTACAAAGCATTGGTTTCTATTAAGAAACATGATTCAGGGATAGTTGAATCTAATAAAGTTAAGCTTGCTGAAGAAGCAGCTAAACTTCAAAAAGACAATGAAGAAGCTTATGCATCATTGATAAATAATATTGATAAGAAAGAAGCTTTTATTGAAGGTCTTAATTTAAATAAAAATATTCGTGAAAAGATTAAAAATAATATTATTAATTCTGTTCATGAAGATGAGAAAGGTAATAGATATACTAGCCTCATGTATAAACAAATGAAGAACCCTAGTGAATTTGATATGTTGATTAACTATTATGATACATTAGGACTATTCAACTTAGATAAGTCAGGTAATTTTAAACCTGATGTTTCTAAAATTAAAGCAGCTGTTAAAACAAAAGTTTCTTCTGAGTTAGACAGTGTATTGCGATCAAGTAGTAAAGGTGAAGTAGGGCAACGTACTTCAGTTAAACCATCTGATCAAACGTCAAATGTTCTTGATTTTTTAGAAAGAGCAACAGGGCAACAAGGAAGAAAAAAGAAATAGTATATTCGTTAAACAACATAAATAATAACAACAATGGGACAATTACTTCCTTTACAAAAGTATGAAGCGATTGATTATAATGGTCTGGTAACAGATAATCATTTTCATGCGCTTTACATGCAAAAGCCTCAGCTTATTAGCAATGTGATCAAAGAGATCTACAAAGTTAATTTGCAAGGTAAATTACGTGAGTTCGTTGATCGCTTTCCAGTGAAGGAAGTAGATCAAGAGAACGGATTCTATAACTGGATGCTACAAGGGCAGTCTGATAAAAATCTACCTTTAGCTGACGCTGAGATGATTGACGGATCATCTGTATCTGCTGGATCATTTCCTGCAACAGTTGGTGCACACGGACAACGCTTTTATCTTATCTTTGATGAACCATTGTTTGAGAAAACAAACGTTCTTAAAGGAGAAACTGATGATTACCATTTCCTAGTAAAAAATGAAATTGATGCAGGTTCTCGTTACAAGTATGAAGTTGAGTTAGTAAATTCTAACCCAGAAGCTGTAGTACCAGTAGCTGAACTAGCAATCGGAACTAGATTTTCTAAGTTCTACTCTCTTGCTCCATCTACATTATCTTACGAAGGTTCTGAGCCTTATTTTACTTCTCCTTGGAGAATGGAAAACCGTCCTTCTACATTGCGTATGCAGTATGAAGTAGCAGGTAATGTTATCAATAAAGGTAAGAATGAGCCACTAGAGTTCGGATTTAACTATAATGGTAAAACTGAAAAAGTATGGATCAACTACCAAGATATGGTTGCTCATCACCAATGTGAAGAAATGTTCGCACGTATGTTGATGTATGGTAAGCGTAACTGGACTGCTGATCATAAGTACTTGAATAAAGATGATAAGACTAAATATGCTATCGAATCAGGTGCAGGTTTCTTTGAGCAAATTGCTCCATCAAACGTACACTATTACAATAGCTACGATTTAGATTGGCATCTTGAAATGCTTCTTGATATGGGAGTTGGTAAACTTGAGCGTGGAAAACGTGTTATTCATCTATTGACTGGAGAATTTGGAGCAATCGAAATCTCTAAGCAAATTGAAGCTAAGCGTGGAAACCAAGTTACTATCGTATCTGATAAATTCTTGGATAAGAATACAGCTGCAGGTTCTATCGGAGGTAGTAATACTAAAGGTACAATGCAACCGCAGTACAACATTTACCAATGGTACAATGGTGTAGAAATTAGAGTTGAGATCCTTGATTTCTTCGATGATGATGTATATTTCCCACAACGTCACCCAGACGGATTAGGAATCGTTGAGTCACATAGAATTCTTGCACTTGATTACGGTGAAGATGCAGGTATTTACAGAATCAAGCCAAAAGGAGTTCCAGAGTACAACTGGGGTTATATTCCTGGAATGCGTGATCCTTACTCTGCAGGTGGTGCAAAACAACCTAAGCATATCTCTTCATCTATTGATGGATATGAGGTACACTTCCAGAAATGGGGCGGAATGATGATCGAAGATCCAACAAAAGTAGTTGACCTACGTTTGTTAGTAGAAAGATAGAATAATGATAACTCCCCTGTATTCTACGGGGGAGTTATTTTTAATTAATGGAGAAAAAATAAATAAATAAAATGGAGAATAAGACAGCAAGTAAAGAAACTACTATTAAGAAAAAAGTATTTGGTAGTTTTTTAAAGGATCAGGTTTTAATGGTTAAGCCAGTAGAATCATCAGGTAAATGGACAAACCTTTTAGTAAAAGGTCAGGATATGAAAAACGATCCATTTATTTTAGGTAAAGTAAAAAGAAGTTACCAAGTTCCTTTGAATAGTCACTATAAAGGTGGTGGTGTTAAGGTTGTATTTGACAACCAAGTAAAAGTACTTATTAGTAAGTACAAAGAATCATACCCTGAAGGTATGACAGAACAAGAGTTCTTTGAAAAAGAGTTAGGTGCTAATTTAAATCCTAGATTGCCAAAAGAAGATAACTTTTGGAGAAATGATCGAAGAGGAAGAGTTATTCTAACTAAAGAAGGTATGCGATTAGATCTAAACAATTCTATTGATATGTTAAGATATAAGATACTAATGGCAAACAGTTCTAAAATTTCACCTTCATATGAAGCTCGTAAAAGCTCTCAAAGTTATGAGTTTATGATCGTTAACGAAGGAAAGCAAACTTCTAAGAAAATTGAAGCTGCTATGGAAGAAGCTAATGCTTATGCTAAGTTTGCAGAAATTACAAGAAGTGAGGATACAATGATTGGTTTTATTAAATCGTTAGGAAAATCTATTCCTATTAAGTATAATGATGATTGGCTTAAGACTGAAATTCTTACTGTACTTAAAAGTAATAGTTCTAAATTTTTATCAATTGTGAACGATCCTCTTTTTAATGATCGTATCTTTGTACAAGAAGCGGTTGAAGCAGGTGCTTTAATTCGAAAAAATGCTAAACGTTATACTACTGACGGAGGTATTGAATTAGGAGATTTGCTAACTACAATAAACTGGTTAAACAATGGAGATAACCAAGATGCTAGATTGCGAATTAAGTCTCAAATAGAGATGTTTAAAAACTAATAGACAATGACTGCAAATGAAATGGCTGACGAATTAGAACTAGCTGCTGATAGAGTATCTAGCCTTGGTTCACCAGGATATGAAGATTCTGATATTACTTCTGTATTAACAGATGCGGAAGAACTTTATGTTAAAAAATTCATTAGTAGAAAAAATAATCGGAAAGGTGAAAGCTTTGACGAAACAGAGATTCGGAACCAGGGACTCAGTGCACTTGTAAAACGAGGTGCTGTGCTCTCTGTCTCCGCAAATCAAACTGATTCATCAGTAAATGGAACGTTCTTTGACTTGCCTGCAGATTTCATGTATACTATTCATGAGGAAGCTACAATAGATAAAAATATTTGTAGTACTGAAACTCCAATTAAAGTAGATGTAATTCCTATTGGATATGATGAAATTTCAAGACTATCTCGTAATAAATATAAAAAACCTTATTACAAGAGTTACGGAGAAGGTACAATTTGGAGATTAGTATATTCTAGAGATACTGATGGGGATGATCCTGCATCAGCTGCTACTAGTAAGAGACATGAGTTAGTTACAGATGGTACATTTGCAACAGCTACATATTCTATCAATTATCTTAGAAATCCGAAAGGAATTATTGTTGATAGAACTACTTCTGCTAATCAAAGAAATAGTATCTTAGACGAATCTACTCATAGTGTGATAATTGATATGGCACTAAGCCTATTATTGAATAGAGTAAAAGAACAAGAATTGAATAATATTGAGTCATTAAGTGACTTAGAATAAGTATAAATAATAATAATAATTAAAAACAAAAAACAATGTTAAGAAAAGCAAACAACGTATTTTCTGTATTGGTAGATGACAACAGTAACACTACATTACCTACGGTAGGTTCTGTTGTAACTGCAGCTAACATCGGTAATGGTGCTGTATGTTTAGTAAATTTAGGAATGGTTAGATTAGATGCAGTTGCATTTGCAGCTCTTGCTGATACTGACAAATTCATGCTAGTACAAGGCAAAGGAGCTTCTGCACCTTTAATGAAATCACCAGCAATTACTAAAGGTACTTATGCAACAACTATTTCAAAGCATAAGCCAGCAGTACAACAAGTAACAACTATTGGTTACAATGGAACAACTGGTTCTTTACCAACTGCAAATGACACTTCGTACTTCATTAAAATTCGTAAGAACGATAATGATGCTGCAAATAGAAGTCAACCATTTAGCTTATTTGGTCAGTTTAAAACAGATGCTTCTGCAACTCAAGAAGAACTAGCATTAGGATTAGCAGTTAATCTTAATAAGAATATGTCTGATGAACCAGCTAACGGTTATTTGACGACTGAAGTTATTTGCGATGAAGCAGGAACTGAAGCTTTAAGTGCTTTAGATACAATTGTAGCAACTGCAGGTTCAAAAGATATTGTTATTGTAGAAAACGGTGGAGTATTACCTTACTTATTTGTAGTAGGTGATCATATTCGTTTAGGAACTGCTGTAACAGACCCTGTTTATAAAATTACTGCAACAACTGTAACACTTGCTGCTGGTGGTACTTTAACTGTAGACCGTCCAGTAACAACTAGCTTTGCACCAGCTGCAGGTACAGGTACTACTGAATACATTACTGCTGCTGCTGCTGCTGCTGCAGAATTTGGTATTCGTCTTACAGGAGTAGCTGCAGATTTCGATGTTAATTCATTTAGAAATTATTACACAAACCGTTTCACTGCAACATTCTCAGATGACACTACGCTTGTAACACTTACTACAGGAGCTAGAAATGGTTCAGGTGTATGGCAACAAGTTGCAATGGATGAGTACATGAACTACGGATTTGAAGGAATGAACGGAATGTTAGGTACTCCTCCAAAATTAAGAGATCAAGCTGTTAAAATACCAGGTGTTGGCACTGCTACAGCTTTGACATCTAGATATTCAACATTGAATATTTCTTGGACTGAAACTGTAACAGGTTTAGTTGGAATGTCAGGTGCTCAAGGTAATGTAATTTTCCATGTTAACTTGGATGATACTGACCCTCTAGGACTTTTAGCTGCTACGGCATCTTCAGGAGAACTATTAGTTGAAGCAATGGGCTTGACTGATACAGACTTCAATATGGTATAATAGGAGTTTTTCTCCCCAACCCCAGTAGCCTGTCACAACTTTTGCTGTCAGTGGCAGGCTACTTTTTTATTATCAATAATTTTTACTATTTTTGGATAGTAAATTAAATCCTTCACAATGGCTCTAGTTCCTAAAATAAATATCTGTATTCAGAATAAATGCAATAAGATTGATATCTATGAAGAGACTGGTCCTTATCATGCTACTAATAATCCAGAAGGATGGGTTAATAGTGGAACAGTAGCTGCCAATATTGATACTTCAGAAATTACAGCAGCAAATTTAAAAATTCAAAGTTACGACGGAATTACGTTACTTGATACAATTACATTGTATGATGGAGCCACAAATGTCTATTCAGGCGTTGCAGGTGCTCCTTTGCCCGCAAGTTTCTTAGCAGTAAAAGATCATCCTTTTGCACAAGCAGATGGTGTTTACAAATTAGTATACACTGTAACTGATGGTGTTACAACTTTTACTAATAAGAATCAAAAGGTTTTAATTACTTGTGCTATTGAGAATTGCATTGAAGGATTAAAAAATAAAGTAGTTACTGAATGTGACAGTACTAAATTATCAACACAAAAAGAAATTCTAGATCAACTAGAATTATTACTATACGGAATTCAATCAGCCTTCTCATGTGCAGATTTTGTTACAGCTACTAAACGCATTGCAAATGCTAAGACTATCTGTGATAATTTATGTGACTGTGGTTGCGGTGACTGTTAAAAATTATTATTATGAGTGGATGCACAACTTGCGGATCAATAACTTTATTTCAAGGTGAACAAGGAGTAGGGATTACTTCTATAACGTGGACTTCTAATTCAGCAGGAAGCCCTCAAGCTACAGCTGGTACTACTGATACATATACTATTACTTATGATAATGCATCTACTAGCACTTTTACAATAACAAATGGTGCAAATGGTGTATACGGTGGCTACTCTAGTGAATGGTTGTACGATGGTACATCTATTGCTACTGGACCAGCTGTAGGTGATTTTAGATTTAATAACGGTAGCCTAGCAGCAGTAAGCACTTTATGGGTTAATGATACTAATGCAGATAGTACAAATTTATCTGCATTTTTAGATTCTTTTGATAACAGTGGAAATTATGGATTAGTTAGAGTTAGTAAAAAATCTGATTCAGATGTTTTCTGGATGGGAATTGTTATTGGAGAGTTAGATTTAGGAGCTTCTCATGAAGTTAGAGTAACTCATGTATTATCTAATGGTACGTTTACTGACAATGATCCATGTATAATATCTTTTTCTCAGGCAGGTACTACTGGTCCAACTGGACCACAAGGGGTATACGGAGGATATTCTAGCGAATGGACTTTTGATAGTGCAACTTCAGCAGGTACTGGATCGGGAGAAATTAGATTTGATAATACTACTCTAGCTTCAGTAACAGGATTGTATATTAATGATACAAATGCTGATTCAGTTGTAATGCAAGCTTGGTTAGACGCTTGGGATAATAGTGGAAATTTTGGATCTGTTAGAATAAGCGATAAAGCTAATTCTAATATTTTTTGGATGGGTAAAGTTACTGCTGAAACTGATAGCGGTACTGAACATGATATTACTGTAACGCATGTAGCATCTAATGGTACATTTGTAGACGGTAATGCGGTAATAGTATCTTTTGTTAATAATGGGTACAATGAATATAATAAGTATACTGCGTTAATTACTCAATCAGGAACTGGTGTTCCTGCTCCAGTTATTTTAGGAAATAATCAAATAGGTACAATTGTGTGGACACGTTCTGCAACAGGTATCTATTTTGGAACACTAGCAGGTGCTTTTACAGGAGGTGTACTATGCTTATTGAATCAAGGTTCATGGGCATTTCCAGCAGCAGCGAGTGTACAAATATCTAGACATGATGACAATACAGTAAAAATCTATTGTTACGATGCTGCAGGAGCTGCAGTTGATAGTGTACTTAGAAACGCTAATTTAGAAATACGAGTATATAACTAAGATATGCATACTAACGAACTTACATTTAACGAATTATCTGCAGGGGATTTTATTCCTAACGATTGGGGACACATTGACATCAGTGGGTACGCAACTGCTAGAAATGATAAAGAAGTATGCTTTAAACTTAGCGTATGGTCGTTACAATGTAAGTTTGCTACATTACTAGGAACATATTTTACTAATTTAGAATATGGAATAACTTCTCCATGTTCGTTAGATGATTTAAAGAAATTTAAATACGGATTAGAAATCTTAAATAGATATAACCCTAGGGATATTATTGGAGATACTACTAAATACAACACTTTGACATATTCTCAAATATTACAAATATTACAAACCTTATATAAAAAATATTAAACATGTCAAGTAAATATAACATACGAAGAGTAAATAAGAAATTAGTAGCAAAGAATAATTCTAGCGGATTAGAAATATTTCAAGATGCTGAAAATAATCTTATTTATTACAAAGATACTAACGGAGTTCTCCAACAATTAATTGATACTAATAGTTTGCCTCCAACTCCTGCATCAGGAGCACTTACTACACGTATTGATACCACTACTAGCATTACTGCATTAGCAAGTGAATGTATTATTAGTGATAGTGAAGAAGCAGTAGCTGTTAGTATTCCCAATCCTGCAACTGTAAAAAGTAGTGAAATTGTTGTAAAAAAAATTAATAATTCAGAATCATTTGTAACTATTACGCCTACTACAGGAACTATTGAAGGGGAATTTACTTTTGTACTACGTTCTAGCAATAAATATGTACGATTAATATCTGATGGTGTTGAATGGCATGTTATTGCTAATAATTAATAAAATTTAAAATTAAGAATTATGCCATCAAAAGGAAGAACTTTTGTTCAATTAGTAAATAAAAACGGTACTCCAGTTGAAGTAACCGACGACAATAAATTAAAAGTTGAGGGTACTTTTGTAATTACCCCTGATATTACTGTACGTACACCAACGTTAACTAGGGCTACAGGTTCAGGTACAATAGCTGCAGGAGCAAGGTCAGTGTCATTTCTTAACTCTGGTGCAGATGATGTCCCTACTGTTTTAGGCTCAGTCCTTAAGCAAGGAGAATCTATTTCTTTTAATGCAGGAGGGGAAGATGACACACTAAGCGCAATAGCTTATACTGTCGCTAGTGGAGAATTATTAATAGCTGCAATTTATTAATCTTATGGGAGCTAGAACTAGAATATGTAAAGTAGTTGCTTCAACTCCTCCAGTTGGAGCGACACTGATGATGACTAACCAGACTACTTCTTACAGAACTGGAGATGATTCAACAGGTAACAAAAGAGGGAGATTGCTAGACTGGGACACTTTAAATGTTAAAAATCCATTCGGTAACACGCTTAGGCGCACAGACAGATTAGGAGGAACGACTTACGCTGACGGAATAATGATTGACTGGTCAACTTTTGATGGAACCACAGTTTTAGGATGGAGGATAACTAGCAATGGGGTAAATATCGACTGGAATGGAGCTGTAGACGGGGCTTTAGCTACGAGTATAGGAACATATACTACTGGTTGGGGGTTGCCAAATAGAGAAGAAATGTACTCTTTAGCAAGAAACACCAAAAACCTTAACTATCCACCATTTAACAATAGTAACAATTTTAAATTCTGGACTAGTAGTACGTATGAAGACGCAACAACATACGCTATATCTTTGCCAAACAGATGGATAGAGGTAGCTGGGGTATTAAAAACAACATCAGCAAACATGAGATATTACCCATGTAGAGTATTCACAGTAACAGGAACAACACTAACATAATAAACAATGGCAAAATATAAATTTCCACCGTTTGAAACGGTATTCGAGAACCCTACTATTACCATAGATGGTGATGTAGGAACAAAGGTCGTAAATAACGTTCCTAGCAATACTGCGTACTGTGATATATTAATAGAAACACCACAAACGTCAAACTCTTCCTTTAGATTAGAAGGCAGTCCAGAACCTGTTGATTGGACTATGGAAAAGCTTTCGATCTGGGTCAATGCTCAGTTGGTACAATACGAAGTAAATTCATAACCATACTGTAATTATGAAGTTTTTAAAAGTGTTAATTAGAGAAGTTGGGTCATTACTAATAGCAATTGTATCAATAGCTGTTGTATACCCTTATTTATGGATTTACAGCATCCCTGTTAGCATTTTAACTATAGGAGCTTTATATACTATGCTTAAACCTATATATGACCATAGAAACCGTCTTTTAAAAATTCGGTTAAAAAGAACTGGAATGTGGTTTTTGAATGTGCTTTATCAACTATGGTCTATCGTTAAGTATTCATTTTTGATGGTTGGATACATTATTGACTTAATCGGAAATGTTTTACTCGGTGAAATTATAGAAGATTTAGTTGGAGCCGAAGAAGAGACTTTATTTGGAGATGGAGGAGTTACGATCAGTGCTTCTCTTGGGGATTTAAAAAGACAGAATAAACTTAATAGATTTGGTCTATGGCTGGCTAACGCTCTTAGTGCTTTAGATCCAATGCATGATGATCATTGTATAGCAGCGATTCAGCTGTATGAATACAAAAAGTCGTTAAAATCAAAAAACAACTAAAATGGACCGCTTATTAGATAATGATTTAGCACAAGCTGGAGGAATCGCATCAACAACAATGTCATTTTCAATGTATATATTAGAATTATTCTCAGACATGACTTTTAATGATTACGCCCAAGCTGTACTGACTGTAGGGGGTATGATATATTTGTTCTACAGAATAAAGAATTCAAGACTTGATGCTAAGATTAAAGAAAGGCAGTTAAAAGATAAAGATAAATAGTTATGAAAGCATTAAAAAACATTGCGTGGTTCTTTAAGGAATTAATGTATCTATGGTCAGACAAACCTTCTTTTTTTTCTAAAAAGCGTGTAGAATCTAGTATTGCTTTTATTATTGCACAAGCAGGAATGATATGGTATTTAGTAACTCATATGGATACTATGGATATATACGATTTTCTTATGTGGGCAGGAGCAGAGTTTTTGATTGCAGGATATACAATCAGCCATATTCAAAAAGAAAAAAAATCAGCTAAGATTAATTTACCAAATATTAATAAAAATTAAAAATATGTTTAAGGTTTGGGAGAAATACAGTAGTGTAATTTTACTAGGAATTATATTATACTTAATGCTTATGTACATAAAAGGGTGCAATGCTCACAATGTAGATAAAACACGTATTGCATCACTTCTTGAATATAAACACATAGCTAAAAAATACATAACTAAAGATAGTACAGTTGTTAATTATAACAGCTCGATAGCAGTGACTCCTGAAGATTTGAAGATCATTCAGGACACGCTGCTTGACTATATTGAAAATTTAGAAATTAAGATTAAAAATGTAGAGTCAACAACAATTATTACAGAAAGATTAAAAATAGATACTCTTGAAGTACCTGTTTACTTAACTAATTGTGAATTTGACACTACTGTTCAAATAACTGACCCTTATTACGATATGGATATTACATTGACTAATCAAGGGTTAACTTTTAATACTATAGAATTTTCCAACACTGTAGGAATTACATTAGCTGAAAAACGTGAAAAATGGTTTAAAAAAAAAGAATCAATTGTTACTGTTACTCATAGTAATCCTTATATGCAAGTAGATGGTATATCTACTTACACTTTTTCTCAGCAAAAAAAGTGGTATAACAAATGGTGGGTACATACTTTAAGTGGAGTTATTGTAGGTGGAGCAATTGTGTATAGTGTAACTAAATAAATTAATAATGAGTATTAGTAAAAAACGATTATTTTACGACATTGAAACTTCATTTTGTAAAGGTCATTTTTGGCGACCTGGTTACAATCAAAGAATTGGTCCTGAACAAATAACAGACTATGCTAAAATTATTTCTATACATTGGAAATATGAAGGGGATAGTACAGTTAAAAATTTAGACTGGGGGTTGAAAAAACAATGTGATAAAAAAATGCTTGAAGTATTTATTCCTATTATGAATGAAGCTGATGAAATAATTACTCATAACGGTAAACGTTTCGATACGCCTTGGATTAGAACACGTGCGTTATTTCATGGATTGCCAATGAGGCATACTTACAATGAAGTAGATACTTACAAACTTTGTAAAAAGTATTTAAACCTTCCAAGTAATTCTTTAAAAGAAGTATGTAAATATTATGGACTACAAGCTAAGGTTGACGCAGGAGGACTTCAAACTTGGATTAATGTAATATATAAAAAAGATGCAGAAGCATTAAAACATATGTTATTTTATGGAGATGGTGATATTAATAGCTTAGAAGCAGTTTTTAATAAAATTAAGAATTACGTTAATCCTAATATGCAATATTCTGTATTACGAGGAGGTGATAAATTTACTTGTCCAGAATGTGGAGGACTAGGAAGACTTAGAAAAACATATTCAACTGCAGCAGGTACAATTCAACACTATATGTCTTGTAGAAATAACAAATGCTTACCTTCATTTAAAATAAACAATAAGACATATATGGACTATTTGCAGTTTAAAATGATTAACAACATACCATAATTTTTAATATATTTGTATATGCTACCATTAATAGATTTACATAGTCAATTAGATGAAGCTCTGAGTATTAATAATTCAGACTCAGTTTTTGCTACTTTGTACTATACTGATATTATCAATGAACAAAGATCACTGGCTCTTCGTAATGAATATAATAAACGTAGAACTATTGATGATGGTGTACAACAATCATTATGCGTAGACTTAGAATTAGTAGACGAACATAACTGTTGTGTAACTGTTCCTATTGGGTGTAAAATCTTACGTAGTGTAAATCCTTTACCTAGTGCTATAGAATTGCACCACGGACCTACTATTACTTCAGTTGGACCTATTCTTATTACTAAAAAAAAGTTTACGTTAATAGATTATAACAGAGTACCTCATATTGGAAATGGACGTACTACAAGTAAGACTATATATGCATTCTTGTATGATAACTATATTTATATTATTAGTAAGGATCAAACGATTAAATTAATAAAATCAATAACTGTTAGAGGTATTTTTGAAGATCCTTCAGCATTATCAGCTTTTACAGATTGTAGTAGTTCTAACAAACCTTGTTGGTCACCAAGCGATCCTTATCCTCTTAAGCAGTGGATGTGGGCATATATTAAACCTCAAGTTATACAGCAGTTATTACAGAAAAAGCAAATACCGATTGATGATGATAATAATGCTAATGATGATTTAGCAGATGTTAGAACTGCATCCAAATAATAAATATGAGTAATAACTATTTAAAAAGAGGAAGTGGAAAAAGTATAGCTGGTGTAAAAAAATATGATTTTTACAGTCATTATCGTAAAAACAGTAAACTTGAAAAAATAGAGCGTACGGAGTACTCTAGATTTTTAAAAGATTTACTAGTTGAATATAGTAATGCGATTGTAGAAAAGAATATGCAGCTTAAATTAGGTAAGTTAGGATATATTAGAATACAGGCTAGGAAGTTACATTTTATCAGAAAAGATGGTAAGATTGCTAAAAGTCTTAGGGTAGATTGGCAGAAGACTTGGGCATTTTGGGAAAGTAAATATGAAGGTAAAACCAGAGATGAAATTACAGAAATTAAAAATAAAAAAGTTCTCTTTTTTGAGAACTCACACACAAATCAAGAATTTTACATGCATTTGTGGGATAACACAACTGCGATAGTAAAGTTTAAAAGGTTTTACAAATTTAAACCGTCTAGACAATATTCTAGATTAATTAACAAAGTAGTTAGTGACCCTAACAGAACAACATTTTATTATGGATAAAGGAGAAACAATGGAATCAGGATCAGGAGTAGAATCAAAAGTAACTATTAATCGTATTGAAAACGAAGACGGTAGTTCAATAGAGACAAGAGTTGAAGAAGTTACAGGTGGATATATTAAAACAGTATCTAAACGTTTTAAAGATGCAGAAGGTAACTGGCAATACAAGGATGATAAATCAGTATCTACTGATAACCCTTTAGAAAAAAAGAGTCTAATTGAAAAATTAGAATCAGTACTTAATAAAAATGAATAATTATGTATTCAGGTAAAATGGTATCCTCTTCTACAATCATAGATAAAGTTCATCGTGATTGGGGATTGGAAATGAGTGATGAGCAAGCCTACGAATGGTTAGCTGAGTTTATGGCACATACTAATGTAGGTGACGTAATGAGTCAACGTATTGCCTATATTATCATTTGTGATGGTAGAGGCGATTTACCATTTGATTTACATAAAATTGAAACAGTTGCGTATTTAGATTGTATAGATACTCTTGAACAAGCTGAATGTGGAGAAGGTAGAATTACTCCTATGAGATGGTCTTCAGATAAGTTCCATGCTCGTTATCATAAAGATGACAGAGATTATACTACTGAGTCAGCAAATACATATAACGTAAGTGATAACTCCATATTTACTTCTTTTTCAAGTGGGTTTGTAGCAATGGCATATGATGCTATTCCTACAGATAAATCAGGTTACCCTATGATTCCAGGAGAGCAGCAATGGTTAGAAGGTGCTACTCATGAACTAGTATGGAAAGCTGCACGTAAGCTTTGGATTACTGATTCAATTAGCGATAAAAAGTTTCAAAAAATTGAACAGGACAGAGATTGGTATTTTGCACAAGCTGTTAATCATGCTAAACAATGGCATAATGTAGATCATGCAGAATCAGTTAAGAATTCAATAGTTCGTACTATTCCTGATATTCAAGCGCATGCTTCTTTCTTTGCTAATTTCCAATTACCAGAGCAACGAAACTTTAGAAGTAGTAGAACATATTCATCAGTAGTTAGAAGTACTCAAAGTCCAAGTAATTTAGCATAATGAAACAGCACGTAAATACATATGGAGGAATGAATAAGGATGCTTCTTATGATTCTATTTCTTCAAACTTATATATACATGCTCAAAACATTCGCATTACTACACGTAAAGGTGAATCAATGGGTGCGTTTACCAACATTAAAGGTAACGAGGAAGCATTTGTATTATCACCAGTAGGTTCAACTAATCCTGAAATCATAGGATATACTACTATTAGAAATAGAATTATTTTATTTGTAGCAGATGATAATGATGCTGACGGGTGGATATATGAAGTTCGATATGACGAGGCTACTAGAGCAATCTTACCTGGATATCCTGTATTGCTTTATACAGGAGCATTAGCATTTAGTAAAGCTAATCCTATTAAAGCTACTGGTAGATATGAATCAGACTGTACGCAAAGAGTATACTGGACAGATTACAATAATTACCTACGATCTCTTAATATATCTGATCCTAACGTATTGACATACCCTTTAGATCAAATAGATATTTTTCCAAACATTGAATATGTACAACCTTATTTAACAGGTATTGCAGGAGGTGGAGCATTACTTTCAGGAGAATATCAAGCTGCATATAGATTAACTACTACTGATGGTAAAGAGAGTTTAATTTCTCCACCTAGTAATTTAATACATATAACATCAAATTCAGAAACATTATTACAATCTGCTCAATACAATGGTGAATTAGTAGCAGGTGTAAATACAGGTAAATCAATAAGTATTACTATTGACACAAGTAACTACGGAGAGTATGATAAAATAGAGTTAGTGATGGTCTATCATTCTACTTTATTAGGTTCTCCTGTAGTTAAAACAATTGAAAAACAAGAAATTAATAATCAAGCAGAAGTTACTTTTTTATATACAGGTACTGAAGACTCTGCAGTTACTATAGAACTTGATACATATACTATTAAAACTAATCCTTTTAAGACATGTAAAACATTGGCTCAAAAAGATAATAGTTTAGTAATTGCTAACATTAAAGGTAGTTCAATATCTGCACAAGATCTACTTGCTAATAATGAAACTTTTGATGCCAAAGCCCTTAGATATTTACCAAGTAGTACTAGCTCATCTCCTTCAGGAGCATATAATACTGAATTAAACAGAGATGCTCATTGGGACCCTGATTGGCACACTGATAAGCAATATAAGTTTCAGGAAAATAGTTTACGATTAGGCGGAAATGGTCCAAATATATCATATACGTTTCATTTAGAACCTTTTACTGTTGATGGTACTAATAGTCCAGGTTTTGCAAACGTAGCACCTGTACCAGATGCTGCTCATGATTTACAAGATGGTCCTGCTTATGGTGATAACAATACTTATCCTAACATGGCTTCTCCGTTTATCTCTGGGCTTCTTAGGGGTTACAAAAGGGGAGAAACATATAGATTCGGTATTATATTTTATACTACTAAAGGAGAAGCTACATTTGTAGAATATATCGGTGATATTAAATTTCCTGATATTTCTGAACAAGATAGTGTTGTAAACAATTCAACTTATAAGTATTTCCCTACCTCTACAGGCGTAGGAGGGGATACTACTGCATACGCAATGGGTATTCAGTTTACACTTGATTTTTTATCTTGCCCATCATTATTATCTCAAATAGAAAGCTACCAAATAGTACGTGTTAAAAGAGAGCAGGAAGATACTCGACGAGCATGTTCAGGCATAATGAAGAATTTTTGGACTGCTCCAGTTGGTAGTTCTGCACCCAGAAATTATGATTTACGAATTAATAGTAGTCAACTAGTGCTTCATTTAATGCCTTATAACCCAAACGGCATAGGTTCAACAACAGGTGCAGACATAGGATCAAATTCATACAATGGTGAGTTTGAAAACATAAGTACTGCATTAGTATATGCTAAAGCAAGTGCTAACTATGAAGTCAAAGGAGAAGCTGTAGCTTTTTATAGTCCTGAAATATCACATAATTATAACAATGTTAGAATTTCAGGCTCTAATTTAAGCGCAAGTCCTAGTTTATTAATGACTGGAGTATATCATACTACAAATGGTAAAGTGATTATAGGAGGCGTTCAAGATTTAAGCGGGGTATCATTAGCTCCTAGTTGTATAGATTACAGAACAACTTTACGATCTACATATCCTGTATCCTTTAACAGTGTAGAAAATATTAAAGCTTGGGATTTTGTACAAATGTCTGTAATGGATCATTCTACTACTTATGAGGATAGTAATGCAACAACTCCTATGATATCAGGTTTTGCAAG
>Ga0224509_10000056_pt1 | contig 27820 bp, 28 predicted proteins | sample SF_Jan12_sed_USG_5_FD_170158 | JGI IMG/M metagenome (GOLD analysis project Ga0224509, IMG submission 170158) | Sediment microbial communities from San Francisco Bay, California, United States - SF_Jan12_sed_USGS_24 | ecosystem: Environmental > Aquatic > Marine > Sediment | place: USA... | reverse complement strand
CGAGGGCATCTGGCATCACGTGACGAACCGCGGCGCCGGGCGCCGGCGGGTCTTCCGCGGGCGGGCCGTTCAGGGGGCGCTGCGCTCGGCGGCGGGCGGCCTGCTGGGACGAGAGAGGATGTACCAGGCCGCCGCCAGCATCAGGCCGCCGGTGACGAGCAGCAGCGCCAGCGGCGCGGCCGTGAAGGCGGCGAGATAGCCGAGGCTCGCCGCCATCGCGCCGACCGCGGCCAGCTTCGCTGTGGGCGATATCACCCGGTATTGCTGCCAGCGCTGCAGCGGCGGCCCGAACACCCGGTGGGTATAGAGCCAGCGCTGGAAGGTCGTCGAGCTCTTGGAGAACGCCCAGAGAGCGACGATCATGAGCGGCGTGGTCGGCAGCACCGGCAAGAAGGCGCCCAGCACGCCGAGGCCGAAGAACAGCCAGCCGAGGCCGAAGTAGGCCCAGCGTGCGTAGCCCGGGATCGGCAACTGTGACGGCATCCGGCCTTGACCTCCTGTCTGGGGTTCTCGCCAGCGCGCGCGGCTTCGCGCCAGGCTGTGGTGCAAACGGGATCATACCCGAACCGGCACCGGACTGCCGAGCGCTGATTGGCCCGTGGGTCGGAGCCGACGCCGGCCCGACCGCGCGATCATGCCTCCAAGATGGAAGATGGGGTCAGGTCTTGTTTTAAGTCCTTTTCTCGGTTAGCCTTGCCCCCATGTCACGGCCGCTGCGCATCGAGTACGAGGGCGCCTGGTATCACGTGATGAACCGCGGCGCCGGGCGCCGGCAGGTCTTCCGCGGGCCGGCCGAGGGGCGGCTCTTCCTCGACCTGCTGGGCGAGCTCGACGAGACCTTCGGGGTCGAGACCCACGCCTACTGCCTCATGGGCAACCACTACCACCTGCTGCTGCGCACGCCGCGCGGCAACCTGGGCCGGGCCATGCGCCACCTGGGCGGGCTCTTCACCCAGCGCGCCAACCGCCTGGCCCGGCGCGACGGGCCGATCTTCCGCGGCCGCTACAAGGCGGTGCTGATCGAGGCCGAGGCGCATCTCGCCGCCGTCGGCCGCTACATCCACCTGAACCCGGTGATGGCCGGCCTGGTGCGCCGGCCCGAGGCCTGGCGCTGGTCGAGCTATCCGGCCTATCTGGGGCGCGTGGCGGCGCCCGAGTGGCTGCACCTGGAGGCGACGCTGGCCGGCTTCGGCAAGCGCGGCGCGCGCGAGCGCTACCGCGCCTTCGTGGCCGAGGGGCTGGACGAGGACACGGCCGCCTTCTATCGGCGCGGCCGGCTCGAGCCGGTGCTGGGCGGCCGGGCCTTCCGGCAGGAGGTCGCGCGGCGCCTTGCCAAGGCGCGCGTCCAGCCCGAGGCGGCGCTGCGCCGACGCCTTGACGTGCCGAGCCTGGCGCGGATCATCGCGGCCACGGCGGCGGAGTTCGGTCAGCCGCGCAAGAGCCTGCTCACCCCGACCCGCGGCCGCGGCAAGCGCAACCCGGCGCGCGACGCCGCCATCGGCCTGGCGCGGACCCTGGGCGGCCACCCGCTCGCGGCCATCGCCGAGGCCTTCGGCTTCGGCCACACCGCCGGCGCCTCGAGCGCCGTGGGCCGCTTCCGGCGGGAGGTCGCCCAGGACCCGGCGCTGGCCCGGCGGGTGAAGCGGATCCGGCGAGAGCTGGAGCAGTCGTAAAAAATATTAAAACGAGACCTGACCCCTTCGGTTAAAACGAGACCTGACCCCTTCGGTTGACCCCTTCTGGTTCTAGAATCGGATTACGTAGTCGTAGGGCTTGTTTAGCGGATTCGTGATGTGCTCGATGGTCAGCGAACCGGTGGGCAGCGCGCGAAGATCGAACTTGATGCCGCGGCTTTGTACGGGGTAGGTCGTTAGTGCGCCGCCGCTCGGTACGGTGAGATTCCAAGTGCTGGGGGACCGTGAGTAGCTCATCTCTTTGTCCAACAGCGCCGCTGGCGTGAAAATCAGGACATAGCGCTCAGTCGGGTTCGCCTGGCGGTCCACCTTTATGTAAATGTTGAAGTGATCATATGGATGCCACACCGTCCAATGGTCATATGAGAGATTCTGCAAAGTCGAGAGTCGCGACAGCGAGAAATCGTCGTTCAGGACAGCGACCACCGGCAGGACAGCCGCCTTCTGTTTGGTCTGCTCGTCCTCGAGAACCAGGCTTCGAAGCTTGAAATAGTATGTGACCTTCTCATCGGGGAGCTTTATGGCTTTGTAGAGGCTGGGTCCCGTCGGCAAGCTGACCTTCTCAACGTTCTCTTCCATGCTGAAGGCAACGAGACTGCTCTCCTTCAGTGGCTCCACCGTCATTTCCTGGATCGCGACACAGCAGGCCGCCGACTGGTAAGCGACCAGTCGCTCCGCAAAGCTATTCGAATCGCTGTCCAGGACGGGCGCGCTCGTGCAGCCGACCAGTGCAGTGACCAACAAAGCGGTGATTAGCCGTTTCATATTGCCTCCTTCCCAACCGTCCGCTTCACGGCTTCGATGCAACAACCGACATAACCGACATTTCACGTCGCCATTCCACCTAGCAGATATCGAGACCGCTGATCATGGATGATCAGGACAACCACCGCCCCTAATGCGCCTCGGCCCAGGTGTCGCCGATGCCGGCGTCGGCGACGAGAGGGACCGAGAGCTCGACCGCCGGGACGGCGGCGCCTTCCATGACCTGGCGCACGACGGCCGAGGTCTCGTCGAGCTCGGCCTCCGGGACCTCGAAGAGGAGCTCGTCGTGGACCTGGAGGAGCATCCGGGCCGAGAGCTTGGCCTCGGCGAGGGCCTTCGGAACGCGGATCATGGCGCGCTTGATGATGTCGGCGGCGGCGCCCTGGATCGGGGCGTTGATCGCCGCGCGTTCCGAGAAGTTGCGCCTCGCGGGGTTCTTGTCCTTGATGCCGGGCATATGCACCTTGCGGCCGAAGAGCGTCGTGACATAGCCCTGCTCACGGCAGAGCGCCTTCGTGCGCTCCATGTAGTCCTTGATGCCCGGATAGCGCTGGAAGTAGGCCTCGATGTAGGCCTTGGCGTCGCCTTGCGCGATCCCGAGGTTCTGGGCGAGGCCGAAGGGCGAGATGCCGTAGATGATGCCGAAGTTGATCGCCTTGGCCTGGCGGCGGACCATGGGGTCCATGCCCGCGACCGGCACGCCAAAGACCTGGCTCGCGGTAATCGCGTGGATGTCCTGGCCCTCGTGGAAGGCGTCCTTCAACGCATCCACCTCGGCGATGTGGGCGGCCAGGCGCAGCTCGATCTGGCTGTAGTCGACCGAGAGCAGCCGATGGCCCTGTTCGGCGACGAAGGCGCGGCGGATCTTGCGGCCTTCCTCGGTGCGGACCGGGATGTTCTGCAGGTTGGGGTCGTTGGACGACAGTCGTCCGGTCGAGGCGACGGCCTGGCTGAACGAGGTGTGGACGCGGCCGGTCGCAGGGTCGATCTGCTCCTGCAGGGCGTCGGTGTAGGTGCTCTTCAGCTTGGTCAGCTGGCGCCAGTCGAGCACGCGCGCCGGTAGGTCGTGGCCCAGAGCGGCCAGGCCCTGGAGCACCTCGGCGCCGGTCGCATAGGCGCCCGTCTTCGTCTTCCTGCCGCCGCCCTCCAGGCCCAGCTCGTCGAACAGCACTTCGCCCAGCTGCTTGGGCGAGCCGATCGTAAAGGGACGGCCGGCCAGCCCGTGGATCTCGGATTCCAGCTCACCGGCGCGCTGGGCGAAGTCGTTGGAGAGACGGCGGAGCTGGTCGCGGTCGACCTTGATGCCGGCGGTCTCCATCGCGGCCAGCACCGGAACCAGCGGGCGCTCGAGGGTCTCGTAGACCGTCGTCATGCGCTCGGCCAGCAGGCGCGGCTTGAGGGCCTGGTGCAGGCGCAGGGTGACGTCCGCGTCCTCCGCCGCATAGTCGAGCGCCTTGTCGAGCGCCACCTTGTCGAAGGTCACCCGGCCCTTCCCGCTGCCGGCCACCTCGGCGAACTTGATCGTCCGGTGGCCCAGGTGCAGCTCGGCCAGCTCGTCCATGCCGTGGCCGTGCAGGCCGCCTTCGAGCACGTAGCTGAGCAGCATGGTGTCGTCGAGCGGCGCGACCTCGACCCCGTACTTGGCCAGCACGACCATGTCGTACTTTAGGTTCTGGCCGATTTTGAGCACGGAGGGATCCTCGAGCAGGGGCTTGAGGGCCGCCAGCGCCCGCTCCAGCGGAATCTGGCCCTCCAGAAGATCGCCGCCGCCGCCCAAGTCCAGCTCGCCGTCGCCGCCCGGCGGCCTGTGGGCGAGCGGGATGTAGCAGGCCCGGCCCGGCGTCAGCGCCAGCGAGACGCCGACCAGCCGGGCGCGCATGGCGTCCAGGCTGGTCGTCTCGGTATCGACCGCGACCAGGCCCGCGGCCGTGGCGTCCGCGACCCAGGCCTCCAGCGCCTTCAGGTCGCGGATCAGCTTGTAGGCCGCCTCGGCGGGGGGCGGCGCGGCCTCGGCGGGGGGCGCGCCCAGCTTGTCGGCCAGGCGTGTAAGCACCGAGCGGAACTCGTAGCGCTCCAGGAAGGCGCGCAGGACCTCCGGGTCGGGCTCCTGGAGCGCGAAGTCCTCGAGCGACACCTCCACCGGGGCGTCGTCCTCCAGCTCGACGAGGCGGCGGCTGACCCGGGCCAGCTCGGCGTGCTCGATCAGGTTCTCCCGGCGCTTGGGCTGCTTTATCTCTCCGGCGCGGGCCAGCAGCGTCTCCAGATCGCCGTATTCGGCGATCAGCTGGGCCGCGGTCTTGATGCCGATGCCGGGCACGCCGGGGACGTTGTCCACGGAATCGCCGGCCAGGGCCTGGACCTCGACCACCTTGTCCGGCGGCACGCCGAACTTCTCGACCACCTGTTCGGGACCGATCTGCAGGTTCTTCATGGGATCCAGCATGGTCACGCCCTCGCCGACCAGCTGCATCAGGTCCTTGTCCGAGGAGACGACGGTGACCTCGATACCGGCCTCCCGCGCCCGGCGCGCATAGGTCGCGATGATGTCGTCGGCCTCGTAGTTCTCCAGCTCGATGCAGGGCAGCGAAAACGCCCGGGTCGCCTCGCGGATCATGGCGAACTGCGGAATCAGGTCCTCCGGCGGCGGCGGGCGGTGCGCCTTGTACTCGGGATAGAAGTCGTTGCGGAAGGTCTTGGCGCCCTTGTCGAAGATGACGGCCACGGCGTCGGCGTCGCTTTCGCGCAGCAGCTTGATCAGCATGTTGGTGAAGCCGAAGGTCGCGTTGGTCGGCGTGCCGTCCGAGGCGTTGCGCGGCGGGATCGCGAAGTAGGCCCGGAAGATGTAGCCGGAGCCGTCGACCAGATAGAGATGGCGGATCGGGGAGGGGGCGCTCATGGGGCGCAGGATGCCGCAGGCGGGCGCCCAAGTCGAGGGCGCGACACGCTCAGCCCGGGCCGTAGCCGCAGATCCGTGGCCTCCACCTAAAATACGAAGTAAATATCTTTACATTGTTCAGTATGACCATTTTATCACCGTATATTTATTGCTTTATACTGTAATTCCCATATGATCGTCCTACCCCCGATGAAACGACACAGTCGATCAAGGTAATAAAAATGTTCGATTTCCTGTTCCACTATGACAGAAGCAAGACCGGTGGCGATTTCGGCCTCATCACCCTGTTGATCTCCGTCACCTCTTTCGCCGCGCTCGTGGCGTAACCCAAGGAGGCCCGATCCTCTCCGGGGAGCCCGCTCCGCTCACCCGGGAGGCCCGCCCGACGGCAAGGCCTTCGAGCCCTCTCCCCGGCTCGGAGGCCTTGTCGCGTCCGTAGCGGCCTACTCGGCAGCCTTTTCGTCGGCGGCCTGGGCCAGGACGAAGCGCCGGCCGCAGTAGGGACAGTCGATCCGGCCCTTGCCTTCCATGTTCAAATAGACCAGCGGATGGCCGAGCGCCCCGCCGCCGCCGTCGCAGGAAAGCACCTCGGTGTCGACCGTCTCTTCCGGCTCCATGGCCGCCCTCCTTCATCGCCTGGCGCCGGTTGACCGACGCCAGGGCGGATGATACCGATTGCGCGCGCGCGATCAATGGCCTCGCCGGCCGCCGAGAGAGCCTTTCATGCACGACAGCCCGATTGAGACCCGCCCCGGCGCCGACGGCGGCATGCCGCTGCCCGACCACGCGGTCGAGGTCCGGGGTCTCGACAAGGTCTACCGCGGCACCGGCCAGAACAAGGCCAATCACGCGCTGATCGACGTCGACCTGGCGATCCCGCGTGGCGCGCTATTCGGCCTGCTGGGGCCCAACGGCGCCGGCAAGTCGACCCTGATCAACATCCTGGCCGGCCTGGTCAACAAGACCGGCGGCAAGGCCACGATCTGGGGCAGCGACATCGACCAAGATCCGCGCCAGGCGCGCGCGGCGATCGGCGTGGTGCCCCAAGAGCTCAACATCGACCCCTTCTTCACGCCGCGCGAGCTCCTCGAGCTGCAGGCCGGGCTCTACGGCGTGCCGCCCCGGGAGCGGCGCACCGACCGGATTCTGGCCGACCTGCGCCTGAGCGACAAGGCCGAGGCCTATGCCCGGACGCTGTCCGGCGGCATGCGCCGGCGCCTGATGGTCGCCAAGGCCATGGTTCACGACCCGCCGGTGCTGGTGCTCGACGAGCCGACGGCGGGGGTCGACATCGAGCTGCGCCAGCAACTCTGGGCCCATGTGCGCGAACTCAACCACCGGGGCACGACGGTGCTGCTGACCACCCACTACCTGGAGGAGGCCGAGGAGCTCTGCGACCGCATCGCGATCATCAACCACGGCCGGGTGATCGCCTGCGACACCACCGAGGCGCTGCTGCGCCGGCTCGACAACAAGGCGCTCATCCTGGTGCTGGCCGAGGCCGTCGGCGAGGTGCCCGAGGGCCTCGGGCGCTTCCAGCCGGAGCTGCTCGCCCCGGGGCGCCTGCTGTTCCACTACCGGACCAGCGAGAGCCCGGTCAACGAGATCCTGGGCGCCGTGGCGGCGAGCGGGCTGACGGTCCAGGACATGAGCACCGAGGAGACCGACCTGGAGGATATATTCCTTCAGCTCACACGCGGCGCCCATGAGGCCGAAGCCGAGGCCCCGAAAGGTTGATTTCGTTCACAAAACCGCCATAATGCCATTGACTTTGGCCGGAAAGTCACTATGTTGCGCTGCAACATCCAGAATGAAGCAGCTCGTTGGCAGGAAGCAGAATGTCGTCATCCAGCGAAAAGAACCAGAAGCCCGCCCCGGACCGCATCTACGAGGCCAAGAAGCGCCCGTGCCTGATGTGCCGCGACAAGTTCACCAGTGCGTGGCCCGGCGAGCGCGTTTGCCCGAAGTGCAAGCAGACCAACCTGTGGCGCGCGGCCTGAGGCACGGCCCAGGCCCGACCCGTCAGGAATCCTCGTGAGCCACGGCGTCGCCCGCAAGGCGGCGCCGTGGATTGGCTGTCCGGCCTTTGGCCAGGCCGCGCCCCAAGACGCTCAAGCCAATTTACCCGCCGGGCGCTTTGGTCTATATCCTCCGGAAGACGGCCCACGGACCCGTAGCTCAGCTGGATAGAGCGCTGCCCTCCGAAGGCAGAGGTCACAGGTTCGAATCCTGTCGGGTCCGCCAGTTCCCTCCGTCGTAAGGCATCCAGACTCCACCATAGCCATGATCGGCGGGCAGCTCCTACTCCGCGGCGCTCCGCGCGCGGCGCAGCGAGACGACGCCGCCGATGCGGCGCTTGTCGGCGGCGCCGAACTGGCGCTGGCCGCGCCGGTCGAGGACCACCGCCTGCACCGAGCCGATCTCGCCCGGGTCGCGAAGGCTGTGGCCGAGGGCGGCGAGCCCCTCGAGAGCAGCCTCGGAAAAGCCGAGCTCGCGCCGGGTCGCGCCGTTGGCGCTGGTCTGGGCGATGCGCGGTGCGTCGACGGCCTCCTGCACTGGCATCTCGTGGTCGATCAGGTTCATCGCCACGTTGACCACCGTATCGATGATCGTAGAGCCGCCTGGGGAGCCGAAGGCCGCCCGCGGCTGGCCGTCCCGAAACACCATGGTCGGCGCCATGGAGCTGCGCGGCCGCTTGCCCGGCGCCACGTCGTTGGCGCCCGGATCGAAGGCGTCGGGATCCGGATTGAACGCCGGGATCCGGTTGAAATCCGTGAGCTCGTTGTTCAAGAGGAACCCGAAGCCCGGCACCATGAGCCCGGTGCCCCAGGTCGACTCGATGGTGCTGGTGTAGGTCACGATGTTGCCGTCGCGGTCGACGACGGTGAAGTGGGTCGTGTTCACGCCCTCCTCGTCCGGCAGCGCGAGGGCCGCCAGCTCGACCTTGGCGGGGAGCGCCGCCGTGTCGAAGGGGCGCGGGTCGTCGGCCTGGACGTCGGCCCGGCGGGCACCGGGATCGATCTGCTTGCTGCGCAAGGCGATGTACGCGTTGTCGAGGAGGCCCTTCGAGGGCACGTCGACGAAGTCGTCGTCGCCCATCCAGACCGCGCGGTCGGCGAAGGCCAAGCGCATGGCCTCGATCATGACGTGGAGCGTCTTGGTCGAACCGAAACCGAACCCCTTGCTTTCGTCACCGATCGGAAAGCGCTCGAGCAGCTTCAGGATCTGGATCACCGTCAGGCCGCCCGAGGAGGGCGGCGGCATGGAGACGATCCGCAAGCCGCGGTAGTCGCCCGTCACCGGCTGCCGGATGGCGGGCCGGTAGTTTGCCAGATCCGCCAGGGTCATGCGGCCGACCAGCTTGGCCTGGTCGCGGGGATCGGGGAGGCTGCGGGCGTTGCGCTGCGTGTCGACGATCGCCTGGGCGATCTCGCCGCCGTAGAAGGCATCGGGGCCCTGCTCGGCAATCTTCTTCAGGGTTTTTGCCAGGTCCGGTTGGACCAGCAGGTCGCCCTCGGCCAGCGGCACACCGCCCGGCCGGAAGACAGCCCGCGCATGGTCGTAGGCCGAGTTGCCCGGCTCGCTGTCGAGGCGCGAGTTCAGGACGCTCTCCGCCAGGCGGGAACTCACCCGTATACCCTGCTCGGTCATCTCGATGGCCGGCTGAAGCAGCTGCGAAAGCGGCATGGTGCCCCAGGACTCGAGCGCCGTGGCCACGCCGCGCAGCGTTCCCGGCACGCCGACCGCGATGCCGCTGGTGGAGCGGATGCCGAAGGGAAAGGCGCTCGACGGGTCGGAGGCCAGCAGAAACATGCCGGGATCGGCCGCCGCCGGCGCGGTTTCACGGGAATCGACGACGAAGGTCTTCTTGCTCTTGGCCAGGTGGATCATCATGAATCCGCCGCCGCCGATGCCCGAGGACTGGGGTTCCAGGACGTTGAGCGCGAACTGGACCGCCACTGCGGCATCGATCGCGTTGCCCCCGGCCCGCAGGACCCGGGCGCCCACCTGCGCGGCCTGCGGCTCGCTGGTCGTGACCACGCCGCCGTTCACGCCGGGCACGCCGAGGGATACGTCGCGCTCCTGGGCCCAGGCAGTCGGCGACGCGGCGAACGCGAGGAAGGCCAACGCCGTCAAGCCAAAGATACCGACCATGAAGGCCCGCCGGCTCGACCGTCCGTCCCTTTCCCAGAGCATCGTCATGTGACTTCCTCCCTCTTGGCGCGCACGGGGCCGCGCATACTCCGGATGGCCCGAGATTCCGCCTTTGAACCACAAGGCGAATTCACTGTGGAGCAGGCCGAAATCGGTTGCAACCTTGGTGGGCGGTCGAAGGAGTCGCGGGTCCGTGATGTCCGCACTGCGGCCGCGACGGCGACGCAGCTGCGACGGGGCGGCTCAGGCCGCCATGCCGCGGCCCCGTTCGGTCGGAAAGATGACCGCTACGGTCGTGCCACTGGCAGGGGCACTTTGGATCAAGAGATATCCGCCGTGGCTTTCGATGGGGCCTTGGTCAAAGGCAGACCGAGGCCGCTACCGTCGAACTTGCGACGGCGCTTTCAAGGGACGGCCTGTTTCTGCTAGGAAGACCAACCGATTCGCCCAGTCCGAGCTGACACTCACCGTGAGCGCCATGACCGACCCCTCGCCTCACCCACCTCAATGGTTAAAGCCGACCGTCGACTACGGGCCGCTGGTGGTGTTCTTCTGCACCTACGTATTGTCGGACCTGATGACCGCGACCGCGGCGCTGATCGGCGCCACGGCCGTGGCGCTCGCCCTGTCGCTGGCGGTCGCCCGGCGAGTGCCCATGCTACCCCTGGTCACGGCCGTGATCGTCGGCGTGTTCGGCGGCCTCACTCTGTGGCTCAACGACCCGACCTTTATCAAGATGAAGCCGACCATCGTCCAGGGCCTGTTCTCAGTGGTGCTGTTCGGCGGGCTCGCCTTCGACCGGCCGCTCCTGAGCCCGCTGCTCGGCGCCGCCTGGCCCATGGACCAGGAGGGCTGGCGCCGGCTGACCTTCCGCTTCGCGATCTTCTTTGCCGCCATGGCGGGGCTCAACGAGGCGGTCTGGCGGACTCAGCCGGAAACTTTGTGGGTGTACTACAAGGTATTCGGCATCATGGGCCTGACGATCCTTTTCGCGATGACCCAGGCGCCGCTCATGAAACGCCACCACCTCGACCCAGAGGCCGGCGGCCCGGCGAGCGAAGACCGCGAGCCCTGACCCTCCCTCCTGGGGGCCGCCGGTAGGAAGTTTAGGTGCGTTCGCCGCCCTGCAGCGGCGAGAACAGCACGGGCAGGATGCGGGTTCTGCGCGTGGTGCCGTCGGCCTGCTTGCGCACCACGGTCAGGTACTGCCCGCCCTCCAGAGACCCCAGCGGAAGCACCATGCGCCCACCGGCCTTGAGCTGGTTGAGCAGAGGCACCGGCACGTGGTCGAGCGCCTCCTTGACGAGGATCGCATCGTAGGGCGCGTGGTCCGGCCAGCCGTAATAGCCGTCGCCCGATCGCGCGTGCGCGTTGACGACACCCAGCCTGGTCAGGGTGGCCGCCGCCAGCCCGGCCAGCGGTTCGACGACCTCCACGCTGTAGACCTGGGCCGCCAGCTTCGCCAGGACCGCCGCGTGGTAGCCGGCCCCGGTTCCGGTCTCGAAGACCACGTCGTCGGGTTCGAGCTCCGCCAAGTGGGTCATCAGAGCGACCACGAAGGGCGAAGCCAGGTTCTGGCCGTGGCCGAGCGGCAGGGGATGGTCGCTGTAGGCGTAGGGCCGGAGCGCCTCCGGCACGAAGAGATGGCGCGGCACCTCGCGCATCACCGCGAGGACCCGCGGGCTCAGTTCCTTGATCCCGGTATCTTCGCCGGTGATGGCGACATTGATCTCGACCAGACGCACCATGTCGCGCCGGAGGCCTTGGTAATCCGGGCCTTCGGCCCCGGCCGCCGGGCCGAGCAGCGCAGTCGTCAGCAGAATCAGCGCGATTGCAGCTCTGGGCATGGCAAGGTCCTCGTCCCGCGACAAAGGAGTGCCGTGCGGCCGCCTAGGACCACAGGGGGCCTTGAGAGAATATCAGAAGTCCGGCCGCCGGGTCACCCTGTGCCACGCCGCTGCCTAGCGCAACCGAGCACGACCGCCCCCGCCACTTCGGTAGGGGCGCGGTGTCTTCAATGTCGAGGTCCGCGCCGGGGAGCCGTCGGGAAATCGCCCGGGACTCAGCCTGCCGCTGGTTTGTCTCCGCCGCCGTTCGACGAACTCGGGGCCGCCTTGGCGGCGGCGCTCGCCTCGGCCGCCACCGCCTTGCCGCCGCCGTTGGCCTTTTCGGAGTCCAGCCGGCGAATCTGCCCTTCGATCGACGCGCCGGCCTCGATCGAGAGGGTCTGGTGAACGATATCGCCCTTTGCCTTGGCGGTCTTGGCGATGGTCACCGAGTTGCCCTTGACCTGACCATCGATCGTGCCACAGACACGCACTGTATCGGCCGTGATCGACCCCTTTATGCGCGCGTTTTCGCCCACAGTGACGCTGCGGCTCTTTATGTCGCCCTTGACCTGGCCGTCGATCTGCAGGTCGCCCGCGCTCTCCAGGTTGCCGACCACCTTGAGGTCGGCGCTAATCAGCGAGGGAACGGCCGAGCCGGCTGCGCCGCGCGGCACATCGCCGAATGCCGTCGGCCCACCGGCCTTGGACTTGTCGTCGGATTTGGAAAACATATCTTGACCTCCCTTGACTCTCCAGTGTTTCGGTTACCCTACGACCGGTCGCGGCCGCCACGGCCTGCGCCCTTCGAGAAACGCGCCCGGCGCGATCATCAGACTGTTGTGCGTGATGTTGCCCAAGATCCTTGCCGATGCTTCAATTCCAATGTCCGTCGCCGTCACCGGCCCGTGGATCGAGCCATAGACCAGCAAGCGCTCGGCAAAGACCCGGCCTTCGATATGGGCGCCGAACTCGACGACCAGAACCCGACTCCGGACGTCCCCTTCGACGACGCCGAAGACTTGAAGAGCGCTGACGCACTCGACATCGCCGTAGATGGTCGTCGCCGCACCGATGATCGAGAGCCGCCGCTCGCTTTCGGTGCGGCGACGCACGGTCTCGATCCGCTCGGACAGCAACTCCTCGCCTTTATCGATTTTCGAGAACATGCTTCGGACACTTGAGGGATCTTTCTCTATCTCGCTCCATCCTCGACTTCCTGACGGAAAATAGCGAGCGAAAGATGGCGCTCCTGTGTAATTTCTGTGGAACCTCCACGCAAGTATCGGCATCCTCCATCTGCTGGGCGATTCGGGACACACGGCACTGGGGTAACTAGGTTAATACATTGTAAACACTTTGGCACTATGCCAGATGGTTAACGGACGTTTACCGATAGGAGGCACCGGCTTGCCCTTTTGGAACAAACGGAAAGCGGACTCGGCGCGGCACGGCCTGAGCGAGCAGAAGCAGTGCGCCAAGGATATCGCCCTGGCCGCCAGCTTCGTACGGTCGCTTGAATCCGGCGACTACGACGTCGACCTCGAGCTCCAGCGACTCGCCGGCCGCCTCGAGCACCTCGCCGAACAGGTGGAGGCGGACTCTCCCGCCAAGGCGGCCTGAGGGTACCTGTTCCGAGACTTATTGGACGGGCCACAGGCTGACACCGCACTGGGGCCCCCGTCCCGTCGAGCCGGGGACCTTCCTGCCCCGAGCCTTCTCCGCTTCTGCAGCGCGGGCACCCGTGCTATGCTCCCGCGCCCGCTGGGTCGCGGCGCTACAGGCGGCGCCGCGCGAGAGGACCTTCGACCCGATCCCATGACCCTTTCGACGAACGCAGTCGGCGTGGCGCCTTTGGTCAAGCCGCACCACATGCCGGCAACGGCACCATGAGCACGACCGAACGGCGGCGCGGCGCCGAAGTATTGGTCGACCTGCTGCGGGCCCACGGTGTCGATCGGGTCTTCGCCGTGCCCGGCGAAAGCTACCTAGCGGTCCTCGACGCGCTTTACGACGCCCACGACATCGAGATGATCGTCGGCCGCCAGGAGGGCGGCACGGCAATGATGGCCGAAGCCCACGGCAAGCTGACCGGGCGCCCGGGCGTCTGCTTCGTGACCCGGGCGCCCGGCGCGACCAGCGCCAGCGCGGGCGTGCACATCGCGTTCCAGGATTCCACGCCGATGATCCTCTTCATCGGCCAGGTGGCGCGCGGCACGACCGAACGCGAAGCCTTCCAGGAGATCGATTACCGGCGCATGTACGGTCCGCTGGCCAAGTGGGTGGCCGAAATCGACGACGCGGCGCGCATTCCCGAGTTGGTCGGCCGCGCGTTCTATACCGCGACGGCCGGGCGTCCGGGACCGGTGGTGCTGGCGCTGCCCGAGGACATGCTGAGCGACCGGGTCGCGACCGGCGCAGCGGCGCCCTACCGCGCGGTGCAGGCCCACCCCGGGCCGGAGGACATGACGCGCCTGCAGACCATGCTGAACCGGGCCGAAAGACCGTTCATGATCCTCGGCGGCGGCGGCTGGAACGCCGGAGCCTGCGCCGACATCGCGGCCTTCGCCGAGAGCCAGAGCCTGCCGGTCGGGGCGTCCTTCCGCTGCCAGGATTATTTCGACAACACCCACCCCAACTATGCCGGCCACTTCGGGCTCGCGGCCGACGCCAAGCTGAGCCGGCGGATCCGCGAGTGCGATCTGTTGCTGGTCGCAGGCGCGCGCCTCGGTGAGATCACGACCGCCGGCTATACCCTGATCGAACCGCCGCGACCCGCCCAGCCGCTGGTTCACGTCCATCCCGGGGCCGAGGAGCTGGGCCGGGTCTACCAGCCCGAGCTGGCGATCAACGCCGGTATGGCGGCTTTTGCGGCGGCTGCGCGGCGGCTCGCGCCCGAAGTGTCAGCAGAACGTCAGGCCTGGGTCGACGCCGCCCATGCGGACTACCTGGAGCAGACCGTGCCGGTCGACAACCCGGGCGAGCTGCAGCTGAGCCGGATTGTGGCCTGGCTGCGTGAAAGGCTGCCGCCCGAGGCGATCATCACCAACGGCGCCGGCAACTACACGGTCTGGGTCCACCGTTTCTATCAATTCCGGCGCTACCGCAGTCAGTTGGCGCCGACCTCGGGCTCGATGGGCTATGGCCTGCCCGCCGCGATCGCCGCCAAGGCCGCACATCCGGACCGGCCGGTGGTCTGCTTCGCCGGGGACGGCTGCTTCCTCATGCACGGCCAGGAGTTGGCCACGGCGGTGAAGTACGGCCTCGGCATCGTCATCGTGGTGGTCAACAACGCCATGTACGGAACCATCCGCATGCATCAGGAAAAAGAATACCCCGCGCGAGTCAGCGGGACGGATCTGGTCAACCCCGATTTCGCGGCCTACGCCAAGGCCTTCGGCGCCCAGGGTGAGGTGGTCGAGCGGACCGAGGATTTCGCCCCGGCCTTCGAGCGGGCGGTCGCGGCGGGCAAGCCTGCCCTGCTGGAACTGCGCGTCGATCCCGAGGCGCTCACGCCGCGGGCCTCCCTGAGCGAGATCAGGGCCGCGGCGCTGGCCGCCGGAAAGGCTTGAGCCGAAGCGCCTAAACTTCCGTGCATTTGCATCGAATGCATTGAAAATACTAGATTAATTTAACAGCCCTTTTATTCCCAGGTGCTACAGTTCGGCCAGCGGCACAGCCAACAGGCAAGAACGGCCAAAGGCATGGAACGACAGCGCACCCCCAGGTCAAGCGATCGTGCAAGGTTGGTCGCCGCGCTTTCCGAGATCGAGGTCAAAACGGCGACGGCCCGCGGCGCGACCGCCCGCAGGGCGGGATGTCGCCGGCCGAAGAAGAACAGCGCGAGGTTCTGACGTGCGGCACAAGGCAACCGTCGAACAAATCAATCGCAGCGCCGCGGCGGCCCGTTCCGCCATGGGCAGCGACCCGGGCGGTCAGGGAGATCTGCCGTCGGACCGCCATAGAACGGCCACCGCGCCGGACGACGACGGTTTCCTCGATCATTACTTCAAGCGGATCGACCCTCAGGTCGCGGCCTCGTTCACGCCGGCGCAGCAGCAGGCGATCAAGACCATGTTCGGCACTCGCGGCATCAACCGCCACGCCGTCGATATCCGGCGGGGCCTTTCCTTCGGGCGCAGCCGATTCTACATGGTCTTCCTCATGGGCCGCGAACACCGCGCCCTGGGCGGATCCGCCCGGCCAGGCCTGCGCTCGTTCGTCGGCTATCTCTTTCTGGCTCTGCTCCTGCTCGTGCCGATCTTCGCGGCGGTCTATCTCTTGAAGGTGCTGACCGGCATCGATGTTCTGGCCGCCGGCAATCTGCAAAGTGGTGTCCTCGCGTTGCAAGAGGCCCAGGACCTTCCCCAGATGTAGCGCGGACCCGACCGGAGCGGCCAGCCGGTTCCATAGATGGGCCAGGCAATCTATCATCCTGTCCGTAAACTGGGATGAAACAGCCCTTGGGCCACAGTGAAGACAGCCGGGCCGTTCAGGCCGTGCCGCCCGATCTCGCCGTCCTGCTGGCCCGCGGCGTTTGCCGGGCCCTGACGGACCACGGCCTCGCGACGCTGACCGAATTCACGCTCGGCTCCGGGCGGCGGGTCGATGTGATCGGACTGGATCGCGGCGGGCAGGTCACCATCGTCGAGGTGAAGAGCAGCCTTGAAGACTTCCGCAGCGACCGCAAGTGGCCCGAGTACCTGGATTTCTGCGACCGGTTCTTCTTTGCCGTGCCGGAGGACTTCCCACGGGAGGTGCTGCCCGTGGACTGCGGCCTGATGGCGGCCGACCCTTACGGCGCGGTAATCCTGCGCGACTCGCCGGATTTCCGCCTCAACGCGGCCCGCCGCCGGGCTCAGTGCCTGCGCTTCGGTCTGGCCGCCGCCGAACGCCTCGGTCGCCTGACCGATCCCCGGTGAAGGCATCGCTCGCCATTCCTGGGCGGAGACCCTATAGTCCCCCTCGCGCCGCCCCCCGCGGAGGCCTCCGGCCTGCGTGGTGCGGCCGGCGGCCTTCCGGGTAGGAGAGGACGAGGCCGAAAGACAAGGTATGAGGTATGCGCTCCTTCTGATCGGCCTAACCGTGGCTGCGACCGCCGCCACCTACGTGCGGTACGAGAGCCTCGATCCCTGCGACTGGATGGAGCAGGACCTGGCCCGGCAGTCGAGCCTGCCGCCCATCGTGGTGCGCGCTCGCATTCGGGCCGAGTTTCTGCTCGAGGGTATCACGGAACCCACAGCCACCGACTGTCTCTCGGGATGGTGGGAGATCAGGGCAGAAGGGCTGGGCGAAGGCACCTGATACCAAAGGTCACTGATAATGACTCATTTCATGGGAGCGGATCGGGTCGCCCGGGTAGGCGCGGTGCGCAGCGCGATGCGCGCATCGGGCAAGCGCCGCAACGCCACCCAAGTCCTGAATTTGGCTGCCCCGATGCGCCCCACCCGAAGGGCCGGGCGATTTTGGCCGCCAGCCGCGTTGCGCACTGCTTGTTTTACACGCACAACGGCACAGCGCGCGCCTTGCTGGCGGCCAAAATCGCCTCGGTGAAATGCGTCATTATCAGTGACCTTTGGTATGACAGCCGCGCCCGGCCGCCCGCCCTCAAATCCGCTCGATCGTCCGGCTCGTAGAGTGCCCCGGCAGGATCTCCGCCAAGAGGACCCGGCCACCGTAGCCATATACCAGTTCGGCGCCCACGACCTCTGCCAGCGTGTATTCGGCGCCCTTGATCAGCACGTCGGGCCGGAGCGCCTCGATCAGGGCGAGCGGCGTCTCCTCGGCAAAGACCACGACTTGGTCGACATCGGCCAGCGCCGCCAGAACGGCGGCCCGCGCTGCTTCGTCCTGCAAGGGGCGCCCGCCGCCCTTCAGGCACCGGACCGAAGCATCGCTGTTCAGCCCGACGATCAGGCGGTCGCAAGCCGCGCGCGCCTGACGCAGCAGCGAGAGGTGGCCCGGGTGCAGCAGGTCGAAGCAACCGTTGGTGAAGCCGACCTGGAGCCCGGCGCGGCGCCAGGCCGCCACCACCTCCACGAGGCTATCGCGCGGCACCACCTTGGCGTCCGGCGCGAGCAGGGCGCGGCGCAGCTCGTCCGGGCGGGCGACGGCCGTGCCGAGCCGGCCGACCACGAGTCCCGCGGCGATGTTGGCGAGGCGGGCCGCGTCCGGGAACCCGATTCCGGCGGCCAGGGCGGCGCCGAGCATGGCGACCACCGTATCGCCGGCGCCGGTGACGTCGAAGACCTCGCGCGCCTCGGCCCGGAAATGCCATGCCGCGCCGTCGCGTTCGACCAGGGTCATGCCCGCCTCGCTGCGCGTCGCGAGCACGCCCTCAAGCCCGCAGCGCCCGATCAGGGCCCGGCAAGCCGCTTCCACGGCCCGGTCGTCTCCCGCGTCCAGGCCGGCGGCCCGCTCGAGCTCGCGGCGGTTCGGCGTCACCAGGCTGGCGTCTCGATAGCGCGAGAAATCATTTCCTTTGGGGTCGACGATGACCGGCTTGCCGGCCGCGCGGGCCATGCCGATCAGGGTTGTCGGCAGATCGCCCGGCAGCGACCCCTTGCCGTAATCCGAGAGTAGCAGCGACGCGGCCTCCGGGAGCGCCGCCCGGACCGCTTCGACGAGCGCCCGCGCGGTCGCCTCCGGCACGTCTTGCCGCGATTCTCGGTCGGCGCGCAGCAGCTGTTGGCCGTCCGCGATATAGCGCTCCTTGATGGTCGTGGGACGGTCCGGGACGGTGAGAAGACGGCTGTCGACCGCGCCCTCCGCCGCGACCAGGCGCTCGACTTCGCCGGCCGCCTGGTCCTCGCCGGTCACCGCTAGCAAGGTTCCGCGGGCGCCGAGGGCCGTCAGGTTGCGAAGCACGTTGCCGGCGCCACCCAGAACGGTCCGATCGCCCTCGACCCAGAGCACCGGGACCGGCGCCTCGGGTGAGATCCGCTCGACGTTACCGGTGACGAATCGGTCGAGCATGACGTCGCCGACCACCAGCACGCTGACGCCGGCCAGGACGTCAAACCGTGCGGCGAGGTCCTCGGTGTCGCTCCTGCCGGTCATGCCTGCCCTCCGACGGTCAAACCAGGCCGAGCCTCTGTTCGAGCGCGCCGCAGAACAGCTGGCCCAGGGTGATGTGCATTTCCTGGACGCGGGGCGTGTTGTCCGACGGTACGACCAGAACAGGGTCGGCCAGGCCGACGAGATCGCCGCCGCCCTTGCCCGCGAAGGCGGCGGGCACCAGATCCAGACGGCGCGCGGTCTCGAGCCCGAGCACGACGTTGCGGCTGGTCCCCGAAGTCGTGAGCGCCAGGGCCATATCGCCTGGCCGGCCGAGCGCCTCGATCTGGCGCGCAAAGACCGTGTCGAAGCCGAGATCGTTGCCGATCGCGGTCAGAATTGAAGAGTCCGTCGTCAGCGCCAGGGCGGCGATCGCCGGGCGATCCCGGTCCATGCGCACGGCCAGCTCGGCGGCCAGGTGCTGGGCGTCCGCCGCGCTGCCGCCGTTGCCGAAAAACAGGATCTTGCCGCCGGCACCGAGCAAATCGGCGGCGAGTTCGACCAGACGGGCGAAGGGGGTGGCCAGCGCCCGGCGGGTCGCCGCGGCCACGGCCGCATGCTCGTCGAAGCCGGCGTTGAAATAGGCGTCGAGGGCGCTCCGGCTATCGGTCTCGGCCAAGGTTGAATCGCTCCCGTTTCGCGCCTGCTGCGCCCGGCTAATATACCCTGCCCGGGAGCCGAAGAAAGGCGCTCGCGCGGATCCGCCGGCCCGTCATGCCGGGCGGGACCCCACAAACGACCTGAAGTAAGCGATGGTCCGTTCGAGGCCGGCCTCCAGATCGACGGCGGGCGCCCAGCCCAGCAACTCGCGTGCCAGGGAGATGTCTGGCTGGCGCTGCATCGGGTCGTCCTCAGGCAGGGGGGCGTAGACGATCTCGGATTTGGAGCCGGTCATGGCAATCATCTTGCGGGCCAAGTCCAGGACCGGGATTTCGTCGGGATTGCCCAGGTTGACCGGACCGGTGACCTCGTCCGGCGCGGCCATCAGCCGGACCAGTCCCTCGACCATATCGTCGACATAGCAGAACGAGCGAGTCTGCCGGCCGTCGCCGAACAGTGTGATCGGCGCGCCGGTCAGGGCCTGGACGATGAAATTGGAGACCACCCGCCCGTCGTCCGGCAGCATGCGCGGTCCGAAGGTGTTGAAGATCCGAGCCACGCGGATGTTCAGGCCGTGCTGGCGGTGGTAGTCGAAGAACAGGGTCTCGGCGCAGCGCTTGCCCTCGTCGTAGCAGGCCCGCGGGCCGATCGGGTTTACGTTGCCGCGATAGTCCTCGGTCTGCGGGTGGACCGCTGGGTCGCCGTAGACCTCGCTGGTCGAGGCCTGGAGGATCCTCGCCTTCAGCCGCTTGGCCAAGCCCAGCATGTTGATCGCGCCGTGCACCGAGGTCTTGGTGGTCTGCACCGGATCGTGCTGATAGTGGACCGGCGAGGCGGGGCAGGCGAGGTTGTAGATCTCGTCGACCTCGATATAGAGCGGGAAGGTGATGTCGTGGCGCAGCGCCTCGAACTGCGGGTGGCCCAGAAGATGGGCGATGTTGTCCTTAGCGCCGGTGAAATAGTTGTCGGCGGAGATCACCTCGCAACCGTCTTTGAGCAGCCGCTCGCAGAGATGCGAGCCCAGGAACCCGCTGCCGCCCGTGACCAGAACCCTTTTTCGCAACGCCATGTCCGGCCTTTCCATTTCGAGTTCCTTCGCCCCGGGCCGGCTCAGACCTGGAGGAAGCGCCGCTCGCCGCCCTCCAGCACCAGCGCCGTGAGCGGCCCACCATAGCAGGCGCCCGTGTCCACGCCGATCCGGTTGGCGCGCACCACCGGCGCGTCGGTCGGCGTATGGCCGTGCACGACCACCTTGCCCAGGTCCTCGTCGGAGCTCAGAAAGGGTTCGCGGATCCACAGCAGGTCGGCCCGGTCCTGGGCGTCCAGGGGAACGCCCGGGCGGACGCCGGCGTGCACGAAGAGGTAATCGCCCTCCAGGTGGCTCGGCCGCAGGGCGCCGAAGAACGCCAGGTGCGTCTCGGGGATCCGCGCCTTGAGCTCGCGCTGCAGCCAGTCGTCGCCTTCGGCGTGTTCGGGGGGTCTGGCCGGATCGACGCCGTAGCTGGTGCAGGTCGCCGCGCCGCCGTTCATCATCCATAGGGGGGCGACGGTCCGGTCCGCCAGAAACCGCAGCAGAAAGGCCTCGTGGTTGCCGATCAGGTGGACCGACTCGAAGCCCGGCAGCGGCTCCTCGATTAGAAGGGCCACGAGGCCCCGCGGGTCCGGTCCGCGATCGATATAGTCGCCCAGATAAACCGCCACCCGCCGCCCCTGCGCCGAGTGCCCGGCGTCCTCCAGGATGGCCTCGTGCAGGGCGCGCAGGCGGTCCACGCAGCCGTGGCTGTCGCCGATCGCGTAGACCAGGGTCCCCTCGGGGGCCCGCGCCGCTGCCGACGAAGGTTCCGTCTCTCCGATGGAAGGGCTCGTCACTATGGCGCCTCCGGTTCGCCCCAAATCCTTGTCGAGGCCTCGACGCCTGGCAAGATCGCCCCGGAGGCCCGCGGGTTCAACAGTCAAAATAGATTAACACTTTTCGAGTAGTTTCCTTCGGTCCAGGAGCGCCGACCCCGAGATCGTACAGTTATGAACGAGACCGCCCAGCAGAATCGACCCCACGAAGAGAAGGCCCTACTCGATTACGCCAAACGCCTGGACAAGTTCCGGGCCGGCCGGCGGGCCCTCCACGTGCATTTCTCCAGACTGCGGCCCTATAACCGCCGCAGGCACCATCTGCGTATCGCCGCATCGGCCTTCGAACCGCTGATCGCCGGCCAAGACGGCGCCCTGTTCCGCATTCACGACGACGACATGATCCTCGTCTGCAAGGACATTTCGGTGGCCGAGCTGGACGAATGCGTACTGCGCCTGCGCTACCTGTTCAGCGAGGACCCTCTGCTGACAGGCCACGAGCAGGAAGGCGAGGAGTTCTGCACCTGGTACAAGGTCGAGACGGACTATCTGGCCTTCCTGTCCCTGGCCGAGCAGCTCGTCGAGTCGCGGGCGCAGGCCGACGCCGAGCGCGCGGCCGAGCAGCGCGAGGCCGAAGCAGGCGCGTCCGAGACGCCCTCCCTGCCCCTGGACCCGCCGCACCTGGCGGCCATCATCAGGGCCATAGCGCAGGCCGACCTGTCGAGCGTGATGCGCCGCCAGCCGGTCTGCGCGGTCTCAAACGACGCCGACCCCAAGACGGTCTTCCACGAGTTCTATATCTCGATCGAGGATCTGAGGCAGAAGCTCCTGCCCAGCCACGACATCCTGGCCAACCGCTGGCTGTTCCAGGACCTGACGCGTCACCTGGACAACCGCATGATCGCGATGCTGGCCCGCAACGATGACAAATCGATCGACCAGGCCTTCAGCATCAACCTGAACATCGACACCCTCCTCTCGCCCGAGTTCATCGAATTCGACAAGGTGCTGAACGGCAATTCGCGACGCACCATCGTCGTCGAGCTGCAGCTGGTCGACGTCTTCGCCGACATCGGCAGCTTCCTCTTCGCGCGGGATTTCCTTCACGGGCGCGGCTACAAGCTCTGCCTCGACGGGACGACCCACCTGTCGCTCCCCTTCGTCGACCGGAAGCAGCTCGGTTTCGACTTGATCAAGCTGAAATGGAGCAGCGACCTCGCCGACCAGACGACGGGCGCGCGGGGCGCGGCCTTGCGCGCGGCCATCGCCCTGCAGTCTTCCGACCGGATCATCCTGTGCCACAGCGACAGCGAAACGGCCCTCGAGGTCGGGCGCTCGCTCGGCATCACCATGTTCCAAGGGCACTACCTCGACCATCTGCTGTTGGTGACCACGGACCCGCAGGAGATGATACGGGCCCTGGGCGAGGCGAAGTCGCGGCACCGGGCCGCCACGCGGCGCGCGTCGGACCAACGAAAGACTGCCGCGCGGGACTAGCCCCTGGCCAAGTGCCGGACGCCCTCCCATATCAAATCGATGCTGTCTCCCGTCATCGAGGTCGCCGGACTGACCAAGACCTTCAACGGCGTTACCGCCGTCGCCGGCATCGACTTCACGGTTTCGGCGGGCGAGACCGTCGCCCTGCTCGGCGCCAACGGCGCGGGCAAGACGACGACGCTCTCGATGCTGCTCGGCCTGCTGCTGCCCAGCGCCGGCAGCGTGCGGGTGCTGGGCGAGGACATGATCCGGCATCGCTACCGGGTGCTGGGCCGGCTCAACTTCTCCTCGCCCTACGTCGACCTGCCGCGCCGCCTGACGGTCTGGCAGAACCTGATGTTCTTCGCCCGCCTCTACGGCGTGCCGGGCGCGCGCCGGCGCGTGCTCGAGCTGGCCGAGCAGCTCGACATCGCGGACCTGCTGAAACAGCGCAGCGGCAACCTCTCGGCCGGCCAGAAGACCCGGGTCTCTCTGGCCAAGGCCCTGATCAACGCGCCCGAGCTGCTGCTGCTCGACGAGCCGACCGCCTCGCTCGACCCGGACACCGGCGACTGGGTGCGCGGCTACCTCGAGGACTACCAGCGCCGCAGCGGCGCGGCCATCCTGCTCGCCTCGCACAACATGGCCGAGGTCGAGCGCCTCTGCGACCAGGTGTTGATGATGAGCCGCGGGCGCATCGTCGACCGGGGCAGCCCGGCGGCGCTGCTCGAGCGCTACGGCCAGGACAGCCTGGAAGGCGTCTTCCTCGACATCGCGCGCGAGCGCCAGGGGCCCGACGCGCCGGAAAGGGCGGCGGAGTGAGCGCGCCCGGAGCCGCCCCCATGCCCGACCCCACGCGCGCGCCCGGCGGCTCGACTGCGACGCGCATCGGCGCCATGGTGCTGCGCCACGCCTATCTGCTGCGCACCTCCTGGCCGCGCATCTTCGAGATGATGTACTGGCCGACCATCCAGATGGTGCTCTGGGGCTTCTTCACCGTCTTCCTGGCGACCAAGTCCTCCTATATCGCCCAGGCGACCGGCATTCTGATCTCGGCCGTACTTCTGTGGGACGTGCTGTTCCGCGGCCAGCTCGGCTTCAGCCTGTCCTTTCTCGAGGAGATCTGGTCGCGCAACCTGGGTAACCTCTCGGTCAGTCCCCTGAAGCCGGCCGAGCTGATGGCCGCGCTGATGACCATGAGCGTGATCCGCACCCTGATCGGCGTCCTGCCGGCCGCCGGCCTGGCGATCGTCTTCTACGAGGTCTCGGTCTTCGAGCTCGGCCTGCCGCTCCTTGCCTTCTTCACGAATTTGCTGGTCATGGGATGGGCCATCGGCATGCTGGTCTGCGCGCTGATCCTGCGCGTCGGCCTGGGCGCCGAAAGCGTGGCCTGGCTCGCGATCTTCCTGATCGCGCCCGTGAGCGCGATCTACTATCCGGTCTCGGTGCTGCCGGACTGGCTGCAGGCCGTGGCCTGGGCGCTGCCCACGGCCGCCGTCTTCGAGGGCATGCGCGCGATCCTGATCGACGGGGCGGTGCGCGGCGACCTCCTCCTCCGCGCCGCCCTGCTCAACCTCTTCTACCTCACGATCGCCGCCGCCACCTTCCTCTACAGCTTCCAGGTCGCCCGCCGCCGCGGCCTCCTCCTGCAGATCGGGGAATAGGCGGGCGTTCGGGAGGCATTCAAATGGCCGGCTAGCTTCGCGTGAACGCCTCATTGTAGAGCTGCTCTATGCGCTCTGCTTCATGGTCGGTCAGTTCCGAAAGCTCGCGCGCCCGCGCCCGTCCTGACAGGTGTCCACCATTCTGCTGAAGAAAGCGGAAGAGCAGATCGACGGTGCGGTCCGGCATATCGGCGACCGCCTCGACGCCGGCTCGGAAGCGGTCATAGCGGCGCAGGAAATCCGTCTCGTTGGGCAGGTCTTCCTCGATGGTCTTGCGGACACGAGCGTAGAGAAATTCGGCCTGCGACGTGGCGTCGAAGTACCGATAGAAATCGCCGGTTTGGTTCAGCACCGTGACGTTGCCATCGTCTGTCGGCTGCCATTGGATCAGTGGCAACAAACGGGCCGAGTAGCCCTCCAGAACAAGACGGTACGCGTCGAACTGCTCCAGGATCGCGGCTGATACGGGGAACACCACGCCGGGCGGATTGAATCCACGCGCGGCCAGGACGTGATGGATCAGGTAGCGATGGATGCGGCCATTGCCGTCCTCGAAAGGATGGGCATAAACAAATCCGAAGGCCAGCACGGCTGCCGCGATTACGGCATCGAGGGTCTGCGCCGGTCCATGGTCAAAGGCCACCATGCCGTCGATGAGAGACGGCAGGTCCTCGTGCCGAGCGCTTATATGGTCCGGCAGCGGCATGCGCGTATCACGGTCATGCTCACCGACAAACCCGCCTTGCGTGCGCAAACCGAAGCGCACGAAGCGCGCATCGCCGATGACAATACGCTGCAGCCGGAGCAACTCTTCGAGATCAAGCGGCTTCCTGCCGGCCTCGCCTATGGCGCGGCCCCATCGTTGAATGCGGTCATGAGGCGCGCGCACGCCTTCGATGGCGTAGCTCGACCTGGAATCCTTCAGCAACAGAAAGGCCGCCGTGCGCGCCAGCAGATGGCGGGGCACGTCGGCGACAGCGGCCCTGGCGCGCTCGGCCAGATTCATCGCGATGAACTGGTCCAGTGCCTCCGTCCGGAATACGAGCGGACAGAATTCACGCGTGCCGGGGAGATTGTTCTTGACGCGATGGCGGGGCGAGGTTTCGGCGATGGCTGCATATTGCCGCTTGGGATCGACGACCGGGACATAGGTGCCCCTGGCGGCATCGGAAAGGTCCAGCCGGTTGCCGGTGAGCCATTCATAGAGGAACCAGATGCGTCGGGCATAGCCGCCGGTCGGCTTGGACCGGACAAGGGTTTCGATTTCGCCCTCGTCAACGGCGTCGAACAGGCGCTTGAGAATGGCAAGATCGAGCCCCTCATACTTTAGGGCGAAGGTGAGATGGCCTTCCAGGGTCGGGCGAGGCGTATGGCGGGGGGTGAGAATGCGCCAGCCCGCCTGCTCTATGATCTTATGGTGTTCGCCGATGGCCGAGAGAGTCAGGGGCAAAGGTACGGCCAGCTCGCAGGCATGGATAAGGGCCGCGTACCCGGCCGGCGTGGCCCTTACAGGCAGCCGCCTTTCGTGGAAAACGGTGACCGGCCCCGAATACCGATGCTGCGCAGTCATTTCATGAAAACCGTATCTGTTCCTGAAATTAGATTCTCAGCCATCAAATTCTCTGAAAAACAAGCATATATAGTGAAAAACGATGATACAATAGATATTTCATGAAAAACAGTGCCAGCGTGCCATTGTTCCCGCGTTGTCCTGAAACCATTGTCAGTTCCTCGCCTCCGTCATCTTCCTATACAGCTTCCAGGCCGCCCGACGCCACGCCCTCCTGCTGCAGATCGGGGAATAGGCGGGCGTTCGGAGGTGTGCTGAGAGGGGTCGGCTCGCCCGGGCTTCGAGCAACCCCTGGTCTGCCGTTTGGGGTTGGCGGGAACATCGACCAACAGCGATATATGCTCACCCTCGCGGGGCGTCGGTTAATGAGGCAAGATGGTGGAATGGTCTGGGTAGCGGGTGCAGATGGCTGCAAGAAGAGCTGGTTCAGGGCCTCGCGGGAGACCGAGACAGGAGAGCTGCATTTTCACGTCGTAGAGCACGCATCGCGATTGTTGGAGGTTCTTCCACGGCCCACTGTTCTTGCTTTGGACATTCCGATCGGCTTGTCCGAAGCGGGACCGCGTGACTGTGATCGACTCGCGCGTCAGTGCCTGAGGTGGCCCCGACGAAACAGCGTGTTTCCGGCTCCAATTCGACCTGCTCTGCAAGCTGAGACCCGCGAAGAAGCGTCCAGGGTCACGGCGCTCCGCGACGGCCGGAAGGTGGGAACTCAAGCCTGGGCTCTTTACCCGAAGATCCGTGACGTCGATGAACTGCTTCAAACAAGTCCTGAAGCCAGGCGGCGGATTCGCGAGGTGCATCCGGAGGTTTGTTTTTGGTCGTGGGCAAGCGGGCATCCCATGGCAGCGGGTAAGAAAACCCGGGCGGGCAAGGCAAGGAGAAGCAAGCTCGCCGAGGGGTGGCTTGGCCCGGATGTCGTCGTCTTGGGGCGGGGCAACCACCCGAAGAAACATGTCGCAGACGACGACATCCTAGATGCGATTGCCGCCCTTTGGACGGCCACCCGAATAGTGCATGGGGAAGCTCAAACACTTCCGAAAAGTCCTCCGGTGGACTCGACCGGCTTTCCAATGGAGATCGTCTACTGACGGGGCATTCCTCGGCCTGGGTGTCGGCGGGCAGGCCCGCGGCTACACCCCCTACCCCCCTTCCCGCTCACCCCGGCCTCGGCAAATGTCGCCATGCCGTTGTGGCAGGCGACGGCGGCCTGCAGCAGCAGGATCGCCAGGGTCGCGCCGGAGGCCTCGCCGAGGCGCAGGCCGAGGTCGAGGAGCGGGCGCTTGCCGAGCTTGGTGAGAAGGCGCCGGTGGCCGGGCTCGACCGAGACGTGGGCGACCAGGCAGTGGTCGAGCGCGCGCGGCTCGGCGGCCTGCAGCACCGCAGCCGCCGCGGTGCAGGCGTAGCCGTCGAGCAACACGGGGATGCTGGCCATGCGCGCGGCCAGGATCGCGCCGGCAATCGCCGCGATCTCCTGGCCGCCCAGGCAGCGCAGCACGTCGAAGGGATCCGCCATGTCGTTCCGGTGCAGCTGGACGGCGCGGCGCACGACCTCGGCCTTGCGCAGCAGCCCGGCGTCGTCGACGCCGGTGCCCCGGCCGACCCAGTCCTCGGGCCGGCCGCCGTGGAGCGCATGGCAGATCGCCGCCGCGCTGGTCGTGTTCGCGATGCCCATCTCGCCCAGCGCCAGGACGTCGATGTCCGCCTCGACCGCCATCATGCCGTAGGAGAGCGCTCGCGCGCAGTCGGCCTCGCGCATCGCGGGCGCTTGCGTGAAATCGCGGGTCGGCTCGTCCAGGGCCATCTCGTAGACCCTGAGGTCGGCGTCGGCTAGCGCGCAGAGCTGGTTGACCGCCGCGCCGCCGTCGATGAAGTTTCGCACCATCTGCTTGGTGACCGCGGCCGGATAGGCGGAGACGCCCTGCGCCGCGACCCCGTGGTTGCCGGCGAAGACCGCGGTGTGCGGCCGGTCGAGTACCGGCTCGACGCGACCCTGCCAGGCCGCCAGCCATTCCGCCAGCTCCTCCAGGCGGCCGAGCGAACCGGCCGGCTTGGTGAGCTCGGCCTGGCGGGCGGCGGCGGCCGCTGCGGCCTCGGCGTCGGGACCCGGCAGCTCGGCGAGCAGGGCGCGGATCTCGTCCAGCTTGGGTTCTTCGGACCTCCTGTCCTTCATGGCCTCTCTCCCCTTTGTCCCCACCGCGGCCGGCCGCGGTCGTGGGCGCGTGATGGGCGTTTTCCTGGCACCCCAACTGTCCTATAACCGGGCGGCG
>Ga0224509_10000054_pt1 | contig 28317 bp, 29 predicted proteins | sample SF_Jan12_sed_USG_5_FD_170158 | JGI IMG/M metagenome (GOLD analysis project Ga0224509, IMG submission 170158) | Sediment microbial communities from San Francisco Bay, California, United States - SF_Jan12_sed_USGS_24 | ecosystem: Environmental > Aquatic > Marine > Sediment | place: USA... | reverse complement strand
ATTATTAACCAGAAATAGTATTTAGATCATTCTGAGGAATCATACGTTCTTCTTTTAAGCAAATTCTACAAATTATGATTTAGTATTCATACGGTAGGAATCATCTAACCGTTTAACCAACCGACCATAACCGTCCAAGGGATGGGCCAACTTTTCCCCATCCTTTCAAATTATCTTTTGTCAATTATGGATTAATACAAATCACCTGATGAAAAAAATGAACAAATCATTCATGTTGTTTTTATTCAAATTTTGTAATATCATATCATGAGCAATCAAAATAAACAAAACGAATCAAGCAGCTGGGAAGAAGTACAAGGACTGTCCTGGATTTTTTACGAAGACTAGTTGCATTTTTACAATGTGGGAACTCTAACCCATAATTTTTTCCTTACAAGATATCAGAAGAACTTATGAACAGATCCAAGGAAATCCATAAAATGAAGTGTTTTGTGGTTTTTATCATAATTGCCAGTATTGTTTTGGTTGTGCCAAACCAAGCCTTTGCCTTGTCTTGTGGAATTCCACCCTTTGAGGATGCATACAAACAACATGATTTGTTATTGCATGGAAAGTTAATTGAAAAAAACACCCCTCCATTAGTCACAAAGATAACCACCTTGGTCTTTGAGACAATCAATGTCTACAAGGGAGAGCATCAGGACAAATTTACGGTAAAGGCAGACTTGTCTTGGGATGACTATTACCGTGAAGGTGAGGAATACGTATTGTTTGCAGACAAGGAAAAAGATCACTATTACAGGGACCTGTGTGTCAGCGACTATATCGCAGCAAAAGAGATTGTAAAGTTTCTGGATGAGTATGTGGAAGGCAAGACAACGGGTAACAATGTGTTTCGCCTTTATGATCTGGTTTCAATCTTTGAGATGATGCAGATAGAATCCAAAATGAACCTCTACAGCCAGATTAATCGTGGAAATGATTTTCTAAACAATCTCATGAATGAAAAAGCAGAATACAACTATTCATGTGACTTTGAGACCGATTTGAAGCAGGCAGAAAAACTATTTGCAGACAATGTCTATGTCTTTAACAAGTTAAGAGATAGCAGCTCAGATTACACTATTACCGCTGATGCAACTCTGTCAACAGATCCTCAGACAGGCATTGTGGTAATTGAAAGTCAGAAGCACAAAGCCATAATCAGCATACTAAACAGCCCCCACTTTGAGAACTGTTTTTTTGTATATGACCAGCAGTTAATTGAGAAAACAACGGGGGAATTGGATGTGCACAGAAACAGTTTGGATACAATGTGCAGTGCTGACAATGCAACTGCAATATTGCCTGATCTGTGCAAGCCTAAAGCAATAGGACTCATCAATCCTGCAGATGGTTTAGAGTCACCGGGAATTTTGTATGCGATTGTAATTCTAATAATATTTGGAGGAATTGCATTTGGATTAGTCATTTACAGGAGAAGAAAATGAAAACCAGACTTTTGATAATTATTGGAATAATTACAATTTCTTTACTTGGTTATACGCAATATGCTGATGCATTGTGCATAGAAAATCAAGATTGGTCAGATGCTCCATGTTATGGTTGTAGAGGTTGCCATCCCGGACTAGAACAGGAAAAATTAGACTGGGCACCATACTATGATTATAAGGGTTCAACATGGATGGATGCAAAAAAACAGCAACTGGAAACTGCAATACATAACAATTCATTGAGAGAATGGTTTGGGCAAAGCAACAATGGTGCACACAAAAATGTACACCAATATTATTTTCTGCAAGGTGATGTTCCAAACATCTATGGAATGAATTTTGATGAAGCGTTAGATTTTGAGATAGCTTGGAATGCAGTTGAAGACAATTCCCACGATGCTCCACTGTTACTGTGGACTTATCATGATGTGATACTGGATGGTACACTGATTGAGACTGATCTTGCAGTAACAATGACTGGAGATCATGTTCCATTGTATCACATTAAGGTAAACAAGTACTTCAAGGGAGAGAAAAGCTCCGACATGGTTACCGCAGTCGAAAATCCCGATGACTTGGAATTTGACTTATTTGAAAATGGGTTGTTTTACCTCAAAAAACTGGAGAGTCAGAATTTACACACTGTAACAATTGCGTCTGCAAAGACTTTTGGAAACTGTGATGCGCGTGACCTGATTGAAATTAGTCCGGTACTTCCAAACGAAAAGCCTGCAAGAAGTGCTCCGATTTTACCTGAAGGTTTTGTTGATCCTTGTGTTCCTGAATATTTTGATGTTGATCCTGATGGCAGGACATTGGAAAATGATCGTATCCCTGAACCGGAACAAAACAGACCAATACCTGAAAACTGCGGGCATGGAACCGTGCTGGAAGAGGGCATATGTGTTGAAGAGACAGTAAATTCTACAACGTCTTCTGGCAAATGGGGGACTAATTCTATTGAACAAGAATCAGTTTCAGACGTTATTCCCTCACCACTCAAACAAATGAAGATGGGAATTAAGCTAGGACATGTCATTTGTGACAAGGATAAAGTTCCAGTATGGAACACCCATTACAAGCCCGCATGTGTTTTTTCAGACACAGAGTCAGAACTTATCAAGCGTAGCTGGGCAAAGCTTCGATTATTGTTACCTGCAGGTCCTGACCCTGTGAAGGAGATGGAATGGACGGGAAGAAACGTAATGTCCATGATGCTGGAGGGGACATTCTCATACAAGAGCACTCCTGTTGAGACCCTTGATGATAAAAGAAAGGCGGTGGAGGAATATTCCAAGCAATACCATCAGGGAGAACAATACCTGGAATATGCAATTACGCCACACCAAGATCATTACAATGTTGGAAATAAAGTCCAGTTTGAATTATTAGAGTGGGGAATATCAGCTAATTGCTCGAATCTTCAATTAAGAATAATTGATATCAATGATCAATCCATGTTTGAAAATAATTTTGATAAACTATGTGTGGATCATGATGGCACCTATGGTACTTTTAATTCATATTCTATTGGTGATGACTTTGAGGAATTTGTTTGTGATAAAACTGGATACTATAGAATAGAGGTATCTAATGGAAATATTTTTCCTCCAACGATATTGCAGAATTTTGCTTGTTTAGATTCTGAATCTGTTCCTGATTTAGTAGTAAAACACCATTCCATTCCGTCTGTACAAGAATTTCTACAAATGGACTGTGAAGATCTGAACCATCTTTATCCTGAATTTCCAAGCGAGGAGGTTGCAGATGCATGGGTTACTAGAATGCATGAATGTCTGAATGAACAAGAAAATGACAAGCATCAAATAATTGAACTGTTCAAAAACACTGCTGAGGTTAAGGCATTTCATATGCAATACCAAGATGCACAGATCTCTGTGAGAGACGATCATGTGTCATATTTTTCAGGAAGTGATGATGGTTATCTTGTTAGAATGAATCTGTATTTTGATGAAAATTATGTTCTGACAAATACGGACTTTCATTGCTATTACAAGAAAGTTCATCAGTTTGAAGTGCCACAAGAGGATATTGCAACAACACTGAGTAAGTATGATTGCAAAACATATAGTGAAATGAATAATGAAAACTAGACTTTTAATAATTATTGGAATAATTGCAGTAATTGCAATTTCTATAACTTCTATCTCTTTTGCATACAATCAGGAAATCAAACTAATCATGGGAATGCAAACTGACGATACATCATCTGTTGATAAATTAGAACTGCCTGATCCTATTTGTTTTGTAATTGATAGATCAACTTCAGGTGAATCTGGAAGTGGTGTTACTATGGATACTTGTATTACATTAGAAAAATTTGAAGAAATTGGATGCACTAAACCAATGCTTGAACATCTATTGAGATATTCAAACCTACTTGATGAGGAACTTGATGGGTTATGGTCTTTGAATGAGGTAGGTTTGCCTGATGGAATGCCTAGTGAAGATTTTGACGAATGTGTGGATGCTATTGTTGAAAAACGACCCATACTAAATTCAAAAAGTCAGGATGGAGTAAAGACTTGTCCTGATGGACAAGATTACAATGTAGTATTGTTCAAATGTGTCATCTCTTGTGACGAAGATTTAGTGTACAATGGTCATACTGAATCATGCAGTACTGAATTTGAATTAAAATATCATGGATTTTGCAATGAAGGATTTGTCTATTCTCCAACATTACATGAATGCCATTCAGACAATAGTGTTTCTCATGTTCCTCTAAAGGATCCTCCAAGAACACTTCCTCCAGAACCAACCCCTACACATGAATCTAAAATTATGAAAAAAGCAGAAGAATTAGGAATAACCAACATAATGAAAGCAGTTGACTCTCAAGAACTAAGTTATGATGAGAAAAAAGACTACATTAAGATTCGATATGAAGAATCTCCAAATAAAATTCCATCACTAAACATTAGGATCAAAGACTTTACTAGAAATTTGGAATATGGGGAACGTCCCACATTCACTGTAATTGAAACAGGATATGCTATTCCGTGCACGCATCCAACACTGGAAGTGTACTATCTAAAACAAGAAACGGGTAATGAGTACACACCTGATGATCTAGTCTATAAGGATAGAATTATGTACTCTTGTCCGTTCTTTGATTCTTTTTATCCTGTTTTAAAATTCTGGGATGAGACGGATTTTGAGCCATTTCCTGTATGTGAAAGAGAAGGAAGGTATCTCGTAGTGGGAGATTCAGGTTATGAAAGGATGCCCTTGGAAGAATACTATTGTGGAATAGAAAATGAAGACTAGTAGTTATCTTACCATTATCATCTTAATCATACTTGCAATATCAATCACATTCACAATCTTGTTTGCAGAAAATGTCAGAATCAAAGACATCCATGGAAATTCCAGAATACCTGAAAATGATTTGAAATGCGGTACGGAATGGACAGTCAAGGTGAAAGATAATCTTGACCTTGATATGTTTGAAAACATATTGAGGACAGAAATAGCCGAATTTGGATACTCTTATGACTTGTCCCAAAGAGACATCACATTGGTGAATCTTGGAGACGACAGAGTCCACATTACAATTGAAGGGTTGTGGGGAATTGAACCTGACAGGCCAAATCTCAAAACATCAATTGCAGGAATTGAGCAGGTAGAGCAAATTGAAGAGTTTGAGGGCGGTCCAGTGGTCGCATGGTGTCAATAAAGATGAAAACGGGCATATTGATCACGATTGGCATTGTTGCTGGAATCATAATTCTGGTTTCATCAATAAGCATTGCCATCCCAACTATGGAGGAGAATCATCAGAGAGAGTGTCATTATGACGGTGGAAAGGTAACTGGCTTTTTGCAATGCACGCGAGTCCATATGGATTATGCCCTGGATCCTACAACCGTCTACATCAATCTTGGCGCACTTGATCCTCAAAGCAAAAATCCAATATTTCCAAAAAAGATGACCGTAGTACTTGGAAAAAACAGCACGGTAACATGGCTTAACACGGATGGTCCATCACATTTTATCAATTTTGAGAATTTGGCTATTGGGCCAATATACCAAGGTGAGCGAGAATCAATTACGTTTAATCATACTGGAGTGTACGAGTATTTTTCAGTGGATTCACCATCAATTGCAGGTTCTGTGACTGTAAAATCGGATTTAGATAAAAAAGATCTGGATAATTTTGCAGAGATTCTAGATGAGATGAATCAGGATGCAGCCATTTATCAAAAGAACAACAATCAAGAAAAATTTGAAAAACAATTAATCTTGATGAAAGAAAAACAAAAAGGGATTGCATCTAGCATACTTGGGATAAATATTTCTGATGCTTATGTTGCCGAAGGTTGGAATTTCCCATTCAAGGGATCATCGGAGGTAACTGTGTTTAACCCAAAATTTGAAAAAGCAATATGCAATATCCCCGAAAAGATCCCAGCTCACCTGCAAAAGATTCGACAGTCTGAGATGTTTCAAATGTTTGTTGGAAAATATTCTCAGCATCAATTAACCATAGACATTTCTGATGAAAGATACGGTGAGGGATTGGTCCACTATGATCTTATTGCAACATCAGATGATGAGTTGTTTACCGCAAGAACCTATTTTCATCTGGATTCATGCACTGATGAGATGAAATGGCCATACTTTCTACTTTGTAAGGACACCAAAAGTGATGAGCACATCGCCACCAGAATAAAGTCCGAGATCATCTCCAGTCTTCAGAATAATGAATTTTGTGACATCGAGTTTGAGCCATGGCATCAAGATCTTCGTGATTATCAAGCCAAGATTTCAGAAGAACTACACAGACTTACTCAGGTAGAAGTTCCAATGGATTCAGAGGGAATCCCTTCACAGAAATTCTTTTCAGACTTTCAAAGACTGGGACTGCTAAATGACATTATACGATACTATGAATCGGAAAACTCGGATTACGACAAAATGCAAGATGACCTGACAGAATACAACAAGAAGTTTGGAAGTCTTCCTGAGGAACTTTCGGAGATAATTGGACAGAGAAAATGAAATTTGAGTATGGTTTGATCATCAGTGTTGGCTTTTTAGTATCTGTATCTTTGACATTAATCACAAGTCATTTTGATGAAATACCTCATTGGAACTATCTGCACGAGATGAAACAGCAAGAATTTGAAGATGGCTGTGACATAAATTGCAAGGAAAAACAAGAAAATGAACGTGGATATCTTTGTGTTCCACTTGATTCTGAGCAATACATCTGCAGGCCTCCAAGAGATATTTTTTATCCTGACGAGGACATGCAAGTCAGATCTGTATTTCCCCCCACATACGGTGAATTTGCATACATTCCAGAAAACCATGAAATGGTGGAAAAAAACAGATTGTTTGACATTGCCAACGTGACTCTACTCGATGAAGAATCAAAAGAGATTCTGGTTGAATTTGGATTTCACACAGTAGCAAATACTGATAATGCTTTTGAATACTCGACGATGTTATTTCCTGGAGATACCTTTGTTTCTCATTGCTCTGGAGGCGATTCGAAGATGGCACATGTTGTGGAGTATCGTGACTTAATCCACATAGAAGAACAGAGATACTTTGAGTTTTGGGGAACTCATGTAGACATGCCTGATGAGTTGCTTCCTTGCCAGATGCCTGAACTGATAGAACAATCACTTGCAGTTGATATCAGGTTGGGAATTGATTTTGGAGAAGAAAATGAAAACTAGGCTTTTGATGATATTTGTGATTGGGATAATTGGATTTACGGCGATTCAGTACTCTTATGCATCTTGTGTTGCTCCCTTGGTTGGACCTGCAGGACCTTGTTTTGATTCGTTTTCTGTATCTACTGGACCGCCACTTACTGAAAAATCAATCATGGAAAATTACGCCAGAAATATTGAGTTAAACTATGGAGATTGGCAAATGTCTGATAGAAAATGGGATAATGAGGATGCAATATTACAACTGCCTGCAATAATCTGCACAGAATTTGTGGTAGATGGCATCAAACAATACAGAATGGTCAAATGGGTGGATTCACAAACCATTTCAAGCTTTGAAAGCCATAGGGATGATTCGCTTTGCGACAAATGGCTACCGCCAATTGATGACGGAATTAAATTGAAATGGGACAAAGAACTATACTCCTCAGATGACATAGCTCAAATTCAAGTCATTGACAAAGACATGAATCTAGATCCTACGCTTATGGATTCATTTGAAATTCATGTATTCTCTGATACTGATCATACGGGTATCCAATTAACGGTAACCGAAACTGAACCTGACGCAGGATACTTTTACGGTAATGTTTTCTTGACAGATACAGGTGAATCAAGCGGCACTAGACTGTTAGTAGAAGATGCTATTCGGGCAGAACATAAAATGAATACAGCACGTTCAAAAATAATCAATGAGCAAAGAGATTCTTATGAGTTAGAGATCATAGCTGAACCTGGCATTACTACTTGTGATGTGCTACACATTCCAATTGTCAATTATGCATTAGATGGTTGCGAGGATATAGAGTATTTCAAATCAACACTAATTGCTCTAGTTATCATAATTCCAATTGCACTGGTCATCCTATTCAAATACAAAGGGAAATTCTAATCGGGATTTTCAGAATTTGATTCTTTACTAAAAAAAGTAATCATTTATGAAAACGTTTCATTGATTTAATGTCCACGTGGGCCCATTTTTCTACGCCTTAACTATATCCCCCTGCACATTGTGCTGGGGATATAGTTAAGGTGTTATTTTGTGAACCCACGTGGAAGTTTGAAAATTGTTTAAAATTAGAGTCTATGAAAAATGGATATAAATCAAAATCCTAACAATCCCATTTACATTCTTTTCCAAACTTTGGATTGCAAATCTCACAATCTAGCAGACACTTGCCTTCAGGACAATAACCGCAGAATTGTTTTTTCACAATGTATAATTCATTAAGTTACAAAAAAAATCTTGTTTTAATGAATAACGCTCAAAAAATTATGTCATCAGTCGTTTTGTTCTTTCTAGCAGGTCTTTGTGAAATAGGAGGCGGTTATCTTGTATGGCTCTGGCTGCGTGAGGATTTTAGCTGGATGCTTGGTGCAGTTGGCGGTTTTGTATTGTTTCTGTATGGTATAGTTCCCACATTTCAGAAAACCTACTTTCACCGTGTCTATGCGGCCTATGGCGGCGTATTCATTGTGATGTCTGTGTTCTGGGGTTGGTTAATTGATGGAGTGCATCCTGACAGCTATGACATTATTGGAACAATAATTGCAGTAATCGGAGTTTTGATAATTTTCTACTATCCAAGAAAGGGAGAGAAGGTTTGGTCGAGGTAACAGCCACTCTTGGCATATTCTTTTTTGCAGCACTGTTAGAAATTGGTGGAGGATATCTGGTATGGAAATGGCTGAAAGATCATAAAACAAAGATTTTTGGGTTGGTGGGGGCACTAATTCTGTTTTCTTATGGGATAGTTATGACTTTACAGCCTGAAAATTTTGGTAAAGTGTATGCAACATATGGGGGAATTTTTGTTGTGGCCTCAATAATCTGGGGATATTGGGTGGATAAGAAAAAGCCAGATAGATTTGAGATTATTGGTTCAGCAGTAGTTCTGATTGGTGTTGCTGTGATGTTTTATTTTCCTCGTTAGTTGTCAGACCCACGTGGAATTAGATTCAAAAATAAAAAAAGAAAAAATTACTGTACTTTAACAGCTTTTTTCTTTTGTGTGAGTGTAGGTTTACTCTTTGGGAGCGTTACGTCTAGAACACCATCAGCTAGTTTTGATTTTATGGATGCAGATTAATCTATAAAATTGAAGGTAAAAATTATGTGATGGATTATCTTAAATGACATCACTGAATTAATTATAAATTTGTCAGTGATGTTCAGAACACCATGGAAAAAATTAAAACGATTCTTGTTCCCATGGATGGTTCAAAGAACTCGTTTAATGCATTGACAAAGGCAATCTTTCTTGCAAAAAAGTGCAACTCTTCAATAACTGCTCTGTATATTTTACATACAGCTTTTGATAACCCCAATTTGATGTACGTTTCTCAAAGCCAAAATGAATTAAAAAAAGTAGAGAAATTCCTTGACACTGCAAAAAATCAGGTAACAAAAAACTCAATCAAATTCAAAAAGGAAATTATATTCGGACATGAGGCAAAAGAAATTATTGATTTTGCTCAAAAAAGGAAATTTGATCTTATTGTAATTGGTGCAAGAGGACATGGTACCATAAAACAGATGCTTCTTGGAAGCGTGTCAAACACGATAGTGTACAGCTCAAAGGTTCCAGTATTGATAATCAAGTAGTGTTATCAAACTCAAATTTCGATTTTTTTGCCTTCATGATTTTGACTAGAGACAGCATTACGGGTACCTCAACTAACACTCCTACAATCACTGCCAGAGTCACCCCTGAATGAACGCCAAATAGTATTATGGATACGGCTATTGCCAACTCAAAAAAGTTACTTGCACCAATAAATGCAGTAGGGGCAGATTCTGCAAAAGGAATGTGAAGCCTCTTTGTTCCAAAATAACTTATTGCAAAGAGAAGATATGTTTGAGCCAGAATAGGTATGGCAATCAAGGCTATGTGTAGTGGATTCTCAATGATCGTATCTCCTTGAAAAATGAAAATCAATACAAGAGTTACCAAAAGTCCAATTGGCGTGATTCTTTCTATACTTGCTATGAATTTTTGTTCTAGCCATCTCTCATCTTTTTTCTTGATGATGATCCATCTGGTAATGGCTGCAAATCCCAAGGGTGTTGCAACATACAATAAGACAGAAAAAAATAATGTGGTAAACGGAACTGAAAACCCTGTTGTCAGACCTAAAAGCAGCATTCCTATGGGTGCAAACAAAACTAAAATCAACAGATCATTAATTGTAACTTGAATTAATGCACAACTAAGATTTGCTTTGGCAAGGTATGTCCAGACAAGTGTCATTGCAGTACATGGCGCTATGCCATAAATTATCAGACCTATTACGTACTCATTTTGCAGAGTCTCAGAAATAAGATCAGGGAAAACAATGTGCATGAAGACCCATGCCACCAATGCCATGGAGAACGGGGCGATTCCCCAATTAACCAACGTGGTAAACAAAATGGGTTTTACATTTTTTCTTATTCTTACTAGTTCAGTAAGTTTTATCTTGAGCATGATGGGATACATCATCAAAAGCAGAACCACTGCAATTGGAATTGAGACGTTTGCATACTCAAATTCTGCCAGTACATCTGATGTTTCTGGAAAATAGTATCCGATGGCAATCCCTACAACAATGCAGACTGCAACCCAAAACGAGAGGTATTTGCTGAAAAAATCTAATTTCCTTTGATGTGAGATATCTTTAGAATTCAATTATCCTTTTTTCTTTGATAATTTTGAGTATAAAAAATCTGGATCCCATATTCTGTATTGAAGTCTATTTCTTGTATTTTTTTATATTCGATTGACTATCATCCCATATCTTTGAGTGTTTTTGTAATCAATGCGACTCTGTTTCTGATTGTAACATCACTTACTCCAGATTCCACTGAAAATTTCTTTTGACTGATTTTTTCACCATTAATAATACATGAAAGATACAGTGACGCCGCAGCTTGTCCCACAGGATGCTTTCCTGCAGTAATCTGCTCTTTTTCACAGCGGTCTAGTATCTCAAACGCATCTCGTTTGGTCTTTTCTTTTAGATTCATGTTGTTTGAGATCTTTGAGATAAACGAAGTAGTGTCATACTGGTTAAGATGTAATCCAAGCTTTTTGACTATGGTTCTCAAATCTCGGGAAAGTATCTTTCTTTCAACATTTCCAGCATTGGCAATATCATCTAATGTTCTTGGAATGTTGTGTTCTCTGCATGCAGCATACAATGATGCTGAAATCAAGGAAACAGTGGTTCTTCCTCTTGTAAGCTTTGCATTTACTGCCTTTCTATAGATATAGGCTGCAGTCTCAACTACATTGTTTGGAATTCCCAATTTTGTCTTCATCGCATTCATCAAAGTAAACGCTTTGCTTAAGGTAGCAGTCTGCCTTGACTTGCTTCTCTGATCCCATGTTCGCAGTCTATTAAATTCATATTTTGTTTTACCTGATATTGATTTTCCAGTAGAATCTTTGTTTGCACCAATTACAGTTGATAGTCCTCTATCATTCATTGTTAGTGATGTAGCAGGGCCTGTTCTTGCCATTTTCATAAAATCTTCTGAGGAGTAACCATTGTTTGCATGTGACATGTCAGACATGTTGTCCACTAGGACAAGACCGCATCTCCCACAAAAAATTTCTCCTCTTTCAGAATCTGTTATTGCAGGATAGGTTTCGCAAGTATCTAGTTGACACTTGACATCATAATCATTTGAATAATTTTCTACCACTGTTAATTATTATTGCCATTCATCAGATAAAAACAAAGTGTAACAGGTAATTCTGTAATTAAAACAAAACATTGCAAACAAAAAATCCCTATAAACTCACCAAAAATAAATTCTAATTATGTTTAGAGATGTATTGTATTAAATGTTACATACAAAACTTGTTTAATAAAATTGAAAAAACTATCTTAAGTTTGAACATAAAATGAAACGGAGAAACATGTAACTGTAAAAAATAAATCAATCAAAATTATCTTTGTTCAGATCAGATTATGATAAATAGTACGTTGTTTTGGTTTCAAACATTGATTATTTTAAACATAATCTAGCATTGAAAATTCTTCAAGTTCCTGAAGTTTGTCTAAATCCACATCTGATTCCAACAAGCCAATGCTTTTTCAAAGTCTACAGGATTCAACGAATATAGCACAAATGGTTTGAATTGGATTATCCTGATATTCTCATTCAGGATTAATTTTCTAACTTTTTCTTCATGGTTTTTTGGAAGATTCTCCGAGAGCAAGACAAAAACGTCATCATCTTAGATCTTCATATCTCCCTCAATTGATAAAGTAACATTGATTTCATTTGTACTCAATGTAAGACAGTGTGTACTCAGTCATTATATCTCAAAATGACTAACTTTAATCATGCAAACATTACAACAACAACAAGCCTTCAAAATTGAAGAAACAGAAAGAAAAGACAGACTGCTTGAAATTTTATCAGACAAGTATTGTAGATCTATCCTGGAATCCATCATGTACAAGCCAAAATCCGTAATTGAAATAACTTCTGACACCAACATCCCAATGAGTACGGTGTACCGGAGAGTTCAGAACCTTCATGACAATAAACTCCTGCACATATCTGGAACAATCACTGGTGAAGGAAAAAGACTGTTCATGTACAAAAGTAAGATCAAGGGAATGAAAAGCACATATGCTAATGGTCAGATAGAAGTTGAGTTAATTCCCAACAACTAATTTCTCTTTTTCTTAATAATCATACTCATCAAAGTCTGAACCCCTCTCCATGGTGATGATTATTGTTGAGTCTGTGATCTGGCATTTTACATTCCTTTCAGGCAAAAACTCGTGAAATATCTCCTTTAGTAATTGTTCTATAAGCAGAGACCAGTTTGCACCAGTCTATGTTGCACAATAAAATGATGCAGAATCCAGAAATGGTGAGCATGGTGATGAATCAAAACATGATGAATTCTGGAATGGTGGGATAAGACAAAAAATGATGTCGGGTTCCGGCATGGACCGGATGATGATACAGGATCCAGAATTACGAGAGCAGTTCAACCAACAAAAACTTGAACATCAGAAATTATGAGCGAGTTGATGTCTGCAGACATGAGTGATCCTGTCATGGTCTTTGATCTTTTGCTGGATGTAGTAGAACATCAAAAGTTCATGGTTGAGTTGACGAAGCAAATTAATGCTCAGATCAATCCATAAAATACCATTTTTTAATTTTTTTCAAAGATACTTACTCGTAGGCGGTTAGAAAAAAGTCTAGTCCTCGTAAAATATCCAGGACAGTCCTTGTACTTCTTCCCAACTTGATTTGTTTTGATTATCTTGATTGCTCATGTTTAGTGTTTGTAAAATTTGAATAAAAACAAAACGAATGATTCGTTCATTTTTTTCATCAGGTGATTTGTATTAATCCATAATTGACAAAAGATGATTTGAAAGGATGGGCAAAAGTTGGCCCACCCCTTAGAAGGTTATGGTCGGTTGGTTAAACGATTAGATAATGACTCCTACCGTATGAATACTAAATCATAATTTGTAGAATTTGCTTAAAATAAGAACGTATGATTCCTCAGAATGATCTAAATACTATTTGTGCAAAAATCGAGCATAGACACATTGGATCTCTCACCAAGTAACTGATCGTTGTTGGTCTTAAGATCCAAATTCATGATTTTATTATTTGTAAGATTCAGACCGCTACGATTGTTGGCATTTGATAATTTTTGACAAAATCCTAACAGTTTTTCAATAAAACCAATTATGTAATGTCTGTATGATTTGTTAATCCTTGACTGAATCAAGTGCACCATGTACCCACTGCATGATAGAACATGCATCCGGAGTCAGCTGCTCTTGTTCGTGTCATAATCATGGGGAATGATTACAATGATCGGACTGTGTAACATGTGTTTTTCGTCTGGAGTATCTGTGGTTCTTTCAGAAGACACATCCGAGGCGTTGTGTGACAAGTGTAGAAACTAATAGTGATAATGACTAATTTTGGTTCATTTTCTATCTTATTCTAGGCTCAACTGTCTTCCAAATATTGTAGGATTCCAGTAACCCTTTGATTGCATGAAAGTACTGTGGAGACCTGTAGTTACTCATCTTCAGTACCTTGTTTAATTCCCTCTTGCGTAGGCCTGCTTCTACCTCTATTCTGTGCTTGCTGCAATACAGTCCTGACTCTTGGCAATCCTGACAATGTAGGTACTTGGAATAGTCGTCCATGCATCAGCTGGAAGATCACGTGGTTATAGACATTTCTCATAAATCATTTATCTTGCATTTTATTACGTGGTGTTTTGCGTTTTCTTTACGAAATTTAGCGACATTGCAGAATTGATAAACGTCATCGATCAAACTATCGGAAAGTTTCGGAACATTTTACCGAATTGATAAATTATTCCACCGAATTGATAAATTATTCCACCGAATTGATAAATTATTCCACCGAATTGATAAATTATTCCACCGAATTGATAGTTCGTTCCACCGAATTGATAAATTATTCCACCGAATTGATAGTTCGTTCCACCGAATTGATACCGAATTGATAACTTGATGTCTCCGAATTGATAGTTCGTTCCACCGAATTGATAAATTATTCCACCGAATTGATAAATTATTCCACCGAATTGATAAAAATATTAGAAAAGCAGTACATTACAACTGCCTTTCCAATGTCAGTATCTGTTTTCTATGCTGTTGTCGTTTCCATTTTTGTAATGATTGTACAACCACAATCCTCCAAAAACTGCAATCATGACTCCCCCAAAAATTAAGAAGGCCTTCACAATGCCCGAGTTTCCAGCAATGTCAACTCCTTTCTCATCCTTGAGATATTTTGCAAACTCTTCAGGCCTTTCCTTGAACTGTACAAAGTTCTTCATGCTGTTTGTACGGTATGTCCTGGGTTTCTTGTCGGGTCCCCTTTCTCTGCTGCGAGGTTTTTTTCCAGCTAAGATGTTCTCAGAGTCATCGTGATCTTCGGATGCGCTTTCAACAACTTTGTTTTCATCCATCATCATACTACATCACCTCCTCTGGCCATGATGCTGCCAGAAATAATTTTCTCGATTGTTTTCTTGTGGAGTTTCAATACTCCGTTTTCTCTAATCTTTTTTTGTAACGAGATTAGATTGCTTCGCGATATTCCAAATCTGTGGGAATCTTTTGGTCTAATCTCAAGTATCTTCTCTTGTAGGTTGTCATAGACAGTACAACTATCAGAATTTTCAGTAACTCCTAGGATGTTGGAGGCATCAAGGTTTGCCACCTCCTTTCCCACATATTTTATCTGATTCCTGTCTATTTTCATGCGTAATCTAGACAACAAGCCAACATCCCCTCCAGACTTTGTTTCCCTGTGGTTGGCATAGTCATCCAACGTTTCACTCAAGGGCTTCCAATATGGAACAGTATCTGCAGAGTATGGAAATTTTTCTCCTGTAGAATAGTTTGTAAACGGCATGTATTGGATACATTCCCTCTGTCTTCCATCAAGGTACGGCAAAGTTGGAATTACTACATTTCCATTCTCATCAATCTTACATCCTGCACCAACAAGTATCTTGTTGAATGGTCTGAGATTGGAGAATCTTTTCAACACATTTGGCGTTGTGATGCTCATCTTGGATACAGCATACTTGGTGCCATACTTGTCAAGTATCTCTTGTTTATTCTCTGGATGATGATGCATTGCAAGTATGTCATGCCACCATTTCTCTTTATCAACATCCCATAGATGAGCCAAACCATGAGACGTGAATTTGTGAATGTTGAACTTGTTTTCTGTATCATCATATTCAAACAAGACATAGCGTTTAGACGACACACCGAAGAACAATACATTCTTCAATAGTTTTCCGTCATCTGATTTTTCAATCTTGAAAATCTGCACATCCTTGTTTTCATATGGATTGAGTCTCTGGAAAAATTCCTGAATCTCATTTGCGTGTTTTGGAGATACCATTATGGAATCAGTGTCCATGTAAGCGACGTATCCATCTCTATGCTGCATAACCAAACTTTCAGCTGCTGCCAAAACCAATCTGGCTGCTGCAGGCAAGAACACTCCAAGTATTGGATTAAAGTGTCTTGCAGGAATCTCCTTTCTTGATATTGTGTTTTGATCTACTGAAAATGATTCATTAACCCCATAGACTGTTACAGATTCATTTTGCTTTTCAGATTTTTCAGAGTTTACCTGTATGTGGATGCCGTATGAAGCAGTGTTTGCAATTATTTTTATCGTGTTTTGAATTGTCTTGTCAATTTCAAAATCATCTACAGATGATGTTTGCTTCATCTCCAATCTCTTCTCGATTAGTTGTTCGATAAAATTCTCATTTCTTGGATTGACTGTCACTCCTCTGAAAATCTCTATTTTTTCATCTGGTATGTTTTGCTGTATTCCTACTGGATGAAACGTAACTGCTTTCTCAATGGTCGGAGTATGGCCTGTAAGCAACTTTGAGGCTACAAGGTCTGATACGGTATACCATAGACCCGTCCCATCAGTGCTTTTAAGATAGTTTATGCCTATGTTCTGGGTCTTTTTGGAGCCGTATCCAGAGCGAACAGGCACAATCATGGAGCCATCTGGTACTACCTTGCAGATTGTGGCAAGTTGTTTCCACGTATCTTTTTGAGAAATATCCTGCAATGTCACTTCATCGAGGAATTTTTTGGTATGCCGTGTGGTGTCTGATGTTTCCATCTTCTCTGCTGTCAAAAATGAGTACATTCCCATCAATGAAAACAAAGTTGGGTAAGTGCTAGTGCAGTCAAGATAAGTTACTGGTACTGGCGTCTTTCTTATTCTGGTTTCCACCCTTCCGCCATAGTATGCACTCATCAAGTTTCCCATAGTCTCTTTTGAAAAGTCTGGATTTTTTTCCAAGAGTGGCTTGATGTTTAGTTTCTCCAAGTAGATTTTTCCAATTGATGCAGGAGAATACAATTTGTTGGAATCATTTGGTTTTATCAAAAATGTATCCTGTAATACAAAAATAATCTTGCAGTAGAGATTGTGCACTGTTAGTGTTTTTTCCACATTGTTTCTGATTGCATCTTCTATGATTCCTTTTTTGTTTTGCAAGTGTGTCTCAACACCAAATGTCTTGGCAACCTCATCCATTCCATCAAATGATTTGTTGCTCATTGCATAACCCAGGGTTTTCAAATCAAGAAAATATCCTCGATACACCTTGTGAGTTGGAATGTGTTTCTTCTCACTCTTTGTCCTTAGCGGTGTTGCAAACTGTATAAATGCCGCATCACTGTTTATGCTCTTTATCTTGATTGCAGGCAATCTAGGATTGTTCTCAACTAGTTTTATGGAAAACGCATCTCGTATCTTTCTTGCAGTTCCCCACGATGCTGCAAGTCTGCTCAACTCGTATGGCAAGTCAAATCCAATACACTTTGCCCTTGCCTCATAGACATATGGATAGAAGACCTTTGCAACAAATTCATCTTTGGATGATACCGTTACAATGCAATCTCTTTCTTTTTGTAGTGTCTCTGCAACTTGTCTTATCACATCAATTTTCTTCTGGTCTAAATTCTTGTCATGAAATAGGCAAATCTTGTGCAATGTACCATTAATCCAGACTGCACAAGAGCCAAAGACCAAGGATTGTACCTGGTCAGACGTTACCTCTGTGGCAAATGTCAATACCATTCCATTGTTGGCATTTTGGTTGTGGGCAGAATATCCTCCAGCCTTGTAGTTTCCAGTGTAGCATCTGAGGCTGATTGGCTCTGTCTGAGGTGAATTGATCGCACCTATTTTGCCCAGTTTCATGCGTAATCTTCCTCCTGGTTTAGTGACTGGTAGATTCTCTGGCGTAGTTTCTTTGCTAATTCCTCATATGCACTGCATCTGGTGTTTCTGCCCTTGAGCATCAATACGTCATGTATGCCCATGAGCAAGAACCCAAGACGGACATTCTCTGGCTGGTCCTTTTGCAACCATCGTACATCCCAAGTTTTCTGAGACTCACTCAACTCATAGTGACATTTCTTGTCTACTGTGATGGTGCGATAGTTGTGCTTTCTTCCTGCAATGTGATGTAATTCCAAATTGTATGACTCTTCTTTGGAGTTGCAAATCTCGCATCTGTTTTTCTTTTCCTGCATTGACCTGTTCTTTGATTTGCAGATAATCTCGTTTACCCATGCTTCAATCTCATCGATGGTGTCAAGAGTATCATCTCTTAATTTACCAATACAAAATCCAAGCAATGTCTGCAAACTGACTATCTTGTTTACCAAAGTGATTTGGTTGGCAGTCATCTTGTATTGTACACCTCGTAAAATTCTGGCTCTTCTATTCGCTGATTGATTTTGATTATCTCTCCAGGATTGGTTTCGAGTCGATGCAGCTTTCCTTTGCTGTCCTTTACTTTCTTGTTTCTGAATTTGGATAGTTTGCTTTTGTCACCAGTGTTTAGAAATTGCTTTACTGCATTGTGATACCTACCAACAACTGATGCGGTTCTTGAATCTCTAATCTCTACACTCTTTTCTTTGCCGTCAGTGTTAACTCTCATCACTCTTTTGATTCTGTCCCATCTCTTTACAACTGGTTTTCCATTGACTTTCTTGAAACCGTTTGTATGTCTGATGACATTCTTTATGGTGATGTTGTTGTCATTTGCTGCTTGCGGCAATGTTTTGCTTTTTGTGTTGCGCAGTTCACTAATTACGGCAAGTGACTTTTCACGCAACATCTTTTGCCGTGGAGATAATTTTTTCCAAGGTCTCTGAAACAATGGCGTCATGAATATGGTCTCCACTTGCCAAAAGTCCTGCGGTTAAACTCATTTTGTGATGAGTGACACATAGGACAGCGTATTCTGTATCTGGGCTTTACATCTACAGAATAAATCCAATCATGGTTGCATCGAAGGCAACTGATTCTTTTTCCAATTGATTTGTTATAACTTTGCATTCCATAATATAAGGATGCCAAACTCAAATATAAATCATACTCAACTGAGTATACTATAAAGAGTAGTATTGCTTATATAATTGCACGCCTGTTAATACGTATGGTACAGTCAGGGAATACTGCACAACAAAAGGTAAAGGAACTAAACAGAAGCGGTGTGATGACCTGTCTCAAGGATGAGGCAAAAAGGTTCAAGGATCTCAAGAAGATGACTGGCCTGTCCCCGATGGGACTCACAAAGATTCTTTCAGGTTTGGAAGAGGAGGGACTGATTGGAAGAAAGACAGAGGGAAGATGGTCAAGCTACATCCTTACAAGAAAGGGGGAAAAGATGCTTTTCAAAATGACAACACTTGACATGATAATTGGCAAAATACAAGATGACGGTGGAAAGTACCATCATGACTATTCTGATGCAAAGGGTTCCATGGAACTTTCTGGATTGGTTTGGGGAATTCAGGATGATCTGGTAATTGGCAAAGATATTGGAGAGAAAGACAATCCTATGTTGCCTGGCATTGTAAGATCAACTCAAGCGCACATATTTCGGGAAATAAAATCTGCTGTCAAAAACAATCTGATAAAACTTGATGAGAAAAAGAAAGGCCAGATGGTGTTGGGATTTGTAATTGACTATGACGATTTGGTAAAATCAATTAATGATGATTCACTTTCGCAGTATGGTAAGACAGTAGACAAGAAAAGAAAGAAGGGCAAGTGGGACAAGGCAAACGACGAACTGGAGGAGTTTGGACCAGTATGAACCCGTTACTGATTACAGGTTTTGGAACATCCATCAATGTGGATAAGAGAAAGCTGATCATAACTAACAGACTCAAAGAAACAAGATTGGAATTTTATCCACATAAAATTTCACATGATGGAATAATTATTGATGGACACACTGGCAACATTACATTTGAGGCAATGAGATGGCTGATGAAACATAACGTCAACTTGACATTACTGAACTGGAATGGCCAACTGTTAGCTAATGTTCTCCCAGAGCAGCCAAAATCAGGCAAATTACGCATAAAGCAGTACCAAAAGTACCTTGATGACACTGATAGATTCGAGATTGCCTTGAAGATCGTACAGGCCAAGGTAGAACAATCTTTGAATCTGTTGGAGCAATTATCCAAATTCTATGAATCTGTAGATTTTACCAAAATCAGAAAATCTGCAGAAAAGGAAGATCTGTTTCTGTTGAACATAATGAAGAGCAGTGAGAAGCAGGACATTTCAAAATCAATCAAGCAACTGATGGCGTATGAGGGAAGGATTGCAGGAATCTATCTTGAAAATCTAACTAAGATATTCAATCAATCAAATTCAGAGTTTAATTTTACAGGAAGAAAGAACAAGTCAAACTCTAGAAACTATAATGCATCAGATGAGATCAATGCTTTGTTAAATTACGGTTATGCCATATTAGAATCTGAAATTAGAAAGTCAATCAATGCAATTGGATTGGATTATTCAATTGGATTCTTGCATGAGATTAACCAGAGCAGAACTCCTCTAGTATATGACATTCAGGAATTATTTAGAGGGTTAATCGATATTTCTGTAATTCAATTACTGGAAGAAAAGAAGATCAAGAAATTAGATTTTATCATTACTGAGAACTATCATACTAGACTAGGAGAAGATGTTGTAAAGTTATTGATTGAAAAAATTAATTCAAACTTTAATGCCAGATATAATTACAAGAACGGTAAAAATTATTCATATCAGATTATCTTGCAAGATAATTTACAGTAATTGGCTAACTTTATGGTGGAGAAAAAGAAAGAATTTGAATTCAGTATTCCTAAGATGAAAATTGAAAGGAATGGTAATTTGGAGTTAAAGAGGAAGATTTTGAATATGACCATAGAAGAAAGGAAACAATTGGGAATTAACAAATCTACACTATGGCATATCAAGAAGAATTTGAAGAAAGGAGACATTCCTAAAATCTATGAGAAAACTCTTCTAAAGATTCAAGGGTGATTTTTGAACATTACAAATGACTATTTTTTTCGATTCATTTGGATATTGACAAATCCAAAAATTTGTCAACAAATGCTCTAAAAATACCTGGTATGCGTCCAAATTCTTAGTCAAATTATGTATTGATAAAGTATTTCGCATAAATCTGAGAGAGAAAGGTATCTTTTGAAATTCTAGCGAGCATGAGGAATTATCTCAATTTGACTAATAATCTCAAAATTTCTCAGTGCTGAGAAATCCATACAACCTATCTGTAAAATAATCCCACCCCGAGTTATGTTCCTCATACATCTCATGTGGCTTTCCTGTAAATCCTGAATGAACTAATTCCAATCTAGTCTTATCATTGCCAATTTTTTTGAGTGTCCATGTTACCACAGTTCTTGGAAAATTTGAGATGCCTTCTGGCCTCCACGTGTATGATAATTTTTTGTTAGGTTCAAATTCAATAATCTCTCCATCCGGATAAAAGTCTCTATCAAGATTTTTGGCCTTTCTTGCAAGGAAGGTAAATTTCATTTTTCCTCCAACTTTTGGTTCAAGAATGGCTTGATCGGGAAACCATTGAGTTAATTCAGATTCGTCTGTTAGTGCTTTAAAAACAATTTCTGGAGATGCGTCAATTTCAATCGTTTTTCTAATTTCCAATTCTCTCATTTTACTTTCTCTTTATTTTCAACATATTCCTTTAATGATCCTAATTTGTATCCCCAAACAGTCTCAAAAAATTTCATCATTTCAAGAGTTTGTTTTTTGTTTAACGAATAGAATCTATTCTTACCTTGTTTCTCTTCAGTTATCAAATTTGCTTCTCTCAATATTCTAAGATGGGTAGATACAGCTGGAAATGTAAAATCAAAATGGCCTGCAATTTCACTTGGAGTCATTTCTTTATTCTTTAGCAATAATAAAATCTGGCGTCTGCTATCGTCTGCAACTGCCTTCCACGGAGAACCCATACAATTAAATAATTAAACATGTATTTAATTATTTAATGGTAACCTGTTCAAACTGTGCCACAGTAAATTGGAAACGATTGGGAATGGCAATTCCTGTTGTTGCACTGGTACACATGTTTTTACTTTATGGATTATTCATGAATCCAGTATCCCAAGAAATTATCTTTAGTGAGAGCATGGGTCAGAGTCCTAAGCTAGTTGCAGTGTGGACTAGTCTAGAGCCTATACCTTCGCAATTTTCATTAATTCCTGCACTGATTACTACCCCCATAATCTTTAGTTTCTTTTTTGCAATTTTGTATGATTCCATTCCTAGTCGTACCAAACTAAAAAAAGGTCTAGCTTATGGAATTATTTTGTGGGGCACTATTGCTGTTTTCTTTGAATTGTTTACCCCGTTGGGATTATTTGGAGAGCCTATTCATCTTTTAGCATTTGAATTATTTTTATGGTTTATTGGATTGGTTACAACAAGTTTAGTATTGAGTTCTATTTACAAACCTAAAGAGAACGCCATTGAATAGTTACGATCCAATCAAGAACAAGGTTAAAGAATTGAAGAATGTGACGACTAGGCCAATGTTTGGCTATCAATGCTTTTCAATTTCTAAAAAATTCTTTGTAGGATTTAGTAACAAAAATAATTTCCAGGTGATAATACGGCTTCCAAAAGATCAACAAGAAATTGCAATTATCGATAAATCAATAAAACCATTTTCTCATGGTGCCAAAACGGGATGGGTTGAACTTGATGCTCAACTAACGACGACTTCTGTTGCTATGAAATGGATTTCAAAAGGTTATGATCATGCAAAAGAACTTGCCTAATTGAAATAATCTCAAATTTCTATCCTTTCTAGATTTATCTTGTATTAAATGACTAATTCACAAATTTGATTTAATAATTAGGGAAAACTATTACATTAGATTAGAAGAATCTACTAAATTACTCATTGAAAAAATTAACTCAAATTTTAATGCCAAATACAATTACAAGAATGAAAAACAGTATTCATATCAAATAATTCTACAGGACAATCTATAACAGCTAGCAAACTTCATTGTAGATAAAAAGAAAGAATTTGAATTTAATATTCCTAAGATAAAATTAGACAGAAATGATAATCTAGAATTGAGAGATAGGATTTTGGGTATGACTCCTGATGAGAGAAAGAAATTGGAAATTAACAAATCCACATTGTGGCACATCCGGAAGAATTTCTCCGAGGGAAAAACTCCTAAAATCTATGAGAAAGTTCTTTTGAAAATCCAATAAAATTTAGAAAATACACTGCAATTTCCATGTGATGTGAGATTATTTCATGGTGAAATCAGGCACGACAGTTCAGAAACTGAACTGTTCTGTGAGTAACTCAAATCAATAACTGAACAAAATAATTCAAAAAAGTTCGGCCCATTTCAAGTACTACAGTCCCCTTACAACTTATGATTACAATGAGCACATACAACATACAGCAAACCGTCTCCGAGCAGACCAAAAGAAAACTCGGAGTAGTAGGACTGGTAGCCTTACCAGTAGCAGCAGCAATGTATTCCTCTGGAAGCATTGCATTGGAACAAGTGCCACAGATACTAACAAGCGGGATATTCCCAATTGGACTGACTGTGATGTCTTGGGCAATCGCTGCAAAGTTGGCATTGAAGTTGAGAAAATAGGACAGCAGATCCTTTTTTTCAATATTTTTCTATATTTTTATAATTATTATTTCACCATCCTATCTAAGATTAGGAAACATGAAATTTAATTGAAACAAATTCTATTTCTTCGGTAATAGTTCTTTTAGAGAACCTGTTAATTCATTACAAATTTTTAGACATTCATTGATGTAATCAACAAATCTAAGATATTCTTTTTCAGATTTTTCTTTTTGATTATCTGCAGGAAAAAATGTGTTATCTCTAGAAAAGAAGAACATATCTGATTTTATACCCAATTTTACAAGAAATTTCCAATACTTTCTTGCAATATCCACATTGAATATTTTCATTAAATCTATTAAATTTAATTCTAAATTTGCCTGATTATAACAAAGATCATAATTTGACGCCAGGCTATTTCTAAAATTTACATTTTTTGTTTCTTTCCATTTTTTATCAAGTTTTAAGGATTGTTCTAAATTTCTCTGAACAAATTCTAATTTTCTAATTAATTTTTCTGCAACATCTTGTTGTATTTCTTTATATTGTTTATCCTGCTCTGCAAGAATTTCAGTAACTTTGTCTTGCTGATCTTTCGAATAAATTAAAATCGATAAAGCTATGATCACACCAATCCCAATCTCTACAATTAATGTAGCTCCGTTTGATATGTCTTGATTAATATCATAAAATTTTAAATATGAATTCACTTCAAGTGCATGAATTATTAAGCCAATTATTATTGGACCGCCTATGAATAATGTAACAATTCTCAATCCTGTTTTGTGTTTAATAACAAAATCATTTACCATGATGTGATACTTTGTAATGAGAATATTTGATTATCTATTACCTAATCAACCCTTCTTTTTTCATAATCTCCATTAGGATTATGAAACCTCATATTGTTAGTCCTTATTAGATGCTAATTTTTTAGAAAATCAGTTGTAGTATGTTTACAGAAACAATGATGATTGGAGGCCTGTTTTGGTCTGCAACATATATCCTGATTATCAGACGTGGATTCAAAGACAAAACCTTTGGAATGCCCATGGCTGCACTTTGTGCCAATATTTCATGGGAGGCAATATTTGCATTTGTGACTCCTCATGGTGCTCCTCAACTCTATGTAAACTACATCTGGTTTGGTCTGGATGCCATTATCGTAATGCAGTTTCTAAAGTATGGCAAAAAGGAATTTCTAAACATATCCAGATGGCAGTTTTATGCAGTTTTTGCATTAGGACTGTCAGTTACAGTTCCGATGATTTTGGCAATAAACTATGAAATGGATGATTCTGTTGGAGCATATGCTGCATTTGGACAGAATCTCATGATGTCTGTACTGTTTGTTACAATGATCATCAACAGAAAAGGTATTGATGGACAGTCATTTTACATTGCACTATTCAAGATGATTGGTACTGGACTAAGCAGTTTGGCGTTTTATCAGTTCAGACCAGCTACGCAAGACTCAGTTTTGTTGCCGCTTTTGTTTGTCTCAATATTTGTTTTTGACTTGATATACACCGTGGCAATTTATCGTAAATGTAGAGAGTATGGAATGCCGTTGAAGAGATTTTAATTATTATATGATCAAAACCTCATGCAAATTTAACTGACGAATTTTCTTTGATTTCCTAAAATGATTACTAGATAGAAAGAACAAAGCCCATGCAAAATCCCGTTTGATTTCCTTTAGAGCATTCACTCAGGGGGTAGAGGTGAACTTTATTCTTAATTATGATATGAAGTTTTGAAACTTAAGTATGTCTATCAAATTCTCAGTTGAATGATGATCGTTAGCATATCTTCATTCATTGGATTTCTCTAGATTCATAACATCCAAACTGTGAATTCAGATATGGCCTGCAAAGGAACTTGCATCAGATTCAAAGCAAACAAACCTTTTGGTGTAAATAGCAGGTATGAGAATGGACAGAAAAGATGTTCTGTTTGTGAGATTTTTATGAATTGGGATGGCAAGCATTGTCCATGCTGCAGCTATGTACTAAGAACAAAACCAAAAGGAACGCAGACAAGACATCGATTGATGATGTTGCAGCAGATAAAAAGAATATAGATAGATAAATCGTAATCATCCTTGTCTATCAGGCAAGAGAGTGTACCGCTTATTTGAAAATGTACACTTAATTTCTGCATTTGTCGCACACTGCTTCAAATGTTTCCTCATGCAACACAAGAGAAACTCCTGACGTATAGCATTTTGAGCATAATCCCATCATGAAACAATAAATGATTTGGAATTAAATTAGAACTGTTTGATTGAAAGTTTGTTCGATCTGGGTCAACGAATGTTAAGATCTGAAATTATCTACTTTTTTGAAAAAAGCACGGTATATGATAAGAGAGTTCTTTGGGTTTATCTAGGATTTGGTTACGGGTAATTAATTCTCACTTTTTTTTGAAACAAGTTACTTACAAGTGGGTCTTTTTTTAACTCAAACACCAGTGTTTTCATCTTTAGTAAGATCAAGATAGACTTTGTCCCCCACAGAAAGACTCATCTCCAAAAATTCCTATCAAAATTGGAAAAAATGATTTACAAAAACCTGAGAATTCCGATATAGATAACGAATTAAAAGCACGAAAACGATACAAGACACCAATTATTTTAGCATTAATTAGTATTGGAATCAGTATTGGAGGATATGTTATTGCGTTTGTTCTATAAACGTAAAATAGTTTAGAAATTGTTATGATTGAATATTCAAGACATCACGATATGCTTTAGGTACGATGTTTTTAGTTTTGAATATCAAAAAATTCACTGTAGAGTCTAGAACATATGTTCTTGCCCAATCATTTTCACTTCTAATTGAACGACCAAATCCTTGTAATAATTTCATTAATGTCTGGGAATCATACCATAATGGATATCGTTTCATTTTCTCTACAGTTCTTTTTTCAGTCATAGGTGGGTATGGGGTTTTTGCAATTATTTGAAATCTAGACAAGTCATTTTTCAAGTCAACTCCTTCCCAAAGTGAAGATGAAAGTAAAACACTAGTATTGTCATTTTCATGTTCTTTAATTATCTGATCTTGGGTTTTTTGATTAGGATTTGAGCTATGGCAGATACGTATTCTATTTCGATTTTTTGGAGATAGATGTTTTTTGATAAAAGTGCAATTATGGATTGAAGAAGTAAGAATCAAACCTCTTTCTTCAGAGTGAGTAGTAAGCAATTCATCAATTCGATTAACGATTTCAAGTTTATCTTCAAAAGTAGATCTATTGTTTAATTTTTTTACATTCAAGAAATCAATACGTCTATGTTCAAGAGGGAAGGGGGATTTTGGTGTATCAATAAATGCAACTTCAGTTTCTGAAAAACCCATAGTTTCACAGAAACTTTTCTTATCAATTGTTGCAGACATAAAAATTTGATAATCTGTATCAAAAAAGAATTTGATAAAGTTTGCAATATCGATAGGTTTGATTTCAACTGATTCTATATCGCCATCAATATCTTTTTGAGGATCATTTATGACAAAATTTTCTTTATTTTGATGAATGTTCTCCAAAGTTCTTGCAGTTTTGGCTAGTTGGTCAGAAAATCGAGAGTATTTTTTAAAATCATATTCTATTTTTTTATCATCCATATCATGTAACATCTGACCATAAGTTTTTCTCATTCCTTCAAGGATCAAAATCATATCATCAACATCATTTAGATCATATCTTGAAATAGGAATGTCACATTCGTCTAATTGTTTTTTAGTTATTCTCATTCCAATAAACTGAATTATTTGATCTTCAATTTTATGGGCCTCATCAAAAATAGAAACTGATTTTCCAATATATTCAGCAAATGCTTTTTTGTTAAGCATTAACTGAAAAAACGAATGATAATTCCAAAGAGAATGGTTTGAAGTTAATGCAATATACTTTTGAGTATAATATTCACACATGTTGGTAGGAGGTTCACCTTCTGAAAATTCTTGGATTTTAGGTTTATGTTCACAAAATTTTGCTCCAGAGGATGACTTACTTTCTTCACATTTTCCTTTTTCACATGTTAGCCCCAATGTAACTGCCAAGATAGGATCATCTACTCTCTTTTTTTCCATTAATTGCATACAAGAGAAATTAGATTTCCCTTTTACTGGATGTAAAATTGGATGATCCTTGATATATTGATCTTGGAGATTTTTTGATGCAGTAATCATAAAGGAATTACCAAAATGATCGCCAATGGTTACGCCAATGGCAGATTTTCCAACTCCAGTTGGAGCAGAAATTATTATTTTTTTAAAACCAGAATTAATTTTTTCTTCGATATCATTTAAAATCTCTTTTTGAATATCTCTTGGTTCTAATTCTGCAGGAAAGTGTTCTAAAATTGACAAGATGTATTGTTCATGCTTTGTAATATTTTACAGTTATGATATAGAATAATACAGGATATTTAGATTAGATGTTAAAACAATCTTTTTCGCCAAACTTTTTTTGAATGTACTTATAATTCATTATTCCACGTGGGTATGTTTTCAACCTCATTAACTATAACCCCAGCACAACGTGCATGGGGTTATAGTTAAGGAGTTAGAATTAACACCCACGTAGAAGAAACTCAGTAAAAAAAGATTGGATCATTGCAGTCA